>Ga0070741_10001647_pt1 | contig 65730 bp, 54 predicted proteins | sample Coa_R1_4_FD_66440 | JGI IMG/M metagenome (GOLD analysis project Ga0070741, IMG submission 66440) | Surface soil microbial communities from Centralia Pennsylvania, which are recovering from an underground coalmine fire - Coalmine... | ecosystem: Environmental > Terrestrial > Soil > Unclassified ...
TGGGCATGCCGGTGGACAGAGGCGAGTGGCTGCTTGAATTAAGATTGACAATGAACTCACCTCTCGTTGTCTCGCGAGCCATCCACTAGCGACAAACCTTTTGAGACAGTCTCAGCGCGACGTCCCTACCAAATTGGTCGCTTTTGCCCCGCCTGCCGTTTCACGGTTTACTGCAAGTTCGTGTCGCCAGAAGCCCTGAGAAGGTCGCTTGCGTTGAGCCGCGGATGCGGGCGTTATCCCGCGCTTGGGGCCAAGCAACCGTAATTTGCAGGTTCTCACCTTATTGCTCGGACGCAAACTGCTGGTCAATTTGGTGCGACCGATTCGCGCCGGCTCCTGAGCACGCAACTTGGCGGCGGCACCGAGTTGGAGTTTTGAACGCATTTGCATGAAATCACTGCACTGTTCGTTCGTGTTGCTGGGTTGTTTGTGTTTGGGACATAGGTCCGTTGCGCTGGCCCAGAATTGCACTCCGCCGCCTTCGGGCCTGGTTCATTGGTGGCGTGGTGAAGGCAACGGTTTCGACACCGTTTCGGTCCAGGACGCGGTCTTAATCGGAGGTGTCCAGTTCAGTCCGGGCAAAGTCGGCACCGGTTTTCTTTTTAGCGGCAGCGGTGATGATTACATCGCTTTGCCGGAAAATATCTTCCCCCTGCCTGCGGCGGGGGAGGGGAATGCACCGTTCTCGTTTGAGGTTTGGGTTGAGACCACCGCCGCTGGGGTGATCCTGGGCCAACAGGATCTACCGCCGTTCAACAGCACTTTGGGTGGGTATGTGCCGGCAATTTATGTCGGCACAAACGGTTTGCTGTATGTCCAGATGTTCTGGTCCACGGCGACGCAGTTGGTCACCACGAATGCCGTTAACGATGGGAAATTTCATCAGGTGGTCGTCACTTATGACGGCGCCCAAGAGGTTCTCTATCTCGATGCGGCGGTGATTGGGAGCACTCCTTTGGTGCAGGAAGGTTATTCTCCAACCTATTATTACGAACTCGGCACAGGCTATACCGGCGGCTGGGATGGAACCCCGGGCGAGTGGTTTCCTTTCGCCGGTGTGATCGATGAGCCTTCCCTGTATAACAGGGCTTTAAGTTCCAATGAAGTAAGCGCGCTGTTCCAGTCTGATAGCGCCGGCAAATGCGCTCCGCCCGGCGCCGGGCTGGTCCTGCGCCACCGCTACAGTTTCGATGGAGACGCGTCGAGCCTGGTGGTAACCGATTCGGTTCGTGGCGCCAACGGAGTGCTGGTGTATAGCAGCACTGACCCGCCCTACACCAACGGCACGCCCGATGGCAGCAGTTTTTCCGGCACAGGCACCTTGAATCTCGCCGGAACCAGCGGCTGCGTCACTTTGCCGCCGCGTCTGCTCTCCGTGCTGTCGAATTTCACCGTCGAAGCTTGGGTTACCTGGAATGGACCCGCCACCAGCGCCTGGCAGCGCGTGTTCGATTTCGGTTTCAGCGATCGGGGAACCAACGCTGACGGCATCGGCACCAATTACATCATTTTTACACCCGCGCGCGGCGGCACTCTATTGCCTGGCTTCGAAGAAACCACCGTGAACCCATTCGGAAACCTGGTGGATCCGCAATCGCTTATTCTTACCGGCCCTGGTTCCTTTCCAATCGGGCAAGAAGTTTACCTGGCGGTGACCTATGACCCGCTGACGAATGCCACCCGGCTCTATCTCAACGGCGCATTAGCTGGTTACTCCACCGCAGTAGTTAATCCGACCAGTCGCTTTACTGACTACACGGACTGGCTTGGCCGCTCCCAGTGGCACCGGGATCCCTGTTTTAACGGCAGCTTTGACGAATTCCGTGTCTGGGAAGGTGTGCTATCGGACCAGGAAATTGCCAGCCATTATGCCGCCGGACCGAATCAGCAATTCGTAACGACGCGTCCCGCGTTGAACATCGCCCGTGACCCAGGCGGTGTGCTTCTCTCCTGGCCGGCCGATGGAACGGCCGGCTTCCAGTTGCAAAGCTCGGCACATCCTTTTTCCTCGAGCTGGCTCAGCGTCACCAACGGGATCACGCTTACCAACGGCAGCTATCGCTTCCTATTGGCCCCAAGTGCAGCGCCGCTGTTCTATCGACTCAAGCAGTAGCGACGTAGCGGCGTCTCGGCAGAGCGCCGCCTACTTGATTGCAAGGGCTGGAGGTTTCCAACTTGGAGGTTAATCGCGGCACTCTCCCGAGGTGCCGCTACGGTTAAAGTGTGGAGGCTCCGCCAGAATTTTTGACACCGCTGCCTCAACCTTAAGTGTCAGAGAATGTGGCTGAGTAGCAGTGAGCTGATTGCGTGCAGTTCGATTTGCAATACCACCAAAGTCGACATCACCGCAGGATAACCTTCACGCTCCCAACTTGATAGCCAGGGGCGGATATTCGGATTTCGAAGAGTCTGAAGCTCAACCAAGTTTGAATCAGCCCCGCGGCGGTGAGTTGTGGAATTACCCGGCGCGCGGCGCTGCCGGCTGCGGAGTTTCTGCTGTTTGGCATGTCTGGCATGCAAGGTGCTTGGGTCCATCCGTGTCTTATAGGTTTTACAAGCCTCAGTTATGAATGATTCGTCCTCGCACTCTTCCGGTTCCGCTTCCAACGCTCGGCGCGATTTAGGTTTCTCGCCGTGGGAGCGCTTGAAAAGCAAACGTATTTCTTATCTCACGCTGCCATTGCTGCTCATGGCCACGGTGACGGAATTTGTGATTCTGTCGACCGGCTGGAAGTACCAGCAGGTGGTGTGCTTGCCACAGGGCATGGGTGTGACCTTCTTCGGGATCGGCCCGATTGGCGCCACAATTCTGGCAGTGGAATTACTCAAGCTGCCCCTGGCAATTTGGACCGCCTCCCGTTTTGGCTGGCAAAAGGCTTTCATGCTCTGCGTCGGGTTGCCCCTGATTTGTGTGCTGACCTTCCAGTTGGTTAAAGACATGGCCGTCTACGAAATGGGCGTCGCCATGACTCCGGCCAGTCAGTTCCTCGAAAAAGCCACCACCGAGGAGACCAAGATCGCTGCGCTGAATGCCGAGCTGAAAGGGGTCGAGGAAAAACGCGCGGAACACGATCGCAAGCTGGCCGAGCTGGCCGCCAAGCAGGCCAAAGCCAAAGCCGAGCTCGAAGATTCGCTCAAGCGCAATGATGCCGCGCGCCAGGACGCGATCAGCCTGACCGATTACCAGAAGAAAGAGCTCTCGGAAGTCGAAGCCCGCCAGGCCAACATTATTGCCCAGTTCAACGCCGATACCGAACAGATCAACAAGACGCTGGCCGATCTGCGGGCCCGCCGTGAAGTCGAGGTCAGCCGCGCTACCAAGTGGAATGCCGAGGAAGCTCGCCTGGAGAATGAATTCAAAGCCAAAATGACCGAATACGCCAACCGCAAAGCGGCGTATGACAAAGCCAAAGCCGAGTATGATGGCGCCAATTTTCTTAAGCGTCAGTTGATGCACGAGCCGGTCAGCCCGGGCGTGCCGCCCGTCCGCGAAGATAACACGATCCTCAAGCCAACCTTGGTGGCCGAACTCGATGAACAGATTAAAGCCAAGGAAGCCGAATTGATCAGCGTCAACAGTAAGCGCCGCGACCGCGTCGCCCAGGTAGATGCCGATGCCCGTCGCTTGCGCGAAGAATTCGATAAGCGCTCCGGCACCAAGCGCGAGGAAGCCGACAAGAAGCGCGAAGAATTCACTTCCGCCCTCGCCACGCTGGCGAACGAGGAGAAAGCCCAGCGGGAACAGATCGAAAAGGAATATGAATCGGTGGTGGCGAAAGTAGATGGCATTCGCTCGGAGATTGATGCTTGTCGCAAAAAGGCGGAGGGCTATTACGAGGCGCGCGAGGCTTCCATTCGCCGCACGCAGGTGCACCGTATTGCCACCACCGTTGAAATTGTCCGCGGCTTGATCAAGGGCGAACGGCCCATGTCCATCAAGGCCACGGCCAAGGAGCGCGGCGATATTCTTACCGACCAAATCAGCATGGTGCGGATTTGGGTCTACCCGGTGTTGGCTTTTATCGTGGCTTTCCTTCCGACCTTAATGGTTGAGATCGGTTTCTCGACGGTCTTCGAGCCAGAGCAACAACGGCCGGCGCACCGCCTCGGGTTCTTCGGCCGCCGGATGCATGAGCTGTATACCCGCGCCGGGCGCCTGAAGATTTTGCGCGCCGAACGCCTGGCGAACGAAGCTTCCGCGGAGATTGCCGCGCGTGAGCAGGCCTTGTCCGAAGTCCGTGGCGCGGCGGATAAAGCGCTTTTCGACAAGGATAACGAACTGAACGCGGCTCGTGACGCTTTGGCTGCCGCTACCGCTAAACACGAGGAGCAACTAGCCCGGGTCCAGGCGGCGCAGGCCGAAGAGTCGAAGAAAAAAGAAGAAGAATGGGTGGCCAAGCTTGCCGGCATGGCCGATACACTCAATCGCACCGTTCTCGAAAAAGACGCCTTGCGCGATTTGCAGAAATCAGAGGTCGAACGTCAAATCCAGATGCGCCAGAACGCCTGGTCCGATCGCATCAGTCAAATGCGCCAGGAATTGGATGCCCAGCGCGCTGCCAGCGAGGCCGAGCGCACCACCTTGATGCAGGAGCATCATAAGAAATTGATGGAGGTGTCCGAGGATTGCAAAAACCAGGTGATCCAGGCCCGCCGCCAGGCGGCCGACGCCGAAATGGCCGTGGTGGAAGCAACCGCCAAGTTGAACCACGATCTCAAAGAAGCCCTGCTTGCCCGCGATGGGGCCGAGGCGCAGTTAAAACAGCAGGCGGACGCCTTTGCTTTGAAGCTGGCCCAGGCCAAAGAAGATGCGGCGCGGGAAATCGAAAAAGCCACTCGCCAGGAGAAGCACCGTTCGGATCGCCAGCAGTTGGAATTCGCCAAGACCCTGCGCCAGCGTGAGGACGACTTTGCTCACCAACTGAAGCAACGCGAACAGGAATTAACCCTGGCCTTTGACGCCCGGTTGGCCGAGGAGCAAACCAGGATCGAACAGAATTACCGCAAACGCGAGACCGAGTTCGAGCGCCAGTTCGAGGCCCGCGCCCTGGAAGTCGACGCCCGGTGGAAGCAGGAACTGCAACAGCGCGAAGAAGCCACCCAAACCAGGCTCAAACAACGCGAGCAGCAATTGCAAGCGCAGGCCGACGCTCGTCTGGCCGAAGTCCAGACGCAAACCGATCAGGAGGCGCGCCGCCGCGAGTCCGAGTTCGAGCGCCAGCTCGAAACTCAGTCGCGTGAGGCTGACGCTCGCCTGAAGCAGGAATTGCAACAAAAGGAGCTGGCGTTGCAGGCCAAGCTCAAGCAGCGCGAACAGGAATTGGCCCTCCGCGCCGAAGCCCGGGAAAGCGAATTGAACACCCAATTTGCCGCCGACCTGCGCAAACGCGAGGAGGAATGGGAACGCCAGGCCGAAGCCCGCGTGCGCGCTGTCGAGACCCGTTTAGGCCAGGAGGCTCAGCAGAAGGAAGAATTGTTCCTTTCAAAATCGCGCCAGCGTGACCAGCAATGGCAGGCTAAGCTCGATGCCGTCCGCTCGGAACTGCAAGCACAGACTGAGGAGGTTCGTCGCCGTCGCGAAGAAGCCGACGCGGCTATCCGCGAATTGGAAACCAATCTCCGCAACGAAATGCAGCAGAAAGAGGAAGCCGCCCAGGCCAAAGCCCGGCAGCGCGAACAGGATATCGTCGACCAACTCACCGCCCAGGCCGAGGTCCGTCAGATGGCCGCCCAGGCTCTATGGGAAAAGGAAGCGGAGAAAAAGGTGCGCGCGGCTCTCGAACCCTTCAAAGCCCTATTGGCTCGCACCGAAAAGGAAAAAGACGAAGCCCGGGAATCCGCTTCCGAGCACGCGCGCCAGGCCCAACAGCTGGAAAAGAAACTCACTGAAGCCTCCACGTTCCTCAGCACCTGGAGAAACGGAAACAACTTCGTCGGCACCGACCGATAAGAGAGAATTCGCAAAAAGAAACCACGGGCCTCGCAGCCCGTGGTTTTTCTTTAAGCGGGATATCGCGGTAGGGAGCGCCCAATCTTCTTTGCGTCCGCTGGTGGCTGGCGTAAGTGGCGCCGTGGGCGTCGTTGCCGCAAATCGTTTTACTATGGAAAATGAGGGGATTGGTGTTCGCGAAGGAGTGGCATCCTGACAGTGCGCTAACCTGGTTGATGGTGCGCGCTGTCCCTGACTGGGCGCTGAGCCCGTTGAACAAACTGTCCAACCGCTTAAAGCTGGACAACCGCGACACTGCTGCGTTTGAATCACAGCCGTTGCATTGATCCGGACGCGCTTATGAACACTTCAGAATTTACAGATAAACAAAAACAGGCGTTCATGGACTTGTTGGTTCTGGGGATGTATGCCGACCGCAATCTGGCCTCCGCCGAGGACGCATGCGCGCAACGGCTTTTGGATTCTATGCGGTTCCCTTCAGCTTACGAGCGCGACAGTTTCTCCGATGCATCGTTCACTCGTGTGAGCCGATACACTGGCTCAAAGGAAGCTATGCAGACTTACATTGTGCAGCTTGCCGAGAACTTCCCCACGCCGGAGATGCGTCGCGATGTTTATGACAAACTCAATGATTTGCTGACGAGCGACGGCCGGGTCACCGCTGAGGAGAGCCAGTTGTTATCAGCCGTCCAGGCGGCATTTCAGTTGTGACGTCAGCCGCCCGGCGGTCGGCGGCGACTAGCTATGACGCCCGATAAATTCCGCCGGTTAGCGTTGGACCTGCCCGGAGTCACCGAGCACCAGCACATGGGCCACCCGGATTTTCGCGCCGGGGGCAGGATCATCGCAACTCTTGGATACCCGGACGAGAAGTGGGGCATGGTGAAGCTCACGCCGGAGCAGCAGCGGTCTTTTGTATCACGCGCGCCGGACACGTTTCGGCCTTGCAAAGGCATGTGGGGCGAGCAAGGGGCAACTAACGTCGAATTGGAGACGGGCAAGCTGACCGTGGTGCGCGCCGCGCTCGAAGCAGCTTGGCACAACATCTTGGGAAAGAAAAAAGGAGGCTAAATCTGCCGAGGTTTCCGCCGCCCCGGCTAGTCATTTAAGAAACGATTCAAGGAAGTCCATGTCCGTCTTCATCCAGAACTCGCCTGGCGGAACGCCAGCGCCCTCCGCCTTGCGGCCTCTGGCGGGGCCTCACTTGCCGTTTGTACCCGCCGGAAGGTCATTTGTGACCGGCAAGGTAAATGAGACGCTCCACAAGTGGTTCACACTTTGGATGCGGGTCGCGCGCGCCTTCGGCCGTGATACTGGCGGAAGAAGACATGCCGCCAAGACCAGCGCCACAATGCTCACCACAATCCCCCAACGCATATTCTTGGCATTCATAGACACAATTTCGGAGGTCCGACAGCTCGCCAATGCCGTTCCTGACCTAATAGACACCGGCACCGGCCTTTTCGTGCAATCGAAATCGCCTAATTGGTCCTCGACTTGAGCAGTTCCAAGGCGTCAGGTGTTTACCCCATTCCCAAAACTGGTGCTGATTCCTAATTGTTTCATCGACTCAGCCTTTGGTTCATGCCGCACGCGTTGTGGCGCTTAGGCGCCAGCATTTGGAATTAAGGCGTCGCGGCCGACCGCAACGAGCTCGACTATGATGGACTTTTTTTCAGACGACGTGCGCCGCAATCCCTATGCGGTTTACGCCCAAATGAGAGACCATTCGCCCGTATTCTATGTACCACCACCGTTCGATGGTTGGCTCATTTTCGATTACGAAGGCGTGAAGCGAGCCCTCAGCGACCACGCCGCGTTCAGTTCGTCTGTGCCGGCCCCGAAAAATTGGTTCATTTTTTCCGACCCGCCACGTCATACCAAAATGCGCGCTCTGATTTCCCGGGCCTTCACCCCGCGCATGGTGGCCGACCTCGAACCGCAGATCCGCGAGCTCTCGCGGAGGTTGCTCGATGCCGTCGTTGAGCGAGGAACCATGGACCTGGTCCTGGAATATGCCGTGCCGTTGCCCATGAAGGTGATTGCGGGAATGATCGGCATACCGCCGGGCGATTGGGCGAAATTCAAGTCCTGGAGCGATTCCATCCTCAAGCTCAGTTACGCCCGCACGGGCGGCGAGGAAGCGGAGAAATCCGGGCGCGAGTTCAAACAGGTCACCGGCGAAATGAGTGCTTATTTGCAACAAATGAGCGAAGAGCGGCGAAGCTACCCACGTAATGATTTGTTAACGCGATTATTGGAAGCCGAAGTCGACGGCGAGCGCCTGACTCACGAGGAAATTCTCGGCTTTTTCCAATTGCTGGTCGTCGGCGGTCAGGACACGACCGCCAATCTCATCAGCAACGCTATTCTATGCCTTAGCGAAAATCCGGCGCAGTTGGCCCGGCTGGAAAATGAACCCGGGTTGCTTGCTCCGGCGATCGAAGAGGTCTTGCGCTATCGCGCGCCGTTGCAATGGGTCATGCGCACTCCGAGAATCGATGTGGAAATGCACGGCAAAGTAATTCCTGCAGGAAAGCTGGTTCTACCCATGATCGGATCGGCCAACCGCGACGCCAAACAATTCTCAAATGCCGACACATTCGACATTGGTCGTGATCCCAATCCGCACATCGCCTTCGGGCACGGCATCCATGCCTGTCTGGGCGCGGCGCTGGCGCGGCTCGAGGCGCGGATCGCCTTGCCGGACCTGCTCGGCCGTCTAAAACATCTCGAAGTGGAATGTCCCCAGTCCTGGCCGCCACGCCAGGCATTGCATGTTCAGGGGCCGGCAACCTTGCCCGTCCGCTTCCGCCACTGACCTGAGAGCGTCTCGACAGATTCAGGGCGACCGCGGATTGGATGCCTCGCGGGAGGTCTCTCGTGGGGCCTCGGCCGTGCGAAGCTGCGCCTAATGCTGACGGGCTTTGCGGAGGCCCGCCTTAAACCCGCGCGCATAGGCCTGGTTCATCAGGACCGCATATTGGTCCGCATTGGCCGCATCACCGCAAACAACCAAAACGCATCCATCAGGATCAACGATGTGATAACGACCATCTGTCGGCTCAACACGAAAGGGCGGTTCATCGGGATCTTGCATAGCTTAAGAATTTATCGGTTCGACAAGCGCACGGTACCGCAAATCTCGGAATGCATAAAGGTGACACTCGGGTCGGTGAAATTTGGCGGTGTTAAGGCCAACCGCAGGTCAGTGGTTACTGCGATTTTGGCCCCATTGCTGCCAGCCAAGCCGCGAACGAATTTTTCGCATGGAGAAGAAACTGCGCTTCGGTGATCTTGTGCGCAACTCCGGCCGGCCACAAGCGGTCACGCTTTGGACCACGCCGGACAATAATCCGGGGCTGAAGAAAGCAGTCAAGCAGAACCGGGTTTTGACGGTCGTCATGGAGCCTCGGAAACGCGACTATGGGCGAATTGGGCTCCAGCTGCATCCAGGAGCTTCATACCTTGTCTTTCCCAAATCTTTGCCGGATGAGCCAGGGGCCAGAGTGATCGGCGTTAATTATCAACTGCTCGATCAGCCAGGCCCCTCGGCGAGTCACCCTTCCAAAGTTGCGGGCAAGTCAAAGCCAAAAAAGAATTTCAAGCCAGTAATCTGGAACCCGCCGACTCAGAGGTTCAAAGTTAAGGTGCGCCGTACAGCCACCGTTGAGGACGAAGTCACCGTGCAGGCAGCCGACCAGGAAACCGCAGAGCGGCAGGCGCTTAAGCAGGCGAGCCACAAACCATTCAAGCGCTCGAACGTCCAGGCAGAGGTTGTCAAAATCGAGCGGTAGGCCCGCCCCAATTCAAGCGTACCTTCGGGACTCGACCCAATGAACCACTTTTGGGGACAGCGGCAGTAGCAGGTTTTATGTCTGACCACTTCGCTTCTTTCTTTTCGCCCGCGATTGCCGGTAAATGGGACCTGGTTCCAACTAGTTTCGGAGCCCAAGGACTCTAAAATCCCCGGGAAAATTGCATTGTTTGAACGGGCGGTTCGCGGCAAGCTTTGCCCCCGATATGCAGCAGGTAAACCTTGGAATGATTGGCGGCGGCACGGTGGGCAGCGGTGTTTTTCACGCGTTGCACTTGAACGGCGGCCTGATGGCTTCGCGCATTGGAGTAAAAATTCGCGTCGCCAAAATCGCTGTCAAAGCCGCGGATGAACCTCGCCCTTATCCGATCCCGGCCTCGCTGATGACCACTGACTGGGAATCCGTCGTCAACGATCCCCAGGTCCATGTGGTCACCGAGTTAGTGGGGGGCACCGGCCTGGCCCGAACGATGATTTTGTCGGCTCTCAAACTGGGCAAACCGGTCATTACCGCCAACAAAGCGCTGCTCTCGATGCATGGCGAGGAGTTGTTCGCCGCTGCGGAGCAGTACGGCACAAATTTATACTACGAGGCGAGTGTTTGCGGCGGGATACCGATTATCAAGTCGTTGCGGGAGGGGTTCGTCGGCAATCGTATCCAGCAGCTCTACGGGATAGTCAATGGCACCTGCAATTACATCCTGACCCGCATGAAGCTCGAAGGGGCTGAATTCGACGAGGTCCTCAAGGATGCTCAGGCTCAAGGGTATGCCGAGGCCGAGCCGTCCTTGGACGTGGACGGTTGGGATGCGCAACATAAGATGGGGATCCTGGCCTCACTGGCGCATGGGTTCTGGATAAACCCGAAACAAATCCACGTCGAAGGCATTCGCCACATTACGCGGGCCGACATTCAATTCGCCCGCCAATTGGGGTACACCATCAAGCTGCTCGGGATCATTAAAGAAGTCGAACACGCCGGCAAACCGGCCGAACGAAACCGCCGAACCGGGAAAAAAACCGAGTCGGACAAGGCCCGGCGCATCCAGGTCTCGGTTTACCCGACCTTGATTCCCGACGCTCACGTTCTGGCGAGCGTCAATCACGTATTCAATGCGGTCTACGTCCGGGGCGATATCGTCGGGGACACTCTGTTTTACGGGCGCGGCGCGGGAAAAGACGCCACCGCGAGCGCCGTGCTCAGTGACGTGGCCGATGCGGCGCTGGACCTGAAGTTCGGAACCAAGCATCGCGTGCCTCCCTTTGTGCCCCATGAACTGGATGGGGCGGTCGTGCCCATTGATGAGGTGATCTCGCGCTACTTCGTACGACTGGACGTCGTGGATGTTCCGGGCACACTAGCAAAAATCGCGGCGATCTTTGGAGAAGCGCAGATCGGGATTTCCTCGGTCTTCCAGCCTGAGGGTCATCAAGGCGCCAGCGTGCCTTTGATCCTGATGTTGCATGATGCGCCCAATGGTGCGGTGGCCCGGGCGCTCAAAACGATTGGCCACCTTAAGGTGGTCCGGGGCATGCCGGTCATGATCCGCGTGGAAACTTTTGACTAGTTGCCTATGGCATTGATTGTTCAGAAATACGGCGGCACTTCGGTCGGGAACACTGGGCGGATCAGAAACGTGGCTGAGCGCGTCGCGAAGTATCGGCAGCAAGGCGACCGGATCGTGGTCGTGGTCTCGGCGATGAGCGGCGTGACCGATAATCTAATCAAGCTGGCCAAAGAGCTCATGCCGCTGCCCAACGAGCGCGAAATGGACGTGCTGCTCGCGACCGGCGAACAGACCACCATCGCGCTCACCGCCATTGCCTTGCATGCGCTCGGGGTTCCCGCCGCTTCGCTCACTGGCGCCCAGGCTGGCATCGTCACCGACGGCGTACATACGAAAGCCAAAATCCAAAACATCACTCCAAAAAAGATCCACGACCTGCTCAACCAGGGCCAGGTCGTCATCGTGGCCGGGTTCCAGGGGCAAACCTCCGACGGCCAGGTCACCACGCTCGGGCGCGGGGGATCCGATCTGACGGCGATCGCTCTGGCCGCCGCGCTCAAAGCCGACCTCTGCCAGATCTATACGGACGTCGACGGTGTCTATACCGCCGACCCGCGGATTGTCGCGACAGCCAAGAAACTCGACGAGATTTCTTACGACGAAATGCTCGAACTGGCCAGCCTCGGGGCCAAGGTAATGCAGTCCCGCTCGGTGGAATTCGCCAAAAAATTCGGAGTCATCTTCGAAGTGCGTTCGAGTCTCAATGAAAACCCAGGAACGATTGTGAAAGAAGAAACCAAAAACATGGAAGATATTGTCGTGCGCGGCGTTTCGCTCGACAAAAACCAGGCCAAAGTCACGCTCGTGGCGGTGCCGGACAAGCCGGGGATCGCGGCGCGGATTTTCAAGGCCATCGGCGATGCAAACGTCAATGTGGACATGATCGTTCAAAACATCAGCCATGGCAGCGGGTCGCCGGCGACCGATCTCTCTTTTACCATCGATAAACCCGACTTGCTCAAGGCGCAGAAGGTCATCGACAGCCTCAAACAGGAAGTGGGCTTCGGGAAGGTGATCGCGACGGAGAACATTGCCAAGCTTTCGCTGGTGGGTGTGGGCATGAAAAGCCACACGGGGGTGGCGGGCAAAATGTTCGATACGTTGGCGCGGGAAGGGGTGAACATCGACATGATCTCGACCAGCGAGATCAAGATTTCGGTGGTCATTGATCTCGGCAAAGGCGAGCAAGCCATGCGCGCCGTCCACGCTGCCTTTCTTGGATAAGGACCGCAGTTGCGCAACCTGGTCCAGTCGTCCCTTCGGGACGGCGGACTACGAGAATGTTTTAAAACCTCGGCTTGGGCGTGGGCACCTGGGTTGGAGTCCGGCCTTTAGGCGCTTTTGGCGCCGGGCCGCCTAAAGGCAGGAATCCAAACCGAATTTTAAAACACGCTAAGGTTTTGAGAAATAGTTCTGGACGGGTTTGAGCACGCCCAGCTTGATTAGGAGCACAATCAGTAACGTGTAGATCAGGGACACTGCGATATCCTTAAGCAAGTGACGCCAGGAGTATTTCTTTGGTTGGCTGGAAAGAACCTGCTGCGCGCCTTTATGCATGAGCACGAAGCCGAGCACGTTAGTCAGCCAATACCCAATGACGAGGGACACCGCGAACCCGGGTTTATAGAAAAGGCTCACAATCCAAGCAAACCCTAGCGCGAGAGGAAGGTTGACGAAGGCGTCATTCCACCAGGACAAAGGCGAAAGCATGTAGCCGATCAAGGCGAGCACGCTGCCCCAGGTTTTGCGTTTCCACGTCATCGAGCGGGCACAGTATACCGGCAGGCGCGGAAGGCAATGCCGGGGCGTCAGGCTCGTAGCCCGGACACAGCTGCCAGGAAGCCCGGAAGGCGCAAGAGTTCGACGAGAACCGCAGAAATTGAAAGTGACTCGAGAATTTTTTTTCTAACTGATACCAGGCCAGGAACGGGCAAAATTCTTAATTTTTAATTCTTGATTCTTAATTGCGATAAGAACCGGGCGCACTGAGTAAGGGCAGGCTGGTTACGCTTGCGCCGGGGGCCCTACTTGTCGGACGCCGGGTGGAGAACCCGGTCACGCTGAACCCCCAGAGGGTATTTGGGGACCGGAGGATAGTACTCACGAGCCTTTGAGGGCCGGGTGAGCAGGTAGTAACCGACGTAAAACCAGGAGAGGAATGCAGCCAGGATCGCCCAAAATATCGACCTATTGCGTTCCCACGAACAGAGGGCGGCAATCATCGAACCAAGCCCAATTCCAGTTGGTACTAACGGACCGCCCGGAGTGCCGATTTGTCCAATAATCATCCGCCGACCCTACCGCAGCGGAGCAAGTAGTCTCAACCGCTATTGCCCAGACTTCACCAGTTTTTGCCCTTGAGCCCGAAGGCCGATCTTGAGGCGGTTAGAGGATCTTTTCCATAAAATGTATGTTGTTGAAAGATTGACCCTGGCATCTCCCTCCAGGATGCGCTGAATCTACCGGCTTCGGGCTTGGGGTGCGCTGCGACCGCTGGGCTTACTTCTGGCAAGACGCCCGGCTTGCGAGAACGTCTGCGCTACTAAAAAAAGCGACTGCAAAAACGATTTGACCGTGTCCGGGGATGCGTTTAGAGTCCGGGCGTGAACTGGAACCTGGATCTGCTGCTATCGAAGGCGCTGCTGCTGAGCAGTGCGGCAGGCGGGTTCTGATTTTTCTCACTTGAATTTAGCGAACCCACTGCCAGGACCGGCAGTGGGTTTTTGTTTTCCATTGGCCGGACGGCGCAAAACAGGACACCGCACATATGCTTAAAGACCCATCAAAAAAATACCGGCCCTTTCCGCCGATTGAGTTGACCAATCGCCAATGGCCGAGCCGGACACTGACGCGGGCGCCGCGCTGGTGCAGTGTCGACTTGCGGGACGGCAACCAGGCGCTGGCGGTGCCCATGAATGTCAGTCAAAAGCTGGAGATGTTCCAGGCACTGGTGAAGTGCGGTTTCAAAGAGATCGAAGTCGGTTTTCCTTCCGCCTCCAAAACCGAATTCACCTTCAACCGCCGGTTAATCGAGGAAAAACGGGCGCCGGCGGATGTTTGGCTGCAGGTGCTGGTGCAGGCGCGCGAGGATTTGATTGAGCGAACGTTTGAGTCGTTGGTCGGCGCGCGGCGAGCGATTATTCATATGTACAATTCGACATCACCGGCGCAGCGGCGGGTGGTGTTTGGCATGACCAAAGAGCAGATTCTCGGCGTGGCCGTCCGCGGCGCGAAACTGATCCGGGACCGCCTTCCCCGGCTCAAAGACACCGAGGTGATGCTGCAGTACTCGCCGGAAAGTTTCAGCGCGACCGAAGTGGAATTCGCCAAAGAAATTTCCGAGGCGGTCATGGAGATCTGGCAGCCAACGCCCGAGCGAAAGATGATTCTGAATCTGCCAGACACGGTGGAAGTGGCGACCCCGAACGTTTATGCCGACCAGATCGAATGGATTTGCCGGCATATAAAAAATCGCGATTGCCTGATCGTCAGTTTGCATACTCATAACGACCGATGCACGGGCGTGGCGGCTACTGAGTTGGGCCTCCTGGCCGGAGCCGATCGGGTGGAAGGGACTTTGTTCGGCAACGGCGAACGGACCGGCAACCTGGATATTGTGACGGTGGCCTTGAACCTCTACATGCAAGGCATCGACCCGAAATTGGATTTCACAAATCTCAATGCCTTGCGCGAGATTTATGAGCGCTGTACCGGCATGACAGTACCGGCGCGCCAGCCGTACGCCGGCGAACTGGTGTTTACCGCCTTCAGCGGTTCACACCAGGACGCAATCAAAAAGGGTTTGGGGGAGTGGGCCAGGAACGGCGGCGGCCAACCTTGGGACGTGCCGTACCTGACCATCGACCCAACCGACATCGGGCGCGAGTATCGGGAGGTCATTCGCGTCAACAGCCAATCGGGCAAGGGCGGCGTGGCCTACCTGCTGGAAACGGAGTTCGGCATCGAGTTGCCCAAGGAAATGCAGCGGGAATTCGGCCCGATTGCCAATGACGAGGTGGACCGCCTTGGCCGCGAGGTCAGCGGGGCGGAACTCAAGGCGATGTTTTGGCGCGAGTACATCGAACGGGCTTCTCCCTGGCAGTTGCGTGGCTTCGAGACCCAGAGCTCGAACGGGACGGTTCGCTGCCGAACCCGGCTGACTCGCGAGGGCAAGCCGGTCGAGTTTTCCGGCGAAGGTAACGGGCCACTGGCGGCTTTGGTGCACGGCTTCGGCACTGCCGGAGTTCCTCGCTTTGAGATCACCTATTACAGCGAGCATGCTCTGAGTGCCAGTGAAGAGGCTGCCGCAATCGCTTATATCCAGATAAAACATGGCGATGGCCGAATACGCTGGGGAGCCGGGGTGGACACGAATATTGAGCTGGCGTCCGTGCGGGCGGTGATCAGCGCGTTGAACCGATCCTGAGGGCGTGTTTTAAAATCTGGCTTGGGCGTCGGCGTCCCGAGGTTCGGAGTCCCGCCTTTAGGCGGTCCGGCGCCAAAACCGCCTAAAGGCGGGACTCCAAACCGTACTCGGGCTAAGACCCCATGGCCCCTAACACTTGCCAACTCCAGTTTGGGGCATGGCAGATGCCCCGATAGTCAAAGGTAAACGGCCTCCGGGCGCGGCGTTCATGAAGCCCGTCAAGCCGGATGAGAAATTAGCGGTCATCATCGGCAGCCAACCGCTGCCACGGACCGAGGTCACTCGCAAAGTCTGGGAGTACGTCCGAGCTCACCAACTTCAGGACCCGGAAAATAAAACGTTCATCCGCGCCGACCAACCGCTGCGTGATGTGTTTGGAGGAAAAGACCGTGTCAGCATGTTCGAGATGACAAAGTTGGTGTTTCAGCATGTGAGCTGAATGCGACAAAGCCGCCGGGTAGGTTGCAGGTTACAGGTTGCAGGTTGAGCTACGGGTGGTTTGCATACAGGGGAGGGGGATGCGGATAACAAGGAAGTATTCACACACTGTTTTGCTCAGCGAGCTCTTTTGATGGATGGCAGCGAGATTTTTTTAAAAAATCTCTATCTTTAAATTGGTATTTATCAGTCAGTTACATCGACAAACCCGCTTTTTGCGATTTTTTTTGTAAGGATCATGCCCAGCTCACGATTAATGCGGACAGAGACGATAGTCTCGAGATGTTTCTCTGCCTCACGGCGCCGCCAAGGAAGTGGGAAGGGAACGTTTCAGAAGCTTTGGCCATAAGGCCCGGTCGAGAGTTGGGAGGTGGAAGCTGCTGCGCGATCACAGCGTAGCAGCTTCCTTTTTTTACCCAGCAAAAGGTTTGACCTGCCGCGCGGGGCTTGCCCTTAATCTCCTTAAGATGAAAGGCAAACTACCCTCGCCCTTAGTACAACTCACACTGATTACCCTGCTGGCAATCCCCAGCGCTCGTGTGGTCGCGGAAGATTTCTCGACCCAAGAGGCGCGCCAGGGGCCGCAATGGCTCCAGAATGGAATCCTCTACGAGGTCTTCCCGCGCGATTTTTCGGCAGAAGGCAATTTCAACGGCGTGACGGCGCGACTGGATGAATTGAAAGACCTCGGAGTTAACATTCTGTGGCTGATGCCGATTCATCCGCTTGGCCAAAAGATGAAAAAAGGGACCATTGGCAGCCCCTACGCCGTGCGCGATTACTACGCCATCAATCCCGATTACGGAACCGAAGCGGACTTGAAGAACCTGGTATCCGAGGCGCACAAGCGGGACATGAAGGTCATCCTTGATATCGTCGCGAACCACACCGCATGGGACAACGTGATGATGAAGCATCCGGAGTTCTATAAACAGGACGCCAACGGCAAGATCATTCCCCCGGTGCCGGAATGGACGGACGTCGCGGGCCTCAACTACGAAAACCCACAACTCCGCTCCGAGATGATCGACATGCTCAAGCATTGGCTCGATCCGCAAACTTTCGATTTGGACGGCTTCCGCTGCGATGTGGCCTCGATGGTGCCGACGACTTTTTGGGAACAGGCGCGAGCAGAACTGACCAAGGTTAAACCCGACATCATGATGCTCGCGGAAGCGAGCAAGCCGGAGTTGCTGGTGAAGGCGTTCGACATCGATTATGCGTGGCCCTTCCATGGGACGCTGAACGAAGTGCTGTTGAATGGCGCGCCCGCCTCGGAGTTTCAAAAGTCCTGGGAGGACAGCCGCCGCCAATTTCCGCGCGGTTCATTACACATGCGGATTTCGGATAACCACGACGAAGCTCGCGCGGTGGCTCGGTTCAGTGCCAAAGGCGCCTTGGCGGCCTCGGCCCTGATGTTCACCTTGGACGGTGTCCCGCTCCTTTATAATGGAATGGAAGTGGGCGACGCCACCGAGTCGGGTGACCCGGCGCTGTTCGAAAAGCTCCCGATCTTCTGGCATCCGAAAGGGCGCCCCGCGTTGCGGGATATCTATCGCGAGCTAATTCGCTTACGCAAAGAGAATCCAGCGTTTCGAAATGACAAAGTCGCCTGGTTGCGAAATTCCGATCCAGCGAATCTGGTCGCGCTGATGCGCTTGGACGACAAGAACGAGTTCGTGGTGGTGATCAACTTCTCAAATCGCCCAGTCACCGGGTGGGTTGAGGTCATGCACGATCAGCAGTTTCAGCCGGTGAAAATCAGTGGCATGCCGGAAAGTCAGCCGACGGGATTTCCTCTGTTCCGGCTGGGCGGGTTTGAGTGGAGGATTTATAAGAGAAGCGTGAATTGAAAGCAGGCGTCGCCGCGGCCGCCGTTCGTCGAATGGTCATGAACCGCGGATGGCGCCGAGTACGCAGATGGCCCGGAACAGCTTTTGTCCTGCTCGGCGCAGGCTCTAATGGGTAGCGGCCGCAGCGATGGCCGATTTTTCTTCTGCCACGACCGCCTTCTGAGCCGATCCCACGTCCTTTACCCGTGAGACAAATGCGGCGGCGACGAGCATGGAAGCACCGCCGAGCATCACTACGTTTACGGGACTGTCGTTGAAGACTCTCTTAACGATCGGTTCCAGGGCGAGCGAGGCGAGGATTTCCGGAATAACGATGAAGAAGTTGAAAATGCCCATATAGACACCGACGCGTTCTGCCGGTAACGCGCCGGAGAGCATGGCATATGGCATAGCGAGGATAGAAGCCCAGGCAATCCCGACTCCGATCATCGTGCATTGCCAGAGCACGCGGTCGTGGATGAAGCCTGTTGATAACAAGGCGATGCCGCCCGCTACGAGGGCCACCGCGTGGACGAGTTTGCGACTGGTTGCGCGCGCGGCCACCGGCAGGATAAAGGCCACCAGGAAACAGACGATCGAGTACCACGCGAATGTTTGGCCCCCAAACAAGGTGCCTTCGTCGAAGTCGCGGGATTTGGGATCGGTAGTATGGAAGACCTGCTGAGCGGTAGCCAACCCGAAGAACATCCACATGCAAAACAGCCCGAGCCAACTAAAGAACTGGACGACGGCCAGCTGTTTCATCGTCTGCGGCATTTCCTTGATCGCCGGCGCCACGTGCGGGCCGCTCAAAACCGTCCCGATGGCGGCTCCAATGGCCGCGCCGGCCAAGATGTGCCAGGCGCTCAGGTGACCATCGACCAAGGCCCCTCGGGCCATGCCAAGCAGCGCCCCGGCAATTGCCCCGATCAACAGGAAGCCGGGCTGGATGAAGAAACCGCCGCGCTCCGCCTTTTTGCGCCGGAATTCCGCCAGGTCCTCCGGCGGATATTCGTTCGAGGTGGCGACGGTCCAGATAACCGCCAAGAGGAAGACGACGGCCCCGAGCCGGAAGGCGTATTCTACAGCCAAAGGCACTCCGTTTGGAGAGTTGCCCATGACGCCAAACCTGCGAAAGATGGCTGGCAGCGCGTTGGCAATCGCCGCGCCAATACCGATAAAAAAGCTTTGCATCACGAAACCGGCGGTCCGCTGTTCGTCAGGCAGTTTATCCGCCACGAACGCCCGGAACGGTTCCATGCTGACGTTGATCGAGGCATCGAGGACCCAGAGCATCGTGGCCGCGGCCCATAAGGCCGGGGCATCAGGCATGAAGAACAATGCGATGCAGGAGAGAATGGCTCCGACGGAAAAGTAGGGACGTCGCCGGCCCAGCCAGCACCAGGTCCGGTCGCTCATGGAACCGATAATCGGCTGGACCAACAAGCCGGTAACTGGTCCCGCCAGCCACAAAATCGGGATCTTGGAGGCATCCGCGCCCAGCTTGGCGTAAATGGCGCTCATGTTGGCCAGCTGCAACCCCCAGCCAAACTGAATGCCGAGGAATCCGAAATTCATGTTCCAGATTTGCGGGAGATTTAGGCGAGGCTTTTGCATAGAGGGCGTGCATCAATCCAACACCGTTCAGGAGCAGTAGCAAGTAATTTCAAACCCGGCGCGCGGGCATTCCTGCCCGCAGCAACAGCCGAACCCCACCTGACACAAAACCTGACCCTTCAACAGATTCAGTTCCTGGATCTCTGCGGACTGAAAGTCGACCGGAGGTTCGCGCGCCGGTACGAATGGGGACGATTCCGACTGGAAACGTGTCTCGGTGCGCCTACACTTCCGGCGTGAGACTCACCATTCAGTTGAGATACCATACGATGCCTGGACAATCGCTCCTGATTACAGGGAACCACGAGATTCTCGGCAACGACGCCGTGCAATCGGCGATTCCCCTCGAGTATCTCGACCACGAGTTTTGGCAGGTTCGCTTGATCCTGCCCAAAAGCGCGGTGCCAGATGCGACGCTTGTTTATCGGTACCTGCTGCGTGAACCGGACGGGACCATTCACGAAGATTGGGGCAACGGTCGCACTTTTACCCCGGGCGCATTCAGCCAGGAAGAGATCCTCTTGATCGATTCCTGGAACCATCCCGGGTTCTACGAAAATGCTTTTTATACCGAGCCGTTCCGAGGTGTTTTGCTTAAGCCCAGGCAAGCCGAGTTCCAGGCCCCGCAACCTCCTTTGTCGACCCACACTTTCAGGATTAAGGCGCCGCTGCTCGAAAAGGATCAGACCCTCTGCCTATTAGGCAGTACCGCGGCGCTTGGGAATTGGGAAACGGATAAGCCAATCCTTCTGAGTCGCACCAACAAGTCCGATTGGCTCTCAGCAGAGGTGGACTTAAGTTCGGCGCACTTCCCCACCGAGTACAAGTATGGGGTCTACAATTTCGCTGAGCAAAAGTTCGTCGGCTATGAAGCTGGCCCGAACCGGACGTTACGCGACGGGGGCGCGCCGCGAAAGCAAACGATCCTCAACGACGGCTTTGCCGTGTTGCCGGTCACGACCTGGAGAGGAACCGGGGTCGCCATCCCGGTCTTCAGTTTGCGCACCCACGCCAGCTTCGGCGTCGGCGAGTTCACCGATCTCAAGCCGCTGGCGGATTGGTGCCAGGTCGTCGGGCTTAAGTTAATTCAGATTTTGCCCGTCAATGACACCACGGCCCGGCACACCTCGGCCGACTCTTACCCCTACGCGGCGATCTCGGCTTTCGCCTTGCATCCGCTCTATCTGAACCTTGGCCAGGTCGCCTCGCCGGCCCACCAGCACCTGGTCGCGGAACATGAAGAAGAGCGCAAGCGGCTAAACGCGCTCAAAGACTTGGATTATGAAGCCGTGATGCGGCTGAAGCTGACCGTGATCGAACAGCTTTATCGACTTCAACGAGGGCAGACGTTCAAATCAAAAGACTACCAGCAGTTTTTCGCTGCCAATGAACATTGGCTGGTGCCGTATGCGGCCTTCTCTTACCTGCGCGACCAGAACGGCACGCCGGATTTCAATCAGTGGCGAGACCAGCGAAAATGCAGCCCGGCCGAGCTGGCCGCCCTTGCCACCGAGACGTCGCCGGCCTGGGACAAACTGGCGCTTCACTACTTTATCCAGTACCACTTGCACCTGCAACTGCGCCAGGCCAGCGAATATGCGCACCGCAAAGGGGTCATCCTCAAAGGCGATATTCCGATCGGGGTTTCCCGATACGGCGCCGATGCCTGGCAGGAGCCCGAGCTTTACCGGATGGACATGCAAGCGGGCGCGCCGCCGGACGCCTTCGGCATCAAAGGGCAGAATTGGAGCTTTCCCACCTACGACTGGGCACGCATGAAGGCGACCGGCTTTGATTGGTGGAAACGGCGTTTCGAACAAATGGGGCGCTACTTCGATGCTTTCCGGATTGATCACGTGTTAGGTTTCTTCAGGATCTGGAGCATCCCTTTACACGCGGTCGAAGGCATTTTGGGCCACTTCGTGCCGGCAATTCCACTGCGCTTAAGCGATTTTGCGGCTCGCCAAATTCCTTTTGACCGGGATCGTTATTTGAATCCGTTCATCACTGAGCCGGTGCTGAATGAGATTTTTGGAATCGATGCCGAAGTGGTTAAGCGTCGGTTTCTTCAACCCGGTTCCGGCGGCAGATATGCCCTGAAGCCGGAGTTTGCCACTCAACGCCAGGTCGAGCGGCATTTTGCCCAACTCGACGCGAGCGAACCGAACCAGGCACTGCAGGCTGGTTTATTTGACCTGATCAGCAACGTCATCCTGTTGCCGGACGAGGAAGCGCCCGATCAATTTCATTTCCGCTTCGCCATCGATACGACCTCCTCGTTCAAACATCTCGACCCGCGGACCCGGCAACAGTTACAGGAGTTGTACGTCGATTATTTCTTCCGCCGGCAGGACGCGTTTTGGATGAAAGAAGCAATGGAAAAACTACCCACGCTCAAGCGGGTGACCAACATGCTGGTGTGCGGGGAGGACTTGGGCATGGTACCGGCGTGTGTGCCCGAGGCCATGAAACAACTCGGCCTGCTGAGCCTGGAGGTGCAGCGCATGCCCAAACGTCTCGGCCAGGAGTTTTCTTATCCAAAAGATGCGCCGTACCTGAGCGTGGTGACTCCGGGAACGCATGACATGAGCACCGTGCGCGGGTGGTGGAAGGAAGATCGAAACGTGACCCAGCGGTTTTATAACCTGGCGCTCGGGTTGCCCGGGCCCGCGCCGGAGGAATGCGAGCCCTGGATTAATCGCGCCATTATCCGGCAACACCTGGATTCCCCCGCGATGTGGAGCATTTTCATGCTGCAAGACCTCTTGGGCATGGATGCCCAACTGCGCCGGCCTGACCCGACCGAGGAGCGGATTAATGTCCCAGCCGACGCCAAAAACTTCTGGCGTTATCGCATGCACCTTTGGACGGAAGATTTGCTGCAGGCCAGCGCTTATAATGCGGCCTTGCGCACCGAGATTCAGCAAAGCGGGCGCTGAGTCCGTCGGCGGAGGGCACCATCAGGGGACTACGGAACGCCCCATTCATGTGGCAGCGCGCGCCCGGACGTCATCAATTGCGCGCTGGTCACGCAAGCCTGCCGCCTGCCTGCGGCTTACGGTTGGGCGTCGGGTCCCAGAGCTTGAAGGGTTTGCTGCTGTGCTCCTCCAGGCAGTTGCGATTCCTGGCGCGGCCCTCGGCGCACGGCGTGACGCGTGTTAGACCCAAAGTCTTCGTAATTCGGGAACCAACAAAAATTCTCGATCGCGGTTTGAATGGCGGCGTCCTCCAAGGCCTGGCCGAGGCCTTCGTCCCGGGCCGTTTGCGCGACGCGAAAAGCGATGCGCTGGCTGACCTGGCGCAAGTCATGCAAACTCGGGTACAGGCAACCCTCGCCCGCCGGATGCGAGGCGGTGTGCCAAGCCAGAGCCTGCGCCGCAGCCAGGAACATCGAGTCGGTCAGCCGGCTGGCTTCACTGATCAGAACCCCGAGGCCAATGCCGGGGAAAACAAATACATTATTGCATTGGCCAATCACATGCTTGTTGCCGGCAAACTGCACCGGCTCGAAAGGTGAGCCCGTGGCCACCAGGGCACGGCCATCCGAGTTCTGGAGCGCCTCGCAAGGAGTGCATTCGGCTTTGCTGGTCGGATTGCTCAACGGAAGAATGATTGGGCGCGCGCAATGCTTCGCCATCGCTCGGATTGCCTGCGGGGTGAAGTCTCCCGATTGGCCGGTCGTCCCAATCAAAACGCTGGGTCGAAAGGAATGGATGATGTCTTCCAGACTGGCCGTAGCCGAGTCGGGCAACCCGAGCGCGCAAAAGTCAGTGGCCTGCAGGGCCACTTCACGCTTGTGCGTTTCCAAATCCTGCCGTCGCTCGGAGACGATGCCGCCCGAATCGACGAATACCTGGCGCTGGCGGACCTCGTCTGGGGTCAGACCCTCCTGGAGGAGCGCTGTGCGCAACAGTCGCCCAATGCCCACGCCGGCGGCGCCTGCGCCGGCCATCACGAGCCTTTGATCTCGCAACGCCCCACCCGTCAAAGCCAGCCCGGAGAGGATGCCCGCCAAAGTGACTGCCGCAGTGCCCTGGATGTCGTCATTAAAGCTGGGCAGCCGCCGGGCGTACTTCTGCAGGAGCCGGAAAGCATTGGCTTTTTTGAAATCCTCCCATTGAAGCAAGGCGTTGGGGAAAACGTGGCGGACTGCCTGGACGAATTCCTCGATGAACGCTTCGTACTCCAGGCCGCGCAACCGGCGCCCGCGGTAGCCGATGTAAGCTTGATCCTCCAGCAGCGCGCTGTTGTCCGTACCGACATCCAGACTGATGGGTAGACAGAAAGACGGATGAATCCCCGCCCCCGCGCAATAGAGGATCAACTTGCCGATCGGAATCGCCATGCCACCGGCTCCTTGGTCGCCCAGCCCCAGGATCCGTTCATTATCCGTCACGACGATCAACCGAATGTCGCGTTGCTGAAAATTGCGCAACCGCTCCACGAGGTGACCGCGGTCGGCGGGGCAAAGGAACAGGCCGCGCGGCCGGCGATAGATGTGGCTAAACTGCTGGCAAGCCAGGCCGACCGTCGGGGTGTAAATGATCGGCGTGAGTCGCTCCAGGTTCTCGACCAGCAACCGATAGAACAGGGTCTCGTTGCGATCCAGGAGGGCCACCAGGCCAATATATTGCTCCAATGCGTCGCTTTTGGAAAAGATGTGCTCCAGCTCCATCGCGACCTGCTGTTCGATGGTCTGAACCGCCGGGGGCAACAACCCTTCGATCCCTAACTGCCGGCGCTCGGCGCTGGTAAACGCCGCATCCTTGTTACGGCCGGGGTCTCGCAAGAGCTGCTCGCCGTGCGACCAGCGCGAGTTAAAGACCGGTTTTTGTCTCACATATTCCTCCGCTGGCCATGCTCACGCGCTCTTTGAAGCCGGCGGGTTGGCTAATGGACCTTGGCCCGGAAATCCCAGGGAGCGCCGCTATCAAAGCAGCAATAGTCTAGCCAGGCCCAGCCGATCGGCTAACCGCCTATTGCCAAAGGCTTGGCATCTGTTGATAGGAACTACTGGCTGGCGCGGCTGTTGCGGGTCAACCGGGAGAGCATCACGTTGCGCACGGCCAATTTAAGGATCCGCTGGGCGGTGGCCAGGGCGTCATCCAACTGCGCGCATTCTTCAAGTTCGGCTTCGTCGGCGCTGGATTTGTTTACCAGCACCCCGGCAGCCTTGCTGCAAGCGGCGCGTAAAGTATCCAATTCATAAGCGACCTTGGCCGTGCGGCCAATCGGAAGGGCAGCGTGACTTTTTGTTGATCTCACGCGTTAAACATTACTCATTTATAAGGCCCTGCCATTGAGAAGGACTCTCATTCTGGCCTAGGAGTTTGTCTTACAAACTACCCATGGGGAGTGCGGAGTGATAAGTGCGGAGTGCGGAATGTTATCCGCAAAGGGAGTTCTGTTCCGCCGCCTCTGGAAATTGACAGGATCACTTTATCCAATATCGTCAGCGTGGATTGCTTCAAAGCTGATGAACATCGTTTCAGATGACGCGGGTGATGCCGCCGGGCGCCGCTCGGTCGAAGAGTTCCTTCGGCCGTTGCTCGGCCTCGATCGGCTGCAGCACTCCCGGCTGGGAGGGTTCGAAAGCGGCGGCAAAACCTACTCCTTGCCTCGCTTTACTTTTGTGGGACCCAATAGCGCCGACCCGATTCGAGTTGGGCTCTTTGGAGTCATTCATGGGGATGAGCCGGCGGGGGCTTATGCGCTGGCCGAGTTCCTGCGCCAGCTGGCGGACGACCCCGGGGCAGCCGAACACTTTGAGCTGCAAATTTACCCGATCTGCAATCCCACTGGGTTCGAGGATAACACGAGGCATTCCCGGTCCGGTCGCGATCTCAACCGCGAGTTTTGGACAAATTCCAGCGAGCCGGAGGTCCGGATCCTCGAGGCAGAGCTGCAGCGGGAACATTTCAGCGGCATCGTCCAGTTGCATGCCGACGATACGAGCGAAGGCATTTACGGCTTCGTTAAAGGGCATACTTTGACGGAACATCTGCTGCGGCCGGCTTTGCGAGAAGCCGGCAAGGTCCTCCCGCGCAATGTGAACGCCACCATTGATGGTTTCGCCGCGCGGGATGGCATCATCCATGACCGCTATGAAGGTGTGCTGGCGCCTCCAGCGCGCATTGACCCGGTTCCATTCGAGATCGTGTTCGAGACGCCGCATGCCGCGCCTTTGGACCTGCAGGTGCGCGCCCTGGTGGTGGCGATTCGCGTCATCTTGTCGGAGTACCGCCAGCTCATTGCTTTCGCGGCAAATATCTAGCCAGACACAGCCTCAGCCCAGTCACTTCAAAGGCAGCCAGTTCAAGGACCCTAGACACGAATTACACCAATTAACACGAATCCCTAACCACGCATGAACACTGACGGATACGGGTGGGGCACGAACTGGTCCTGTAGGCTGTCCGTTCGTGCTGTCCGGTCCATGGGCGGAATCGAGCTCTCAGTGTTGTTCAACTTGCAACCTGGAACTTGCAACCTGGAACTCGTTTTCTCGTTTCCACCCGCCAAAGACGGCGAAGCGGAACCAGCGGAAGAAACAGTCAACGTCTGCAAAGCCCGCCTGGGTCAGCCAGTTCAATTGGTCTGCAACCGTTGCACAGCGGTCGATCCGCATGCGCTCGATGGCTCCTCGGACTTCGGCTTCCGAGCTTCCAAGTTGACGGGCGCGGTCCAGGTGAGTTGCTTCGAAGAGTTGTTGCAGCCGGGGACTGCTGCCCGATACCTGCTCGGCGTTGATAAAAACGCCTCCAGGAGAAAGCACCTCGAGAACACGGGCATACAGTGCCCGCTTCTCCTCATCGGCGAGATGATGAATTGCCAGGGCCGAAACAATCCCGTCGAACGGGCCGCTCGGCAAATCGTCGGTCAACTCGCGTACCAAGATCTTTGGCTTGGAGCGGGCGAGGCGGTGCTGCGCTTTATTGAGCATTTCGCTTGAAGCATCCAACACGGTCAAATCCACTCCCTGGACACGCTCGAGTATGGCCGAAGATAACAAACCTGTGCCGGCGCCCAGGTCGAGAACGCGCGGCACCTTCGGGCAAAACCGGAAGATTAATTCGGCGACGGTTCCGTAGAATTCATCAAAACAGGGAACCAGACGCCGCCGTTCTGAGTCGTATGTGTCCGCATTCCAAACCGTGTTCATAAAGGTTGTTCCATCTTGTACCGGCCCGCCGTCCGCGCAATATGGAAACCACGAATTAACACTGATTCGAGGTTTGGAGTCCGCCTTTAGGCGGTCAGTGAAAGAATCGGAACCGACCCGAGTTCGACGCGAAGAAATGTTCGGAGATCGCACCTGCTGAAGCCGGAACTCCGAAACTGGAACATGCAACATCGTTGCGTGCCCTTTCGCTCACGCGCGGTCACACCGCTATCTGAACCACACAACCTGTAAGCCGCCGGGCCGTTGGCTATCGGTTTTTAAAGGTGTTCATCCTTGGTAAACAAAGAGGACTGGCATTGCGCCAGCCCTCGATAACTCATCCTACCAATTAGTTACGGCGCCGGAATCACGTTCAGCACGCGGCTGTCGTAGGTGACCGGAGTGCCGCTCGGGTCGGCAAACTGCAGTCTGACGATTCGAGTTTCGTGTGGGGCCAGGACCTCGTCTTCTTCTCCGATTTGAATGTTCACAAACGGACTGCCCAACGGCGCCAGCACCGATGTGGTCCCGTCCTCATTGAGCAGCGTCGCATTCGGGCTCAGGTTATCCAGCACCAGCCACAGCGGGGCGGGCGCCGGCGCCGACCCGGTATTGGTGACGCGGACTAGCTGTGAGTAAGTCTGCGTGCGGGGAATGTGGACCAGGAACCCCGGCTCCACTTTGAAGCTTGGAGCCCGGATCGTTCCCGGAACAAACAAATCGCTCAAATCATTCACGGTGGCCACGTTCTCGTACCCGCCAAAGACATTTGTCTCGTCCAGCGGGATCGGGTTGTTGATTTCAGGCAATCGGAATATTTCTTCCCAGGTTTTGATGTCCGAGGAATGACTCATCGGCACCCCGCTGGCGTAAGCGTTGCCTTTAGCCAACGGCGAAATAATAATTTCGGGAATCGTCCGGCTGACGTCATCGCCGCCTTCGGACTCGTCCCACCAAATGACAATCACCCCGTTACGCTTATACGCGGGTGACGCCATGATCTGCGGGATGATTTGCGACAGGAAATTGTCGCCTTGCGCGATGTTGGCGGCGTCGCCGGTGAAATGCGTGCCATTGTAGGTGAAGCCGCCGCTGAGCGCACTATGGGCATCGTTGAACTGGTTCGGAGTGATCCAGTTGTAACGGCCCAGGGTATTGTTGCGCAGATCATCGAAGAACTGCGCCAACGGAAAGACGTTCTGCACCGCGCTATCGGCAAAGAACGCCATCGGATTATGCTTCACGGCATAATTGAATTGGCCGGTGCCGTAGAAGGGATTGATCGGACCGTTGTTTCCCGACGCGCTATTCGTCGGGCTAAGGCTGAGCTGAACGTCTTCCTGGTAATTTTTCCAGGTGATGCCGGCTCCGTCGAATTGACCCGTCAAATGAAGGGCCTGATCGTAGAAGATGTTGCCATTGGCCGCTGCCGGATCCGCGTCAGTGTGTACGGCGAAATCGGTGCCCGCCTCGGCCCAGACGTAATTCGGCTCGGATGGGTGCACGTGAAAGCCGGCGTTATAGTATGCGGTCGCATAGGAGACTTGCGCGGCATTGGGGTTCCCGGAAGTAATCAGACTGTTCATAAACGGCGCCGCCGGGTTGCCGAAGATTGGCTGCGGACTGGTCTGTGTCGCGGGCTGGGTGAAGTTGTGGTTTTCCATCGCAATGACGAAGATCGTGCCCAAGTCGCCGTCATGCTCTTTCGCGCAAACTGTCTGCTCGAGCGCGAGTGCTCCCGCCAGTGCGGCGCCAAACGCCAGGGCGCCGTGGGCGTAACGTCGGCCCAGGACTTTGCCAGAGGGGATCAGGTCTAGATAACTTTTATTCATTGTTGTTTTCATGAGTTAGTTCATTTTTTGCACCACCTAACTGCGCGATTACTGAAGCACTCCCCACGGCCTCGGGTCAAAGTGACATTGTTTAAATTCAGCTGACGAATTTGCCGTTCATGTGACGGTTCAATGGCGCGTGTCCTCGCGCAGCAGCTGCCGTGAATTCGACGTGAAATGAACCTCCGCCGGGGAACTTTTCGTGCTCTCAACCGTCTTTACTGTTTCTCAGTGCCGTGCTTCCCATTTACTCTCCGGCTCATGTCAGAAGCAAAAGAGTTTCACATGAGTCCCGAGGAGTTCCGGAAATGGGGCCACGCCGTCGTCGAGTGGCTGGCGGAGTACCAGCAACGGGTTGAGAAACTCCCGGTGCTCTCGCAAGTCGAGCCGGGACAAATCCGCCGTTCTCTTCCCGCAAGTCCGCCCCCCCACGGCGAGGCGTTTGGCGAGATCCTCGCCGATGTGGACAGGTTGATCTTGCCGGGGATTACCCATTGGCAATCGCCGAACTTTTTCGCGTACTTCCCCGCCAACGCTTCCGGTCCGAGTATTTTGGGAGAACTGCTCTCGGCGGGTCTGGGCGTGCAAGGGATGCTTTGGGCTACCAGCCCGGCCTGCACCGAGTTGGAAATTCACGTGCTCGACTGGATGGCGGAGATGGTGGGTTTGCCGGAGCGGTTCAAGTCGAGCGGGGCAGGGGGCGGCGTGATCCAGGACAGCGCGTCGAGCGCCGTGTTGTGTGCGCTGCTGGCAGCGCGCGAACGCGCAAGCGCATTTCAAACCAATGAGAAGGGCTGCACCGGCGCGTTGGTGGCCTACACCTCGCCGCACGCGCACTCATCGGTGGAAAAAGCGGTGAAAGTTGCCGGCCTGGGGCGCCGGCAACTGCGGTTCGTCGAAGCCGATGAGACTTTTGCCATGGTTCCCGGTGCGTTGGCCGAGCGCATCGCCGCCGATCGGCGTCAGGGCCTGGTGCCGTTCTTCGTGTCGGCTGCGCTGGGTACGACCTCCTCCAACGCTTTCGATCCGCTGCCCGAGCTCGGCCGGATTTGCCGGCGCGAAGGGCTGTGGTTGCACGCCGATGGGGCGATGAGCGGCTCCGCCGCGGTCTGCCCCGAGTTTCGCCATTTCCAAAAAGGGATTGAGTTGGTGGATTCCTACGCCTTCAATCCGCACAAATGGCTGTTCACCAATTTTGATTGTGACTGCTTTTATGTGGCCGACCGCGCGGCGTTAATCCAAACGCTCAGCGTCCTGCCTGAATATCTGCGCAACCAGGCTACCGAATCCGGCGCCGTAATTGATTATCGCGACTGGCACATTCCCCTGGGGCGGCGCTTCCGTGCGCTCAAGCTCTGGTTTGTCATTCGTTATTACGGAGTCGAGGGCTTGCGCTACCACATTCGGCGCCACGTCGAGCTGGCGCAGGAATTTGCCGGCTGGGTCAAAGCCTCGGACGACTTTGAATTGAGAGCGGCGGTGCCTCTGAACCTGGTTTGCTTTGGCCATAGAACCGGCGATGAGTTCAATCGAAAGTTGCTCGATCGACTTAACCAAACCGGCAAGCTCTACCTTACCCATACCATTCTTGACGGCAGGTTCACCTTGAGGTTCTGCGTGGGACAAACGAATACGGAACTCGAACATGTCCGCGGGGCGTGGGAACTCATTCAGCAGGTGAGCCGGAGCCTGTAGACTTGCAATAATAACTTCGCTCCTCTTCAACAAATCCGAAATCCGAAAAAGGCCGAAAGCAACAAGAAGGCCGAATGAGAACGCCGCGAGAAGGCGCAAGAGGCCCAAGCCTGGATTCAGCGAGGCGAATGCGACGCGGAAGCGCGCCTCTTAGCGCCGTATGCCTCGTGCCGCCCGCGGTCGTGACGGCACGGAATATGTGGTTGTGCGGGACCGACCCCGTTCCCATTCCGTTCGAAACTAAAACGCGAAAGTGAACTCCGCCTGAATGGCTTGGGTAAAAGCCGGTCCAACACGGATGGTGCCGCCTCCGTTTCGGAAGTTTTCACTCGCTGCTCCCAGAAACCGATAGCTCAGCCCCAACTCGCAAGCTCGGGTTAACCGGTATCCCACTCCGGCAAAGGCCTGCGCGCCAAAGACAAAGTGGGTCTCGGTGGGAAGACTGAAGCCATGCGGGACGAGGATCAGATCGACCCCTCCAGCTCCGGCGCCGACAAACGGAGCGAGGCGGCCATAGGCAGGTTTCCAGACCAGATTCGCCATGACCGGGACCTGGTAGAAATCGTGCTGGGCCATATCGAGCAGCTTATTCCAGACCATGCCGCCATTCAATTCGGCTGCGAGAGACGAGGTTAAGCGGTAACCTAGAGTCAGGTCTACGCGTGTTCCGACGTCGGTGGGTTCATCGAAATGGCCGATTCCATAATCCGCGCGAAGGGTATTCAAGAAAGCCGGTCCGGCTTCGGTTCGAACATAGAGAGTGGGCTGGTCAGTAGCGCCGAACACGGCGAATCCGGACCACAGAACAACAAGAAAGAGAAGGATCGCTTTCACCGAAATTTGGTATGTCATTTGGTAACAGGAAACTGCTTTTGAGCGCGAGGTTTTTTTGTAAGGGCGATAATGGCTTGGCGCGGGCGTGACGGTGCGGCAGGATTGATCCCGGCCATGAACCAACTGGCGGTACCGATGAATTTTATGAAAAAGTCAGAAGGGCCTGCGCGGCCGGCTGAAAGCATGGAACTTGAGTTTCCTGACTGGAGCGGAATGGAGGATAGCTCCGCCCGGATTACGCCCGAGGCTGCGTTCCGCCTATGCGAGCTGTATCCGCAACTGCTGGTGGATTTGCGCAACGGCCAGCCCGAGCCGAGAGTCAGGGAATCCCTTCCCGAATTTGTGCTTTGAAATGCTCCCCCCTGCGGGGGTCAGTCCCGCACAATCGCGTAATTTCATTCCCTTTCCCGGGTCGGCGGGCTGAGGCAATTTGCGAGCAATGCGAAAAGGCAGGGAAAAATGGCCAGTGGTACACAAGGGGAGCAATACAGTACACCCCTTCAGCGAGGCGAATAAGCAAATGCTCCGTAGAAGCGCTGCCTTTGAGCGCGGAATGTCCCGCGCCCGAGGTCCGTGACCGCGCGGAATATTTGATTGTGCGGGACTGACGCCAAGCCGCCCATTAGCGGCGCGACTCTTCGACCTGGCACTGCAAAACTGGAAAAACCTACGTGGTTTCTATCGACCAAGGTGACTCTACTTTTGGGTCAGGTCCGAACGGTTCCACCATCCGCCGCCCAAGGCTTGAAAGAGCGCGGCCGTGTCAGCATAACGGTTCGCCTGGGCTTGGACAAAATTCAACCAGGCTTGCTGGTAGGTTTGCTCGGCGCTGAGCAGCGGAACATAGCCGCTGTAACCCGTCTGAAATTGTTTCTGAGCCAGCTCCAGGGTGACCTTGGCGGCATCTCTCGCCTCGGCCGCGGCGGTCAGCCCGTTGGCGTCCTGTTGGAGCGCGTGCAAGGTGTCGGCGACGTTTTGAAACGCGGTCAAAACGGTGCTGCGGTACTGCTCGGCCGCCTGCGTGTAGGCGGCCCTCGCGGCCCGTTCCTTATGCAACAACACTCCGCCTTGGAAAATCGGTTGAGTCAAGTTGCCCGCTAAAGTCCAGAATCCAGCTCCGTTTGAGAACATCTTGCTTGCTTCCAACGCCATCGTTCCGGCATCGGCCGACAGCGTAATATTCGGCAAGCGGTTGGCCACGGCAATGCCGACTTCGGCGCTGGCCGCGTGCAAGCTTTCCTCGGCCTGGCGCACGTCCGGACGCTGGGCGACGATTTGGGACGGAAGGCTCAAAGGCAACTCCTGTGGCAGTTGCAGGCTGCTCAAGGCGAACTCCGCGGCCGGAGCCTGAGTAGGGAATCTCCCGGAGAGCGCCGCCAACAGGTCGCGTTGTTGGGCCAGTTGCTTGAGCAATGGAGGCAGAGTGGCGGACACTTGCGCGAGCTGTGACTCCTGCGTCGCCACGTCGACTCGGCCGATGTAGCCGGCGGCAAATTGCTTGCGCAAGGTTTGCAGCATATTCGAATTGATCCCGACCAACTGGCGGGTGGCTTCGATCTGCGCGCGCAACGAGGCTTCCTGGATCGCGGCGGCAGCTACGTTCGCGCTCAAGGTGATATGCGTCGCCGCCAGCGCAAAGCGCGCCTGCTCTTCCTGTGCCTTCAAAGACTCGACCGTCCGCCGGTTCAGCCCGAACACATCCGGGACATACGAGACGCTGACTTGCGGCGTATACAGGCTGAAATACAACGCGCCCGAGTTCGGCGTCGGGGAAATTTCCCCGGAAGTCTTCTGGCGCGCCGCCGAGAAACTCCCGGCGATGCTGGGATAATAGGAGCCCTTTTGGGCCAGGACATTTTCTCGTGCGACTCCCAGCGCGGCTTGCGCGGCCTTGATGTTGGGGTTGTTGCTGAGCGACAGCTCGATCAGTTCGGTCAGCGGCTGGGAGTGGAACATTGTCCACCACTGCCCGGGAATATCCGCGCCGTTCACGAAGCGTTGGGGCTCTTCGCCCGCAATATTCGTGTTTCCGCTGGTCGTCGAAAACGGCATTGGCGTATACCCGCTGACCTCCGGGGCCGGCGGTGGTTTGAAATCGGGACCCACCGCGCAACCGGCCAGAAGCACGGCTGCCGCGGCGCCGAGCGAAAAGGTAACGCGCATGGATTTGTGGTTTATGCTCGAGAGCTGCAAGTTCAAGACTACACCTCCAGTCGGTCCGTCGGTCGCGCGACGATGACGTAAAGCGCCGGCATCAGGAACACACTGATGAGCAAGCGCGTGAACAGGCCGCTGACAATCACCAACGCGAACGGTCGCTGCGAATCGGTGCCGACCCCGGTGGCGAGCGCGGCGGGCAAAAGGCCCAGGGCGGCCACCAGGGCCGTCATCATGATCGGCCGCAGCCGCAGGATGGCGCCGTCGCGAATGGCCTCGCGAAATTCCATGCCGTTTCCGCGTAGTTCGTTCACATAGGAGATATACACGACTGCGGTTTGCACCGAGACGCCGAACAGGGCCAGAAAGCCGATCCCAGAGGAGACCGAAAACGGGGTGCGGGTCAACCACAGCGCCGCGATGCCGCCTACCGGCGCAGAGAGTAATACGCCCAGCACTGTGATGAGCGGGAACTTGAAGTTGCGATACAGCGCGAAGAGCAACAGGAAAATCACAAACAACGTCAAGGGCAATACCACATTGAGCTGTCGCCGCGAGGCGGTGTAGTCCTTGTACTCGCCGCCCCAATCGAGTCGGTAGCCTTCCGGAAGCGAGACCTGGGCCTGGACTTTTTGCCGGGCGTCGTTCACGGCACCGGCCAGGTCCCGGCCTTCCACCGAGAATTGCACGCCGATATAGCGCGAGTTGTCTTCGCGGTAAATAAACGAGGCGCCATTCTCTACCCGCAGGTCGGCCAGTTCTTTCAACGGGATTTGCGAGCCGTCCGCTGTGCTCACCAGGACATTACGGATTTCCTCGGGGTTATCGCGGTATTGGCGCTCCAGGCGCACCACGAGATCGAATTGCTTTTCGCCTTGCACCACTTGCGTGGCGGCCGTGCCGCCGACGGCCGCTTCGATTAGGCCGTTGATATCCGCGACGTTCAATCCGTAGCGGGCGATCTTGGCGCGGTCAATATTCACGGTCAGACTGGGCTGACCGAGTTCCTGGACCAAGGTGATCTCTCTGATGCCGTTCACTCCCTCCAGGACGCGCTTAATTGCGCGGCCCTTCGTTTCCAACGTCTTCAAGTCGGTGCCGAAAACTTTCACTGCCAGCGAACTTTTGAGTCCGGTTTCGGCTTCATCCACTGCATCCTCGGCCGGTTGTGTGTAGTTGAAGATTATGCCGGGAAATGCCTGCAATTTTTCGTTGATGGCTTCGATCAATTTGGCTTTGTTACGGTAGGCTCCCTTCCATTCCCGGTACGGCTTTAGGCCGACGAAAAATTCGACATTAAAAAAGCCGGTCGGGTCCGTCCCGTCATCCGGCCGGCCATGCTCGGAGGCGACGACCGTGACCTCGGGAAAAGACCGGAGAATCTGGCGGACCTGCGGGGCAATCTTGGCCGACTCCTCGAACGAAATCGTGTAGGGCATGGTTGCCCGAATCCAGAGCGCGCCTTCATCCAGGTGCGGCATGAATTCAGCGCCGACCGCTGGCAGGAGCAGCAACGAGGCGGCCAGGATTAGGACCGAGCCCAGTGTGACGCCCCAGGGATGAGCCAGGCAGAAATCAAGCCCTTTGGCGTAAAGCGATTTGATCACCTCGAACGCGCGGTTGCGCCGTTCGCGCACTCCTTTACGGAAGGCCCAGGAACAAAGCACCGGCAACACCATGAGGGTGATGATCAGCGAGCCGACCAGGGCGAAGATCATGGTGTCGGCCATGGGCGTGAACAGTTTGCCCGAGGGCCCACTCAGAACATAAATCGGCAGAAAACCCGCGACGATCACCGCGACGGCAAAAAAGATAGGGCGATCTACTTCAGCACCGGCCTCGGTAATGACCTCCAGGATCCGGAGCGGTTGGCCCTGCCGCGCGGCGATCTGGCGGAAGATGTTCTCCACCATCACCACCGCGCCGTCCACCAGGATTCCGAAGTCCACGGCGCCGATCGATAGCAGGTTGGCGGAGACGTCACGCAGATCCAGGCAGATAAAGGCGAACAGCAGCGCCAGCGGGATGGTGATCGCGACAATGAGACCCGCGCGAATATCGTAAAGAAAGAACACCAGCACGATCACCACCAGCACCATCCCGTTGAGAAGGTTTCGCTCTACGGTCTCAGTGGTCAGCGAAATGAGATCGGTGCGATCGTAGAACGTATGGATCTTAACATCTTTGGGCAGAATGTTCCGATTGAGTTCCTGCGTCTTGGCTTCCACCCGGGCCAGCACTTCCTGGGTTTTCTCACCGGTGCGCATCAGGATGACGCCTTCGACCGCGTCGTCCTGGTCCTGGTAGCCGAACTGGCCTAACCGCGGAGCGTGGCCGATCACTACGCGGCCGATGTCCTTGACCAAAGTGGGAATGCCATTGTGTACGGCCAGCACGACGTTACCGATGTCCTCGGGCGTGCGCAATCGGCCCAGGCCGCGCACGTAATAGAATTGGCCGCCTTGCGAATAGAAGCCGCCGCCGGCGTTTCCATTGTTCGCCCCGAGCGAAGCGACGATTTGGGGAATAGAGAGCCCGGCCCCGGCGACCTTGGCTGAATCGAGCAAGACCTGGTACTGCATCGTTTCGCCGCCGAGACCCGAATCGTCCGCCACACCCTGGACGGATTTGTACTGCCGCTCGACAATCCAATCTTCGATGGTCTTAAGTTCCAGCGGCGTACGGTCCGGACTTTGCAGCACGTAGCGATAAATCAAACCTGAGGGGGAAAACAGCGGTGCCACGGAAGGCGTTACGCCCGAGGGCAGGCTCAGGTCCGGAAGGCGCTCGAACACTCGCTGGCGCGCGAAGTAGTTGTCCGTGCGGTCGCGAAAGGTGATCCGGACGTCCGACAGCCCATAAAGCGAGATCGAACGCAGCACGGTCATACGAGGAATGCCATTCATCTCGACCTCGATGGGCACGGTGATCAGCCGCTCGACTTCCTCTGCGGCATGGCCGGGCCATTGGGTGATGATCTCGACCATGGGTGGCGAAAGGTCCGGGTAGGCTTCGACCGGCAGGCGGTTGAGCGACCAGGTGCCGGTCAGGATCAACAGAATGACCGCCAGCATGACCAGGAAGCGCTGCCGCAGCGACGAGGCAATGACCCGGTTGATGACCGATGCCGAGCGCCGCGGTCCTTCCGGGGGTGGGAGTTCTGGCGTGCTCACTGGGCTTGCATGAATTGGAGGAACAGGCCGCCCTCGATGACGACCTGCTCACCGGCGGCGAGCCCGGCGAGGGTCTCGTACCGCTCGTCGACGCGGCTGCCCAAAGTGATGCGGCGGCGCGAGAAACTGCCGTCGGCATTGGCCAGATAGACAAAGGGCAGATCGTCGTCGTCGCGCAGCACGGCTGAGACCGGCACGAGCAAACCCGTTTGTTCCTTCCGTGAATGGAGCAGGACCCGCACGTACATCTGCTTTTTGAGAATGTTGTTTTGGTTCGTGGCAACCACGCGCACTCCGATCGCCCGGGTATTGGCGTCGACGATGGCGGAGATGTAATCAACGGCGCCCAGCAAGTTGGTCGGCGAAGCGCTGGTGATCACTTCGGCCCGGTCTCCGACCTGAACGTCCGCCAGATCGGATTCAAAAATGTTCGCCGTGACCCAGACGAGAGAAGTATCGGCTACGGTGAAGCATGGGGTGGTACCGGCCTGCAAAAGTTGGCCGGGCGTGATCAACCTCTCCACGACGGTGCCCTCCAGCGGCGAACGTATCAACCCGGCGCGCTCCGGCACCGGCCGGCCCTCATCGATGGCTTGAATCGTTTGCGCATCCACTCCAAGCGAGCGGAGTTGCTCCAACGCAGCGTCACGGTCCGATTCGGCGTTGGCTGCGTCGGTCTGCGCCTGCTCAACTTCTTTCCGGGACAGATTGTTCTGCGAAAGTTGCGTGGTCAGCTCGGCGATGCGACGGGCATTTTTTGCCGTTGCCACGGCTTTGCGATAGGTGCTGATGGCGGTGGCAAAATCCGGCGAGGCTACCGTCGCCAGGATGTCCCCGGCTTTGACCTTCGCACCGAGCGAGACCATCAGCTTCGAGACTGGCCCACCCATCGGCGCCAATACAGTCGTCGCCTGGTCCCCATCGAAATCCACCGTGCCCGTCGTTTCGATCGTGCGGCGGAAGTTGGAGGTCTTGATCGCCTCGGTATGAATCTTCTGTCGCTGCGCAGCCGTTACTACCAGGTTGCTGGCGACGGCTGCACGCACCGGAGCCGATTCCGCGCTCTGAGAGGACGGGACCACGGCCATCAAGGCTGCGCCCGCACTTAGCCAAAAAAAACGCCGGGTCCTTTTCGGCTTAGAACGCAGAGGCTCACAGCGCTGCCGTTGGAACGATCGTGTGCGAAGTGCCATGGCGTTCATGTCCTGCTGGTGTGATGACATTCGTTCTATCCGCAATTAATGATTTTGGACTCCAGAAAATCGGGAGCAGAGAGGTGGCCTGGACCAAAAGGCCGAGCCGCGGAGTCTTGCGACTCGCTTTAATCCAGGACCGTCAGATTAGGGCGGGCACTGGCGGGGCGCGGGAAGGATAGAGCACGTACCGGAAATCCATCGGCGCGATGGATTCATTCCGAGGTGCCGGATCCGCGGCAGGTTGAAGGGCAGGGGCTGTGAACGGCACCGAAGGAGCCGCGTCCAGGTGGCCCTTCACAAACAGGCAAAGGATGCAGGTGCTCGAGGTGGGAGTGCCGCCGCAATGGAAGGCCTGGTGAAAGCGCCCACTCGTCGCCAGCAATGTGAAGACCAACAGTGCTCCCGCCATCAGCGCCGCTAGCGCGCGCGCAGCAACCAGACGGTTGACTCTGTTAGGTGACACGCTGAGCGCCAGAAAAGCACACCCGCCCATTCCGGGCAAGCCCAATTCCTTGCTGTCCTTGCGGTGAATTGCGGTGAGAACGCTCCTGGTGCTGACTCGCCCATATCCAAATCGAGGCTCAAACCCCATTGTGCGGCACCTTGCCCGGCCTGAAGCTAGTGCTCATGAAAAGACTAATGATTGTCGCCGCGGGATTGATTCTGCTCGCCGGGTGCAGCACCGACCAAAATGACCGCGGCGGCGCGGCCAGCACGACTGTGGGAATTTCCGGCGGCGCCACCGGTGTCTCGAGCGGCACCTCACAAGATCCATTGGGCTCCGGAGGCGGTGGCGCTGAAGCCACTCGCAAAGCACCCACCGACCGATCGACCACTCAGCCTTAGTCCCTCCCACCATTCGGGCGGGCGGACCTTCAAAGAACAAAACGATTCCGAAGGATTGGAGCCCCGCGCGGCGAATCAGCGAGACCATTACAGAGTCCCGGTCTTGTGGGCGGGGACATAAAAATCATCCGCGGTAAGGCCGCATTTCCTGGCAATTTGTTTGCAGTAGGCCAGTCGGCCGGCATTGTTGTTACGGGAGTCGGAACCAAACGTGAACTTAAGGCCTTGCGCTTTGGCGTTTTTAATGAACTCCTCGTGCGGCGTGTGCGCCATGTCGTTTATTTCGAAGGCGATCTTTCGCAGTTTAGCAGCCGAAATGAGCTGTTGCATGCGGTCCTCCGTCCACAAGGTGTAATAGTCCCGGGCGATGCAAACCGGCAGGAATAGCGGCCAGCCAAAGATGTTGATCGGTTCCTTGTTGAGGATCTCCAGGCTGTAGGCCATGTACCTCTCCATAAACTCGTCCGTGTCCTCGACGTAAGTGTTGAATTCCCAGATGTGCATGAATTCACCGTTTCCCAAAGGAATGGTCTGTGGATCCATGAGCACATAATCCACTTGAGCCAGGAGTTCGGGCGAAAACCTTTTTGACCAGCCCAGATTGACTGGCTGCAGGCCGATACGGACGGGAAATTTGCGCAAGCCCTCGATATAACTCTTGAGATCGGCATCATTTCGAATCGGACCAATCCCCGGGTGCTCCAAAATCCCAAACTGAACGTTGCGCGAGTTGGCCAGTTCCAGGACCTCTTTGATCGAAAAGCGATCCGTTAAATGCACATGAAGGTCCCACAACGGGAACTCGAACTTCAGCGGGGGGGCGGCCAGACCTGACAATCGGGTTGCCGCTACGAAACCAGCGGCCAGAGCCGTGGTTTTTAAAAACTTTCGCCGTTTCATAATGATTTAATAGTATGAGGAGGTGTTTTAAAACCCTCGGCTTGGGCTGGGCACCTGGGTTTGGAGTCGCGCCTTCAGGCGGTATTGTCGCGGCCGCTCTAAGGCGATATCCATGTATAGTAATTTTAAAACTTAACAATCAAAATTTAAGAACTCGGAATGTTGTTTCTTGAAAAAAACCCTTGTGAAGGTTATATCATTCAGGCAGCTTTTGCGGGCTTCGACCTCAAAACGTCGGTTTGACACCGAGGGGCATAGTGTCCCTTGAAACAGCGGTCAGAATGAAATTAATCAGAATTTTATTAGCGTTGATTTTATTGGTAGGTGCGCCGGTTGCGGGTTGGACGGCCGAGCGGGCAGCGCAGCCCCAAGCCGAGGCAACGCCAGGCGCTGCTGTGGCGCAAGCTGCTCACCAGGAACATGGACTGCCCCAAAGTGCGGTCGAGATCGCCCGGCCTTTTGGTTTCCCGATTACTAATTCCATGGTGGTCACCTGGGTGGTGGCCATTGGGCTCATAGTCTTTGCCCAAATCGCCACGCGCCATATGAAGGAGATTCCTGAAGGGGCGCAGAATTTTTGGGAATGGATGGTCGAAAGCCTGCACGATTTCCTGGAAGGCATCATTGGCCATCACCTGGTGAAACGAACGTTCTGGTTCTTTGCTACGATTTTCATATTTATCCTTTTTTGTAACTGGCTGGGCTTGCTGCCGGGGTTGGGCACAATTGGCTGGGGCCATCGGACACCGGAAGGTTTTGAGATTGACCAGCCGTTTTTCCGAGGTGCTAACGCCGATTTGAACATGACCTTGGCCATGGCCTTGGTCTTCTTTGTGTGCTGGGTTTATTGGGCGCTGCGCGAAATTGGGCCGGTGGGATTTCTGCTGCATTTGTTTGCGCCCAAAGGTGAAACGAGCGGCGCGCTGAAGTTGCTGATGGTCGTTGTATTTTTCGCCGTGGGCTGCCTGGAAGTCTTTTCGATTCTATTCCGCCCCGTCTCCCTCAGCTTCCGGTTGTATGGCAATATATTTGCCGGGGAGAACATGCTTGAGGCGATGTCCAAGCTGGTGCCGCATTTTGGGTGGCTGCTGCCGATCCCCTTTTACTTCATGGAACTGCTGGTCGGCTTCGTCCAGGCCATGGTCTTCATGCTGCTGACGGCCGTCTTTACGATGCTGATTTGTCAGCACGAAGAGGGGCACGAAGCAGCGCATCCCTGATTTACAATTTCGCCGGTTCGACCGTGTTCAATCGCGGGAGCCGGCGAGCCACAGAAAGAAAGGAAAATAGTATTATGTCATTAATGCCAATGTTGGCAGAATTGGGCGGCAACATGCACGTGGGATTGGCCGCGCTCGGCGCATCGCTGGGTGTGGGCCTCATCGGTATGAAAGCCTCCGAAGCGGTGGGCCGCAATCCCGGCGCCGCCACGAAGATCCTGGTCCAGTCGATTCTGGCCATCGCCTTCGCCGAAGCGATCGTGTTCTACGCCCTGTTCCTGGTTAAAACCGGCGCCACCCCTTAACGGGATTCCGAATTGGCGCGGAGCCTATTCGGCTCCGCGCCAGCTCCCAAGCTGCCTATGGACCAAGTTAAACAAATTGCGGACACCTTCGGGGTCGATTGGTCTCACCTGATCGCCCAGATCATCAGCTTTTCCATCGTCTGCATCCTGCTGTATTTCTTTGCGTATAAGCGAGTGCTGGCCATGCTCGAAGAACGGCGTCAGCGTATCGCCGAGGGCCTGGCCAATGCCGAAAAGATTAAGGCCGAATTGGCTCGAGCCGAAGCCCAACGGCTGGAGGTCCTCTCCCAGGCAAATGCGCAGGCCACGAAGTTAATCGAGGAAGCTCGCGCCGCAGCGGCCAGGGTGCAGGAGCAGGAAACCCAGAAGGCCATTGCCGCCGCCGAACAGATTATCGCCAAAGCCCGCGAAGCGGCTGCGGCCGACCACGCGCGGATGCTGGCCGAACTGAAACGCGAAATCGGCCGGTTGGTCGTTCAGACCACCGCCACTGTGACAGGCAAGATTCTGACCGGTGATGATCAACGGCGTCTGGCTGAAGAAACGGCCCGCCAGGTTGCGGCGAATCAATGAAGATTTCCAAGCTAGCCCGGCGCGAGGCCAAGGAACTGTTCCGCAGTTGCCTGGTCAACGGTTTGCTTGACGATAATCGAGTTCGCCAAGCCGTGCAGAAGGTCATCGCCGCCAAGCCGCGCGGTTACCTCGCCATCCTCTCGCATTTTCAGCGCCTGGTGAAACTGGATTTGGATCAGCGCAGCGCCCGAATCGAGAGCGCAGTGCCGCTCAGCCCTGACCTGCAGGCTTCGGTTCAATCCTCGCTGGGCCGTGTCTACGGGGCAGGCTTGAACATCGCCTTTGTGCAAAATCCGTCTTTGATCGGGGGCATGCGTATCAAGGTGGGCAGTGACGTTTACGACGGGAGCATCCAGGCGCGCCTGGCCGCACTGGAACAGAGTTTTTAGCGAAGAGATTTGGTCGATCCGCAACCAGCAACTTAGAAACATGAGTACGTTATTACAGGAAATCGAAGCGCAGATCGCGGGAGTCAAAACGGGCGCCTCCAAGCAGAACGTCGGTATCGTGCGCGAAATCGGTGATGGTGTGGCCAAAATCGAAGGCCTGACCGACGCGATGCTTAACGAGATGCTCGACTTTGGGAATGGCATCACCGGGTTGGCGCTCAATCTTGAAGAGACGGAGGTCGGCGCCATCATCCTGGGCGATTACACCGGCATCAAAGAAGGCCAGGAAGTGCGCACCACGGGCAAGCTGCTGCAAGTGCCCGTCGGCAAAGGGTTGCTCGGGCGCGTCGTCAATTCCCTGGGCCAGCCCGTCGATGGCAAAGGCCCGATTCAGGCCGAGACCTCCTATCCTGTTGAGAAAATCGCGCCGGGAATCATCCGCCGCAAATCGGTCAGCCAGCCCGTCCAGACTGGTATTATGGCTGTCGATGCCATGATCCCGATTGGGCGCGGACAACGTGAGTTGATCATCGGCGACCGCTCCACCGGCAAGACCACTATTGGCATCGATACCATCATTAACCAGGCGCGCATGAACAAGGCCGCTGAGGCCGCCGGTGACAAGGAGTATCGGCCGCTTTATTCCATCTATGTGGCGGTTGGCCAAAAGCAATCGAATATCGCTCGTGTGGTCAGCGTGTTGGAAGAGCAGGGCGCCATGCCTTACACCATCATCGTCGCGGCCCCGGCGTCTGATTCTGCCACCAACCAGTACCTGGCGCCGTTTGCGGGCGCCGCCATGGGCGAATGGTTCATGGATAATGCCATGGATGCCCTGATCATCTATGACGATCTTTCCAAGCACGCGGTGGCTTATCGCCAGGTCTCCCTGGTGCTCAAGCGGCCCTCGGGCCGTGAAGCTTATCCGGGCGACGTGTTTTACCTGCACAGCCGTTTGCTGGAACGGGCCGCGCGCGTCAGTGAAAAATACGGCAACGGCTCCTTGACTGCTCTGCCTATCATCGAGACCCAGGCGGGCGACGTTTCGGCCTACATTCCCACCAACGTAATCTCGATCACTGATGGCCAGATTTATCTCGAAACCGACTTGTTCTATCAAGGCGTGCGCCCGGCCATTTCCGTCGGTCTTTCAGTCTCCCGCGTCGGTTCCGCGGCACAGATTAAGGCAATGAAACAGGTGGCCGGCCGGCTGAAGGGTGACCTGGCGCAGTTCCGCGAACTGGCTGCCTTTGCCCAATTCGGCTCGGACCTGGATGCCAAAACCCAGGCGCAAATCGAACGCGGCAAGCGCATCATCGAAGTTTTCAAGCAGCCTCAATACAACCCCCTTTTGGTCGAGGTCCAGGCGGCGGTTCTCTGGACCGTGCAGAATGGCTTCATGGATGACGTCGCGGTGGACAAGATTAAGGATTTCCAAAATAAACTGACGGATTTCCTCACCAGCCGCAAATCGGACTTGATGGGTCGCATCGCAAAAGAAAAGGCCCTGAGCGACGCTTTGACCAACGATCTGAAATCGGCCGTCACCGAATTCAAACAAACGTATAAGTAAGCGATCCCTTCGGCCTTCGGATTTTCGGCCCTAACCCATGCCTAGCACTCGCGACATACGGCGGCGGATCAAATCGGTCAAAAATACCGCCCAGATCACCAAAGCCATGCAGATGGTGGCGGCCTCCAAGATGCGCAAGGCGCAGCAAGCCGCGATTGCCGCCCGGCCTTACGCCACGCTCATGAATGACGTGCTGGGCAATGTCACTTATTATGCCGGTGACTTTACCCATCCGCTGATGGAGAAGCGGGAGGGAACCAAACGTGCGGTGATCCTCGTCGGAACCGACAAGGGATTGTGCGGCGCGCTCAATAGCAATTTGATGCGCGAGGCGGCCAAATTTGATAAGACCAACACGATTTACATTACCGCCGGCCGAAAAGCGGCGCAATTCGTGGCGCGGACGCGCCGCAACCTCGCGGCTGAGTTCACCTACAAAGACGCCCCGTTGTTTAGCGAGGCGCGGGCGATTTCCAAGTTCGCCCGGGAAATGTTCCTCAGCGGCGAGGTGGATCGGTTGGACATCCTTTATACCCAATTCATTTCGACCCTCACGCAGAAGCCGCACCTGGCTCAGTTGCTGCCGGTGGGAGAGATCAAGGCGGTATCCACCGGGATTCGTGGCGAGGCACCGGAAGAGAAGTTAATGCATGGCTCGACCGAGTATCTGTTCGAGCCCGGTCCCGATCAGGTCCTGGCGGCCTTGCTGCCCCACAGCCTGAATTTCCAAATTTATCAGATCCTCCTCGAAGCCAAAGCCAGCGAGCAAAGCGCGCGCATGGTGGCCATGAAGAATGCCACCGACAACGCCAAACAGCTCATCAAGGATCTGACTCTCGAATACAATAAAATGCGCCAGGCCAGCATCACTAAAGAGTTGCTGGAAATCTCCAGCGCCGCCATGGCCCTCGGATGAACGTTGTGAGAATGAAAGAGCTCACCCCGTTCGGAGTCCCGCCTTTAGGCGGTAACACTCCCGACCGCTGCGCCGTGTTTAAAGCGCGGCTTCGCTCCCATTCGCTGAACTTACCGCCTGAAGGCGGAACTCCAAACCGAAATTGTTACACAGCATGAATACAGGCAAAATTGTTCAAGTGATCGGCCCGGTGGTAGACGTCGAGTTCCCCGGAGCGGTACCGGAGATTTACCATGCGCTCACCGTGGACTACAAAGTTCAGGGCCAGCCGACCAAGCTGACACTCGAAGTACAGCAGCACCTCGGAGACAGTTGGGTGCGCACCGTCGCCATGTCCAGCACCGAAGGACTCAAGCGCGGCTTCGAAGTCGTCGACACGGGCAAGCCCATCTCTATGCCGGTCGGCGATGCCGTGATGGGTCGCGTGTTCGACGTTACTGGAAATCCGGTCGATGAACGCGGGCCAGTCAACGCCGAGAAGTTTTATCCGATCCATCGCCAGGCTCCGCCGTTGGTGGATCAGTCCACCTCACCGCAGGTGTTGACCACCGGCATCAAGGTCATCGACCTGATTTGCCCCTTTTTGAAAGGCGGCAAAGTGGGCGCGTTCGGTGGCGCCGGTGTCGGTAAGACAGTCGTCATCATGGAACTGATCAACAACATCGCCAAGCTGCACGGCGGTGTCTCAGTGTTCGCCGGCGTGGGCGAACGAACCCGTGAAGGCAACGATCTTTACACGGAAATGTCCGAGGCCGGTGTTATTAAGCAGAAAAACCTGAGCGAATCCAAAATCGCGCTGGTCTACGGACAGATGAACGAGCCACCCGGCGCGCGTCTGCGGGTTGCGCTTTCGGGTCTGGCTATCACCGAATACTTCCGCGACGAGAAAAATCAGGACGTGTTGCTCTTCATCGACAACATTTTCCGGTTCTCGCAGGCGGGTTCCGAAGTCTCGGCGCTGCTGGGCCGCACGCCCAGCGCCGTGGGTTATCAGCCGACGCTCGCCGCCGAAATGGGTGACCTGCAGGAACGCATTACCTCGACCAAGAAAGGTTCCATCACCTCGTTCCAGGCGGTCTATGTGCCGGCCGATGATTTGACCGACCCGGCCCCGGCGACCACCTTCGCGCATCTCGACGCCACCATCGTACTCGAACGTTCGATTGCTGAATTGGGCATTTATCCCGCCGTCGACCCGCTGGCTTCGACGTCGCGGGCGCTCGCGCCGGAAATCGTGGGCAAAGACCACTACGACGTGGCTCGTGGCGTCCAACGCGTTTTGCAGCGTTATAAAGACCTGCAGGATATCATCGCGATTCTCGGGATGGATGAATTGTCGCCGGACGACAAACTGACGGTGTTCCGCGCGCGCAAGATCCAGCGCTTCCTCAGCCAGCCCTTCAGCGTGGCCGAAGTGTTCACCGGCCGTCCGGGCAAACAAGTGCCGGTAGCCGAGACCGTGCGCGGCTTTAAAGAAATCCTCGATGGCAAACATGATGAAGTGGGTGAGGGCAACTTCTACATGAAAGGCGGCATCGAGGAAATCAAGGAGGCTTAGGCGATGGCGAACCTGCTCAAATTGGAAATTGTCACCCCCGACGCCGTAACCTATTCGGAGGAGGTCGAGATGGTGACCCTCCCTGGAGTCGAAGGCGAAATGGGCATTTATCCTCAGCACGTGCCGCTCCTGACGGAGGTCATCCCCGGCGAGGTCATCGTTCGCAAAGAGGGGCGGGACCATTTCCTGGCCATTGGTGAAGGGTTTGTCGAAATCACCGGTGAACGCGTGGCCATTATGACCGATATGGCTATCAAAGCGGAAAACATCGACGAAGCCCAAGCCGAAGAAGCCCGGCGCCGCGCCGAAGCCCGACTGGCCGAGCAGGTCGATGACGAAGAGGGTGCGATGGTGAGCGCCGCCCTGGCGCATTCACTGGCCCAACTCAAGGTCAAGCGCCGCCAGCACCACAGATGAGCGCCCACCGCGTAGCGCAGACTTTCCAGTCTGCTGTATCGGCGACTTTCACTCGGCAGGGCTTGGAAGCGGAACCCTGTTCGAGTTTAGAAGTGTGCAGCCCGGGGACGGACCGGCAGGTCAGGCGGCCCTCGCGGCTCTACCATTAGTTGACGTTAGTTGCAGCTTGCTTTTTTAAGTCTCGGCCTGATCATGGCAAACTCTATCGTATACAAGAATATGGATTCTGAAGTTGCACAGCTGCCGTTGGCCGAGCGGGCCTGGCTGTGGTTCGATACTTACAAACGCCAGGTGGCGCTTGTAGCGGTCATTCTCGTGGTTGCGGGGTTGGTCACCTGGTTTATTCTCTGGCAGCACGAGCAAAAGCAGGTCGAAGCCGGCATCGCTCTCACCCAGGTGGCTACCGGCCAGTTGGAGGGAAGCAGCGCTCAAGTCGCCGACGCCTATTTGAAGGTCGCCAAAAATTATCCCAACTCCATGTCCGGAGCCCGCGCGTTGCTCCTGGCAGCAGGCGCGTTGTTTGCCGAGAATAAATTCCCCGAGGCTCAGTCCCAGTTCGAACGCTTTATTCGTGAGTACCAGGGCAGTCCTTTCATGGGGGAAGCTTTGCTCGGCGTTGCGGCGTGTCTGGATGCCGAGGGCAAGACCGACCAGGCTGCGGCTGCCTACCAGGATTTAGTGACCCACCATTCGACCGAGAGCTTCATCCCGCAAGTCAAATTCTCGCTGGCGCGCCTCTATGAAGCACAGCATAAACCCGAACTGGCCCGAGATTACTACCAGGATGTCGAGCGGGCCTCGCCTTTCACGGCTCTCGGCAATGAGGCCGGCGTGCGCCTGGAAGAGCTAATCCAGAAAAATCCAAAGCTCGCTCCCGCTCCGCCGGCGCCTTCGCCAGCTACGGTGACGAACCTCGCTCCGCTGTTGCAAAAAAAGTAGCGGAGCGCCTCGACGGCTAATAGAATCTTTCCGAGTTCCCAATCTCAAGGACTGGGATCACGCTACCGGCAGTTGGTTTATGAGATTAACTATTATTGGCACCGGCTATGTTGGCCTGGTAACTGGCACCTGCTTTGCCGAGGTTGGCCACCAGGTCATTTGCGTCGACAACGACGCTGCCAAGGTCAAAACTTTGCAGCAAGGCGGCATCCCCATTTACGAACCCGGCCTCGAGGAGCTGGTCAAAAAGAACACTGCCAACGGGCGGCTCAGGTTCACCACCAGCACCGCGGAGGGGGTTGAGCACTCGGACGTGGTTTTCATCGCGGTGCCAACTCCGCCCCTGGAGGATGGTTCCGTCGACTTGAGCTTCATCGAGAAGGTTGCGCGCGAGATCGCTGCCGCCATGACCGGTTATAAAATCGTTGTCGACAAAAGCACCGTCCCGGTCAAAACGGGCGATAAAGTCGCCGAAACCATCAAGCGCTATTGCAAAGCCAAAGTCGAATTCGATGTCGTAAGCAACCCTGAGTTCCTGCGCGAAGGCTTCGCCGTCGAGGACCTGATGAAGCCCGACCGCATCGTCATCGGCGTGCGTTCGCAGCGCCCGGTTTCCGCCTTGAAGGAGACTTATGCACCCTTCCAGGCGCCGTTGATCATTACCGACATCAATTCGGCGGAACTGATCAAGCACGCCTCCAACTCGTTTCTGGCGCTGAAGATTTCCTATATTAACGCCATCTCCGTCCTCTGTGAGGCGACGGGTGCCAATGTGCAGGAAGTCGCCAATGGCATGGGCATGGACGACCGCATTGGGCGGCGTTTTCTCAATGCTTCGCTCGGGTTTGGCGGCAGTTGTTTTCCCAAGGATCTCAGCGCGTTCATCAAGATCGCCGAGCAGGTCGGTTATAATTTTGGCCTGTTGAAGGAGGTCCAGAAAATCAACGCCGAACAGATGAACCGTTTCATCAAAAAGATTGCCGACACGCTCTGGGTGCTCAAGGACAAGAAAATTGGCGTCCTGGGCCTGGCCTTTAAACAGAACACCGACGACGTGCGGATGTCACCGGCGATTGAATTGTGCCAGCGTTTGGAAAAGGAAGGCGCCACCCTGACGGTGTACGATCCCAAAGCCATGGATAAAGCCCGCGCCATTTTGAAAAATGTCACCTTTGTCGACGACATGAACGCCGTGGCAGATGGCTGCGACGCACTCGTGGTGGCCACTGAATGGGAGGAGTTCAAGAAGCTCGACCTCGAGCGGGTCCGCAAGAGCCTGACCCACCCCATCCTTTTTGACGGCCGGAATCTGTTTGACCCGGCTGAAATGGAACGTTTGGGTTTCATTTACAAGAGCGTGGGCCGCTGATCTGCCTTGGATCTCGGCCAGCTCCGTTTGCTCATGGATGCCATCGACGTTGCGGCCGGCTTGGTATTTCGAGCGGGTCGGCTGCTCATTACCCAAAGGCAGGCACAAACGCATCTTGGAGGCCTGTGGGAATTCCCGGGAGGCAAACGTGAAGCGCCGGAAAGCTTCGAGGAATGCCTACTGCGAGAACTTCATGAGGAACTCGGTATCACCGTCTCCATAGGCTCGTTGATCGAGAGTCTCGTGCATGCTTATCCGGAGAAGACCGTGCGCCTGAACTTCTATCGCTGCGAATGGATCAGCGGCGAACCGCAGCGTCTGGGTTGCGCTGATTTCAGGTGGATCGACTCTGGCCAATTGGGCGCGTTCGAGTTCCCTCCTGCTGACGAGCGGCTGCTGGCCAAACTGCGGTCCAATCATCAGCTCTGGACCGCGTAGATTCGCAATTCCGGCTCTGCGCGGAGCCATCCTCGAGGGTCATTTTGTATGAAACCGGGGCGCTTCCAACTTCGGTTTTCCCACTGCCCCAGGCCTGAAGGCGGATTCCAAACTTTATTTGGCTTTGCCGTAAAACTGCTCGACGATTTCGCGAAAATTGTTTTCGCCGACGTTAACGATTCCCATTTCCCGTTTGGCGTTTGCTTCTGAGTCGCTGGCGTGGGCGGCGTTGACCATCACGGTCTGGCCGAACTCGCGCCGAATCGAGCCGGGTGGCGCCTTGGATGGGTCGGTCGGTCCCAGAATATCTCGAATCTTTCGCACCGCCTCTACCCCTTCGTACACCAGGGCAATGCACTTCTCGGTGCCTGGTTTCTGTTGTTCTTCGGCAGACGTTTCCGAAGGGGCGCGTCCGGACATGAACTTGACGATGTTCTCAAACTGGCTGTCGCCGAAGACTGGGCCGAGGACGTTGCCGAGTTGTTGTTCCTCCTGCGGGCCGAGTTTAAAACCAAATTCCTTTTCGAGGGTGGCCCTGGCCTTGGAGGCGACCATATCTTTGAGCTTGGAACGCAACACGTCCCGCACCGGCCCGTAGAACTCCAGAGCCTGTGCCACGCTCATCCGGTGCACTTTAACCGCCACTATGAATAGCCCCGTGCGCGAGAAGAAATCGATCATGTTGCCCGGCCGGCCGGTCGGGAACCGAAAGTTCTCCGGCTTGATCAGCACCAGCGTGCGCTGCGGCCTTTCATCCGGTTGGTAACCTATGACGTTTTCCAATACTCCGCCGTCCGACTCAGAGTATTGAGCCCAAATCCGCAGCTTCGACTCAGCCTCCTCCGGGGTGGGCGCCGCCAGCACCGCCGGCTCGAAATAACGGACCTGGCCGTTTTCATCGAGGATCAGGTCGCCGTACGTGTCTCGAATTGTCTCACCTCCGCGCCGTTCGGTGCTGATGTTGCCAACCACCGAGCGGGTCTTGCGAACCGCGTCGTCACCTTCGAACAGCAACATCATCACCCGGCGTTTGCGTCCAGTCTTCGCATCCGCTGAAAAATTTTGGACGATATAGCTGTAGATGAGCTCCTGGATCCGGCGATCCTGCGGGTCATTGGCGGAAATCGTCTCTTCCGAGTACCGTTTCACCAGCTCCGGGCTCGGCGCAAACATCCGTGCACCCACCAGGTCCAGGCCGGTACGCGTTATCAAACGGCTCAGAATGCCGCCGGTACGCGACTTGTGCAGCGAGTACGGGGTGATGATGACGTAAGCGAGTTGCTGGGCCATAGTCTTAATGCGTCGAAGACGGCTTGCTGGCCGGGGATGCCGGAGTTGGACTCGGCGCTGCCGTCGCGGTAGCTTTACCGCCCAGTATCTTGAACATGACAGTGCCGCATGTCGGGCATTTCCCTTTGATTGCCTTGCGCCCGTTCTTCATGGTTTCTTCGACCGCTTCCATGATTTCTTTTTTCGCCTTGCACTTGACGCAGTATCCTTCGGGCATAAAAAATTTTGCTGCCTGACGCTTCATGCGTCACGGCAGTTACTGACAGAGCTTATGGGCGGGTCGAGGCCACCGTCAACTGGTAAAAGGGCAGGGAACCCGGCTCTCGACTCCACGTAAATAATATAAACAACTCATAATAAACAAGTTAGCAATTCAAAAATCCGCCGGCACCAAGCCACAAGCAAGCGGATTCGAGGAGTTGTTCAATTCGCGCTCGTCAAAACCGGGCAAAGCGCACTAGTTCCTCAATTGGAGCATGTTATAGCGCAGATAATGCACCAGCCCCCTCGTTTCGGAATGTCCGCTTTGGCCGTCCTCACGACATCGGTTCAGGGTTCGGGCACGGCCAGCTCTCTTAGGGCGGTTTTCAGGATCTTACCCGTCGCGTTCCGTGGCAGAGCCGGCAACACTACAATTCTGCGAGGCACCTTGTAGTCCGCCAGGCGCTTCTTTAAAAAGTGTCGTAACTCAGTCTCTTCGAGGTTCTGTCCGTCCATGGCTGCCACGAATGCAATGGGTTGCTCGCCTTTTCTCGAGTCGGGTTTTCCGATCACGGCGGCCTCTTTGACCCCGGCAAACTGGTACAGCACTTCTTCAATTTCTCGCGGATAGACGTTAATCCCGTTTACCAGCAGCATGTCCTTCTTTCGGTCGGTGATATAGTAATAGCCTTCCTCGTCCCGGTAACCGACGTCTCCGGTGAGCAGCCAGCCGTTGCGCAGCGCTTTGGCGGTCTCCTCGGGTTGTTTCCAGTAACCCAACATCACGTTCCCGCCGCGGACGCAAACCTCGCCAATCTCCTTTGAGCCTAATAGTTGCCCGGTCTCATCTTGAATGCTGACTTCGACGTGAGCGACAGGAATTCCGATGGAACCCGGTTTGCGCGTTCCGTCGAGCGGGTTCTTCGTCACAACCGGGCTGGCTTCGCTTAATCCATAGCCCTCAATGAGCGGGATATGGAACTTTGCCTCGAACTCCTCCAGGATCTGAACCGGGAGCGGGGCCGCGCCGCTGACACAAAGACGTAAAGGTAGTGGCACCTGGATGGGTGCGTTGACCATGCTACGGTAAAACTGCGGAATTGCAGGCAAAACCGTGGCTTGCCTCTGTAAAATCTCTGCCAGGACGTTCTTGACCGGGTGAAGCGATTTCACCAGGACGATCGAACCGCCGACCAGCAGGGGCAGGAGCATCCCTACCGTGAGCATATAGCTATGGAAGAGCGGTAGCAGGACGACAAACCGGTCTAGTTCGACTGTTTGGAGCACGATGCGGCAGCTCTCGACGTTATGGAGCAGATTCCCGTGGGATAACATGGCCCCCTTTGGCCGGCCGGTAGTCCCCGAAGTGTAAATGAGCACCGCCAGGTCTTTTTGAGCAGAGTGGCTTGTCGACCGTATGGCAATGGGCGTCACCTTTGCCGTGCGGCTTGAGAGCTCCGCCAGCAACTCTATGTTCAGTAATCGCAATTTGGGGCGCGCCGCTGTCAGCGCCCTCGAGTGCGAGGCCAGGTCGCTGTCGGTAATCACTACATCCACAGCAGCGTCACTCAATATGTAATTGACCTCGTCGGCTTTGAGAAAATTATTGATAGGCACGGCTACCGCGCCCGCATTTAAAATCCCGAAAAACGAGGCGATGAACTCAGGGCAATTCTTTAGCCATAATCCCACGCGATCGCCTGGCTTTACGTCAAAATCGCCGCGGAGCCGTTCCGACACGGCGCTGGTTTGATTCCAAAGTTCCGCATAGCTAAGCTCCCGTTCGCCCCAGAAAAGGGCCGCTTTCTCAGGGCGTTCCTTGACCGAGGTGGCGAAGGCGCTGGCTAGATTCATCAACCGTATGCTATGGGCAAGGGCGACCTGGGCGCAAGAACAGCTGAGGTAGTGGCATGAATGTTGGCATGTTTTTCGGACTTCATCTTTCGGCCCGCCCCGAGGCGCTCATTTAGGTTGGCCGTTCGGGGGTTTCCAATTATATTTTCTCCAGTGGTCGATAACGAACAGAAGCTGCAGGAATTCCTGCCGGTCCTTCGCAATGCTTCCTGGGTAGCCGTTGATACAGAGGCCGACAGCCTGCACGCTTACCCTGAAAAGGTGTGTTTAATCCAGATTAGCACCGTCGACGGCGACCGGCTCATTGATCCATTGGCTGAGATGGTGCTGGACCCGGTGCTGGACGCGCTTTCGGGACACGAGTTAATCATGCACGGCGCGGATTATGATTTGCGCCTGTTGCGCAAACATCACGAGTTTGTCCCCAGTGCGATTTTCGATACCATGCTGGCGGCGCGCCTGCTGGGCTTGCGTCAATTCAGCCTGTCCCACCTCGTCGAGACGTATCTGGGCGTAAAACTCGAGAAGGGTCCACAGAAAGCCAACTGGGCCATGCGGCCTTTGACTGAACGAATGGAACGTTACGCTCGTAACGATACCCGCTACCTCAAACCCCTTTCGGACCAGCTCAAACTCGAGCTCGAGGCGAAGGCCAGATTGGAATGGCATCGCGAGTCTTGCGCCCGGCTGATTGCCGAGTCCTCCCAACAGCGCAGCATCGATTACGAGTCAGTGTGGCGGCTGCGCGGCAGCCACTTGTTGGGGCGCTCGGCCCTGGCAGTGTTGCGGGAGTTGTGGCGCTGGCGGGAAGAAGAAGCAATTGCCTCCAACCGCCCGCCCTTCTTTATCCTTAGTCACGACCTGTTGGTCCAGGTGGCCTGCGCCGCGGCCAATGCCCGGCCGGTCGATCCCCTCTTGCCGCGGCACCTTACGGAACGTCGCCGCGGCGGACTGGCCAAAGCTATCGCCCGTGGGCTGCAAATTGCCCCTGAGGAATACCCCCGCATTTTGCGCTCGGTCGGGCGCAAGCCCAGCGAAACCCAGCGCCGCCGGTTTATGGAGTTGCAGAAACACCGCGACTATCATGCGGCCGAACTCGGGATTGACCCGACCTTAATTGCCAGCCGCTCGACGCTCTCCGATCTCGCCCATGATTGGGACGCACACTCCCCCGAATTAATGGAGTGGCAGCGGCTGCTCCTGCTGGATTCTATTTCACCAGCTCAAACGCGAAACCCTTAAGATACTCCGTCTCGGGTATCATCGGAATCACCGGGTGGTCGGGGGATTGAGAATAAATGGCGACGCGACGCAGAATTCGGTGCGCGTCGAAGGCCGCCGCGAGCAACGTATCCTGGAACAACGCCGCATCGACATGGTGCGAGCAGCAAAAGGTGGCCAGTGTTCCCCCTGGTTTGAGAATTTTCAGGGCCCGCAGGTGGATTTCCTTGTACCCGCGCAACGCGTCCGGGACCGATGCCCGGTTTCTAGTGAACGAAGGCGGGTCCAGGATGATCAGGTCCCAGCGCGGGACGGGTTTTTCATGCGGTTTGGTTGCCGTTTGCGCTTTGAGCCAGTCAAACACGTTGACGGTTTCAAACGAGCATTTCTGTTCGAGGCCGTTCGCGACGGCATTTCGCCGCGCGGTTTCGATGGCTTCGGCGCTTTGGTCGAGCAGGTGGACGTGCGCCGCTCCCGCCCGGGCCGCGTGAAGGGCGAACCCACCCACAAAACTGAAGCAATCTAAAACCTGAGCGTCCTTCGCGTGGCTGGCCACGAGTTGATAGTTTAGCTGTTGATCCAGGTACAATCCCGTTTTATGACCAGCGGCGAGGTCGGCCGCGAATTGCAAACCGTTCAAGCGAACCGTTAACGGTCCGGTTAGTTCGCCGCTTACGATGCCGTTGGCCGGTGGCAGCCCTTCGAATTTACGAGAGGCGACTTCGCTTCGCTCAACGATGGCTCGTGGCGAAAAAATCCGCCTCAGCGCCGCCACGATGAGATCTTTTCGTTGATCCATCCCCAGCGAAGAAATCTGCAGCACCAGCACGTCTTCGTACTTATCCACAATTAAACCGCTGACGAAATCGCTCTCGGCATTCACGACTCGGAACGAACTGGCGCCGGGCAAATGCTTCTGTCGCAGTTCCAGCGCAGCGTGAATACGTTCTTCAAAAAACGTCTGATCGATCGCGATGCGCTCGGGCGAGACGACGCGAACGTTGATCTTGGATTTGGAATTGTAAAAACCAACACCCAGCAGGCGTTGGCGATGGTCTTTGACCTGGACCAGGTCCCCGTCCGCCGCGGGATGGGTTAATCTTAACACGGAGCCGTGGTACACCCACGGATGCCCGGCCACGATGCGGTCGGCTTCGCCTGGTTTGAGCAAAACTGTCGGCAATGATTCCATATAAATACTGCGCTTGGCCGCGATTAGCCTCTGATGTTCTTCAAGAATTGGGACGGAGTGATGATCGCGATCGCAAAAGGCTTGTCGAACACCGGCCGATCGCTATCGCAGAACTCTACATCTAATGTCCGAGTCAGCGCGACAAAAATTCACCTTGCGCTCAATCGGTAATCGGCGCTGCCCACGCTTGTCCGCCGGTGAAGGGATGGATTACCCTGCTATGCGTGGATGAGCCACTCGAGGTTCCGATCAACGGCGTTCTTGACTTGCACACCTTTCAGCCGCGCCAGGTAAAGGAACTCGTTGCGGACTATCTTGACGCCTGCCGCCAACGGGGGATTTTCCGCGTCCGAATTATCCATGGCAAAGGGATCGGGCAGTTGCGTCAGACCGTGCGAGCCATTCTCGCGCGTCATCCGGACGTGATTTCATTCTCGGACGACCACGCATTATTCGGCGGCTGGGGCGCTACCGTTGCCGAGTTGAGGCCCAGGTCTGAAAAGGACCGGGTACAGTAGCTGGCGAGGTAACAAGGCGGAAAATAGAACAAATCGAAGACGTAGCTCCGCTTCGCTACGGCGGAGGCGATGATCTCCCAACACGTTCTTACGCATGCTGTGGGGGCCGGTTTCCTCAAGGGCCAGTCCCAAAGCAGGTTGCAACCGCACGGATCTGCGGTGAATCGTTCACGATTGGCATCTGAGGTGCTTTTGTGCACACGATGAATTATGTTGCAGCGGGACTAATCGCGGCCGCATCGCTATTTGCCTGCGGAGCCGAGCGCCTGGAGGCGAGCGAGGCCACTCGGGGTTCGATCACTCACACCAATTGGGTGGATCGGTGGATCACCAACACGACGGAGATCCACTTGCAGGTCAACCGCTTCGTGACCGAATACCACACCAACTGGCTCACCGAAGTTCGCACCAATTATGTCGACCTGTTCCGCACAAACCTGGTGACGCGGATGCAGACCAACTTTCTTGTTCTGGATGCGGTCCAAACCAACCTTGTCCAGGCTTACCGAACGAATTTCCAGACACTGAACCTTACCAATTGGACAACTGTGCTCGCCTTTAGGACGAACTGGATGACGAAGCCTATAACCAATGTGGTCGAAATCGATCTACCCCGAGAGACCGCGTCCCCGGCTGCTGTTAGTGCTGCGTCCAGACCGGCCCTGACCTTGGAACCCCTGACCTTGCAAGCGACTCGCAGTGCCCGAGCATTGACCAATAACCAGGTCGAGGTTCAACTGACTGTCGCCTGGAGACAGAGCGCCTCTGCGCCTGTCGAAGTCCAACAATGGCGCGTTGAGCGCGAGGATGGCTCGATTGTGTGTTTCGGCCAGGAGACGGAGTTTCGGCGCGCTCTGCCGGTCGGCACTTACAAGGTTTCAGTTCGCGCCCAGCGAGACTCGAAAAGCCCTTTGCTTGCCGCCCTCGGCACTTTGACGGTGACTTCCCGCGAAGTCTTGCTCGAGCAGAAACCTGCCCGCAGCAACTCCTCAATTTAGGGGGGCGCCGCGTCGCTGCCGGTAATGCCGCGGCCGGAATCCGCGCCCGAACCCACGCCGGTCGTTCCGCGTCCCGGACCTGCATCAGGTCCGCCGATCCACCCCGAACTGCGGGTTGAGTCGGCGTCATCTTTGTGATGGATCCACGAGCAGCCGCTTAGCAAACTCATAAACCAGAGCAGGCCAATTATCTTTTTCATCGTGCCCCTTCCCGGTAAAATTTGGTGATGGAGCAAATCTCCGCCCGCGCCATTGATTGTCAAGTGGCTCTTGCGGCCGATAATGCCTGCCAGGCACCTCTTATCACTCCATCAGGGACGGAACGCCGCATTTATGCGGCAGCTGGTAGGCTTCTCGAACCGACTTTTGCGACATGACTCTGCGATATGCTGGTACGGATGAAATGCGCAGCAGCGCGCTGCGCCCCGCCTGACCTCAAGCGTGAGTGTCAGTATTAAGTCACAGCATCGGGGCGTCGCCGGCCGCTCGCTCAGAGCAAGGCGAGCGACCTGCTGGTCCTGGTTCGCAGCACCTGGTCCATCTGGCATTGGCCGGGCGCTTTGTCCGGACGCCAGCGGATAAGTTTGGTTCCATGCCGAAACCTCCCTCCGGTGAAATGGTCGTAACTGACCTCCACCACTAGCTTCGGTTTGAGTGGTTGCCATTCCATCGAGCGTTTGGTGCTCCAGCGGCTTAAGCCGCCCGGTGCGTGGCCTGTGAACCCAGGGGGTTCGATGAGCGGCTCCAGCTTTGTTGTGAGCGACTTCCGGTCTTCGGTCGTCAGCCCGGAGCAAAAGCCAACGTGGTCCAACAATCCCTCGGCGTTGTAGAGGCCCAGAAGCAATGAACCGATCACTTTGGAATTGGAGGCATAACGAAATCCGCCAACCACGCAGTCGGCTGTGCGCTGTTGTTTTATCTTCTGCATTCCCGCGCGTTCGCCGGATTGATAGGGCAGGTCCAGTCGCTTGGCGACAATTCCGTCGAGATCGCCGCCGACCGTTTTGAACCAATGCTTGGCCTGGGCGAGTTCGGTGGTCGCGGGGGAAAGCCGGATTTGTTTGTGGCCTTTCAAACATTTGGCCGCGAATGCCTCCAGCAGGGGCCGTCTTTCGCCGAGCGGTTGGTCGACCACCCTTTTGCCGGTCTCAGTCACTAACAAATCAAACAGGATGAAAATGGCTGGATGTTCCCTCGCCAGCCTTTGCACTCGGCTGGCGGCCGGATGGATTCGCTGCAACAAATCGTCGAAAGAGAATCGGCCCTCGATTGGAACGGCGATTTCTCCATCTAAAACGAAATGAGCACACTTGAGCCTGGAGAACGCGTCGACCAGTTCCGGAAAATAGCGAGTCAAGTCCTGGCCGGACCTCGATTGCAGTTGCACCTGATTTCCTTCGCGAAAGACCAGGCAACGGAATCCGTCCCACTTAGGTTCATACTGCCAATAGTCGCCCGTGGGGATCTCCTCGACCAGCATTGCTTCCATTGGAGCATAAGGAGGTTGTATCGGCAGGTTCATGACCACCTTGGCGACCATTGCCCGCCTGGCCTTTCCGCGCAAGTAGGGTGAGGCGAGTAGGAGTGCGAGCGGTCCGCCGTCGAAGGTTATCCAGCTTTCAGGTCACCAGGTGAGGCAGGCGACGCTTTTTAATATAAACTCGACTTCCCCCGCGTTTGGCTAAGCGGGCAAGGCGCTGCCGTAATAACCTCAAAACCTGATAACTTGATAACCGATAACCATCCTTCCAATGCTATCATTGGGGCGAGTTCCACGCCCAATCGCCTTCGGCTCCGCCGTCGTCCACTAGATCCCAGCCCAGCGAGTAGACCACGCAACGGCCGTCGTCAGTTCTCCGGTATTTGAGCGCCCCGCCGGTCACGGGGTCGCAGGGCAGCTTGCTGAGGTGCTTTGGAACCAGATCCCCTAAGGCAGCGGGGTACGCTCCTTGTTCAGAGCGAAATCGCTCCAGGCCGCAGGCGACTGTCGTGAGATTCGCCTGCGCCTGACGCTCGGTCACTCGTTGAAGCGCCTTGACCATGTTTGGAACCACGCACGCCAGGATATAATGATAGGGCGTGTGGGTTACTTCGCTGTAAATGCGGGCTTCGAGGTCATGGGACTTTGCCGGATATACGCGGCCGGCGGGAACGTCGACAGATTGCATCGCGTCGGAGACGAGCCGGGCGTACCGGGCCATATTCTGTTCGAGCCACCCCCGCGGAGCCAATCGATAGAAAAGCGCGTCCTCAACCTTATCCCAACCCTTGTTGACGCCTAGCACGTCCAAGAGCTTTGCCCGGGAGGCGACCCGGAGGAACTGCAGGATGTTGGCCATCTCGCCTCCGCGCATAGCGCGATTATAGTCAGAAATAAAATCGAAGCCCTTGGCCTGCTGTTGAATTTCAGCCAATTGAGCTTGTTGCCACAGGTGATCCGCCAAGCCCTGTCGCACGATGTCATCATAGAAGCCGGCTACCGCCACCCCGATCATCGTGCCCACAAGCGTTGGGCTGGACCGGAAGGTTGTTGCCATGTGATCGATGACCTTCAGGTCACGCCAGGCTTCCTCGGGCTTCCCAATCAGGAGACTCGCCTCTGCGTGTGCGGCAACCGCTTGAGCCACCGCCCGGGCGGCGACGTAGTTGGGGACCTCCATCTCCACACCGCGCGCGTAATCGGCGTTGAAGCGAGCGCTTTTTCGCTCCGCCGCTTCATACAGAGCCGCCAGACCCTGATCGTACCTTCCAAACCATTTGAGCAACGCTGCAGCCGGAGTGCCGGTGCGATCCGTGAGCGGAAAATCGGATCCCGGTTGAAAAGCATTAGCGAAGAGGGTCCAATCCTTGAGCTCGGCCATCGAAGGCGGCCGTGACTTCAGCCCGTCGGGCAAGCGCGGCATGGAGGCCAGCGCATTGGTATCTGTGATATCTCTGCGGAACCAGGTCTCGATGGGTCCCACTTTGATAAAATTCTGGTCGTCAGGCACCGGCGGCGGCATGAACGCTTCCGGATCCAGCTGCTCGCCGCGTGCGAGGAGTTCCTTCCGACAGGCTTGCCAGGCACGTCGCCCGCGCCAGTTCTCGATGGTATAAAAGACTGCTACCAGCGTTGCCAGGGCGGCCACGACGAAGAGAACTATTGAGGCTTTCGGGCTCCGTCCGGCGGAGCCCTCCGGTGGGGTTTTGGGAGATGTATTCAAAATACGGTCGAGCGAAACTTACGCGGCCAGGTCTTCCAGCCGACGATCGCTTCGGCGTCGGGACGGCGTAGCCTCCATCGGGCCGGCCAAAGGCCGTGAAGAATCGAGCAGTTGCGAAAGCAGAGCGCGCTGCTCGGAGAGTGTGGTGGTGTGAGGAGCGTGGGCAACGGTTTGGCCCTGAAGCGTGCCGCTGTCCGAGCCTCGAGTGCCCAGATTCGCGCCTAAAATGAGCAGCCAAACGAACGCCAGGCTTCCCCAGGCCAGCGGACGCGGCCATAACCAGGCCTTCCACCAAAACAGGCCGGCGCGGTGAGCGGAATCCTCCCGCGGCGACGCAGCAGGCCTGCGGGCGGCCTCAGCGGCTTCCAGAATGTCCCGCCGCCACCCCGCTGGAATCTGCTTGAAAGGAACGGGGCTGAGTTGTTTCTCAAAGTCTTCGTTGTTCATTTGATCTCGTCGTAAAGGGGACGCAGGCGGGCGCGTAATTTGTCTAAACCATAACGGCACCGGCTCGCGGCGGTGTTTAGTGGAATGTCCAGGAGCTCGGCGATGGCTTCGAAGGTCAGGCCCTCCCAAACTCTCAGATGCACGACTACCCGTTGCTCCGACGGCAGTTCCGCTAAAGCGGTTCCGAGCTCCGCGCGAAAGGTTTCTTCATCAGCGCTGGCCGCCGCGATAAAGACCGATTCCGCTTCGTGTTGGATCTGAGCGCTAACCTTTTGGCGAGTTTGGCGCCGCCGGAGCAGGTCGATTGCCTGGTTATGGGCCAGGCGCAAAAGGAAAGCGCGCTCGTCCCGCACCGGGTCCAACAGTTTGGGATTTGCCGCCATTTTGCAGAACACGTCCTGGAGCACATCCCGAGTGTCTGCCTCGCTGCGCGTGAGGTTGATTAGAAACCCAAACAGGGCTTGCGCATGTTCGTCGTACAGACGCTCAAGTTCGGCCGAGGTCACATTGTCGTGGCGGTCATTTTAAAGGCAGTTTTGTTGTCGCCAGTACCCTTAATGACGCACGTAAGCCCAGGGATTGTCTAAATCATTTTTATGACTAGAGATTATCCGGCTACGATGCCGGACCCTTATCAAGGCCTTAGCGCAGGATGCCTTTGCGGAGCGTCTCGAGCGCGTAGAAGGTCTCACGCCAGCGCACCCCGCCTTGCCAGAGCGTGACTACGATCGAGTTAAGCATAGCGTAAAGGAGCACAGGAAAGATGAAGGGGGTTAATGCCGCCGCCCACGCGGACCAGCCGAGTTTTCGGGCAATAAACCAGGCTGGCAAAACAAAGGAGAATGGCGCGAGTCCTGCCGCCAGGCCCGGCACTGTCCCCGTGAGCGGGCCGATCACCGCGGCGCCGAGAAGCAGTATTCCAACCAGGCTCGCGCCCAACGCTGTCGCGGACCGGAAATCAACGGCCGCAAAGTAGTTCTTTTCCATGACCTGGATCATGTTCGCCAGCGTTGAGCCCCAGTGGCATTCGACGTCTCCGCTGCCGAGGAAGGCGCGCGTCTTTTTGCCGGCTCGGCGCAGGAGCAGGCCGAGCTTGACGTCATCCAGCACCGTCAAGCGCAACGCTTCATAACCGCCGCTGGCGGCGTAGGCGGAGGCGCGCACCAGGTTGAATGCTCCCAAACCGAAATAGGCCCTCGGCCGATCGCGATTCACCCCGGAAATCCAGTTCGACATGCTGATCAAAAAAGCCAAATGCCAGGCGCGGGTTCCCAGCGAGCTCGTCGCCAACCCGGGCGTGAGCGCAATGTGATCCGCACCCTCGCGCTCGGCCACGCTGAGCGCGCGGGCCAGGACCTCGGGCTTCAACCAGCAATCGGCGTCAGTAAATAGTATCCAGTTACCGGTAGCGGCTTGGGCGCCCAAGTGGCAGGCGTGGCACTTTCCTAACCATCCGTCTGGCAGCCGGTCCACCCGGATGATGCGCAGGCGGGGGTCCTCCTTGGACAACAACTTCAGGATCTCACCTGTGCCATCGCTGGAGCGATCGTCGACTGTTATCACCTCAACCTGAACGTGCTGCTGCGCGAGCAGGTGGCGGACAGTTTGTTCGATGCGCGGTTGCTCATCGCGAGCAGCAATCACCACGGAACAGCGGGCGGGGCCTCCAGTTCCGTCGAGTAGGATCGGTGTGGGCAATGGCCGCACCCATTGCAGGTGGAACAGCGCGCCCAGGCTCATCGCCAGGAACACACTGATCACGCCAATGAAAATGAATGTGAGCAACATCAGTCAGGCAGGGGCTGGTGATAGGTTTGGTTCCTTAACCAGCGAGCGGCGGCATCATTGGTCGAACCGAGTCTTCACCACGAGACCGGCAGTAGCGCGGTCGCGACAAGCTCTGGGTCGGCACGCTCCCGCAACGACTGCGCCATGACCGACAGCGAACGGGAAACGGGTCCTTCAAAAAGCGTTCGTCCACCCGCAACGACGCGCACCGGTTGGTCGAGGTCGACCAGTTGATCGGAAAGGCGCAGCGTCACTTTGCCCGAGGCGGGCGTTTCGATGGTGATGGTCTGACCTTCAACATGCGCGGCATAAACCGTCTCCGCATTGGTGTCGCCGGCGACGCGTTCCAGCCAGTAAAAGCGCGGGTGAATGAAATTGTCATTCTCCTTCCAGACAACCCGTTTGGGCCAGGTGACCCGCTGCAGGCCGGACATCCGCGGGATTACCTCGGCTTCGCGGTTTTGCATGTTATGCTGCAGGCCCGGATAGACGGTGAGTCGGTGTGAGTAGCCTTCCGGGTCGGCGGCTTGCAGCGCATCGATTTTAGCGCTGAATTCCCGAACAACCGTGTTGCGGTGGTAAGCGGAATCCTCCCCGCCCATATAGAGGAAGAAAGGCAGATTGCGCAGGCCTTCCGGAGTGACGGCGTTAGGATGGCCGGCGCACATGGTGGCCGCGGCAAAACGATCGGCCATTCGTGGTGCCAGTTGGTATACGCCATCTCCGCCGGCCGAGTAACCGATCAGGTAAACGCGATTGGGGTCAACTCCGCGAGCCAGGACCATGTCGGCAATTAGTCGGTCCAACAAGCCGTCCACCCAGGGCACGTGCCACATGTCCCAGGTATTGGCCGGGGCGCGCGGGGCCACGTTGATGCTGCCCGGAGGAAATTCATAGCGCCCGTAATAGCCTTTCCAATTGCGATCGTTTTCTTCTTCGGTGCCCTGGCCGCCGCCATGCAGAGTAATCCAAAGGCTGTGCTTTCCATTGGGCGCATCCCCAAAGTTCTTTTCCATCCACTTGAGGCTTTTTCCCTCGATCACAATCTGCTTGCCCGACAACTCATTTGCGGCCGAGCCCGCTTGGGTCTTGAGCAAGTCACCCCACAGCAGCGCGCTGAGGCGCGGAACGTCTTTGCTGGAGATGGCAACCTCGGGAGGGCGCGATCGTTCACCGCTCGGTTTGGCGAGCCACGCCTCAGTTTCAAGCACCGAGGCCGGCGTCGGGGCGAGCTGGTCCCAGGAAAAATCGAGCGTATGAGAATTGGCGCAAGACGCGCACGGCACCGTTTGTTCGCGGGCTTCGGCTCCCGCGATGAAACGAAAAGTGACCTGGGCTGCGCCTGCGGGCAGGGTGAAGTCCGGCATATCGTTTAAATCCGCCGTCCAGCCGCGGGTTTTGTCGTGGGCGATCAGTTGATCGTTGGGGTCGCGCATTTCGACTTCGGCCACGAGCCGCTCGCCTTCGCGCTTCTGGCGCAGGCGCACATGCACAATGGTAGTGGTGGAATTTGTGGAAAGGGGCAGGGCGGCGTACCGGCCGGAGACGTTTACTCCATTCACTTCACGGGAGGCGAGAGCCCAGGCCATGGGGAAGTACTGACCGGTTCGCCGCCAACTGGTAGCGTAAACCTGGTTGAGGGGGTTATCACTCCGAGCGGTTCGCGCCGCATCGTTGTTGAACCACGCCCGGTTCAAACCTTTGGCGTCATACTCATCGGCGCCCGTGAAAAACCAGTCCCCATCCCAGATCTCGACCCAGGTGTGATTTCCCTTTTTATCGGACCATTCCGGCACGGCTGCGATGCGGGCAGGAACACCGACAGCCCGGCAGGCATCCACTAGAATAATCGCCAGGCCGGTGCAGGTGGCTTTGCCCTCCTCGATTGATTCGAGGGGTCCCTGGTTGTTGCGTTTCCGGCCGAGGTTGTAGTGCACATTGATCCGTTTGAACAAATCGCGGTTTAAAGCCTGGGCGGCGTCGCTGGCGCTCTTGCAGTCGCGGACCAGTTCCCCGGCCAGGTTGAAAAATTGCGCGCGCCAAAGATCCCGCGGCTCATCCAGTGAAGCGTAGGGCAGCACGTCGTTGAGAAACAGCCGTTCCGGCACCGTCTTTGCCCATGGAAAACGATTGCGTGCCTCCAGGGCGTAGCGGACGTCTTCTATCAGGAATTCGCAACTCAGCGTGGCCCGATCGGCCGGGGGCATGTTGTCGAGCAGGAAATAGGCGGCGCGCCGGCCGGCATCACCGAACTGCGCGGCCGCTTCGGCGACGAACTTATCACTTTCCAGCGGCAGTCTTTGATCGAGCTTGAGCAAACGATCCTGTCGAACGCGCCAGACGTGTGTTTGGCCATTTTCGGTGAAAGTGCTGGCACAAGTGTAGCCATCCGGCGACGATTCCAACAGGGGAGCTTTGGTATCTGGCGAGGGCTCTGGGAGCTTCCACCCAACGGTCTCAAGTTCCGCCAGATTGGTGGCCCAGCGTTGATGCTGTTTCCAGAAATCGCGTTGCGCGTAATAAACGCCCAGGACCAGGTGGTGCGCGGTTCGGCCGGCCGGCGCGCTTGCGGTGATGTTTTCCGAACTCGAATTAGTGGTGAATTGCAGCACTCCCCACATCTCCGGCCGGTGCATGTCGATTACGCCCGTCGGTGACCAGACCCAGTTGTCCTCCGGCTGATTGGGAACTTTGCGATAGACGCCGTTGGTCGTGGTGATTTGCCATTCGACCCGGGAAAAATCGATCCGCCACTGCTCGCCGTCCAGTGGCGCGCCCGCGTGCCGGGCGTGTTCTGAAAGTGCTTTCCATGGGAAGGCCAGCTCCAGTGTCCAACCCTGGTCTTTATCGCCAGGCTCATTCAACGTGCCTTGAACGCTAACGGCCGTTTTTGCCCCGGAGATCTCCCATTCATTGTGCGGTTTGCCGCCGTCCTGGTAGGGTTTGTCCAGGAGCAAATCCCAGGTCGTATTGAGCGCGTTCATCTCAAACTCGTAATAGGGCTCCGTCTCGCCTTTGGGATCGATGAATACCTCGAAGTCCGGGTCTCGGAAAATGACCGAGTCATGATTGGTGAGCGTCGCCCAGACGTGGGGTTCCTCGAGTTCGGCGGCGAGGTAAAGGTAATCATCGTCCCACAACAGTTTGGCTCGGGTGCGAAGCCGTGGCTGGGGTTTGGACGAGCCCTGGATATCCACGAAAGCTTCCGTCCATGGCGCTGTCATCCAGGCCGCTTCATCGAGCTTTCCGTCCACCTGAATCGGGGTAGAAGCACGGCGGCAGACATAGCTGCGTGGGGTGATTGGTTGCATGTGTTCCTGCCAATCGGTGAAATCGGCGGCCGGTATCCGCGCCGGACTTGCGCTCAGGCACAACACAATTGAAAAGGCGGCAGGTCCGAAGCTTTTTGGGATCCACATAAAAGTATTTGCCGAACGGGACAGCACTTTATCGCTTACTAGCGAGGCGAATTCAAGACCCACTTCCCGGCGCGGTGATTCAGATAACTTGGCGGCCAAACGCTTGCAGGTCCTGGCAGACGCATTCTCGCGGTAGGGATGGCGCGCTGCGCCGTCCGCGCCGCGTACAGCGGCGCAAAGCTGGAATGTGAACGTACCTCCTCGCATTCGTTCCGCCCGCTAAACGCGGGCGGTGACATCGCAGCGCGATGTCATCTACCGCACGGGTGAAAGCCGCAAGAACCAGAATAGTTCCGCGTCGCGCAATTTGGCTCGCCGGTGAATCCGCGAGCAGGCCTCAGATTCCCATCTGCGGTCGCCCTGAATGGGTGGGGAAGTTCATGCAGAGGCCTTCGCTCGCGCCCTCTGTGACAATCGGGCGCGTCGATTTACGGCCGGATGATTGAAAATTGCGTTTAA
>Ga0070741_10001648_pt1 | contig 65720 bp, 61 predicted proteins | sample Coa_R1_4_FD_66440 | JGI IMG/M metagenome (GOLD analysis project Ga0070741, IMG submission 66440) | Surface soil microbial communities from Centralia Pennsylvania, which are recovering from an underground coalmine fire - Coalmine... | ecosystem: Environmental > Terrestrial > Soil > Unclassified ...
GGCTCTGGGGTACCTGCCGCCGGAGGAATTCGAGATGGCGACCCAATCAACAACAAACACTGCCGGTCGCCCCTCCCTCAATTCTCGGTGAAAACTCTCCAGTCGGAGGGGCGCAGTCCAGTGCTCTCCTGTCCGGCCTGGCCCCACTTTTTACAAATGCAGGAGCTTGGTCACGGGAGAGACCAATGCCTATCCGGCGCCATTCAGCAGCCGATTCGGTTGTTACTGCATTTCAGAAGATCAGTCGGACTCGGCTGAGTCGGGAAACGAATCTGGAGAAAGCGATCAAAAGGCTCGCGAAAAAGTGGCGCCTAACTTCGAAGCAGAAATATTTTCTTCAGAAGAAACTCTCTCGCATTCCTGCCCATCTAGGGTATTTGAAGCGCGTTCAACTGGAAATCGTCGCACAGTATCCGCGACTAACAGCAGAGCAATTTTGGAGGGCTTATAGCCAGGATAACATTAACCGCGGACAGTTCTCGTTTCCGAACAGCGGCAAAATAGACGTAAGCGGCAAATTTTTGTCGAAAGGTTTGGAACGTCGCGGACGACCATTTCATCCTGCGGCGCCACTGGCGGGGTACGTCATTCGCAAGATAGCAGAGATTACACGCCAGCGCGCGAGATACTCGCGTGCGACCGACGATTCTTCCCACCGTTCGAGACCGCCTTACGGGCCAGCAATAAACGTGATTCGCCGTGCTCTGGAACTGAATCTTTTCGCTATCCCCGTTCCGTCCAACGAAACCATCGTGCAATGGATACGAGAGACAAGGAAAACATCGCTAAGAATCCCGCCTGATTATCCCTTCGGTAAAGCTCAAATGATTTGGGGCGCTAACTAGCTAGATTATCTCGACAAAAATTATTTTATACCATGTGAAAATCTGCATTGGTGCGCCTAAATTCGCCTCAAATGGAGCACAAATTTTTGACCGAAGGCGAATTGTGCAGATTGTTGGGTATCAATCGCAATACCATGCGGAGGCTTCGCCACCGAAACCGCGCTCCGCGCTTTGTTCGGCTGACCACAAAGATTCTTTATGAAGCGCGGGACGTGAACGAGTGGTTGGAGAATCTAAAGCTGCGTAGCACCCGCGAGCCCATTACCACACGACAAAACAGCTTAAAGCCGGGAAGTCAGCCCACCACATCGCGGGACTAAGATGGCCAAGGCTACTCGGCAAGAGTCCCAAGGGTTCACGCCAGTCCCGCACGAAATCCTGGAGATGCTTGCCAGAACTGAACTGTCAAGCTACCAACTCCGAGTGCTTATGGTGATTCTTCGTAGGACCTTTGGTTGGCACAAGGACGCTGACACAATCGCAAGTCTGCAGTTCCGAAGTGCAACTGGGATCAACGATCGCCGCAATATTCATCGAACGGTTAAATCGCTAGCAGACCGGAGAATCATTGTCGTCTACAGAGACGACAAACATGCAGGGAATTACCGCATTAATAGGAACTTAGCTGAATGGAAATTGTCGTCTGTCAAGACGACCCGCGTACAAAGGCGTAAGTTGGAAAAAGGCGTCATCTCCATAGACGACACGCCGTCGTCTATGGAGACTGCTCAACCGTTGTCTGTAGAGACGACAAGGCCGCCGTCTGTAGAGACAACATCCGAAGATACCGGAAAACAAATTAAGGAAATAAAAGATAATGCGCGCTCACGCGCGGATTCTCTTTTCTCTGATTCTCGGAACGAAGACTCGGATAAAAATTCAGGCGGTAAGAAAGCACGTAGCGCAATGGCGGAGTATTTAGACTGGAAGGCTCAGAACAACAACCACGACATGCCGTTCCAAAAGTGGCTCAGCACCTACGGATAAGTGGTTCCGCTGATCAATTCAGTAGCGATGTTTGAAGAATACCTCACGATTAGCGAGCTTGCGGAACGCCTAAAGCTCAAACCCAAGACCATCAAGAACAAGATGGCGTCGGGCGTTTTTCGTCGTGGCATCCATTTTTTCAGTCCGAGCGGAATCGGGCCGCGGTTCAAGTGGTCGGCGGTTGTTGCATGGTTAGAACAAGGCGAAACGATAACCGCGGCGCAGGATGAACCAATTCCGATGCCGCGGCACTATCGGGCAAGGGATAAACACCGCAAAATCGCTAGCAGCTTCGCTTGACACATACAGACGAATTGTCTATACACCCCTTGTGACAGGGAACGAGTTTCGAAAACTGCGCAAGGCCGGCGGTTTTAGTCAATCGCAGTTGGCGCGGGAAATAGACGTGACAATTCGTAGCCTCACGCGTTGGGAAACTGGCGAGACGCCAATTCCTAAGATCGCCGAGCTGGCGCTCCGCTATGTCGTGAAAAAAAAGAAGAGGGAGACACCCTGATGGCTTGCAAGGTGAAGGTAAATCGACATGGTTTTTTGGCGTTTCGCTTTTACTGGAACGGCCGCGAATTTTGGCAGGGTACGGGCTGGAAAGATACCGAGAAAAATCGAGTTAAGGCCGAGGGCAAGGCCCAGGAAATCACAGAAGAGATCAAGGCGAAGACTTTTGATTATTTGAAATGGTTTCCAAACGGGAACAAGGCTGACGAATTCCGGCCAGAAACGGAAGCGAAGCCCGATTTTCACACCTTGACCGTTGGCGAGTATTACCGTGACTGGATTGGGCGCCGAAAACCGCCCTTTGTGCGGCCGGGACTGCATCACGATTACACGCGCCAGTTTCGCCGCTATATCCTGCCCAATTTCGATCAAACGCATCTGGTCGATGTGGATTTGCCTGCCTTGGATAGGTTCCGGGCAAGTCTGAATCAATTGGGCGGGCTTAGTCTCAAGTCCTGCCGGAACATCATCGACGGCACGTTCAGGGCAATGATGCGAGACGCGAGGGCGGAAAAGCCTGGGCTTGGATTGGTCGACCATTTCGCAAACCTGAAGTGGAAAAGACTTCCAACTCCGAAACCCGATCCTTTCTCGGCCGAAGAGCGCGACGTGGTTCTCCAACACTTTCGCGAGAGGCAGCAGCATTACTATCCGTTCTTGGCCACACTATTCGGTACGGGCGCCAGGCCAAGCGAAATCATCGCGCTACGGTGGGGCGATCTCGACTTATCGGCGGGTAGGCTCTCCATCGACAAATCCCACTACATGGGCGAAGACGGCGAGCCAAAGACAGCGGCAAGCGAACGGGTAATCGACTTGGGGATGCCCGTCATTGAAGCGCTACGGCCTATTAAACCGCTGCACTGTACCGAGACGGACTTTGTATTCAAGAATCGCGAGGGACGGCCTATAAACGAAGACAAGTGGCGCAAAAAGTACTGGTATCGCGCGCTCAGAGCTTGTGGAGTCCGGCCGCGTAAGTTTTACGCTACCCGACACACTTTCATTTCGATCGGGTTGTCACAGGGTCTCAATATCAAATGGCTCGCGGAATACTGCGGGACTTCCGTAACCATGATCGAGAAGCACTACGGACGCTATATCAAGAACGATTCAAAAGAGCAGTTAGCGCGGCTTTTCGGGGCGAAACCCGAAACCTTTTCCGAAACGTTGCGCACTGGCACCAATGACGAAGAGGCAGAGATCGCGGAAGGCGTTGTAAGCGAAGAGGAAAATGAGAGTGAGAAATGGTCGGGGCGAGTGGATTTGAACCACCGACTTCACGGTCCCGAACCGTGCGCTCTACCAAGCTGAGCCACGCCCCGACCCGCTCAAACTAGCACACCGAAACGAGAAAACAACAGAACCGCGGCTAGAGATTTCAAGCCCGCGCGTATTGGCGTGTGAGAGTTGCGATTTGAGATTGGCTGGCGGGGTGGCGGGGGTCAGGCCACGCCCGCCGCCTGGCGCATGCGCTGGATGGTTTCGCCGTAGTCTCGGGTCTTGAAGATGCCCGAGCCGGAGACGATGACTTCGCCGCCCGCCTGGCAGACGCGGTCGATGTTGTCGGCTTTGATGCCGCCGTCCACTTCGACCAGGATCGCCGCGCGATGCTCGTCGATCCATTTTCTCACCTGGGCGATTTTCGGCAGCACGTCGGGAATAAACGCCTGGCCGCCGAAGCCGGGAAACACGGTCATCATCAAGACCATGTCGACGTGCGCGAAGCAGCTCTGCACTTTTTCCAGCGCCACGTCCGGATTGACGGCGACCGAAGCCTTGGCGCCGAGCGCGCGGATTTTTTCCAGCGTCGCTCGCGGGTTCGGGCAGGTGTCGGGATGCACCGAAACCCAGTCCGCGCCCGCTTTGATGAATTCCGGCGCGTATTTGTCCGGGTCGGTGATCATCAGGTGAACGTCGAGCGGCACGGCGGTGACTTTGCGCACCCACTCGACCACCACCGGGCCGATGGTGATGTTGGGCACGAAGTGGCCGTCCATCACGTCCACGTGGAGCCAATCGGCGCCGGCCGCTTCGACGGCCTGGATCTCGTCCTTGAGCCGGCTGAAATCAGCCGAGAGAATCGACGGAGCGATTTTTAGCGATTGCATTCAAGAAACCTTGCGCAGCCGCGCCGCGAAAAACCCGTCGCTGCCGTCGCGCTGCGGCAGCGCCTGGTAGAATCGATCGCGCGCCATGGGCCGCGCCTGCAGAGGAAGATAGCTCGCGGCTTGCTGCAACTCAAACTCGCGGCGCTGGGCCAGAAAATTCTCGATATTTTCTTCGTTCTCCGGGCGGCTGAGCGTGCAGGTGGCGTAAACCATCACGCCGCCGGGCTTCAAATAAACCGCAGCGCGCCGAAGCAATTGGGCCTGGAGCCGGGCGAGTCTGCGAATATCGCTCTGCGTGCGCTGCCATTTGATTTCGGGGTGAGCGCGCAGGGTGCCGAGGCCGCTGCACGGCGCGTCGAGCAGAATCCGATCGAAAGACTCCGGCTCAAGGCCGGGGAGTTCCGCCGCGGCATCAGCCGGCACGGCGCGCGCGCAGCCGATGCCCAGGCGCGCGAGATTTTCCCGGATCTTTTCGATCCCCGGCGCCGATTTGTCGATCGCGATGAGCTCGCCGCGGTCCTCCATCAGCTCGGCCAGATGCGCGGTTTTGCCGCCCGGCGCAGCGCAGAGATCGAGCACCCGCTCGCCGGGCCTCGGCGCGAGCAGAAAACCGACCAGCTGCGACGCTTCGCCCTGCACTTGAAACAATCCGGCCGAAAAACCCGGCAGATTCTCCACCGCGCCGGCGCAGCGGAGGAGCACCGCCTGGGGCGAATGCGCGCCGGCGGCAGCTTCGATTCCGGCATCGGCGAAGCGCTTCAGCAGCTCCGCGCGCCCGCAGCGAAGCGCGTTCACGCGCAGGCACAAAGGCGCCCTTTCGTTGTTCGCGCGCATCAGCTCGCGCGCCGCCTCCGGGCCGAATTCCTCGCTCCAGCGCCGCACCAGCCACGCGGGATGCGAGTATTCCGCGGCGACTTCGTCGATGGACTGCGCCGCCGGATTCGGCGCAGCGCGGTGGGACTTGTCGCGCAGAAAATTTCGCAGCACGCCGTTGACGAATCCGGCCGCTTTCGCGCCGCGCCGCGACCTGGCCAGCTCCACCGCTTCGTTCACCGCCGCGTATTCGGGAATCTTGTCGAGAAAAAGCAACTGGTAAACCGCGAGCCGCAACAAGTTTCTCAGCGCGCCGTCGGCTTTTTCCAGCGGACGCTGCAGGTGCCGGCCGATCTCGGCGTCGATTTTGCCGCGCCAGCGGAGCGTGCCGTAAACCAGCTCGGTCAAAAGCGCTCGATCCAATTCCGCTAGCGGCCGGGCTTTCAGCGTCCGGTCGAGGAGCACGTCGGCGTAGGATTTTTGCAGATCGACGCGCAGCAGAATCTCGCAGGCGAGCTCGCGCACGCCGGCCTGGGCAGCTTCAGCCGAGGCGGTCACCGGCATGGATCCTTGCGCCGCGGAGAAATTCGACGCCGGCGAGACGCTTCTTGTTCTCCAACTGCACTTCTTCCAGAGAGATGATCCCCGGGCCGGCGCCCACCCAGAAACCGCCGGCATCGGCGCGCGCGACCTCGCCGGGAGCTGCCGAGGACTTCGCCGCGACGACTTTGGCCCGGTGCACTTTGAGGATTTTCTCGCCGAGCCTGGTGTAGCTTCCCGGCCAGGGATCGAGGCCGCGCACCCGTCTTTCGATCTCCACCGCGGCGCGGCGCCAGTCAATGAGGCCGTCTTCTTTTTTCAGCAGGGGCGCCAGCGTGGCCCGGCTTTCATCCTGCGCGCGCGGCTCAAGCGAGCCCGCCTTCAATCCGCGAATCGTGGCGAGCAGCAGGCGCGCGCCGATCGGCGTGAGTTTTTTTTGCAGCGTGCCGGTGGTTTCGCCGGGCGCGAGCGCAATCGCTTCCTGGAGATAGATCGCGCCGGCGTCCATTTTTTCGACCAGGCGCATGGTGGTGACGCCGCCCTCGGACTCGCCGTTGATGATCGTCCACGCGGCCGGCGCCGCGCCGCGATACTTGGGCAAAAGCGAGTAGTGCACGTTGACGCAGCCGTGCGGCGCCAGCTCGAGAATCGTCTTGGGCAAGATCCGCCCGTAGGCGACCACGGCGATGATCTCCGGCCGCCAGGCGCGGAGCGCTTCGAGAAAGTCCGGCGTTTTAATTTTTTCCGCGGCGAGCACGGGAAGGCCGCGCGCTTCGGCGAGCTGGCGCACCGGCGACGGCGTAGCCTTGTGCCCGCGGCCGGCCGGACGATCGGGCTGCGTGACGACGCCGACCACGGGATCGGGACCGGCGCAGAGAGCTTCCAGGGTCTCGGCGGCAAGCTCGGGCGTGCCCATGAAAACGATCGGCCATTCTGTCGCCATTGGAGTTTGCCGAAACCGGCTGTAAGGAAGCGAATGCGCCGGAACGGGCCGAGATCAGATCATCACGCGCTGGGCTTCGTGAGCGGGCTCGGCGCCGCTGCGCAGCATTTTTTTGCGCTTGCGCGCGTAGAGATCGCGCTTCAGGCGGCTGATCCGGTCGATGAAGAGCTTGCCGTCGAGATGATCGATCTCGTGCTGCAGCGCCACCGCGAGCAGGCCCTCGGCTTCGATCTTGATTTCCTTTTCGTTCTCGTCGAGCGCGACCACTTCGACCTGCGCCGCGCGCCGCACCTCGGCGGTGAAATCGACCACGCTCAAGCAGCCCTCTTCCCAGATAATCTCCCCTTCCGCGCGGGTGATCGCGGGGTTGATCAGCTTGTACACCTGCGTGTGCGGGTTCTCGTGGTCCACGTCCATCACCACGATGCGCTGCGACACGCCCACCTGCGGCGCGGCCAGACCGACCCCCGGCGCCGCGTACATGGTATCGAGCATGTCTTCGATCAGTTGCGCTGTCTCGGCGGTGATTTTCTTTACCGGAACGGCGACTTTCTGAAGCCTCGGATCGGGGAATTTGAGAATGTCCAGCACCGCCATATCGTAAGAAAATTCATAACATACTGTAGGGATCGACATCAACGTGGAGGCGCACCGAGCGTGCCGGCAAAAGCTCGCGCGCGCGTCCGGCCAGCTCGAGCAAAGCCGCGCTCTGCCGGCCGCGCAGCAGCAGTTGCCAGCGGTAGCGGTTGCGCAGTTTTTCGATCGGCGCGGCGGCCGGACCGAGCACTTCGATGGCGGAAAATTTTCCGCCCTTGCGGTTTTTCCACTCGCGCAATTGCGCCGCCAGTGTTTGCGCCTGCTTTTCCACTTCCGCGAGCTTGGGACCGTCGAGGCGCAAATTCACCAGCCGGCTGAAGGGCGGATAATTGAGCTCCCGGCGAAACTCGCTCTCGTCGGCAAAAAAATTTTTGTAATCGTGGCCCGCCAGATGGCGCATGGCGTAATGATCCGGCGCGTAGGTCTGGATCAACACGCGGCCGGGATAATCGCCGCGCCCCGAGCGGCCGGCCACCTGGCTCAAGAGCTGGAAAGTGCGCTCCGCCGCGCGGAAGTCCGGCAGATTGAGCGAGAGATCGGCGAGCAGCGCGCCGACCAGCGTCACGCCCGAGACATCGTGGCCTTTGGTGATCATCTGGGTGCCGATCAGAATATCGATCTCGCCCTTCTCCCAGCGCCGGATAATTTCGCCGTGGGAGCCGCGCTTGCCGGTGGTGTCGCGATCCATGCGCGCGATGCGCGCCTGGGGCGCGAGGCGCCGGAGCGCCTGCTCGACGCGTTCGGTGCCGCTGCCGATGCCGGCGAGCGTCGGGCTTTGGCACTCCGGGCAGATTTCTGTCGCGGGCCGGCGATAATCGCAGTGATGGCAGGAAAGGTTTTTCAGCCGCAAGTGCAGGGTCAAAGTCACGCTGCAGTGCGGACAGCGCCACACGTAGCCGCAGGCGCCGCACTGAAGAAAATTGGCGAAACCGCGGCGGTTCAAAAAGATCAGCGTCTGGCGCCCGGCCTGAAGATTTTCCTGAAGCGCGCGCGCCAGCGGCGCGGAGATGAGCTGCAAGTCGGCGTGATCGGCCGGGTCCGCGGCGTCGCGCGCGCGAAACTCGCGGCGCAAGTCGATGGCCTCGATCACCGGCAGCGGCCGCTCTTCCACCCGGCGGGCGATCTCGAGCAGCCGGTAGCGGCCCTGGCGGCAGTTCTCATAGCTTTCCAGCGCCGGTGTGGCGGAGCCGAGAATCACCGGGCAGCCAAGCAGCTTGCCGCGCAGCACCGCGACATCGCGCCCGTTGTAGCGCACCCCTTCTTCCTGTTTGTAAGACGAATCGTGCTCTTCATCGACGACGATGACACCGAGATCGGGTATCGGCGCGAACACCGCCGAGCGCGCGCCCACGACGACGTCGATATTGCCGCCGCGGATTTCCTGCCACTGCGCCCAGCGCTCCGCCGCAGTGAGCGCGCTGTGGAGCACGCCGATTTTTTGCGGGAAGCGCGCCTGGAGGCGATCCAGGAGCTGCGGCGTCAGCGAGATTTCCGGAATCAAAACCAGACTTCTCCGGCCGAGGGCTTGGGCGCGCTCCATGGCGCGGATATAAACTTCGGTCTTGCCGCTGCCGGTGACGCCGTGCAACAAAAAGGTCTCGAAGCCGCCCTTTTCGATGCGGCTTTCGACGGCGCCGAGCGCGCTTTGCTGTTCGGCGGTCAATTCGAAACGCGCTGGGGCGGCGCCCGCCGCATTTTCAGCCGCAGCGACAAAGTGGTTTTTTCTCGGCCGCTGCCCGGCCAGATGATTTTCGACCCGCACCGCACCGAGCTTTTCCAGGCGCGCGAGGATCCGATTGAAATCTCGGCCGGCAAACTCCGACGCCAGCGTCTTGGCGCTCGCTTTACCTTTGCGCCGCCGCAGTGCCTCGAGCACTTTTTCCCCGGCGCCGTCGCCCTTGGCCGCTTCGCCTTCGCGGAGAACGACGACTCTGCGGCTTTCGCGGCGCGACACCGCCGGCAGCATCGCGCCGATCACTTCGCCGAGGGGAGCGAGATAGTATTGGGAAACCCAGCGCGCCAGTTGAATCAGGTGGGCATCGAAGATCGGCTCTTCGTCCAGCGGCGCGACCACCGCCTTGGGGTCGGGCACCGAAGTGGCATCGAGCGATTCCAGCAGCACGCCGGTAACCGTCCGCTTGCGCAGCGGCAGCAAGGCGCGCATGCCGGGCCTGAGCCGCCCTTCCAGCGCCGCGGGAACGGCGTAAACGAGCGGCTCTCTGAGCGGTCCGGGCACCGCCGCGAGAACAAATTTCCGCCGCTCCGCCATCCTTCGATTTCTATCCAGCGACCCGGTCAAAAGCAATCTGAGATAAATCCGCCGTCGGTGAACTATTTTGTTCACTTCTGCTGCCGATAGAACAACTTGAGCCAAAGAAACATCGCGAGATAGCGAAAAACGTTGAGAAGTTGCGTTGCTGAACAAATCCCAGTGGTGGCCGGCAGTTTGCTTCGATACTGCCTGCACTTGTCATAATTAAGCATAATTAGACATAATTTTTGTTGACTTGGTTTTGGCGATTGGTTAAAAAAATCAAACCCTTACGCACTTCTGGACGCTTTGCCGCAAGGCCCGTGTAGGCGATGGATCAGGAAAACAACGTCAAGAAATTGCGGGAGGCAAAAATGCTGAGCAAAACCGAGCTTGCGCGTTTGGCCGGGATTTCTCCGCTGACGCTCGATCGGATCGAGCGCGGCAAGGACTGCCGCCTGGCAACCAAGCGCAAAATCCTCTTCGCCCTGGGGTTGACCATCGAACAGAAGCAGACGCTTTTTAAGCGATGACCTCATGCTCTCTTTTCTGAAAAATTTTAACCTTGGTTTTTTGAATCCGCTGCGCAGCAGCGACGACTACCTCGCTCTGGACATCGGCTCGAGCTCCATCAAGCTGGTGGAGACCGCCGTGGACAAAAGCGGCTACCGGGTCTTGAGCCTGGGCATCCTGCCGCTGCCCGAATACGCGATCCAGAACAACATGGTGGTGGACTCCAAGCCGGTGGCGGAAACCATCCGCAAGCTCGTGCAGGAAAACGGCGTCAAATCCAAGCAGGTGATCTCGGCGGTGCCCGGCCGCGCGGTGATCATGAAAAAAGTGCAGATGCCCAAACAGGAGCCGGCCGAGCTCGAAGCGAACATCGAATTCGAAGCTCAGAACGTGATCCCGGAGAATCTCGAAAACGTCAATCTCGATCATCAGGTCCTGCAGGAGAGCGCCGACGGCAACAAAATGGACGTGCTGCTGGTGGCGGTGAAAAAAGAAATCATCAACAGCTACGCCGACGCGATCGAAGCCGCCGGGCTCACGCCGACCGTGATGGACGTGGATTATTTCGCGCTGGAAAACATGTACGAGGCCAACTACGGCGGCGAAAGCCAGAGCGGCGTCATCGGCATCATCCATATCGGCGCGCAGTACACCAGCATTACGCTTCTGCAAAACGGCATTTCGACGTTTACCGGCGATCTGTCTCTCGGCGGCGCCTACTTCACCGACAATCTCGCCCGCCAGCTCGGCGTTTCCGTCGAAGCCGCCGAGTCGTTCAAGACCACCGGCGCGCTCGAAGGCAAAAAGGGGCTCGACCACGAGGCGACCTTGCGCTCGACCACCGAAGAGCTGACCGAGGAGATCCGCCGGACCGTGAGTCTCTACGGCGCGGTTCCTTCCGAGGACGGCGACGGCCTGCGCATGATCTTTTTGAGCGGCGGCGGCGCCAAGCTCGCCGGCCTGCGGGTTTTGCTCGAAGAGCGGATGGGCGTGCCGGTGCGTTTGAGCGAGCCCTTTCGCGGCTTCACCGTCGGCAAGAACATCGACCGCGATTATCTGCTCGATGCGGCGCCGTACTTCGCCGTGGGCGCCGGCCTGTCGATCCGTCGGCCGGGGGACAAATGATTCGCATCAATTTGTTGCCCGTCAAGGCGCTCCAGGCCGAAGTCGCGCGGCGCCGGGATCTGATCCTCGGCGGCGTGACCCTGGGCACGCTGATGCTGCTGCTGATCGCCAGCTATCTCTACCAGCGCCACGAGCTGTCGCGCCTGCAAACCGAGCTCGCTTCCCTGCGCGCCGAGCTTCAGGCGCTCAACGTGAAAGTGAAGGAAGTCGGCGACCTGCAAAACAAGATCAAAGACCTGCGCAGCAAAAACAAGATTATCGAAAACCTGAATCGGAAAAAAAGCGGGCCCGTGCTGGTGATGGAAAGTCTTTCGAGCGCGACGCCCAATTCCGTGTGGCTCACCGAGCTGAGAGAGAGCGGCGGCAGCGTGACCATGAACGGCCTGGCGGTGGATAACCAGTCGATCGCCGATTTCATGAAAGCGATTTCGCTGTCGAAATTTTTCAACAACGTCGAGCTGGTCGAAAGCACCCAGGGCAGCGGCGCCACCGCGTCGCTCAAGAAATTCTCCATCAAGTGCGGCGTCGTCTATCGGCCCGCCGAAACGCCGCCGGCGCCGGCGAAGAGCCCGGCGGCGGCGCCCGTAAAAAAAGAGGAGAAAAAGGGTTGAATCAGTTACTCGACAACATCCTCGAACGGCCGCCGGCGCAAAAACTCGCGATCCTTGCCGCCACGATCATTCTGCTCGGCGCCCTCTATTACAGTTTTATTTACAGCCCGCAGGCCGACGAAATCGCCAAGCTCGCCGACAGCGTCGAGATCGCGCACAACGAGAAAACCGTGAAGACCCAGAAGGCCGCCAACTGGGCGCGGCTGCGCAAAGATCTCCAGCAACTCGACGCCGAGCTCAAGCTGGCGCTTTCGCAGCTCCCGGAGAAAAAGGAAATTCCCGATCTGCTCAGCAGCATTTCGGCCAAGGCGCAGGAATCCGGCCTGGATATCATCACGTTTAGGCCGCGGCCGGAGAATTTCCAGGATTTTTACGCGGAGATTCCCGTCGATATCACGGTCAAGGGGAATTTTCAGAATACCGTCGGCTTTTTTGACGAAGTCGGACGGCTCAACCGGCTGGTCAATATCGACAACATCGGTTTCAAAAATCCGACGGTGAGCGGCGACAACGTGCTGCTGGAGACCACCAGCGTCGCCACCGCGTTCCGCTTCCTGGACGACGCGGAGCGGAAAAAAGTCGCCGAGGAAAAAGCCAAGGCGGCCAAAGCCAAGAAGTAAGAACCATGAAGCGAAGCGATATGCGCGCGCTCGCGTTGATGCTCGGCCTGCTGCTTTGCGCCGGCGCGCAAACGCGCGCCGAGGATCCGCCCACGCCCTCGGAAAAAATGAAGGACGCCGTCGACAAGCTCAACAAAGCGCCGGCTTCGATCGGCCAATCCTTGCAGGGCTTGCGCGATGCCGCCGCGGCGAAGATCAAGGACGCTCTCGGCCCCAGCGCCAGGCCGGGCGCCAAGGAAAATGCCGTCGATCTGCAGCTGCCGCAGAAGGCGCCCGAAAAAGCCGCCGCCGCGCCCGCGCTCAAGCCCTTGGCGCGCGACCCGTTTCGACCGATGACGCTCCGCGCCCGAATGAGCGCGCGCCCGCGCGAAAATCTTTCGCCCCTCGAGCGCCTCGATCTCAGCCAGCTGAAAATCGTCGGCGTCATCTGGGACATCAAAGAGCCGCGCGCCATGGTCGAAGACAGCGCGGGCCTGGGTTACGTCGTCAAAGTCGGCACGCCGATCGGCAACAACGACGGCAGAGTAAAGGCGATCCAGCGCAATCAGATTATCGTGGAAGAAAATTACGAAGACGCCTACGGCGCGCGCAAGAAGCGCGACGTGAGCATGCGAATCTCGACGGAGTAGCGATGATGAGAACCCTCCCGACATTGCCGGCACGGCCGCCCGAAAAGCTCCGCGGGTTTTTCGCAAGGGCGCTTTCGATCTGCGCGCTTCTGAGCTTCGCGATCAGCGCCTGCTCCACCGGCAAGGAAACCCTCACCCAGCCCGAGCGACCGGGCGCAAGCGCTGCCAAAGCCGCGCCCGAAAAGCCTCAGGCTCCTTCGGCGCCGAGCCAGAGCCTGCAGGAGCTGAGCGTGCGCGAGGAACAGGGACAGACGACGCTGCTGGTCAAATTCAGCCAGCCGGTGACGCAATACCGCCACTTCACCCTGCCGCAGCCCGCGCGCATCGTGCTCGATGTTCTCGACGCCGGCCAAGTGACGCCGGCGGACGAGACCTACCGGATCGATACCAAGTGGGTATCGGCGCTGCGCTTGAATGCCGGCGAGGGCAATCTCCGCCTGGTCGCTGAAATCGCCGGCGCCACGGTTCCGACTTATGCGGTCACGCCGGACGCGGGCGGACTGAAGATCGTCGTCGGCGCGCCGGATCCGAGCGCCGCCGTGAAGCGCAGCCTCGTGCTCGTCGAAGGCGGCAAGCGAGTAGGCGCGCGGCAGATGGCGCCGAGCGCGGCGCGCGACACGCGTGTATCGGGCGGCGGCGCCGAAGAGCGCCCGGGCGGTGAAAAAATCTACACCGGCCAAAAAATTTCTCTCGATTTCAAAGACGCCGACATCAAAAACGTCTTTCGCCTGCTCGCCGAAGTCAGCGGATTGAACATCGTGGTCACCAACGATGTCAATCGCCGGGTCACGGTTCGGCTGGTCGAAGTGCCCTGGGATCAGGCCATGGACCTGTTGATCACGACCAACGGGCTCGACAAAGAACAAATCGGCAACGTCGTGCGCATTTCGACCGCCGGAACTTTAAAGGCGGAAAAAGACGCGCTGGTCGCGGCGAAAAAATCCAAGGAAGATCTGGAGCCCCTGCAGACGGCTTACTACACGCTGAATTACGCCAAGGCAAAGGATCTGGAAGCCAAGATCAAGCCGCTCATGAGCAAGCGCGCGGATGGCGCGCTTGTCATCGACGAACGCAGCAATTCTATCATGGTGCGCGACGTGCAAACGGCGATCGACGACGTGAGCTTGCTCGTGGGTAAATTCGACCTGCGCACGCCGCAGGTGCTGATCGAATCCAACCTGGTCGAGACCACGCCGACCTTCGCCCGTGCTTTGGGCACGGAGCTCGACTCGATCTTCAACGGCGGCAGAGTGATCACCAGCTCGCGATTTCTCGCGGGCGCTCCCTTTGCGGGAAACGCGTCGCCCGCCATCCCGGCGCTGCCTATCCCGAGCTCGGGCTTTCGCTTCGGTTATTTCGGCAACAATATCCAGGGGCTGCTCTCGGCGGCGGAAAACGAAGGCCTGGTCAAAATTATCTCGCGGCCTTCGGTAGTGACCTTGAACAATATCCCCTCGACGATCAAGAGCGAGCGCGTTCTGCGCATCGTGCTGCCCAGCTCCACCAACATCGCCAGCGGCAGCGGCGCCGCCGCCGGCACTGCCGTCGCGACAGAAAAGGTCAATGTGGGAATCAACCTGACGGTCATACCGCAGGTTTCCAGCGACGGTTTCGTCCTCATGAACATCAAAGTAAAGTCGAGCTCCATCGCGAACTCGCCGACGGTGCCGGCCGGCACCAATTCGCCGGTGGTTCCCTTCGATGAGCTCAACCGCGAAGCCGAAGCCAACGTGCTGGTGAAGGACGGCGAGACCATCGTGATCGGCGGCATTCTCAAAGACACCGACAATACCTCCACCGCAGGCGTTCCCTATCTCAAGGACATCCCGGTGCTCGGCTGGCTGTTCAAGAACTGGCGCATCCAGAAGGATTTCGAAGAGCTGGTGGTTTTTATCACGCCCAGGATCGCTTCCGCCGGCTCGGAAAACCTGCCCACCGCCGATCAGCTCTGGCGCGAGCAGATGAAGAAAACCAACGGCGCTCCCGTCGCTACGATGGAACCCGGCAAGCCCTAGCCTGCGCCTGGCGATTACGCTAGGATAGCCCCCATGTTGCGTTACTTCACGGCGGGCGAATCCCACGGACCCTGTTTGACGATGATTATCGACGGGGTGCCGGCGGGATTTCCCATCGCCGTGGAAAAAATCAATCACGATCTCTGGCGCCGCCAGCAGGGTTACGGCCGCGGCGGCCGCATGCTGATCGAAAAGGACGAGGCCCAGGTGCGCTCGGGGATTCGCTGGGGCGAAACCATCGGCGCGCCCGTGGCGCTGGGGATCGAAAATCGCGATTGGAAAAACTGGACCAAGAAGATGTCGATTTTTCCGGAGGACCGCGACGACAAAATCGCGGTCACCAAGCCGCGTCCGGGCCACGCGGACTTGAACGGCGCGCTCAAGTACGACCGGCGCGACGTGCGCGATATCCTCGAGCGCGCCAGCGCCCGCGAAACCGTGGCGCGCACGGCGGTCGGCTCCTTCGCCAAGCAGCTGCTCGCGCCCTTCGGCATTCGCGTGATGGGCTATATCCGCTCGATCGGCAACGTCGCGGCGGATTTGCAGGGCCTGTCCTATGACGAAATTTATGCCCGGGCCGAGGAATCGCCGGTGCGCACCGCCGACGGCGCCGCCGAAGAAAAAATGATCGCGCTGATCGAGGAGTGCAAAAAGGAAGGCAATACTCTCGGCGGCATCTTCGAGGTGGTCGCGCTCGGCCTGCCGCCCGGCCTGGGCTCGCACACCCAGTGGGACCGCAAGCTCGACGGCCGGTTGGCCCAGGCGCTCATGAGCATTCAGGCGATGAAGGGCGTGGAGATCGGGCTGGGCTTCGAGATGGCGCGCCGGCGCGGCTCGCAGGTGCACGACGAGATTTTTTTCGATCCGGCCAAGGACGTGAGCGAAGGCACGCCGCGCATCGTGCCCACGGGGTTTTACCGGGGCAGCAACAATTCCGGCGGCACCGAGGGCGGCATGACCAACGGCGCGCCGCTGATCGCGCGGGTCGCCATGAAGCCGATCTCGACCTTGATGAGCCCGCTCCAGTCGGTCGACCTGCGCTCCAAGCAGCCGACCGACGCGTCGGTGGAGCGCTCGGACGTGTGCGCCGCGCCCGCCGCCGCGGTGGTCGGCGAGTCGGTGGTCGCCTTCGAGCTGGCCAGGGCGCTTTTGGAAAAATTCGGCGGCGATTCGCTGCGCGAGATTCGGCGCAACTACGAAAACTATTTAGAGCAAATCAAAAATTATTAGCCCGTGCCGAAAACGCCGATTGAAAACATCGCGCTGATCGGCTTCATGGCGGTCGGCAAGAGCGCCATCGGGCGCACCCTGGCGAAAAAACTGCGCCGCCGCTTCGTCGATCTCGACGCTTTGATCGAAAAATCCGAGGGCATGAAAGTCCGCGAAATTTTCACGCAAAAGGGCGAGAGCTATTTTCGCCGACTGGAGAAGCGCGTTCTCGAAGAGGTCCTGGCGCGCGACGGCCAGGTGATCGCCACCGGCGGCGGCGCGGTGATGGATGAGGAGAATCTCCGCCTGCTGCGCGAGCGCGCCCTGCTGGTCGGCCTGACCGCGTCGATCGACGTGCTGCTCGCCCGCGCCGGCAACGGCGCCAAACGGCCGCTGCTTGCCGGCGTCGATCGCCGCGAGCGCATGGAGACGTTGCTCCGGGAGCGCGAGTCGAGATACGCGCAGGCGCGCGCGCTGATCGACACCAGCGATCTCAGCGTCGATCAGGCGGCGGAAAAAATAATCCAGCTCCTCGGCTTAAAAAAAGCCCATGCAGACGCTCACCGTCAGGCTTAGCGACCGGTCCTACCCGATTCACGTCGGCGCCGAGCTGATCGAGCGCGCCGGCGCGTTGATGCGCGAGGCCGGGCTCGGCGGCAAAGTCGCCGTGGTTACCAATCCGACCGTGGCGCAGCTCTACCTCGACCCGATCCACGAGAGTCTCAGCCAGGCGGGATTTCAGGCCACGCCGGTGCTTTTGCCCGACGGCGAAGAGCACAAGAATCTTTCATCGCTGTCGATCCTCTACGACCGGCTGATCGCCGAGCGCTTCGAGCGCAAATCCTGCGTGCTAGCGCTGGGCGGCGGCGTCATCGGCGATCTCGCCGGCTTTGCCGCGGCGACGTATCTGCGCGGCGTTCCCTACGTGCAGGTGCCGACCACGCTGCTGGCGCAGGTGGATTCGAGCGTCGGCGGCAAAACCGGCGTCAATCACGAGCAGGGCAAGAATCTGATCGGCGCGTTTTATCAGCCCAGGCTGGTGGTGAGCGATGTGGCGGCGCTGCGCTCCCTGCCGCGCCGCGAGCTGGTCGCCGGCCTCGCCGAAGTGATCAAGTACGGGGTGATCGCGGACCGCCATCTCTTCGAGCTGCTCGAGCGCAACCTGCCCAAGATCCTCGGCCTCGACGGCGAGCTGCTCACCCGCATCGTGGTGCGCTCGTGCGAAAACAAAGCGCGCGTGGTCGAAGCCGACGAGCGCGAGGACGATTACCGCGCCGTGCTCAACTTCGGCCACACCATCGGCCACGCCCTGGAAGCCGCGACCCATTACCGCCGTTTTCTCCACGGCGAAGCGATCGGCGTCGGCATGGCCAAAGCGGCGGCGCTCTCGGCGCAGCTCGGCTTTTGCGATGGGCGCAGCGTCGAGCGCATCGTCGCGCTGATCGGACAGGCCGGCCTGCCGACGGAGCTGCCCGCCGATCTCGCTCCCGCGGATCTGATTCAAGGCATGGAAGTGGACAAAAAAGCGGCGGGCGGCAAGATCAAGTTTGTCATTTCCGCAGGCCTCGGCAAAACGCGCTTTCACTGGCTTGCGCCGGGCGAAATTCTGAAAGCGCTCGGCGGCTGAGCTTCGGCCGCTGCAAAGGCAGATCATGGCGAAGAAAAAAATTTTGATTCTGAACGGGCCCAACCTCAATCTCCTGGGCCGGCGCCAGCCGGAGATTTACGGCAAGCTGAGCCTGGCCCAGATCGAAGAGCGGGCGCGCGCGCTCGCCAGGGAGCTCGGCGTCGAGATCGAGTTCCGCCAGTCGAACAGCGAGAGCGAGCTGATCGGCTGGGTGCACGAAGCCGCCGGCAAGTTTGCCGCCCTGGTGTTCAATCCGGCGGCCTACACGCACACGAGCGTGGCGCTGCGCGACGCGATCTCGGCGGTGGGAATTCCGACGGTGGAAATTCATCTCTCCAACATCCACAAGCGCGAGCCCTTCCGCCGCCACTCGCATATCGCCGAGGTGGCAGCCGGCCAGATCGCCGGCTTCGGGGTCCAGAGCTATCTTTTGGGTTTGCGCGCCGCGGTGGAGCTAGTCGACGATTAGCGCCGCGGTATCGAAATTCTTCGCCTTCATCTCGTCGATCAGACTCTGGCGCTCGCTTTCGAGGCGGGCGATCTCGGCGCGCAGATCGCTCAGCTCCTTTTGTTTGCCGGAATAGGCCGGCGGCGGATCGAGGGAAAACGGCGGCGAGCCGGCGGCGGCGCCCGTCGCCAGCCCCTGCTGGCGGTTTTGCGCATCGCGCAGCCGCGACAGCAGATCGTCCTGATGGCCCTGGAACGCTTCCTCGGTCGTAAAAAACTGCGGTTCGTTGCCCCGATTGCCGCGCGTGATGAGCGCGTAGCGCTCGCGCAGATCTTTCAGGCGCAGGTTTAAATCCTTGACCTTTTCCCGATAGGCTTTTTCTTCCTCCGCGGCCTTTTGTTTTGCCGTTTCAGGACTCGCGCTGGCCGGCGCGCGCGCTTGCGGCTGATCGGCCGGGCGCGCCGCGGGCGCGGGAGAAACGGCGGGGGCGGCGGGCAAACGGTCGAGCGCAAGACCGGAGGAGTCCGCGGCGCTTTCCCCGGCGCGGCGAATGCTCTGCACCTGGTCCTTGGCGATCCCGATCTCGCCGCCCAGGCCGGAAAATTTGATCATCGCGCCGTCTTCGCGGTAATTCTGCACGTGGATTTGCCGGCCGTTCTTGAGAACGATCACGTACTGCGCGCCGGCCGGCAACGGTAGCGCGAGCACCGCCAGGATCGCCGCGACGAAAGCCGCCCTGAACATGGCAAAAGTATAACACGCGGCGCGGCTCTTGGCATCCCGAGGTTCTTCTCCGGGCGGCTTTCCCGCCCCGTTCAATCGTGTTAGCGTTTGGCTGTCGGAGCAATCGCCATGACGCACGCCCGCGTTTCCCTCGCCGCACTTTGCGTTCTGGCTCTCGCCGCTGCTTTTCCCGGCCGCGTCCGAGCCGAGCCCAAGGTGCAGATTCTCTCGCCCAAGGACGGCAGCAGCATCACGCAGGAACAAAAATCGATTTTCGTCAGCGGCAAAGTGGCGCGCGAGGCGGGGCGATCGGACAACGTCGATATTTTTCTGGTGATCGACGTTTCCGGCAGCACGGCGCTTTACGCCGGCGCGGATTTGGGCGAGGCCGATCAGCCGCCGCAGACCTCCGGCTTTCCCACCCCGCAGATCTACATCGGCGGCATGAGCCTGGGAGGCCCGCCCCTGCGCAACCCGCGCAACTCGATTCTCGCCGCCGAGGTCGCCGCCGCGCGCCGCCTGCTTTTGCAGCTCAATCACGAGACCACCCGGGTCGGGGTTTTGACCTTCAGCGAAAACGCCAAGCTGCTCCAACCGCTCACCCGCGACTTCGAGCAGGTGCGGCGCGTTCTGGCCGAAGTCCTGCGCGCCGGCCCCTACGGCGGCACGAATATGGTCGAAGGCATTCGCATGGGGATTACGGAATTGATGGGCCTGGGCACGAGCGAAAAGCGCTTCGATGCGATCAAAGTCCAGTTCCTGCTGACCGACGGATTTCCCTCGCTGCCGATCGGCGGCGGCAAGCGCATGACGCCCGAGGACGTGGCGCTCACGATCAACGCCGCGCGCCTCGCCGGCAAAGCGGGCATCAAGGTTCACGTCTTTGCGCTCGGCGAAGAAGCGCTCTCCTACCCGATGGCGGCGATCGGCGTCGCGCGCGAAAGCGGCGGCACTTACACGCCGGTCACCCGCCCGGCGGACGCGCTGGCGGTGCTGGAGAATATTTCCGTCGTCGGAGTCGATTACGTGCAGGTCGTCAACCAGACGCTCGGCCAGAGAGCGACCCAACTCCGGCTTGCCGCCGACGGCTTTTTTTCCTCGGCGGTGCCGGTGACGGAAGGCAAGAATCAGATCGAGGTGCTGGCGCGCGCCAGCGACGGCAGCAACCGGCGCGAGTCGATTACAATTTATTACAAACCCGGCGGACAGAAATCTCTCGACCTGGAGGTTTTTCTCGAGAAGGAAAAGAATCTTCAGCTCCAGGTCGACCGCCTGGGCAAAAGCTCGGCGGAAATCCAGCGCGAAGTCGAGCGCAATCGCGAAGACACTCTGAAACGTCCGCAACAACTCCCCCCGCCCACCGACGGCCCCGCGCGCTGAGCTTCGCGGCCGTGCTCTTCTGGTGAGCCCCGCCTTTCATTGCGGCTGAAGGTCCGCGGATTTTCGCAAAAACTCTAGCGGGGTTTGCGTTCGGTTTCGGCGGCGATGGCGATTTCGCTGGCGCCGGCGCGCTTGATCATCGACATCACCTTCACCGTGTCGCCCAGCAAGACGTCGCGATCGCCGCGCAGGATCACCGTTTTGTCGGCGCGGTTGGCGAGCGCATCCTGCAGGATTTTTTCCAGGTTTTCTTCCTTGACAACTTTTTGATCGACGTAGATCTCGTGCTTGGGCGTGATCGTCACGGTGATGCCGCGCGACTCCGACTGGGTCGCGACCGCTTTGGGCAGGTTGACTCTGCCGCCCGACTCGATCATCGCCGAGCTGGTGATCATGAAGATGATCAGCAGCACGAGAAAAATATCGGTGAGCGGCGTGATGTTGATCTCCGCGACGATGTCGGAGCTTTCGTCGTTGCCGCCGAGCGGGGTGATCGCCATGATTTTTTTAGACGCTCATGGACTGGACGATCTTGCCGACCTGGATGCGAAACAGACCGTTGATGGTCGCGATGCGGGTCTGAAAATAATTGTAGAAGATGACCGCGATGATCGCCACGCCGAGGCCGAGCGCGGTCGCCACCAGCGCTTCGGAAATACCGGCGGCGACCACCGCAAAGCCGCCGGTGCCGGCGATCGCCATGCTTTCGAAGGATTTGATGATGCCCACCACCGTGCCTAAAAGCCCGATGAACGGCGCGCTGCTCGCCACGGTGCCGAGAATCCACAGATGTTTTTTGAGCTTCTGGCTTTCTTCGAACATCGCCTCGGTGGCGATATTGTTGGCCACCTCGAGCCGGCCCGCGGCGTCGTGCTCGAGCACGTTTAAAAATATTCGGCCCGCCGGCGACTGGGAATTCTGCTTGCAGATCGCGATGGCGAGATCGCGCTGGCCTTTTTTGATCGGATCGAGGAGCGACTCGGTCACGCGCAGGGTCATCGCGCCGATGTTTCTGAGCGACCAGAGGCGCTCGAATACGACGGCCAGGCTGATGATCGACAAAAGAATCAATGGATAGGTCGCGATCGCGCCCTTGTGAATGATTTCAATGAGATCGAGCCCCTGCGGCTGCATGATCTTCCATCCTCTCCGCTGAGTACGGATGATGTTTACCTTAAATGAAAATTATTGCAATAAAACCGCGGCGGCGACGCTCAGCCGCGCACGCCGATGGTGACGGTGAACTGCATGCGCAGCGGAGTGTTGGCGAGATCTTTCAGGCTCTCGGGAATCGGCGGGAACGGCGCGGCGCGCTTCATCGCTTCGACCGCGCTCGCGTTGAGCCGCGCATCGGTGGAGTCGAGCACTTCGGAGCGCACGAGCCGGCCGGCCTTGTCGAGCGTGAACAGCACCGCGACCCGCTGCACGCCGGCGACGCCTTCGGGATATTTCCACACCGATTCGACGCGCTTTTTGAGCTGGTTGAGATATTGATTGTAGTCGGCGCTTGGCAAGCCTTTGAGGCCGGTCGCGCTGCCGCCGCCGCTGCCCGCACCGGTGCCGCCGCCGGCGAGACCGCTGCCGCTGGGGCTTCCGCCGGGCACGCCATAAGGGCCGGTGCCCGCGCCGGCTCCTTTGAGCGCGCCGGGAATCTGCGTGCCTTCCCGCAGGCCCTTGATGCCGGAACCGTCGCCTTTGAGCGCCGCCAGGGTCTTTTGATTGGCTTCGAGATCGGCGGCGCTGCCGCCGGGCAGATGCGCGGGAGTTTCCTTGGTCGGCAAGCGGACCAGAGAATCCGCCGAGGTTTCTTTCACATTGACCGATTCGGCGCGATGATCGGCGGCGAGAACTTTCGGGCCAGGCAGCGCGACCGGCCTGGGCGGCGCGCTTTCGGCCGGACTCGGTGCGGCGGCTTCCAGCGAGCCGCTGTCCAGCTTTCCGCTGCGCTGCGCCGGCGGCGTCGGCGTGCCGAGCTTGGGCTGAGAGCGCGGCCCGCCGGGCCCGCTGCCGGCCCCGATGCTTTTGTTGCTCGAGCCGCCGGCGCGCACTTCCAGGAGCTGCACCGAGATCGGCGCCTCCTCGCTTTTGCTCACCGGCAAATTCACAACGCGCAGCGCCAGCAGGAACAGCAGGCTGTGAAACAGCAGCGAAGGAATGAGAAACGGGCTTCGCAGAAGCGCAGCCAGCCCGCCGTCGCCCCATTCGCTCGAAGTCGGCTCGATCATTTTTAATTGCCCGGCAAGGAAACTTTTGTGAGCTCGGCGCCCGCGGCGGGAAGCTGATCTTTTTTGGCGAGAATTTCCAGACCCGCCGCGCTCACGTCGCGGCGCGCCAGCCGCCCGTGCTCGTAGTAAGACCACATATCGGCGACGCCGTCGCCGTTGAGGTCGCGCTCTTCCTTGAGAATGATTTCGCCGTCGGCGCTCGTGTCGTAATAGGTCCACAGATCCATGCGGCCGGCGCCGCTGGTGTCGCGCTCGACCTTGGCAAGCCGTCCGTTCTGATAGCTGGCGCGGTAGGTCATGTTGCCCTGGCCGTTTTCGTCGCGCTCTTCGCGCACGAGCTTGTCGTTGTCGTAAAAATAGATTATGTCCGGACGGCCGGTCTGCTTGCTATCGACTTCACGCCGGACCATTTTGCCGTCTTTAAAATAGCTCCAGGTATCGACCCGGCCGTCGCCCTTGCTCGATTCTTCCTGGCGGATAATTTCTCCGGGCTTTTGCGGATTGTAGTACACCCAGAGATCGGGCACGCCGTCGCCGTTGATGTCTCTCACCTCGACGTTTTTGAAGGGCGCCGGCGCGGGTTGATTCGCCGCCGGGCGCCCGAGGGACGCCAGAGTCTCGCCGCTCTTATTTTGATTTTGCGCCACCGCGCGCGGCGGCGGCGGCGCAGGCTGGGTCGCTGGCGCCGGGGAATTTTGCGCCGAGCCCTCAGGCTGTGCGGCGGAGGCGGATTGTGGCCCCGGCGGCGCGCCGCTGGGCGGCGCGCTTGCGCCGGCGACTTGATTTTCCAGCTCGCGCTGGCGCGCCAGCTCCTGCTCGATCGCAGCTTCGAGCTGCTGATCTTTTCTCTGCTCGGTGTAAATCTGATTGTTGATCTTGCCGTAGTAGGAATCGGCCGTGACCAGACCGGTAATCAGGCCGATGATCAAGCCGCCGCCCGCGCCGTAGGGTCCGGCGATCGACCCGCCCATCGCGACGCCTTCCATCGCCTTGTTCCAGGCGTGCTGCCAGCGCTGCGAGCCGCTCACCTCGGGCGCTTGCGGCGCCTGCGCGGGCGCGGCAGGCGCTGCGGGATTGTTGCCGGAGGGGTTGGGATAGGGCGCGGAGCCCGGCGGGTACTGCACGGCCACCGGATCGCAGCCGCAGAGCACGAAGAGGAATACAAATCGCAATGCGCCGAATCGCCGTCTCATCTCAGCCTGCCGAAGGGCCAAATCTTACTTTATTCCGGCTTCGACTCCAACCCTGAAACCGCCGCGGCGGCGCCGCCCTGCTGGACCAGATCGCGGCCCGCGTCATCGACTGGGGAGAAGGGCGCCGAGGCCCGCGGCGGCTCGGCGTTGTCCAATTGTTCCTGCGCGATGACCTGATCGCCCTTGAACGCGTAACGCGCGGTGATTTTTCCCTGAAACTTCTGGTCTTCGAGCTGCTCGACCCGCTCGCCGTTGACGTACTGGACCCAGACGTCGACTTTATGGTCGCCGTTGGTGTCCGCCTCCTGCGCGACGATCTGTCCTTTATCGTAAAGGGTGCGGAAATCGAACCAGCCGCGACCCTGGGTATCGCGCTCTTCGCGTACCAATTGGTTGTCTTGAAAGTAAGCGACCGTATCCCACTTGCCGCTGCCTTTCGTGTCGCGCAGCCGTTTGGCCAACTGCCCTTGGGAAAAAATTTCGATCATGTCCATGCGCCCGCGGCGCGCCGTGTCTTCGTCGCGGCGCACCACCTGATCGCCTTGAAAATAAACGACGCGGCTGATCTTCCCGTCGCCGTACAGGTCCTCGTCCTGCCGCACCAGGCGGCCTCCCTGGTAGTGGCCCCAGAGGTCGATTCGGCCGACATGTTTCCGATCGATCTCCTTGCGCACCAGCGCACCGTTTGCGAAATAAGAAAAAACATCGGGCTTGCCGTCGCCGTTGGTATCCTCTTCGACTCGGCTGATCTTGCCGTCCTTATAGAAGACGCGGCGCGCCCCGCCCCCCTTCGCGGTCTCTTCGCTGCGCGCGGGCTGGCCGTTTTCATAGTAAACCCAGACGGTCGGCTGTCCGGTGTGTTCCGCGTCCTCGCCTTTGCGCTCGATCTCCCCCTGGGCGTTCAGATAAATCCAGGTGTCGATCCGGCCGTCGTTCTTGCTGGCGATTTCCTGGCGCGCGGGCTTGCCGGCCTCGTAGTAGACGATGATATCCGGTTTGCCGTCGAAGTTGACGTCCTGCTCGATGCGCTCGGTTTTTCCCTCGGCGTCGTAGTAAATCCAGCGGTCCATCCGGCCATCGCCATTGGTGTCCTGCGCCTGGCGCACGACGCTGCCGCGCTCGTCGTAATAAAAACTCGCGACCGGCTGCTGGGCCGATGCCGGCGCCCACCCGAGCGCCGCTGCAAACGCCAGCCCGCCGGCTGCAATTCGGCCGTTCATTGCCACCGTCGCCCAGCGCGGGAGGATCGATCAGGATTTGTTGTGGTCGCGGACTTCCCCGGGCCCCGGCGCGCTTTCGATCGAATTTTTATCGGGTTCGTTTATCGCCTTCTTGAAACCGCGGATCGCTTCGCCCAGCGACTTGCCGAATTCGGGCAGCTTGGTGGGGCCGAATACGATCAGAGCGACAAGAAAAATCACCAACAGCTCTGGAGCGCCGAGACTTCCGAACATAGAGACCTCCGCCGGCATTGTCACGCTATGCCACGCTCTCGGGGAAGTCAACGCGGTATTTTACGAAATGGCGCGCGGCGATCGGCCCGGCGGCGGGAGCAAAGATTTGCCGGCTCGGCTTGAAAATCGCCGCACGCCGGGTCAATCTGCAATACCAAGCATCCCTGCCCGCTTCCAGCCATGAGCTACGCCGAGAAAATCCAGGACCGCGCTTTCGAAGGAGTCCGCACGCGGCCGCTGGAAGGCTGGCTGCCGTGGCTTCTCGCCGCCGCCGCGGCTTTCGTTCTGTTCTACCAGTTGGGCGGCGCTGCGCTCTTCGCGCCCGACGAAGGAAGGAACGCCGAAAAAGCCCGCGAGATTCTCGTACTGGGCGACTGGATCACGCCCCACGAGAACTTTCACGCGGTGCTCGACAAGCCGATCTTTTTCTACTGGCTGATTGCGCTCGCGTACAAGATCTTCGGCGTGGCGCAATGGACGGCGCGGCTGCCCTCCGCGCTCGCCGCGCTCGCCTGCATCGCCGCGATTTACCATTTTGCGCGCTCGCGCTGGGGCCGCTGGGAAGCGCTCTGGGCCGGGCTCGTCCTTGTCACCAGCACCGAATTTTTTCTGCTGGGCCGGATCGTCATCTTCGACATGACCCTGACGCTCTGCCAGACGCTCGCGCTGATCGCGTTCTACGAAGCGGTCCAAACCGAGAACCGAGCGCAACGCCGGCTCTGGTGCGCGCTGCTGTACGCCGCGCTCGGCGCCGGCACTTTGATCAAAGGACTGATCGGCGCGGTCGTGCCCGGCATGGTGATCTTTTTTTTCCTGCTCCTCGGCCAGCGCTGGCGGATTCTGCGGCGAATTTATTTGATCCCCGGCGCGCTGCTGTTTTTTGCGATCGTGCTGCCCTGGTATCTCGAGGCCGAAGCGCGCAACCCCGGCTATCTCAGCTATTACATCTGGCAGGAACACTTCGGCCGCTTCGCCACCGCCGAGTTCGACCGCACCGAACCCTGGTATTATTTCATCGCCGTGGCTCTGCTGGGGTTTTTTCCCTGGACCTTTCTGCTGCCGGCGATCGCGAAAGACGCCTGGAAAAATCGGCGCGACGACAAAATCCTTTTTCTCGGGCTCTGGATCATTCTGCCGTTTCTGTTTTTTTCCGTTTCGCGTTCCAAATTGCCGCACTACATTCTGCCGATTTTTCCGCCCCTGGCGATTCTCGCGGGCGCCGTGCTGGCGCGCCGGCAATACGCCGCCAAGCTCCGCGCCGCGCTCACGCTCGCCTGGCTCGCGCATGTGCTCAATGCCGGCTACCTGGTCCTCGGCACGATTTTTCCGGCCGTCGCGCCGCGCGCGATCCGGCAAATTCTCGGCGGCGTGGCTTTTCCGGCCTGGCTTTATTTGCTGATGTCGCTGGCGGCGCTCTGCTTCCTGCGTTTTGCGCGCGGGCGCGAAGCCGAGCGGCCGCCGGCGCTGTTTTTAATTCACGGACTGGGCGCGGCGGTTTTTCTGGTTTTCCTCGCGCACATGATGATCGCGGTCGCCCCTCTCCGCTCCGCGCAAGCCCTCGCCGCCGCCGTGCGGCCGCACATGAAAGCCGCCACCCAGCTGGTTTTCTTCGACACCTATCTGGCCGGCACCGGTTTTTACCTGCAGACCCGCCGGCCGATCTGGTTCGTCACCAACCCGAACAAGAAGCGGACGTTTTTGGGAAACTATTACGCTTTGACCGACCGCGAGGAGCCCTCCACGCCGTGGGGAAAAGCCGTGCTCGACTTCGACGAGTTCAGCGTGCGCTGGCATACCGCGAGCGCGCCGATTCTGGTCATCGTCAAGGAAAAAAATCTGCCGCGCCTGGTCGAGGAGCTGGGTGAAACGCCGGAGCGCGTCGGCGACGCCGATGAATACGCGCTGGTCGCCAGGCCATGAAATCATCGGCCGCGTTCGCGCATAAGGAACTCAAGTCATGACGTCGTGGCAGATCGCACTCCTGCTCGGCATCGTCGAAGGCCTCACCGAATTTCTGCCGGTCTCCTCCACCGGCCATTTGATCGTGGCGGGAACGATGCTGGGCTTTGTCGGCGAGCGCGCGGCGAGCTTCGAGGTGATTATTCAGCTCGGCGCGATCCTTTCGGTGGTGCTGCTCTACTGGCGCCGGTTTGTCCGGCTGATACCGGGGCGCCGGCGCAGGCGGCTCGGCGCGCGCTCGACGCTCGACGGCTGGAGCGGGATCTGGCGCATCGGCGTGGCGACGTTGCCCGCGCTGCTGGTCGGCTACGCCGCGAGCCACACGATCAAGGCGCGGCTGTTCAATCCGGACGCCGTGACCCTGGCGCTGGCCGTCGGCGGCATCGCGATTCTGCTCGCGGAACGCTACGTGGCGCGCCGCGCCGGCAATGCGCTCGACACGCTGACCCTCGGCCAGGCTTTCGGCATCGGGCTGTTTCAAATGCTCTCGCTCTGGCCGGGCACGTCGCGCGCGGCGGCGACGATCGTCGGCGGCATGCTGCTCGGCCTCGATCGCAAAAGCGCCGCGGAATTTTCCTTCCTGATCGCCGTGCCGATCATGTTCGCCGCCACCGGCTACGAGATGATCCACCTGCGCGAGCAGATGATCGCCGCGGACGCTTTCCAGCTCGCCGTCGGATTCGTCGTCGCTTTTTTTGTCGCTCTGCTCTCGGTGAAAGGGCTGGTGAGCTTTCTCCAGCGCGGCAAGCTCACGCCGTTTGCCTGGTACCGCATCGCGGCCGCGCCGGTCTTCTATTTTCTTACCCGCGGCCTGAGCTTTTGAGACCTATCGGTGCTCGTGACGGTGCTTGATCCAGGCAAAGATCTGATTGCGGTAATAGTAGGCTGCGCCCAGAGCCGCAATCGAGCCGAGCGCGAAGATAAAAAACATAGGGTACTCTTCGTTGCGAATCGTCGCGCCCTGCATGGTCAAGAGATAGGTTCCGGGCAGCCGTCCGATAATCGCGACGATCAGAAAACTGCCGAGCTTCATGCGGCTCAGGCCGAGCACGTAGCAGAGATAATCCTTCGGAAAGCCCGGAAAGAGAAACAGCACAAAGCAGATCAGCGTGCCGGTTTTCGTGGTGAGAAAGTTGAACTTTTCGAGCACTTCGCGTCTGACAAAACGCTCCACAAAGGGCCGCCCGAGAATGCTCGCGAGCTCGAAAGCGACCCACGATCCCAGCGAAAGACCCACCGTCGAAAGCACAAAGCCGAAGGTCTCGCCGTAGACATAGCCGCCGGCCACGCCCGTCAGCTCGCCGGGAAACGGCGCCGCGATCACCTGCAGGATCTGCAGCAGCACGAAAACCGCCGGTGAATACGGCCCCAGGTTCTGGAGAAACTTGCTGAGCTTGTCGCTGCTCGAATAAATCCCCTCGAAATCGTCGAAGTCCTCGCCCGGCGGCGCAAACGCGCTGAAGGGCCGGGGAATGTAGCGGCTGAAAAAGAACAGACACAGGATCAGGACGACAAAGATTAACCCCCGAATGGCGAGTTGGCGGCGCGGGTTGTCCATCGCAGTGCTATAACAATAAAAAGCTCGGAAAACGAGAATATCGGCGGCGGTAAAAAGCCGCCGGTCCCGTTAACCGCGAGGTCCGGGATAAAAAAAGGCGCCGGCGGTGCCGGCGCCTTTCAGATTCATCTACTCCCGGAGAGCGGCCTACTCAGCGCCCACCTTGGGCCGCCATTTGTCAAAGCGCGATTCATAGCGGTCGATGAGGTCGGTCATGATCATTCCGGCGATGGCAAAGATCAACACGCCCACGAATACCTTGTCGGTCTGGAAGGTCGCGCCGGCGACCGTGATCATGAAGCCGATGCCGGCGGTGGCGGCGTAGAGCTCGCCGACCATGACGCCGATCAGGGCGCGGCCCACGGCGAGGCGAAGACCCGTGAGGATGAACGGCACGGTCGAGGGCAGCACGACCGATTTGAAAATTTGCCATTCCGAGGCGCCGAAGCTGCGCGCGGCGGTGAGAAGGTTGGCCGGGGTGGTTTTCACGCCGTCGCGGGTGTTGATCAGCAGCGGAAAAACCGCGCCCAGGAAAATGATGCCGATCTTCGACATGATGCCGATGCCGAGCCAGATGATAACCAGCGGCAGGAGCGCGACGCGGGGCGTGGCATTCATGGCATTGACGAAGGGGTCGCAGACGTAGGCAAACTTTTTATACCAGCCGATGGCGATGCCGAAGGGGATGGCAACCACAATCGAAAGGATATAGCCCCAGACGAACTCGATGCTGCTCACGTACAGGTCGTTCCAGATCTCTCCCGACGCGAACATCTGCCAGCCGGCCTTGGCGATCAGCGAGGGCGCGCTCATGAACATCGGATTGATCAACTGGAGAACGTTGCCGCAGATTTCCCAGATCGCCAGAAAGATGACGACCGAAATCGTGCCGAGGATTTTGCGCTCCTGATTGAGATAGAACTTATAGGCGGCGGATGCCTCGGCGACGCGGATATCTAATAATTGTTCCTCTTGCGCGACTTGAGCCATAGATTGACCCCTCCTGTGTTTGCTGCCCGGGTTACGGAAACGTTAGCACGTGTTCAGCCTGCGCACCAGTACCAGAAGGCCCTATCCTTGTCAACAGATTACGCGCGGCATTTCCGCGCCAAAACGAGCGGTTGTTTCGGCGCTTACCTTGACATTTGTTTAGGTATTAAATATTTTCATTGTTACTAAATTCCGCCCGCCTAGGAGAGATCATGAAGCTTCTGTTTGTCACGCCGCCAATGGGAAACTGGGCCCCCTGGGGCGACCGCCACCTGGCGGTCAATTCGCTGCACGCGCAGGTGGCCGCGTTTATTCGCGAAAAGAAGGCGGCCGACGTCTCTGTCCTCGACTGCCGCGCTCTGGGCTTGGACGACGATCAGATGCTGGAGGAGGTCAAGCGGCTGCGGCCCGACGCGGTTTTTTTCGGCGCGATGATCGCCGCCGCGGGCGGCGCGGCCCAGCTCAATCGTTTTCACGCGGCGATGAAAGTCATCAAAGACACGCTGCCCAAAACGATCACCATCGGCGGCGGCCTCATGTACACCGCCGTGCCGCAAAAAATCATGGCGGAGAACCCGCAACTCGATTTCGCCATCGTCGGCGTCTTTGGCGACAACGAATATCCGCTCTGGGAATTGCTCGAAGAGTTGAAAAAGCCCGCCCCCGATATCGCCTCGATCCGGGGTCTTGCCTGGCGCAGGGAAGGCGAAGTCGTGTTGAATCCGGCGCGGCCGGTGATCGCCAATCTCGACGAGCTGCCGATGCCCGCCTACGATCTATTTCCGATGGACCGGTACTACGGCTATTCGGTGATTCCCAATTATAATGAAGCCGTCACTTCGCGCGGCTGCGAAGGCGCCTGCCATTTTTGCTACGAATGGTGGCTGGTCGATCCGCGCAGCCCGCGCGACTTCAGCTCCCATCGCACCCGCGGCGGCCGCGCGGTGGCGGACGAAATGGAGCTGCTGAACAAGAAGTACGGCGTCAAAGCGCTCACCTTCATGGACGACGATTTCAATTCCGATCGCCGGAAAATGGTCGATCTGGTCGAAGCGCTCGAAGAAAAGAAGCTCGACATGAGCTGGTTTTGTCTGAGCCGGGCGCAGAATTTGATCCGCGACGCCGACCTCGTGCCGCGGCTGCGCAAAGTGGGTCTTTATCAAGTCTTGATCGGCATCGACGGCGGCACCGACGAGGAGATCGCCGAGGCGCGCAAGGGCAATATGAAAGTCGGCGTCAAGGAATTGAAGGAGCTGATTCAATTCCTGCGCAAGAACGACATCTCGACGGTGTCGACTTACCTGAACGGCTTCTGGGACGACGACGAGGCGAAGATCCGCCAGCGCGCCAGAGCGGTGGACGAGATCGATCCCGACATCGTCATGATTCAGCTGCTCAATCCGATCCCCGGCTCGCCGATCTACAAAAAGGCCGTCAAGGAAAGCCTGGTCGAAATCGAGAATTTGAGCCTCTACGACCTCGAGCACTGCGTGATGCCGACGAAATATTTAAGCCGCCAGGAGCTCGGCGAGCTGACCGGCTGGTCGTTTCAATCCTTCTACAGCAAGCCCGGCCGCATCGATCGCATCCTCAACGGCTACAGCTCGCCTTACGTGAAAATGAAGTTTCTCTCCTTCAAGGGCAACGCCGCCAAATACGAAAAAGGCGCGGCGGAAGACGCCGTGGCGATCTAGTCCGCCGCGCGATGGCCGATTCGAATCGCCGCCCGCTCGCGGGCAAAGTCGCTCTGGTCACCGGCGCGAGCCGCGGCATCGGCGCCGCGGCAGCAATCCGGCTTGCCCAGGGCGGCGCCGCGGTGGCGGTCAATTATCATCGCAACCGGGATGCCGCGGAGAAAGTCGCCGAGCGGATTTGCGCGGCCGGCGGGCAAAGCGCGATCATTCAGGCGGACGTGACGGAGAAAGACCAGGTCGATGACATGGTGCGCGCCGCGGCGCGCGAGCTCGGGCCGATCGACATTCTGGTCAACAACGCCTACTTCCCTTTCGAAGTCGGCCCGCTGCACGAAATTCCTTGGCAGAGTTTTCAGCGCGCCATCGAGCACGAGGTGTCGGCGTTTTTTCACTGCGCGCGCGCCTGTCTGCCGGCGATGAAAGAAAAAAAATCCGGCCGCATCATCGCCGTCAGCACGCGCCTGGCGCAGCAGCCGCTCGCCAGAATGGGCGCCTACGCCGCCGCCAAGTCCGCCCTCGAATCGATGGCCGACACGATGGCGATCGAGCTCGGGCCGCTGGGCATCGCCGTGAACGTGGTCACGCCGGCGTTCACATTGACCGATGCCTCCATGATCATGCCCGAGTCCTATCGCGAACGGGTAAAAGAAACCCGGCCGCTGAAGAAGCACCTTTATCCCGAAGACGTGGCCGGCGCCATCGCCTTTCTGGCCGGCGACGAAGCGAGCATGCTCACCGGCAGCCATATTTTAATCACCGGCGGCAGCCATCTACAATTGTGAAAAGCATGGATAATGGATAATTGAAAGCCCGATGGGGGCGGCCGTTTTCAATTATCCATTCTCCATTATCCATTCGTTATCATGCTTGCTCTCGACGAAATCGTCGCGCGACTAACCGCCATCGTCGGCCCGCGCCGCGTCTCCACCAACCCGATCGATAAGATCAACTACCAGCACACGCTCGCCTACGGCGCCTATCGCGCCCTGCCCGATGTGATCGTGCGGATCGAATCGGACGCCGCCGGCAATCACAAGGTCGCCGATATTCTAAGGTTCGCCAACGAGCACAAAATCCCCATCGTGGCCAAGGGCGGCGTCGGCATGGGCATCAGCTCGCCGCTCAAAGGCGGGCTGCTCCTCGACATGCTCGGCATGGACAAAATCCTCGAAGTGAACCCGGCCATGCAGTACGTGATCGCCGAGGGCGGCGCGAGCGTTTACGCGATGCATCACGCGCTCAGAAAGCACGGCCTCATGCTGCCCAACTTCGGCACCTACGGCCCGGCGGTGGTGATCGGCGCGATGATCAACAAGGGCGGCATCGGCTACGGCATGACGCGCTACGGCTGGATCGCCGACATGGTGCTCGGCCTGGAAGTGATCCTCGCCAACGGCGAGACCGTCCGGCTCGGCGCGCTGGCCAATCAGGGCACCCGCTTCGGGCCGTTTCAAAAATGGATTCATCTGCCCGATCTGCTCGGTCTTTTCACTCTCGCCGCCGGCTCCCTGGGCATCATCAGCAAAGTGTGTCTGCGCGCGATCGAGGGCAAACGCGAGTGGCTGCACGATTACTGCTACTCGTTTCGCCGCGATCAGCTGCAGCAGGTTCAGGATTCGTTGATCGAGCTGGTCAAAGGCGAAGTCGTCTACGACATTCACTTCACCGACCGCTGGCAATACCACTGGCCGATGGAAGACGGCTTGTACGACAAGCGCAAGATTCCCGGCGACGGCTGGTTTTTTTTGAAGACCATGCTGATGGCGCGCGATGCCGAAGAGCGAGCGTTCAAAGAAAAGCGCCTGCGGCGCATCTATGAAAACGCCGGCGGCGTCGACGTGCCGGAGATCGCCGAGAAAGGCATGGGCGCCAAGGCGCAGGAGCGCGGTCTGCACGGCTGGCCGGACTGGCACATCATGGGGCCGGACGGCTGGTGCGGCTCGGTGGCGCGCCACACCGGCATGTTCGCGGTGACCTCGAAAATGTATCCGCTCAGGTTTTTGACAGAGCTCTACGATCTCGACGAGGCGGCCAAGCGCGAATGCGGCCTGTGGGATGCCGAGCACTCGCCGCAGCACGACAGCTACGTGACCCGCGATCTCGCGATCAAGGAAGAGTATTTCGTGTTTTACAATCCCTACGACGACGAAGATGTGGGGAAGCTGCGCAGGTGGATGGGCAGGGTGCAGCAGTTCGCCAACGAGCGCGGCGTGGTGTGGACCGCGCCGACGGTGAGCACGAAAGGGCCGCTGCCCTACCAGCGGCTGGGCAATCTTTACGACCTGGTCAAGGAGATCAAGCAGCTCGTCGATCCCAACAACATTCTCAATCCGGGCGCGCTTTACTGAGCCGTTTCAAAAATTCGAGAGCAATTCAGGAGCGAACATGGGACTTGGAAGACAGGATTTTTCCGGCCGCAGGCTTTCCTCGCAGGAAGCCGACGCGGTGGTTGCGGATTTAAAGAAATACCTGGCCGACATCGCCGAGCGCTGGCTGATCAAAGGGCGCTTTCACAGCGCTATGGCGAACGGCAGTCTGCCGATGGAGGCGATCAAAGTCTTCTGGCAGAACTGGTACGGCTTCGTCGCCGAGATCAATAATTTTCACGGCGTCGCCTATCAGCGCCATCTGCCGTTTTTCAAGCGCCACCCCGAGCTGCAAAAGCATTTCGCCAACCACGTCGCCGACGAGATGATCCATCCCAAGCCGCCGGGGCACATCCAGATCGTGCTCGAGCAGGGACGCAACTTCGGCCTCACCAACGACGAGATGATCGAGTACGAGATGCTGCCCGAGTGCCGGGCGTTTCTCGAATATTACCGCGGCGTGCTCTACGAGGGCACGATGATCGAGTGGTGGGCGTCGTTTTGCGTCGAGGAGGCGGTGGGCCATTGGGCGAAGTTTTTCGGCGGCGCGCTGCGCAAGAACTATAAAATTCCCGAGGAGAAGATCGTCTATTTTCGCATGCACGCCGAGGCCGATCTCGAAGAGCACGACGGCGTGATGGCCCATGCCGATCTCGACTGGACCGTGCTCAAAAAAATGCTCGAGGAAGGCCGCGCCGAGACCCGGCCGGGGTTCAATCTGGAATATTGCCTGCGTGCCGGCACGGCTTATTTCGCCTGGTTCTTCGAGGGCGTTTATCAGTACATTAAAAAAGAAGGGCTCTATAAAATTTGATCATGGCCGAAACCAACACCCGCCAGGAACTCTCGCCCCGGCCGCTGATGCGGATTCTCGGCGATTTCGCCAACAGCCAGATCCTCGACGCGTCCATCGAGTACGATTTTTTCACGTGGATCCACCGCGGCCGGCAATCGGCCGAGGAGATCGCCCGCGCCGCGGGCACCGACCCGCGCGCCACGCGCATCGTGCTCGACAGCCTGCCGGCCCTGGGCCTGATCGAAAAGCGCCAGGGAAAATATTTTCTCACGCCCATGGCCGAGCTGTTTCTGGTCAAGGGCAAACCTTCCTACGTCGGCGATTTTCGCCACGTGGCGCTGGCGCTGTGGGACGGCATGGCGCACTTGAAGGAATCGCTCAAGACCGGCAAGCCGCTCAGCCGCATGGACACGAACGCCGAGCTCGCGGTCTGGGAGAAGCTCGTGCTCGGCATCATCGTGATCGCCGAACCCGCCGCCAGGGCGCTCTGCGATATTTTGCAAATCGGCTCCGAGCGCAAAGGGATCAAAGTGCTCGACATCGCCGGCGGCTCGAGCATCTTCGGCATGACGATTTTGTCGCGCGATCCCTCGGCCGAGGTGACGCAGCTCGATTGGCCCAACGTGAACGCCGTCGCCAGGAAAGCCAACCAGGAGAGAGGCCTGGCGGGAAAAATCCGCTTCATCGACGGCGAGCATCACAGCGCTCCGATCGAAACGAATTATTACGATCTGGTTCTCGCCAGCAATTTCTGCCGCTTCGAATCGCCGAAGGGCAATCAGGAATTATTCGCCAGGGCTCATTCGGCGCTAGCGCCCGGCGGCCTTTTCGTCGTCAATGATTTCGTACCGAATGAGGAGCGCACCGAGCCGACCTTCGCGCTGCGCTTTTCGGTCTACACGCTCACCCACACGCCGGAAGGCGAGTGCTGGACCCTGTCGCAATATTCCGAGTGGCTCAAGAAGGCGGGGTTCGGGTCGATTCAGACCCACGGCGACATCCCGAAGACCTTGCCGGGCACCACACTGATCGTCGCGCGCAAGCGCTAAGCACTTTTCGCCACGCAGGGATGGAATCTTTCAATCCTGACTCCGTGTCCTTCGTGTCTCCGCGGTTCAATGCTTAGAAAAATTTCTTGCCGCCGCTTTCCCAGCGGCTGAGACCGCGCCCCTGCGCTTTGCGGCTGGCCATGATGCGGCGCCACTTCTCTTCGTCGGGCAGCAGCTCGTCGGTTGCATCGGCCGCGTGCGCGGTAATCTGCAGGCGATTGTTGTCGGGATCGAAAAAATAGATGCTGCGCTCGCCCTCGGGGCGCAAGCCTTCCTCGGCGCGCTTGTCGCCCTGGGCGCGGCCGCCGTGGCGCTCGATCAGCGCGACCATGGAATCGAAGTCTTCCTGCGGCACGTCGAGCGCCAGGTGGCAGCCGCGGCCGTGCTTTTTGCTGCGCTCGGATAACGCCTCGACTTCCGCCAGACCGATCATCTGGCCGCTCTGCGCCGGGATCAGCTTCTCGCCGGCGCAGGCGATCGGCACGCCCGCGCCGAGAGCTTCGAGATAAAACGTCAGCGCCCGGTTGAGGTGGACGGTTTCGAAAACCGTATGGCTGATGCATTCATGGAACGGCGCAACCCGGCGCACGCAGACTTCCAGGTGATTGCCGTCGAGATCGTCGAAGTAGATCGAGCGCTCCAGCGGCGCATCGGCGGGATGCTCGACCGGCCCGCGCACCGCGCGATTGCCGGCGCGCAGCTTTCGCTCGATCTCGGCAAAGCGCTCGCTCGAGACGCCGATGCCGACCCGCGGCGCCGCGCTCGCCGACGGTCCGGCCTGAATGCCCGGCAGGTGAAGGCCGATGATGTTTTCACCAGCGAGCAGATAACTCTGGCGCGGACTGCCGTCGGGATTGCGCCGCGTGGTTTTGAGCTTGAGCCCGAGCGCGTCGGTGTAAAAAGATTGGTTGGCTTCGAGCGCGCGCGTGGGCACCGCGATGTGGTCGATGGTTTCGACGCCGAAACGGATTTCCGCAACCATAGTTGTGCAGCTCCTGCGGTCAGAGTTTCATCGCTGCTGCGACCTTACAAAAGTGCGGCGCGGATCGTCAATGGCTTTGGCGGCGAATCACAAAAAATTTTCGCCGCGACACGCCCAGCTCGGGGAAATTGAACGCGCGCTTGCCCAAACGGCGCGCGCCGTTTTTTTCGATCACCACCGTGTCGCCGCAGCGGATCGAGTCCGGCGCATCGCCGGGCATGGCGCCGGGCTTGAGCACGAAAACATTTCCTTCAAGAAGCGGCAGGTCGAGATGCATCGTATAAGTTGCGCCGCTATGGGCCGGATCGGCGGTTTCGCCGGTGATCTGCGGGCGGTCCTCGCCGATGCCGCGGCCGTGGAGCAGCATGCCCTTGGGCGTGTGGCCCGACTCGCGCACGAGCTTTTGATAGAGCGCCACGACTTCACGAAAAGACACACCGGGCTTCATGAACTCAACCAACGCATCGAACACCTGAACGCTGGCGTCGAAGGCGCGCTTGAGCTCCGCGGGAATTTTTCCCAGGCAGGCGGCCTGCACGGTTTGCGCGATGTAGCCGCCGTATTTCGCTTCGAGCTCCGTGTTGATCATGTCGCCGGCTTGAAGCGGGCGGTGCGGCGCGATGCGGCAAGCCCACGGCACATCGGCGCCGGCGCCCCAGTGGGTCATTGACGGGTAATCGCCGCCGCTGGCGATGATTGTCTCCCAGATGGTCGCGACCATTGCGTTTTCCATGACGCCGGGCCGGGCTTTGGCGAGAATCGCGGCGGCGACGCGATCGAGAATTTCCGCTGCGCGCTCGATCCAGGCGATTTCTTCGGCGCTCTTCACGGCGCGCGCCTCCTGGAGCAGCTCGGTGGCGTTTTCGAAGCGCGCTCGGGGAAAGGCGCCGCGGACCTTGTCGAAAATGCCGGCGACCACCGTCCCTTCGGGCGCGCGCAAGAGGCCGCTCAGGCCGCAGACGCCGATGCGCGCGCCGGCCAATTTCAATTCGCTCAGCCGCGCGATCATAGGCTCGCCCCAGGAGCGCCGGCTGGCGCGGATATCGCTCACCCAGCCCTGGGCGATGCGCCACCATTCGACCTCGTTGCCGCCGCGCACGAACGCGGTGGCTTCGCCCTCGAGCGGGAAGACCATGGCGACTTCGGTCTGGTGGCCGCCGATGTGGGTGAGATAGCGGATATCGGCCTGGAACTGATCCCAGTGGCTCTGGTTGGGAAAGCCCACGAGCGCGTCCAAGCCCGTTGTGCGCATCAGCTCGCGCACCCGGCCCCAGCGCCGCTCACGCTCACCCAGGGTGAATCTGGGCAGCCCGAAGCCGCGTTCGCCGCTGTTGATCATCGATCGAGCCCTCGCTTCCGCTGTCTTTTCCTCAACTTATACGGTCAGGGCCGGAACCTTCAAGGTCCGCCAATGACCCAGTCTTGACCTGGCGCGCCCCGCGGAGCCCTAGCTTTGCTCAGACCCAGATGTTAGACTTCGCCCGTGCTGACCAGCGAGCTTTCCTCCACTCTTGCCCAGCAAAATCGCGCGCGCTAACTCCCCACCCGGGGCATGCCATGCAGTATTTAGCGATTTGCGAGGACGATTTACTATTTCAGTTTATGCGCAACGTCGCCGCCGAGCAGGGCGAAGTGCGCTACCTCGTGCCCGACGACAAGATTGCGCGGGCAATCAAACGCCAGGGCGGCAAGGTCTGGCACGGCGATCTCCTCAAAGAAGAGACCTACAAAAAGATCAAGCTTCACTACGTCGATCAGGCGATCGTGTTTATCCGCGACCCCGACCTGCAGGATCGCGTCTGCCGCTTCCTGCGCAGCCTCGACAAGATGGTTTCGATCGTATCGCTCACCTCGGCGAACAACGGCAACCACAGGGAGCCCGCCGATCCGCTGCTGCGCCATTTGCAGCTCTCCGATATCTTCGAGGAGTTCTGCGCGTCGCAGTTGCTCGACACGCTGAATATCAAAAAAGTCGAGCGCATCCGCTCTTTGTTCGCGGACAGCAAGAAGGTCCACATCCTGTTGCAGCACGATCCCGACCCCGACGCCATCGGCAGCGCGCTCGCGCTGCGCGAGCTGTTGGGACGCAATCGCGCGACCACGCCGATCGTGACTTTCGGCAGCATCACCCGGCCGGAGAATCTGGCCATGGTGCGGCTGCTCGAAATTCAGGTCGAGCAGATTTCCTACGACGACCTGCACAAAGACGGCGCGCGTCTGGCGCTGGTCGACGTGCAGCCGCCCTACTTCGAGCAGCCGCTCGGCCGGGTCGATCTGGTGGTCGATCACCATCCGAAACGGATCGCCTTCAAGGCGCGTTTTTCCGACCTGCGCAGCGCTTACGGCGCCACCTCGACGATTTTCACCGAGTACCTGCGCGCCGCCGGGATGGAGCCGTCCCAGCGCCTGGCCACGGCCCTGGTTTACGGCATCAAGACCGATACTCTTTTTCTCGAGCGCGGCAACAACCTGGCCGATCTGAGCGCGTTTAATTTTCTTTATCCGCTCGCCAACAAGGCGATGATCTCGCGCATCGAGCGGCCGGCCTTGCCGCGCGAAGATCTGGAAGCCATGGGCCGGGCGCTCAGCCGGCTCCAGGTGGAAAACGGCGTGGCGGTGATTCATCTGGGCGAGACCAATCGCGAGGACGTGATCCCGCAGCTCGCCGAGTTTTGCCTGCAGATCGAAGGCGTCGATTGGAGCGTGGTCTCGGGCCTGGTCAAGGACCGCGTGGTGATCTCCGTGCGCAACGTCGGCTACGTCAAAAGCGCCGGCGAGATCTTGAAAAAGCTCTACGACGACATCGGCAGCGCCGGCGGCCACCGCGCGATGGCGAAGGCCGTGGTGCCGATCGAGCGCTTCAAAGAGCGCTTCGGCGAGGTCAGCGAAAAAGCCATCCGCGAGGCGATGGTGCCGCTGATCGTCGATCGCGACCAGATCGAGCTGGCGCTCGATTAGCCGGCGCGCTTCGTTCAGAGGCAGCGCTGATTCCCCGGCTTCGATTTGGGATTTTTTCACCACGAGACACGAAGGCCGCGAAGATTTTCGCCTCACGGCGGGGTTCAAACAAATTGTGCCAATTTCGGTCCCCCGTCCCGTTCGACCAGCCTCTTTCCCTTCCTTGACAAGTCCCGGCCCGCGGGACTAAGGGTGGAGCCACGAAACTTCACGAGGAGGTCACCATGCCCAAGCTCCGCCACCTGGCGATTCGAACCGAAGACACGGGAAAGCTCGCGTCGTTCTACATGGACGTTTTCGAGATGCAGATGCTGCACAAGGACAAGAACGAAGGCGGCGCGATCTTTTTGACCGACGGCTATTTCAATCTGGCGATCCTGCCGAACCACGAGCAGCAGGCGCCCAACGGGCTTTACCACTTCGGCTTTGAAGTGGAGAGCGGCGAAAAGATCGTCGAGAAAATGAAAAAGCACAATCCCAACAAGCTGCCCAAACCGCGCCCCAACGGCCGGCCCTACGCCGAGACGCGCGGCTCGGACCCCGACGGCAACTACTTCGACATCTCCGAGCACGGTTTTCAGAACGTGGTGCCGCTGGGCGAGAAAAAAGAAGCCTAGCCGGCGCGCGATTTCAACCCCCTCGCCGCGCCGGAAATCGCCTCCGGCGCGGCGCTTTTTTTACTCCGAGCCATCGCGAGGCCCGTGCCATGACGGTTCGGCAATCCACCTGCTCCTACCGCCGCCTGCGCCTCGGCGCAGCCGTCGCCGTGATCGTCGTCCCGCTGATGATCGGCACGGCCGCCGCGCAGGTAAAATCCAATTTCGCCTCCAGCGTCACCAGCGAAAGCATGGCCGCGGTCTGGGTGGCGCGCGATCGCGGGCTGTTCAAAAAACACGGGCTCGACGCGCAGTTTATTTTGATGCCGCGCAATCCGCTGGCCGTGGCGGCGCTGCTCGCCGGCGAGATCGACGTGGCGATCATCGGCCCGGGCCATCTGGTCAACGCCGGCTTGAGCGGCGCCGATCTCGTCGGCCTCGCCAATTTTCATCTCAAGCTCGACTACCGCCTCAACGCGCGGCCTGAAATCGCCAGGCCGGAAGACCTGCGCGGCAAGCGCATCGCGATCAGCGGCCCCGGCTCCACGTCGCACCTGGTCGCGCTGCTCGCGTTGCAGAATCTCCATCTCGACCCGACCCAGGCGCGCATCACCTTTCTCACGATCCCGGGCACCGAAATGAACCGCCGCCTGGCGCTGGAAAGCGCCAGCGTCGAGGCCACGACGATCCGCGGCGCGGTGGGCGATCTTTACGCCAGCAAAGGTTATCCCGCCCTGTACAATTTCAAAGACAGCGGCGTGACCTTGCCTCAGAATACGCTGGTGACGACGCGGCGCACGGCCGCCGCCAAGCCGCAGGTGATCGAGGCCTATCTCAAAGCGCTGATCGAAGGCATCGCCGTCACCGTCGATCCGGCCAACAAGGAAACCGTCACGCGCCTGATCGCGACGAACCTGCGCCTGAGCAATCCCGCCGACGCGGAGGAGTCCTACCACGCGGTGGTCAATTCCTTCGAGCGCGTACCGACGCCGAGCCTCGACGGACTGAAGCGGCTGCAGCGTCTGCTCACCCACGTCAATCCAAAAGTGGCCGAAGTGCGCACCGAAACTCTGCTCGACAGCTCGTTCATGAACAAGCTCGAAAGCTCGGGCTTCATCCAGAGTGTGTACAAGAGAAATTGAGAGTCGTCGTTGATTCTGATTTTGGGCCAAGAGGATTTTCACCACGGAGAACACCGGGGTCACAGAGGCAGGAGAGCGCCTTGCGAAAATTGTTTCACAGTCTCCTTATCTCTGACTCTGCGTTCGCCGTGCGCTCTGCGGTGCGTCCTCCGAGGTTTTCGCGAGCCACGCGCTTTGCAGCCATAGTGGACGAAGGAACCAGAAAAAAATTCCCAACTTCGTGCCCTTCGTGTCCACCGTGGTGAGAAAGTTCGACTTCTCTTCGGGCCGGAGATTTTGAGCCGTGCGCACTGAAAACATTCCCGTTGTCGTCGTTGGCGGCGGCAGCGCCGCCTTCGAAGCCGCCGTCGCCGCGAGCCAGGCCGGCGCGCCCAAAGTCGTCATGCTCGAAAAGGCGCCGGAGCCGGAGTTCGGCGGCAACGCGCGCTTTTCGCACACCGGATTTCGCTGGGTCTTTTCCGGCGCCGACGAGATTCGCCCCTTCCTGCCGCACCTCGACGATCCGACCTTCGCGAAGCTGCACATTCCGCCCTACACCGCGGAGCAGTTTCACGCCGACCTGCAGCGCGTCACCCGCGGGCGCATCGATAAGGAATTAGCCGAAGTCCTGGTGGCGCAATCCACCGCCGCGATTCACTGGATGCGCGAGGTCGGCATCAAATGGGACATCGACAGCCACGTGATCATCGACGGGCGCTATTACTTCGAGCCCGGCATGGTGATTCACCCGGCCGGCGGGGTCGAAGGCGGCCTGGGGCAGCTCATGCAGTGGCGCGAGATTGCGCTCGGGCTCGGCATCGAGATTCGCTACGAATCGAAAGTCGCGGCTTTGCTCGGCAACGACCGACACATTGACGGCGTGCGAGTGTCGGATCCCAACGAGGAATATGAAATTCGCACTAATTCTCTGATCCTCTGCGCCGGCGGTTTTCAGGCGAGCGCGGAGAAGCGCGCGCGCTATCTCGGCCAGAATGCCGATCTGATGAAAGTCCGCGGCAGCCGGCACGACACCGGCGAAGTGCTGATGATGGCCATCGACCTGGGCGCCAAAACCGCCGGCCACTGGCAAGGTGCGCACGCCACCCCCATCGACGCGACTTTTCCCGACGTGGAAATCAGCAACAAGGCCAACCGCTACGGCTACACCTACGGCATCACGGTCAATTCACTGGGCCAGCGCTTTTTCGACGAAGGCGAGGCGCGCCATTCCTATACTTACGCGAAAACCGGTTGGGCGGTGCTCGGCCAGCCCGGCGCGGTCGCGTATCAAATTTACGACCAGAAGGCGATGCCTTTGCTCAACAAGCGCTACTACGAATTTTCTCATCCCATCGAGGCGGACACGATCGAGGAGCTGGCGAAAAAAATCGCCATCGAGCCGGCCGTGCTCGCGCACACGATCCGCGAATTCAACAACGCCGTGCGCAGGGACATTCCGTTCGACGCGACGAAATTGGACGGCCGCTGCACGGAAGGCATCGCGCCGAAAAAATCCAACTGGGCCGACACCATCGACAAGCCGCCGTACTGGGCCTACGCCGTCACCGGCGGCATCACCTTCACCTTCGGCGGCTTGCAGATCAACACCCAGGCGCAGGTGCTGAACACGTCCAACAATCCGATCCGCGGTCTGTTCGCCTCCGGCGACATCGTCGGCTTGTTTTTTCACAACTATCCTTCCTGCACCGGCCAGACGCGCAACGTCGTGTTCTCGCGGCTCGCAGGAAGAAACGCCGCGGCACTGGGATTGTAGCGTCGCTTGATCTTCCAACAACTCCGGAAGTTATTAAACCAGACGAAATTGACCAGGAGCTGGCGGCGCACTAGGGTTGACGGACGCGGAGAGCTGAAACTTCATCCCTTCAACCAAGCTCCGGGCAGGCGTTAACTACGACATCAAATACCGGATGGGGCGCGAGGCCGCGGCAGACGAAGAGGAATAAAGTTCTTGGGTCGGCCGTTACGGCAGAGACCAATTTCTGGATATTGGCCACTCGAAGCGCTTGGTAAAGTGCTTTATTGACTCGCTCCAAATGTGGTTGTATAAACCCGGTTCAATTCTTTTGCGGGCGGCGATCTTGCTGTAAAATTGAATTGACCTCCGGTTGGTGCGAACAGAGGAGGACAAAAATGAAAAGGCGAGTCCATACTCAGAACAGGAGACAGGCGAAAAAGACACGGTCAAATACGGTCAGCAGCGTTTTAAAGCAGCAAAAACGCCCAGAAGCTGATACTGCGCTTGAACTCGTCGAAGTCTATGAAGCGGTCGAGCGAACCTACCGGGCAGCCGTGATGGCCGGCGAAACACATACCGGGGTGGCATACTCAACGAATTACTGAGTCACCCTGCTTGTGCCTACCTGGGGCCAAATCCTTAAAGAAGTAAACGAAAGTGCACGACTCCGTGCCCCCGTTGGTCCTGATCTCGACGGCATACGTCACAAATATCTACAGCAGTTAAAAGCGATTTCCGGCCGCCCTGTCATTTCGTATTCCAGCGGTTGGCTGCAGAAGCGCAACAGTCGAATCACGTATTCCGTTGAAGGTTCCGACGTTCATGGATTTATGGAATGTTGCTACGGGGTAAAAGAGCGAGAGCTAGATCTTATTCTCCACAGTCCCGGCGGTTCGCCGCAAGCGGCAGAACAAATTCTTGAATACCTACGAACGCGATTCGATTATATCCGCGCCATCGTTCCTCTCCAGGCAAAGTCCGCCGCTACGATGATCGCCCTCGGGTGTGATGAGATACTCGTCGGCGCTCATTCGGAATTGGGTCCGATAGATCCGCAGATTCTTGTTCCGGTGCCCGAAGGCAGCCGCTTTGCACCCGCACATGCAATACTACGGGACTTCGAACGCGCTAAGGAACAATGCAAGCAGGACGTCTCAAGCATCGCAGCCTGGACACCGATCCTCCGTTCCTATGCGGGCGGTTTGATCGAGTTTTGCAATCAAGCCATAAAGCTTTCCATCGAAGTCGTGGCAGCGTGGCTGGAAAAATATATGCTGCGACACCCGGACATGAATATTCCTGAGAACGACCGAGCGGCAAGAGCGGCCCAGATCGCGGAATGGTTCGGGTCAGCGGAGTCCTACGATCGGTTTCGTACGCATGCCAGACCTATCCGTTACCCGGAACTTCAATCTGTCGGGCTGCGGGTTAAGCGGTTGGAAAACGATGATGCGCTTCAGGACGCTGTGCTGTCGATTCTTCATGTCAATGAAATCACATTCAATGGGCCGGCAGCCAAAATCATCGAGAATCACGATAATCGGCGAATGGTCGTCGTCGAGCAAAATATAGCCCTTCAGGCCCAGCCCCCGCCGCGGCCGTCAACCCCTCTTTCGCGGCAACAACGTCGCGCATTAGAACGGCAAGGCCGTCGATGATGCGAGAAGCGATTTTACCGTCGTGGGTCGCGTTGGTTGAGATCGTACGTAAGTTAGAGGAGCAGCCGTATCATTGGCCTGTGCAGCGAAGCATTTTCCATGCGATTGCCTATGTCGCTACGCGCCACGGATTACCAACGGGTTTTACCTATCGACGGGGAAGCTTCGGCCCATTCAGCGGCGATCAGGCCGAAGTTATCGCTACGGTCATGTTCGCGGCGGACGCGCTGAAACAGGAAAAGCGATCCAGCCCCACGGAAACCGAGGTGCTGGACGCCGTCCTTCAGTGGAAACAAAAACGTCGGCCGCCTCTGGATGAAATGGCCGTCGCATCAACCATACGAAACCTCGGCATGCTTCGTTGGCTCGAGGTCAAGCCCGACGTTCGTCTCCGCCTTCCCGAAGAGGAATCCATTCTGGTATAGCCATGCATGGATGAACCTAACGGAGCTCAATCTTAGCGATCCTCGCTACCCCTTGTTTCTGCAGGAGCGGTTGGGCGTGGGCTCTACGTAAACTTATCGTCGCGGGCAATCTCCAGATTTTGTCAGAACACAAGACCGGGCTTATTCGGCTCCGTCCGCCGACCAGGCAATGCCATTCTCGGCGCTTATGATAGCGCTCGAAAACTCCGCGATGAGGTGCGACCGTTGTCAGCGGATTTCACTCTCCTGTCGAAAAGGAATGCCTGCGGATTCTGTTGCGAGGAAGGCAGCCGGTTATTATCTGCCTCGCTCGGCCTTTCGGCAAAATCCGGCTTCCGTCGGATTGGCGCCGAGCTCTTGAATCCGGCCGTTTGCTGGTACTTTCGCCTTTTGAAAAACATCCCCGGCGTCCGGACCAAAACTCCACGTTATAGAAACGAGTGTGTGGCCGCGCTCTCCGACGAGGTTCTCATAATTCATGCAACGCCCGGGGGAGAAATCGAGCGGATCCCGCCGTTACCTTGACTTCACCCCGCTTTTCTCGTAGAAAAAATTTAGCAATCTTGAGGCTTTGCCTTGAGTCTGTGGCGCGTTTTTTTGTGGAAATGCGCGCGTCTCTGGTTTTTTTTACCGGCACATGAATCATCCTTATTTTCCGCTGCTCGTGATTTTCGCGCTGGCGGGCGTGGTGGTGCTCCTGCTGCTGCTGGTCGCTTCGAAAATCGGTCCCAAATCGAGCAATCCGGCCAAGGCCCAGCCCTTTGAATCGGGCAATGCGCCGCGCGGCGACGCGCGGATTCGCTTCTCGGTGCGGTTCTATTTGATCGCGATGCTGTTTCTGATTTTCGATCTTGAAGTCGTTTTTCTCTATCCCTGGGCGATTTATTTCCGCCAGCTGGGGATCTTCGGCCTGGTGCAGATGGGAATTTTTCTCGTCATCCTGACCATCGGCTACATCTACGTGTGGAAGAAAGGCGCGCTCGACTGGGATTGAGCCGATGGCCGAAACCGATTCACACCTCCCCGCGATTCAGGCGAAACTCGGCGCCAAGATTCTCGCAGCGCTCCGTCCCCAGGGCGACGACGTGGTGATTCTCGACCGCGGCGGTCTGCGCGAGAGCTTTCGGCTCTTGAAGCACGACCCCGAGCTCGACTTCGATTTTCTCTCCGACATCACCGCGGTGGATTACTGGCGCAAAAAAGAACCGCGCTTCGAGGTCGTTTATCAGATTTTTTCGCGCGCCCGGCGCGCGCGCCTGCGCCTGCGCGTGCCGGTGCCGGAGAACGATCCGGCGGTGGAGTCGCTCACGCCGCTGTGGCGCGGCGCGAGTTTCCTGGAGCGCGAAGTGTGGGATCTTTTCGGCATCCGCTTCATCGATCATCCGGATCTGCGCCGGGTGCTTTTATATGATGAATTCGTCGGCCACCCGCTGCGCAAGGATTATCCGGTCAATCTCACCCAGCCGCGCGTGCCCGAGCGGACGGTCAACGGCACTTTCGTCGACGAGCGCTCGCGCAACAAACTCCTGCGCCTGAAACAATCTCTGGGGAGCAAACTTTAACGATCGCCATGAAGGCCGAAAACAAAGAGCTCCCCGCCGAAATCATGGAGCTGCAGATGGGGCCGTCGCACCCGGCGACCCACGGCACCATCAAGTTCAACCTCAAGCTCGAAGGCGAAAAGGTTCTCGACTGCGACGTGGAAGTCGGCTTTCTTCATCGCGGCTTCGACAAGAGCTGCGAGCAGGCGACCTGGACCCAGGTCATTCCCTACACCGACCGATTAAATTACGCCTCGTCGCTGATCAACAACGTCGGCTATGCCCTGGCCGTCGAAAAGCTGATCGGCGCCGAAACGCCGCCGCGCTGCCAGTACATCCGCGTGATCATCAGCGAGCTGGCGCGCATCTACGATCATCTGACCTGCTGCGGCATGGCGTCCTCCGAGCTGGGCGCGATCACCGCCGGCTTTTACATGATCGAAGCGCGCGAGATGATCACGCGCATCGTCGAAGGCCTGACCGGCGCGCGCCTTACGGTCACCTACGTGCGCATCGGCGGCGTCAAGCACGATCTGCCGCACGATTTCGCCGAGAACGTGTTGAGCACTTTCGCGACCATCCGCAAGCTGCTCGACGATTGCGATCGCTTGCTGTCGCGCAACCGGATTTTTCTCGACCGCCTGTCCAACGTCGGCGTGATGTCCCGGGAAACCGCTTTGAATTACTGCCTCACCGGGCCGCTGCTGCGCGCCACCGGCGTCGACTACGACGTGCGCAAAGCGTTTCCCTACCTGGTTTACGACCGGCTCGACTTCGAGGTGCCGCTCGGCAGCCGCGGCGACAACTACGATCGCTTTCTCTGCCGCATCCGCGAGATCGAGCAGAGCATGAAAATCGTCGAGCAGGCGCTGGCGCAGCTGCCGGTGGGACCGGTGTGGATCGACGACCCGCGCTTCGTGCTGCCGGAAAAAGAAAAAGTCTACAACAGCATCGAAGGGCTGATGCATCATTTCAAGATCATCATGGAAGGCATCCATGTGCCCGCCGGCGAAACGTATTCTGCCGTGGAGGGCGCCAACGGCGAGCTGGGATTTTACGTCGTCAGCGACGGCGCCGGCCGGCCCTACCGCCTGCGCGTGCGCCCGCCCTGTTTCATCGCCATGGGCGCGTTTCACGAGATGATCAAAGGCTACATGGTCGCCGACATCGTGCCGACCTTCGGCATGGTCAACATGATCGGCGGCGAGTGCGACCGCTAAAAATTCGACGATGGAAGATCGAGGATCGAGGATGGAATAAAGACTCGGGATGAGGCGCAATCCTCCATCCTCGATCTTCGATCCTCGACTGAACCATGGCGCTGCAATTTTCGCCCGAGACTTATAAAAAGTTCGAAGAGACGGTGGCGCGCTACCCGAAAAAGGAAGCGGCCATGCTGCCGGTGCTTTATCTCGCGCAGCAGGAGTTCGGTTATATCGGGCCGGAAGCGATCGAATACGTCGCCAGGCTGATGAATCAGGCGCCGGCCCGCGTGCGCGGCATCGTGACTTTCTACACGATGTACAACATGAAGCCGATCGGCCGCCATCACATTCAGGTGTGCCGCACCTTGCCGTGCGCGCTCCGCGGCGCGGAGAAAGTCACGTCGTTTTTGACGAAAAAGCTGGGCATTCAGCCGGGGCAAACGACGGAGGACGGACGATTCACTCTCTCGGAAGTGGAGTGTCTCGCGTCCTGCGGCACGGCGCCGATGATGCAGGTCAACGATGATTATTACGAGAATCTGACGGAGGAGAAGATCGAGCAGATTCTCGAAAGCATGAAATGAGAATGGAGAATGGAGAATTGAAAAGGGAAAATTTTGGACGCTCGAGCCGAGCGTCCGAGCCATTTTCAATTATCCATTATCCATTTTCCATTGTCTTTTAATTATGGAGAAAATTCTCCTGCGCAATATCGGCAGTGCCGACTCGCACACGCTGGCAAGTTACACGAGCCGCGGCGGCTACAAGTCCTGGCAGAAAGTTGTCCGGACGATGAAGCCGGAGCAGTTGATCGACGAAATCAAAGCTTCGGGCCTGCGCGGGCGCGGCGGCGCGGGCTTCCCCACCGGGATGAAGTGGAGCTTTGTCCCGAAGGACAATCCCAAGCCCAAATACGTCGTCTGCAACGCGGATGAAAGCGAGCCGGGAACCTTCAAAGATCGTTTGCTGATCGAGCAGGATCCGCACGCGATCATCGAGGGCACACTGATCGCCGCCTATGCGATTCAGTCGCACACCGCGTTCATTTACATCCGCGGCGAGATGGTCTTCGGCGCCAGGCGACTCGAACAGGCGGTCGCGGAAGCGCTAGACGCCGGCTACATCGGCAAGAATCTTTTCGGCTCGGGCTACGACGTCGATCTGATCGTGCACCGCGGCGCCGGCGCGTATATCTGCGGCGAAGAAACCGGTTTGCTGTCCTCGCTCGAAGGCGGCCGCGGCTGGCCCAAGGTCAAGCCGCCGTTTCCCGCGACCCACGGGCTCTTCGGTTGTCCGACCGTGGTGAACAACGTCGAGACCCTCGCCGCCTTGCCCTGGATTATCGAGCGCGGCGCGGCGGCTTACGCCGCTCTGGGCACGGAAAAAAGCAAAGGGACCAAGCTGTTCAGCGTCAGCGGCCATATCGCGAAACCCGGCGTTTACGAAGTCGAGATGGGCTACCCGTTCAAAAAATTTCTCGAAGAAGATTGCGGCGGCGTGCCGGGCGGCAAAAAACTCAAAGGGGTCATTCCCGGCGGCGGCTCGATGCCCGTGCTGCTTCCGAACGAGATCGACAAGGTAAATCTCGACTACGAGTCGGTTCAGGCGGCGGGCAGCCTGCTCGGCTCGGGCGGCGTGATCGTCATGGACGAAACCACCTGCATGGTGCGCGCCGCGTTGAACCTTGCGCGCTTTTTCGCGCACGAGACCTGCGGCCAGTGCAGCCCCTGCCGCGAAGGCTGCCACTGGATGGAGAAGATTTTACACCGGATCGAATACGGCGAGGGCGAGCCGGGCGATCTGGATCTGATTCTCAACATCGCCGGCAACATCGCCGGCAACACGATCTGCCCCTTCGGCGACGCCGCGGCCTGGCCGCCGGGCGCATTCATCCGCAAGTTTCGCGGCGAATTCGAAGCGCACGTCGCAGAGAAACGGTGCACGGTGGGTCATTGAATACGAGGATGGAGGATAGAAGATCGAGAATGGCACCGTCTCCGACGCCATCTTCCATCATCGATCCTCGATCTTCGACCTGTATTTGAACATGGATCCGGTAAAAATCACCATCGACGGCAAGGAAGTCGTCACCACCAAAGGCAAGACCGTCATTCAGGCGGCCGACGATGTCGGCATCCCGATTCCGCGCTACTGCTATCACCCGAAGCTTTCCGTCGCCGGCAATTGCCGCATGTGCATGGTCGAGATCGAGAAAATGCCCAAGCTGCAGATTTCCTGCAACACGCAGGTGGCCGAGGGCATGGCGGTTTTGACCCAGAGTCCCAAAGTGCTGGCGGTGCGCAAGGCGGTGCTGGAGTTTTTGCTGATCAATCATCCGGTGGATTGTCCGATCTGCGATCAGGCGGGCGAGTGCTTTCTCCAGGACTATTACATGCAGCACGATCGCCAGGCGAGCCGCTTCGACGCCGGCAAGGTGCACGACCGCAAGCGCACGATCTTCGGCCCCAACGTGGTGTTCGACGGCGAGCGCTGCATCAAGTGCACGCGCTGCGTGCGCTTTTGTCAGGAGATCACCGGGACCGACGAATTGGCGGTCATCAACCGCGGCGATCATTCGACCATCGCGCTGTTCGACGACGCCGTGCTGGATAATCCTCTGTCGGCCAACGTCGTCGATATCTGCCCGGTGGGCGCGCTCACCGATCGCGATTTTCGTTTCAAAGTGCGCGTCTGGTACCTGCAGAAAACTCCGTCGATCTGCCCGGGCTGCAGCACCGGCTGCAACATCAGCGTGGAGGCCTATCAGAATCGCATCGCGCGCTTCAAGCCGCGCATCAACGAAGCGGTCAACAGCCACTGGATCTGCGACGAAGGGCGTTATTGCTTTCACGACCTCGCCGGCGGCGAGCGCCTGACCACGCCGATGATCCGCCAGGAAGGCGGCCTGGTGCCGGCCACCTGGGAGCAGGCGCTGCAGGCGGTTGACAGCGGTCTCAAATCGGCTGCGCCTCTGGCGGGCATTCTTTCCGGCAGAAACACCAACGAAGAGGCGTTTCTGTTCGCGAAGCTGATGAAAAAAATCGCGCCCGATTGCGCGCTGGAGGTTTTCTACCAGGAGCGCGCGCTGACCGAGGTGCAGAAAATTCTTATGAGCCCGGACCGCTCGCCCAATTTCCGCGGCGCCCGGGCCATGGGCGTGCGCGACGGCGGCTTCGAGCCGCTGGTGCAAAAGCTTTTAGCCGGCGGCTTCGGCGGCGCGTTCATCGTCGGCGAAGACCTGGTTCGAAGCGCGCAGGATCCCGAAGCGATGCGCGCGGCGCTCAAAAAGCTTTCGTTCCTGGCGGTTCAAGATACCCGCGTGACGGAGAGCACGCAGATCGCCCAGGTGGTTTTGCCGTCCGCTCACTTCGGTGAAAAGGAAGGCACCTACACCAACCGCAAAGGCCGCCTGCAAAAGTTGAATGCGGCGCTGATCGCGCCCGAAGGCGCGCTCCAGGATAGCGAAATTTTCCTGCGCCTGCTGGAATTGGCCGGCGAGAACAACGGCTACGCAACACCGGCGCAAATATTCGCGGCGCTCGGCCGCGAAGTTCCCGATTACGCAAACATCGACTACGAAGCGATCGGCGATCAGGGGATCGAGTTGGGTGGCGGCGGAGCATCATGATCGTTGACCTGGCCATTATCGCGTTAAAAGCCTTCCTCGTTGTCTTCATGGTGCTGAACCTGGCCGGCATCCTGGGCTGGATCGAGCGCAAGGGCAGCGCGCTGATTCAGGACCGCATCGGCGCCAATCGCGCTTCTATCCTGGGTTTCGCCGGCATGGGTCTGGTGAACACGCTGATCGCCGACCCGCTCAAGTTTCTCACTAAAGAGGATTTCGTGCCGCCGGCCGGCGACAAGCTGCTCCACACCCTGGCGCCGTGCATGGCGCTGTTTCCGGCGCTGGTGACCTTTGCAGTGATTCCCTTCGGCGACGTGATCACTCTCGGCGAGCGGGTGATCAATCTCCAGGTCGCCAATCTCAACGTCGGCATCCTCTACGTTTTCGCCATGGGCTCGCTCGGGGTTTACGGCATCGTCATCGGCGCCTGGGCTTCGAACAATAAATTCTCGCTCCTCGGCGGCGTGCGCGGCTCGGCCCAGATGATTTCTTACGAAGTGGCGATGGGCTTGTCGGTGATGGGCGTGCTGATGGTTTACAGCAGCCTCGATCTCCAGGAGATCGCCCGCGCCCAGGGCGCGTTGATCGGCACGCTCTTGCCGCCGTCTCTCGGATTTCTCCAGCCGCTCGTCGGCTGGCTGCCCGCCTGGGGCGTGTTTTTGCAGCCGCTCGCGTTTTTGCTTTTTTTCACCGCGGCGGTGGCGGAAACGAAAAGAATTCCCTTCGACCTGCCGGAAGGCGAATCGGAGCTGGTCGCCGGCTATCACGTGGAATATTCCGGCGGCAAATTTTTGATGTTCTTCGCCGGCGAATTCGCCGAGATCGTCACCGCGGCGGGGCTGGTGGCGACGTTGTTCTTCGGCGGCTGGCAGGTGCCCTACCTGATGCGCGACGGCTTTCATTTTCCCTGGGGCTCGGTCTGGCTGCTGTCCCAGCCCACCGTCGTGGTTCTCCAGCTGATTTCTTTTGGGATAAAAGTGTTCTTTTTCTGCTGGCTGCAGATTCTGCTGCGCTGGAGCGTGCCGCGCTTTCGTTACGATCAGGTGATGCGGCTTGGCTGGAAAATGATGCTGCCGCTGGCGCTGCTCAACGTCGCGGTCACCGCCGTCGTGATCATCGCCGCGCAATAGACGAGCCATGGATTTTTCGACTTTGATTTTTTTCCTGCTGGCCGGTCTGCTCGTGATCGCGTCTTTGCTCGTGGTTTTTCTCCGCGACGTGGTGCACTGCGCGCTGGCGCTGGTGGCCGCGCTGCTGATCATCGCGATTTTCTTCGTGAGCCTGCACGCGCCGACGGTCGGCATCCTGCAAATCATGGTCTACGCCGGCGCTGTCATGGTGCTGTTTTTATTCGTCATCATGTTTCTCAATCCCGCCGTGCTCGAACGCCCGCGCGCGCTCTGGTGGAGCGCCGCGAGCATCCTGGCGTTGCTGCTCGGCGGGCTGCTGGTGCCGCTGTTTTTCAATCACGAGCCGCCCGGCGATCCGGTGGCGTCGACGGAATTGTTCGGCAGCCCGGAGATGCTCGCCAAAAGCCTCTTCGGCGATTTCGTTCTGCCCTTCGAGATCGCCTCGGTGCTGCTGCTGGTCGCCATCGTCGGCGCGGTGGTGCTGGCCCGACGGGAGCGCTCGGCGCCATGATGCCGCTCAATTATTATCTAATCCTGAGCGCGGTGGTGTTCGCCATCGGCGTGGTCGGCGTGCTGATCCGGCGGAATTTGATCGTGGTTTTGATGTCCATCGAGCTGATGCTCAACGCGGTCAATCTGACGTTCATCGCTTTTTCGCGCTATCTCGGCTCGATGGTCGGCCAGGTGGCGGTGTTCTTTGTCATGGCCGTGGCCGCCGCCGAGGCGGTGGTCGGCCTGGCGATCATCATCGCGGTTTTTCGCCAGCGCCAGAGTCTCGATCCCCAGGACATGCAGATCCTCAAATGGTAGCGAGCAATCTCATGGCGGCCGACTACGATCTTTTGCGCTGGATTGCGCTGATCCCGCTGGCGGTCGCGGCGTTCAATCTTTTCTGGGGCCGCGCCCTGGGGCGCAAAGCCGCCGGCATCATCGCCTGCGCGGCGCTCGGCGCCTCCTTTGCGCTGGCGTTCTACGTTTTCTGGCAGCTCCCGTCCAACGGCATGTTTCGCGATCTCGTGTATAGCTGGATCGACTCCGGCTCTTTCAAAGTGAATCTCGCCTTTCAGGTCGATGCGCTGACCGCCGTGATGCTGTTGATCGTCACCGGCATCGGTTTTCTGATTCATATTTATTCCCTCGGCTACATGGGCCACGACGAGGACTCGGTCCGTTTTTTCGTTTACCTGAATCTTTTCGTTTTTTTCATGCTGACGTTGGTGATGGCCGACAACCTGCTGCTGCTCTTCGTCGGCTGGGAAGGCGTCGGTCTCTGCTCCTATCTTTTAATCGGCTTCTGGTACCGCGACCCGAGCAATGCGATCGCCGGCAACAAAGCGTTTGTCGTCAACCGCATCGGCGATTGGGGTTTCATCCTCGGGATTTTTCTTTTGGTCACCGAGCTGGCGCGCCAGGGCGTCTGGACCCTGGACTTCGCCCAACTGCAAAAGCACGCCTCGATGCTGAGCCCGCAGGCGATCGGCCTGATCACCTTGCTGCTCTTCATCGGCGCCACCGGCAAATCGGCGCAGATCCCGCTGTTTGTCTGGCTGCCCGACGCCATGGCCGGCCCGACGCCGGTGAGCGCGCTGATCCATGCCGCGACCATGGTGACCGCCGGCGTCTACATGACCGCGCGCCTGCATTTTCTTTTTTCGCTCGCGCCGGCGACCTTGAGCCTGATCGCCTGGATCGGCGCGGCCACCGCTTTTTTCGCGGCGACGATTGCTCTCACACAGAACGACATCAAAAAAGTCCTGGCCTACTCGACCGTGAGCCAGCTCGGCTACATGTTTCTGGCCGCCGGCCTGGGCGCGTTCGGCGCGGCGATCTTTCACGTTTTCACCCACGCGTTTTTCAAAGCCTGCCTGTTCCTCGGCTCGGGCAGCGTGATCCACGCCCTCGACGGCGAGCAGGACATGCGCAAGATGGGCGGCCTCAAAGCGCGCATGCCGGCCACCTACTGGACCTATCTGATCGCGACTCTGGCCATCGCCGGCGCGCCGCTCACCGCGGGATTTTTCTCCAAGGATTTGATTCTCTGGCAGGCCTTCAGCCACGGCGCCCTGGCGCTCTGGGCGATCGGCGTGATCACCGCGGGCATGACCGCCTTTTACATGTTTCGCCAGCTCTTCCTGGTTTTCCACGGCGAGAGCCGCGCCGACGCCCACGCCCAGGCGCGCCTGCACGAATCCCCGGCGGTGATGACCTTGCCGCTGATCGTGCTCGCCATCGGCTCGATCTTCGCCGGCTGGCTCGGCGCGCCGGAATATCTCTGGGGCAGCCGCTGGGATGCCTGGCTCGCGGCGATCTTCGCCGTGCCCGAAGCGCCCCACGGCGCGGCGACAACGGAAATCGTCGTGACTCTGTTCACCCTCGGCGTGGTCGCGATCGGCTTTTCTCTCGCCTATCTGAAATACGGCCGCGCGGCCGCTCCGGCCCCGGAGCGCGGCGGGCTTTGGTATCGGCTTGCGCTCGATAAATATTACGTCGATGAAATTTACGATTTTATTTTCGTCCGGCCGTTTACCGCCCTCTCGCGCTTTTTCGCCGAGATCATCGATCCCTGGGTAATCGACGGCGCGGTCAACGGCGTGGCCGCGCTGACCCGCGGCCTGAGCCAGGTCTGGCGCCGTTTGCAGACCGGCAACGTGCAGCACTACGCGATGGGATTGCTGGTCGGCACCCTGGCGCTGCTCGCTTACTATTTCAGTCAGCTATAACCATGGCGGAGCTCGCGATCGGACCTCTGAGTATTTTGCTGGCGCTTCCCGTGCTCGGCGCGCTGCTGTTGCTCTTCGCGCCGCGCCGCAAGCACGCGCTGTTTGCGATCGCGCTCCTGGCGGCGGGCCTGGAATTTCTCTGGTCGGTGAAAATCTTCGCGCTCTTCGACGGCGCCAGCGGCGAGATGCAGCTCGTCGAGCGGCTCCGCTGGATGCCCGCCTTCGGCATCGACTACATCGTCGGCATCGACGGCATCAGCCTGTTTCTCGTGCTGCTCACCACCCTGCTCACGCCGGTGGCGATCCTGGCCTCCTGGTCGGTGGAGAACAAGCTGAAGGAATACCTGATCTTCATGCTGCTGCTCGAAACCGGCATGCTCGGCGCCTTCGTCGCCCTCGATCTCTTTCTGTTTTACGTGTTCTGGGAAGTGATGCTGGTGCCGATGTATTTTCTGATCGGCGTCTGGGGCGGCACCCGGCGCATCTACGCCGCGCTCAAGTTCGTGGTGTACACGATGGCCGGCAGCCTGCTCATGCTGGTGGCGATCATTTACCTTGCCACCCGCCACGCCCAGACCGATCAGGCGCTCACGTTCGACCTGCTGAAACTCTACGGCCTCCGTCTGCCGCTCGACCAGCAGATGTGGCTCTTTCTCGCCTTCGCGCTGTCGTTCGCGATCAAGGTGCCGCTGTTTCCTTTTCACACCTGGCTGCCCGACGCCCACGTGGAAGCGCCGACGGCGGGCTCGGTGATCCTGGCCGGCGTGCTGCTCAAGCTCGGCACCTACGGCTTTCTGCGCTTCGCCATGCCGCTGTTTCCCGACGCGGCGCTGCTCATGGGGCCGGTGATCGCCGCGCTGGCGGTGATCGGCATTATCTACGGCGCGGTGGTGGCGATGATGCAGGGCGATATCAAAAAGCTGGTGGCGTATTCGTCGGTGAGCCATCTCGGCTTTGTCATGCTCGGCCTGTTCGCGCTCAATTTGCAGGGCGTTCAGGGCGGCATCTATCAGATGATCAACCACGGCCTTTCCACCGGCGCGCTGTTTCTTCTGGTCGGCATGATCTACGACCGGCGCCACACGCGGCTGATCTCGGAGTTCGGCGGGCTGTGGAAGCAGCTGCCGGTTTTCTCCGCGATCCTGATGGTGGTGATGTTTTCTTCCGTCGGCCTGCCGGGCTTGAACGGCTTCATCGGCGAGTTTCTGATTTTGCTCGGCTCGTTCAAGGTCTCGCCGTTTTTGACCGCGGCGGCGGCCACGGGCGTGATCCTCGGCGCGATCTACATGCTCTGGATGTTTCGCCGGGTCATCTTCGGCCCGCTCAGCAATCCGGCCAACGAAAAGCTGGCGGACTTGAACGGGCGGGAAATCGGCCTGCTCGCGCCGATTTTGTTTTTGATCGTGCTGATGGGCGTTTACCCGCAGCCGTTTTTACAGCGCATGCAGCCGGCGGTGGAATTGACCTTGAAACGGATCGCGGCGGTGAGCAGCGCGCCGGTGACTCCCGACCACGGCGCCCCGGCGGAGACCCAAGGCAATGGACGCTAACCTGATGCCGCTGCTGCCGATGGTTCAGGTGCTGGTCACGGCGCTGGTCGTGATGGTGCGCGATCTGTTTATCGACGAGCACGAGCCCCGGGGCTTTCTCGCCTTCATCAGCCTGATCGGCCTCGGCCTCGCCGGCGCCGAATGCGTCGCGCTCTGGGGCGGCCAGCAGAGCGCCTTCGGCGAAAGCCTGGTGCTGGATAATTTCGCCCTCTACTTCGCGCTGATATTTATTTTGTTTGCGGCGCTCACCATCCTCTCGGCGATTCAATACCTGCGCCAGCGGGCGATCCACGAAGGGGAATTTTACGCGCTGGTTCTTTTCGCCACGGCCGGCATGATGCTGATGGCCGCGGCCAACGATCTGCTGGTGTTCTTTCTCGGCCTGGAAACCATGTCGATCGCGGTTTATGTCTTGACCGGCATGTGGCGCGCGAGCGAGCGCGCCAGCGAAGCGAGCATGAAATACTTCATCATGGGCGCCTTCGCCACCGGCTTTTTGCTCTACGGCATCGCGCTCATCTACGGCGCCACCGGCGCGACCAATCTCAACCGCATCGCGGAATTTCTGGTGGAGCAGCCGAGCGACTGGCCGCTTTATCTGGTCGGCGGCGGATTTCTTCTGCTGGTCGGCTTCGCGTTCAAGGCCGGCGCCGTGCCGTTTCATTTCTGGATACCCGACGTCTACGAAGGCGCGCCCACGCCGGTGACGGGATTCATGGCCGCGGCGGTCAAAGCCGCAGCGTTCGCCGCCTGGGCGCGCATCCTGCTGCAAAAGCTCTCGCCCCTCGACGCCGACTGGTTCTTTCCGCTCTGGGTGATCGCGATCATCACCATGACCCTGGGCAACCTGCTGGCGCTCACCCAGAGCAGCGTGAAGCGCATGCTCGCCTACTCGAGCATCGCCCACGCCGGTTATCTTTTGATCGCCATCGTCGCCGGCGCGGAATGGGGCGGCTTGCCGCTGGTTTTTTACCTGGCGGCTTACGGTCTGATGACGGTGGGCGCATTCGCGGTTCTCACCTGCGTGGCCGACGAAGAGGCGGCCAACGAGAGCTATCGCGATTTCGCCGGGCTCGGATTCAAGCGGCCGTTTCTCGGCATGGCCATGTCGCTTTTCATGCTGTCCCTCGCCGGTTTTCCGCCGCTCGCCGGTTTCACCGGAAAATTTTACATCTTTCGCGGCGCGGTGCTCTCCGGCCAGGTGGGCCTGGCGATCATCGGCGTGCTGAACAGCCTGTTGTCGGTGATTTATTATCTCCGCGTGATCGTCGCCATGTACATGGAAGAAGGCGGCGCGCCGGGCAAGAGCTTCGCGCAGGCGCCCTACGTCTACATCGCCATCGCGCTCGCCGTGATCGGCACCATCTACCTCGGCCTCCTCCCCGCTTTGCCGCTCGACTGGAGCCGCGCCGCCTTCGCCGCGCTGGAATAGGGACCCGCGGAGCAAAATCGCCGGCAGCGCAAAAACCATTTCGCACTCACCCGTTGTCATTTCGACCGCGGGGAGAAATCTTTCTTCTGATCGAATTGGCCACGACATCCGGGGTGTTTCGAAATCATCCACCAAAAAAAAGGGCGACCGCCGGTCGCCCCTACAAATCGTCCTCGCGAACGTATTTGTCTTCTCTGTGTTCTCTGCGTCTCTGCGGTTAAGATTTCCTCCTCATTTCGATTTGGCAAAGAACCCGACGCTCACCGGCACTTCGGTGGTGCCCGGCAGCCAGTCTTCGAATTTGCCCGCCTTGACGTAGAGCTGCGCCGAGCCGCCGCCGTCGAGGTTCAATAATTCCGGCGTTTCCAGTTGCCACCGGGGATTGGCGAACAACTCCTGCAGCTCGGCGAAGCTGAGCCCGCCGATGACCGCGTCGGTGACTGCGACGATCATCTGTCCCTGCTTGTCGATGCCGATCACTGCGCGGCGCGCGATGCGGCCGAGCCCCGCGGCGATTTCCACCGGAGCGCCGCGATGCAGGAGCAACGGGCCGCACTGCAACGCTTCCTTCGCGTCGGCCGGTTGAAACTCGTCGCGATGGAGCACAAACGGACCCCCGTCGCCGACGCCGAAGACACCGGTGTAAAGCGCGTGCTTGGACACCGCGCGGTTGATCTCCTGCGCCGCGGTCTTGAGATAGGCGAGCGGCCGGCCCTTCTCGTCGAAATAATTCGCGTTGATCGCCGCCAGCGCGCCGCTCTTCTCGGCGAAGGTCCTGGCGTCGGCGCCTTTCAATTGCCACTGGCCGGCGTGAAGCACCCGCGGCGCGATCTGCTGGGTGTCGAAGCGCGCGAGCTTGAGCTCGAGGGTATAACTCGGCTCGGCGCGTTCCAGAGCGATCGTGCGGAGCGCGACGCCCTTTTGCAAGGTTCGCCACTGCCCCGCGTCGCGCACCGCCAGCGTTCCGCCGCCGATCGTCCTACTCGGCGTCTGGGGGCCCGCCGGCGCGGCCGCCACGAAAAGCAGCGCAGCCGCCAGGATCGCGAGTCCGGAGCAATGACGTTTCATGACTGAGATCAAAAATAACAGATGGCCGCGGAAAAAAAAGCCGCAAGCTGCGCCCGGCGCGACTTGCGCGCTCGGCGCCGTTGCTGATAGTTTTTTAAAATCCCAAGGAGGCCGCTTATGAAACCATACTTCTACGCGCTGGTTTTCGCCGGCGTGCTGGCCGGTCTTGCCGCCTGCGGCGACAAGAAAGACAGCGCCGCGCGCGATCAGGAGGTGCAGAAGGTCATGCAGGAAGGCATGCAGAAAGAGAAAGCGATGATGGAAGGCATGCAGAAGGGCGTTGAAAACATCGAGAAGAAGATGACCGAGGAAAAAAAGTAGCGGCAAGCCGCGGCCCGCGCGGCAGCGCGAGGGCCGCTACTTGTCCGCCGGCGCGATCGGCAGCGGCACCTGATTTTTCACCGGCGGCAAACTTTTCAAATACGCCCAGACCGCTTTCAGATCGGCGTCGGTGAGATCTTTCATGTTGAACCACGGCATGGGCGGCAAAATATCCCGCCCGTTCGGCTGGCCCTGGTGCTTGCCGGTGCGCGCCATCTGAATAAAATTGCCCTCGCTCCACTCGCCGATGCCGGTCGCCTTGTCCGGCGTCAGATTAATCGCGAAACTCACACCCCACGGCCCCGCCCATGCGGTGAGGGAGCCGTTCGTCGAAGCCACGACCCCTTTGCGTTCGATCTCCTCCGGCGACCATGACGGCGCCGGCGTATTCTCCGGATGCCCGGCGAGCAGCTTCGTCGTATCCAGAACCGGCACCCCGTTCGCCCCCGGAATTTTTGGCGTGTGACAGTCGTGACAGCCGCCGAAGGTGACCAGATATTTTCCGCGCCCGATAGCGCTCTGATTCGGAGCCGGCTCCTTCGAGCATGCGGCCAACATGATCCCCGTCAGCGAAATCAAACCAAAAAGAACAGCTCTCATTAGGCTTCCCTTTCAACCGTCAATATTGCGCGGCAATCCTCGACGACCGCGCGACGAATGGATCCTCTCACGCGCAGAACGTTGAGAAAATTCTCCGCATGTTAGCACGCGCAATTGCCGGGGCAATGTCAGTGGGCGGGTAATAAAGGAAACCGGGGAAGCGGGCCGGTTTTTTGAATCAAAGCATGAATGGGCAAAGCCGAATCCGGGCATCGAAATTTATTCGTGCCCGGATTCTGCACGAGGGTGCATCGGGATTTTCCGCCGGCGAAGCCGGAGCAGCGGAGCGGAACGGCACTCCCGGGATTGGATTTTATGCTCACATGTTGCCGAGCACTTTCTTTAACCGCAACAAGACAGTTTTGAGCTCCGCTGGCACAGCCGGAGAGCTCACCGCGTTGTCGATGGCAAAGGCTAAGTCATTCAGATCACTCACCCCAGAACTTGTCTCCGGTGGCACCGCGACCCATGCCTGACTCTTACCGTCCCAACGCCACTGTCCCGGCGTCAGTTTAAAATCCGCAGGCACCGGTATCTTTATTTCCCCCGGAGCGTTCGCATTCACATAGCCCACCGCCTTCAGCACACCCGTATTCGGATCTATGAAGGCGTTTGGCTCAGCGTGGGCCAAGGAAACAAAAACCATCAAGCATGCGACTGTGAAAAGTATTGTTCTCATAAAATCTCCTTCAACGAATCTTCAAAAAGTTTTTAATTCGGGGCTTTTACTCACCACCGTTGGGTAACGTATAACCCGCAACATCGATTGTCGTCGAGTTCGAACTTTCTTTCATGAAGATCACTTGCTGATTTACGTTGGGCAGGTTAACAGAGCCGCTTCCACGGCTAACAGCATTATTGTCAGGGTTGCGAAATTCTATATGATCGACGGCGCTCAAAAAGCGAAATGTAAGGCCGGAATTAGTGACGGCCGGGAAAAAAGCGGTCCAGCTCAGCGCGATACCGACTGCGTTCGGCGGTACCATCGTCGCAACGCTGATCGTTTGCTCGCTATTGGCCGGGGGATTGCCGTTGTATGCTTGCGTCCTTGCGATATAAGCCCGGGAACCCTGGATGAAAGTTTTCACCAACTGTGATCCAGAGTTGTAGAACACTGCGCCCGCATACGCCCAGTGCGTATAGCCGGTCGGAAGCGTGGGACCGGTCGGAGGCGCGCTGGCGCTGGATAAGGTAGCGAGCGTCGTGCCGTTCCAGATCCAGTAGAAATGAATCCATGACGAGGCGCTGAAACCCAACGCCTGATCGCGGCCATTAGCAATCGGCCCCGCAAGGCCGACGTTGTTGGTAATCGTGCCGGGGTTGTAGCGGGTCACGGTGCTCTGATCCGATGGCTTCGACAGGACCACCAGGTCGGCTTTCAAATCATACTGACTGTCGGGAGCACCGGCATTGTTCCTGGAAAACTGCCCACGCGACCCATACCCGCCCGTGCCACCTCCGCCGCCTCCGCCCGGCAAGTTGGTAAGCTGTGATCCATCGCCGCGAAACGCTGTCGCATTCACCGTACCGGTCACATCTAATGGATAGGCCGGATCGGTCTTGTTTACACCCACAGTACCGGCGGATGGTTTAATTGTGAGCGGGGACTGAGCGTGAGCGTTCGCGGAGAATCCGAGAACCAGCGCCGCGATCAGTCCGCCAAGAAATCTGCTTCCGGTTCCGTCGTGATTATAAAACATGTTGTCTTCCCTCCTGCTCGTATGGAACGATTCTTTGAGAGTTTTTTGTTCAGAATTTTTTGATGATCCATTCACTTGATTCAACATGTCGTCACTCATCGAATAAAACTCCGCGCAGATTTAGCTGACGTTTTTGCTCCGCTTCCCGGAAAAAATCAAAGATTTAAGATGCGACCCTATTCATTTCCTTCTTTCCTTCAGCTCGCTCTTCAGACCTACGCTCAAAATTTTCCATTCTTGAGTAACCAGACAACAGCACTTAACACTGCCAAAAACAGCAACCCGGGTAAAAACAACCGAAGAATTGCATACCACGCACTTTTGAAGGAAATAGATCGAAATGCACGACGCTGCGCGTCCAAACGCTGCATTGTTACTGAGTCATATTTGATGGTCTGTCCATTTTTAATAATGGACGCGAACTCTGTCAGTTCTTGAACATAGCGATCACGCTCGTCAGTTTGGCCGCATCGCTCCAAAGAAAGATAAACGCTCTTTAGTTCCTCTTCAGACCCGGTTGCAGATTGGAAACCACAATTTGGACACTTGGAGTAAGACGCCCGCTTCCATTCGCCGCATTTTAGACAGACCGCTTGGTATTTCATTTTGGTATTCATTTTTCGCCGGAAAGGCGTTCGTTAATCAAACTCCCGCCTTCGTAACCCAGGTATCCCGAAGTAGCCGCCATCGACGGGATGCCAACTCGAATAGCATTGCTCATCAAGTTTGCCTGAAATGCGGCTTGTGAACCCCAGTTTTGTGCAAATCCCATCCATTGATTAAGCCCCAATGTCTCGTGAAATACGCCCCGTGCCGGGGGGAGAGTGAGCAAGTTGAAACCAGCATTGCGAATTCCCTCAGGCACCCAGGTTGCTTTTTGCGGGAATAGCCAATGGTGGAGGCTACTCCCGTTTGCTGGTCCATGAGCAGCCCAGTATTCAGAACTTATTTTACCAAATCGGCGCGGATCATAGAAAAATTTTGTTATGGAGCTGCCAAGCTCGCGTAAACTTGTTGTTGCTCTACTGGCGGCAGGTCCAGAAACCAACAATAACGCGGCATCGTATTCGTTGAATGATGGCTTTGCTAACCCCGATTCATACTTTGTCCCGTCAAAAATTGAGTACTTACCGAAGGGACCATCAAGCATACCATCCCATTCAACGATGGTCGCATATTTGTGCATTTCGAGCTTGTAGCTTCCACAAGCCCCGTTGCTGCACAAATCAGGATTATTGAAAACTCCTGACATAAAAGCATTGTTCTGCTGCGCCTGGGAAACCTGAGATTGATACGATCCCGCCGAGAATGAGGAGAAGAAGCTCCCGATACCGCTGAAAAAGCTACCTATCTCGTCCCAAAAGTATCCACTCGGATCTACATAATTCTGCGGAAGATTTAGCACATAGCTATACCGATTTAGGTTTTGCGGATTGTCAGGGTCTTGAGCGAAGGGATCTGGACTAATAAAGCGGCCCAAGCCCTGGCTATAGTAACGCCCACCGTAGTAGTAGACATCGCTTTCCGAGTCGAGCTCCTGACCCGTGAAACGGTGGGTGAGATCGACGGCATTGACCGATAGCGAAACTTTCCCCCACGGATCGTATTCGGTGAGCTGGACTTGATTTCCATTAATATCCGAAATGATATTCACGCCGCCGAGATGATCGTTGTGGTAGAAGCGCTTGGTCGCGCCCTGCTTTGAGGCGATGATCTCGTTGCCGATGCGGACGTATTTGGTGACCGTCCCACCCTGGACTTCGTACCCGGTGAACGGAAAATAGCTCGTGCCGCTGGAGCCGGTCTTTTTGATGCGGATGCCGGTGTAATCGTAGGTCATGACGGCGCTGCCACCGGGACCGGTTACCTGATCCAACCGGTTATCCCCGTTCCATATGTAGGTGCGTCCCGCTCCGGACGAGATGTTGCCGTTGGCGTCGTAGGAATAGGTTGCGCCGTCCGAAGTGGTTTTCACGCCCGACAGCCGATTGGAGTCGGTGCAACCGGCCATATAACCATAGCAGTACGTGACTCCGGCTTTGCTCAAAATATTGCCGATGGCGTCGTAGGTGTAGTCCTGTGTTACCAACGCCTGATTGACGCCGAAATTGCCGGTGGCCTGCGTCATGCGGTTGAGATCGTCGTAGTTAAAACTCCGGCTTGCAGTCCAAACCGCGTCGGTAACGGTTTTGAGATTACCCACCAGATCATAAGTGTACGCGAGATTCTGCTGCGTGCTGGTCACGCCGGAAGAATGACCGTAGCCGAGGAGCGCTTGCATGACGTAGCCGCCGGGGGGCGCGGAGGACGTCGTAATGAGATAATCTCCGGTCGTCGCGTTGTAGTGGCGGTAGAGTTCGATTAAACCCGCACCGCCTGTGGCATGCAGATAGCCGACGGTTGTTCCGCCGCCGAAGCCGGACGGCGGATCGTTCACGGTCGAATAATAATTGTGCCCGGTGGTTGAGTTGTTATAGCGCACCAGAGCCACGGTGCCGCCGGAAGACGCGCCATCGATATAAGCAGTGGTGCCTTCGGAGATGTAACCGTTCGGGGGCTGACCCGTTGTCAAATAGTAGTGATCGGTGTGGTTGACCGTCCCGGTCTGAACGCTCCAGAGATAGGCCGAAGGTGTTCCAGTGATGCCCTGAAGAAGCAGACCGTTGCTCTGCACGAAAGGCACGAGAGCGCTCTGGCTGTCGGGAGCGGTAGTGGATAGATAACCGGCAAGAGGACCGTCTGCCGCGAGACTCAGTCCCCAGGCGATCGGGCTCCCCCCGGCGTTGACGTAGCGCGTGCTCTGATACGCAGGCACTGTGCCCGCACCGGACGCGGTCTTGATATAACCGAGAACCGAACCGCCAATCGCCTCCACGGTGGCGTCGCCGCCGACGCATGCGCCAGCGCCGTCGACGACACAGATACCGCCCGCGTAGAGATTCACAAAACCGCTCGGCGGCGGCAGCGGCTCCTGGGTCGTCCAGCTTTTGGTCCAGCTCGCCAGCGCCACGGTCGTATGCGTGCCTCCGGCCAGAGTCTGGCGCGTCTGGAGCCTGAAATTGTTCGGAAAATAAGACCACGACGTAGCCAAACCGTTGGCGTAAGCAAGAGTCAATTTTTGCCCGCGAGCGTTGTACGTGATGCTATCCACGTATTGCCCGCCCCAGACGCAGTTCGGACTGACCCATGCACCGACGCTCTGCAGCCAGCCGGCGTTATTATAGCTGTAACAGAAACCATCGTTGTCCTGTGGAAAGTTTTCGACTGTAATGCGTCCAAGGGCGTCGTAACTTTGTGAGACCGTGTATGTGGACCCGTCGATGATTCTGGTTGTCTGGGTCACTCGGCCGTTAATGTGGGCCGCCTCTGGGGTCAGACTTTTATATCATAACTATCTTGCTCAACCGCTCGATCTCTCTGCGAATCTCCTCATCGTCATCGATCCGCGCCGCAAGCCTCCCCAACAATGTCCCCACCGTGACCGGATCCCGGCCGAAGTATTGCCTCGGGCAATGACGTGATAGAGCAGGCCGGGTGCAAATACG
>Ga0070741_10001649_pt1 | contig 65671 bp, 52 predicted proteins | sample Coa_R1_4_FD_66440 | JGI IMG/M metagenome (GOLD analysis project Ga0070741, IMG submission 66440) | Surface soil microbial communities from Centralia Pennsylvania, which are recovering from an underground coalmine fire - Coalmine... | ecosystem: Environmental > Terrestrial > Soil > Unclassified ...
CCGAAGGAGCACGAGCCGAAGCCCGCCAGAAAGTCTCTCCGCATCTCTGCAATCTCCTCCGTCGAAAACCTGCGTCCTTGCCGCAGCAACCCGCCCTCACTCGCGTCGAAGTTCCGATGATCTTCGTCGCTGAGAAGCTCGCTGACCGCCGCTTCATCGTCACCCTGGTATGCTGCCGTCGCCGCAAGAAACACATTCACAAATCCATGCATCGGTGCGGTCGCGGACTGCGGCTCGTAGGTCAGCCTCTGTTCTCCACGAATCGCGTGATGCAGACCTGCCGTGGCCTTGAGGCGCACACGCTTACGAGCACACATCGTCAGCCACGCGGCGACCGCGTCCGACGACGGTATTGCTTCGGCCACAACTCCTCCCATCCGAAGCTTCGCGCATGCGCGGCCATCTGCCGCAGCCGCAATCACCTCTTGCGGCGCGCATCCACTCGGTGATTCAACAAACAACTCGCCATCGCTCGGCATACGCCGCCGAATCTCAGCAATATCCTCGAGCCTCGCGGGCCTGCACTCCACCGCATCCAGCCGCAGCCCCACATCAACTGCGAGTCGCATCTCCATGTCGTAGTCGCTGCCGAGCAGCAGACTGATCGGCCACTCGACATACTGCGGCCATCGATCGGCAAACTCCGCTATCTTGCCCGCCGGCAGCATCAATCGGCCGAGCGCCCACATATCGCGCCCGCTCCGATAATTCGCGTAATTCCGCACGGTTATCTCAAGATCGAGCGCCGCCGGTGGAAACAACCCCGCGTAGTCGATGGCTCTCGCCAGCAGCGCCTGCACCGCGCTCATGCTACTTCGCATCTCCCGGATACAGCCGCTTCAATCCCTGCCAGCACTCGTAGTACTCATGCTGCAGAATCTTCGAATCCAGCGCCCACTTCGTCGGCCTCACCGGCAGCCTCGTCTCGAACATGAACGCCAGCGTGTCCTCCACATGCTGCGGCTTTAACTCCGCCGTGCTTGCTTTCTCAAATGTCTCGGCATCCGGCCCATGGCCTGACATGCAGTTGTGCAGACTCGCTCCACCGGGCAAAAAGCCTTCGGCTTTCGCGTCATACACACCGAAGATGAGCCCCATAAACTCGTTCATCATGTTGCGGTGAAACCACGGCGGCCTGAACGTGTGCTCGGCCACCACCCAGCGCGGCGGAAAGATCACGAAGTCCACATTCGCTACTCCCTCGAGATGCGAAGGCGCAGTCAGCACGCAGAAGATCGACGGGTCCGGATGATCGAAGCTGACCGTGTTGATGCAGTTGAACCGCGCCATATCGTACTTGTACGGAGCGTAGTTCCCGTGCCACGCCACAACGTTGATCGGCGAATGGTTGTACGTCGCGTGCCATAGGCTGCCTAGAAATTTTGAGACCACCTCGACATCGCCTTCGCGGTCCTCAAACGCCGCAACCGGCGTCAGAAAGTCCCGCGGATTCGCCAGCCCATTCGCTCCAATCGGCCCGAGATCCGGGAGACGAAACGGCTGTCCATAGTTCTCGCAGATGTATCCGCGCGCTTTGCCCTCCAGCAGCTCCACGCGAAACTTGATCCCTCGCGGAATGACCACCAACTCGCCCGGCTTGGCTTCAATGATCCCGCACTCCGTCGCAAATCGCACGGCGCCCTGCTGCGGAAGAATCAGCATTTCTCCATCTGCGTTATAGAAATAGCGATCCTTCATCGACGCCGTCGCGGTGTAGATATGCGCTCCGCATCCATCCTGCATCGCCGGATCGCCGCTGCCTCCAATCGTCGTCACGCCTTCAACAAAATCCATCGGCTGCGACGGAAACTCCGGCGGATTCCATCGCATCTGGTTCGGCGGCGTCGGCACTTCATCGAAAGGTCCACTCTGCCAAAGCGTCTGCTTCTCAAAAGGCTGGTATGGCTCGTGCACGACGGACGGCCGAATCCGGTACATCCAGGTGCGCCGATTCTTGCCGCGAGGCGCCGTAAACGACGACCCGCTCACCTGCTCCGTATACAGCCCAAGCGCATTTCGCTGCGGCGAATTCTGTCCAACCGGCAACGCGCCCGCACGCGCCTCCGTCGCAAACTCATTCCCAAACCCAGATTGGTATCCAGCCTGATACGTGAGCTCCGGCATTCGTCCGTCCCCTCTTTGCGCGATCCCTCGGCGGCTCGCCCCATACCCCGCAAGCTGCCCGAAGCATCATGGTCTGACCGCACCTGCATCGTCAACCCATGCGATACACTCGCGCAGAGCGACGCGTCCCCACGCCCGCCGTCCTGCGTCTCACCCTCGATGCCTGTTCGCCTCATCATCAATGCGGATGACTTCGGTCTCACCGGCGGCGTCAATCGCGCCATCGCCGAGCTGCATGACGCAGGCGCCGTCACCTCCGCAACTCTCATGGCCAGCGGTGCAGCCTTCGACGACGCAGTCGCCCTCGCGCTCGCCCGCCCCTCGCTTGGAGTCGGCTGTCACATCGTCCTCGTCGACGGCATCCCTGTCTCGGACCCTGCAAGCATCCCCACACTCCTGGGTCCGGACCGTCGCAGCTTCCGCATGTCGCTCGCAGACTTCGCACTCGGCGTCCTGCGAGGTGCGATCACACATGAGGACATCGAGCGTGAGACACTTGCGCAAATCAAGAAACTGCAGCGCGCCGGCCTCAAACTCACCCACGCCGACACTCACAAACACACTCACCTGCTCTCGCGCGTCACGCGCCCCATCATTCGCGCGCTCGAGCAATCCGGCGTCCGCTGCATTCGCAATCCATTCGAGCCACGCTGGGCCGCCACGCTCAGCGGAAGCACTCGCCGCAGTCTCTTCGTCCGTGCGTTCCAACCCGGCCGTCGCCGCTTCGAAGCCTCGCCTCCGATCGCCGGCCGCCGAATCCTCACCACCCGCGGCACCATCGGCATCTCCGCGACAGGCCACCTCAACAGCAGCACTCTCAGCAGCTTGCTCCAAAAAATCCCCGACGGCACGTGGGAGCTCGTCTGCCACCCGGGCTACAACGACCCCGACCTCGACGCCATCGCCACGCGTCTACGGACCGAGCGCGAAACCGAGCTCGCGGCCCTCCTTGCAGCCTTGGCAAAATCTTCATCAAATCCCCTGCACCCTTCGACCCTGAAACTCATCTCTTACAAAGAGGTGTAGCGCCCCTGACCTGATCCCTGTTCCCTGATCCCCGCCTTATGAAGATCGGCATCACCTGCTATCCCACCTACGGCGGCTCCGGCGTTGTGGCCACGGAGCTCGGCATCGAGCTTGCCGCTCGTGGGCACGAGGTGCACTTCATCACCTACTCGCAGCCGTTCCGCCTGAACGGTCGTGAGGAGAACATCCGTTATCACGAAGTCCCTGTCTCGAACTACCCACTCTTCGAATACCCGCCCTACGATCTCGCACTCGCCACACGGATGGCCGAGGTCGCCGAGATCTACTCGCTGGATCTCCTGCACGTTCACTACGCCATCCCGCACTCCGTCTCCGCGCTGCTCGCGCGCCAGATGCTCGCCGCTCAGGGCCTTCATCTTCCATTCATCACCACGCTTCACGGCACGGATATCACACTTGTTGGCCTCGACCGCTCGTACCTTCCAATCACTCGCTTTGGCATCGACCAATCCGACGGCGTCACGGCAATCTCCGAGTACCTCCGCGACCGCACGCGCGAAGCCTTCTCCGTACAGCGGCCCATCGAAGTCATCCGCAACTTCGTCAACTGCGATCTCTATCGCCGCGACCCTGAGCTCGTCGCTCGCGAACGCCCGCGCTTCGCTCAACCCGACGAGCGCCTGCTCGTTCATCTCTCCAACTTCCGCCCGGTAAAGCGCGTGCTCGACGTGATCTCCGTCTTCGCACGCATCTCAAAAGAACTTCCCGCGCGCATGATTCTCATCGGCGACGGGCCGGAGCGTTCCGCCGCGGAATACCTCGCCAAGCGCATGGGCATTGGCGATCGTGTCGAGTTCGTCGGCAAGCAGGAAAATGTTCACGAACTTCTTCCTCTCGCTGACCTCATGCTCATGCCCAGCGAGATGGAGAGCTTCGGCCTCGCGGCCCTCGAAGCCATGGCCTGCTGCGTTCCTTCGATCGCGACGCGCGTCGGGGGCGTTCCCGAGCTCATAGAGCACGACGAAAATGGCATGTTGTTCGAGGTCGGCGACATCGCAGGCATGTCCGAGTCTGCCATCGAACTTCTCTCCGACGCCGACCGTCTGGAAGAAATGGCCACCGAGGCGCGCCGCACCGCGCAGGCTAAGTTCTGCGCCTCTCGCATCATCCCGCAGTACGAACGCTTCTACCAGAGCATCATCCGCTCCTCGCCGAAACTTTCCGCGGGGTAACCGGGTTAATCCAACAGATGCCTACAGCTCTCTCACATCGCAAACCAGCTCCCACCGGGCCTATCCTCTAAGCACCGGCGCTACGCGCGCTCGCGTTCAAGAGGCTTTTATGAAACTCAAACTCACTATCGCCAGCCTGGCTGCCGCGACCATTCTTCTCCCCGCGGCACACGCACAGATGACCGGCACCTCGCATCCCGAGCAGCTCGACGACAACATCACGACCTCGCCCGATCCTTCTACCACCCCGCATTACGTCAAGCCTTCGCCTGCCATCCCCGCGCCCGCCCCTGATGCCTCCACGAACTCCCTCCAGCCTGCGTTGCCCGCACCGGCGGTAGAATCCATGTCCGCGCCCGTCCCGCAGGAAGCCATGCAGGGCCGGCGTCCGCTCACCTCTACCAACGATCCCGACGCAAACATCGTCATGTCCGTCCCGGAGGTTCCCGGCCAGTTGAACGAAGGCACCGCCTTGCGCGCCCGCCTCCAGAACCCACTGTCCACGAAGGACACGCGCGTGGGCGACCCGTTCCTCGCCGAGGTCGTCCAGCCCGTCACGCAGAATGGCGTTGTCCTCATCCCTGTCGGCTCCCAGATTAAGGGTCGCGTCTCCGAGGTCCATGGAGGAAAGCGCTTCACCGGGCGTGCCTCCATCCGGCTGCAGCCTGAATCCATCACCTTCCCCGATGGCAAGGCCTATCGCCTGCACGCTGAGCTAGCCGACCTCGACAACTTCGCCGACGCACACGTGAACTCCGAAGGCACCGTCATCGGCACCGGTCACCCCAAGGCCGCACTCGCTGCAGTCGGCCTCACCACGGCGAGCGCCGCGACAGCCGGCGCAGTGATCGGCGGCGGCGTGGGCGCCGGAGTCGGCGCTGCCATCGGCGTGGGCGCCGGAGCCATCTGGTGGCTCAAGCGCGACGTCCAGCAGCAGCTCCCCATCGGCACCGGCCTTGTCTTCTCACTCGACCAGCCCTTCAACGTTTCCCCGACAGCTCAAACCGCTGAGCTGGCACACTAGCGTTCTCTGGGCCCCTCAACCTCAACCCCGCGCAGCAGAAAGGCCCTCGATCCGTCGAGGGCCTTTCTGCATTCACAACTTATCCCAGCAGCCGTTTCCAGTTCTTCTGGTTGCGCCGATAGCTCTTTTTCAGGTCCTCCAGAATCCGCTGAAAATCTCCGTTCTCGCTCAGCGGACGCCACGCCGGGTTCTTGCTAAACCACGGATAGTTCTCGTTGCCAAGATAGATCGCGCGCCTTAACCAGTGCAGCGCTTCGGGCGCATCCTCCTCGACTGCGAAGTAAGTCGCCAGCCTGTATGCCATCTCGCTGTCCGCACCTGCAGCCGACAGCACATCCTCTGTGATGAACGTCGCCGCTCGCGCGCGATCCCCCAGCTGCACATAGCACATCGCAATCGTCGGAAACACAATCCGCAACGAAGCGTCGTCGCGGATCACCTCTTCAAGCGTATCCACCGCACGCGACAACTGCCCCTCGCGCATCTGCTGATAGCCCTTCGAAATCCGCAGCAGCGGCTGCTTCGGCTCCAATGTCAGCCCCTTCTCGATCTCGTCGCTCGCCAGCTCCAACTGGTTCTGATATTGATACACACGGGCCCGATGGTTATAGATCACCGCGGCATTCGCGGGATTCAGTCGCAGCGACGTGTTGAACTGGTCCAGCGCCTCCTCATAAAGTCCGTCGATCCGCAGCGTGATCCCTGCCACCAGATGCACATTCCAGTCGTTGCCCGCCTCTTGAAGCAGATGCTCAATGCCATGCCGCGCGCTTTCCTTTTCGCCGCGCGACAGCAGCATGTACACACGATAGAGATTCGCCTCCACCGAATCCGGATCACGCTCCAGCGCGCGATCGAACGCCCTGCGCGCCTCCAGCACGTGCATCTGCCCCCCCATGCCGTGCCGCGCATACTGCAGATGCGTTATGCCCAGCCCAGACCACCCCGGCGCATACCCCGGATCACGCGCCACCACGCGCTCAAACTGCTCACGCGCACGATCCAGTTCATCGCGATTGCCCGTGCGCGACATGAACGACGATAACAGCGCGCGCGCCTGCAGATACTCCTCCGATACCGCTCCGCCCAGCGAGCTCTCACCGCTCGCCTGCGCGGCCCCGCTCGTGAACTCGCCTCTCCCCTGCAACTCCGCGAACACCTGATCGCAGATCTCTGTCTGCACGGCAATCAGATCAAACGTTGCGACGCTGATGGCACCGCCGGTCCGCACGCTCTGCCGTTGCACATCCAGCAACTGCCAGTTCAGATCAAATCCGCGCTCCGACCGCAGAAAACTTCCCGCCAGCACGAAATCCACCAGCAGCCTCCGCCCCACACTCAGCGGGTCAAGCTGCCGCGTGGGAATATTCATCAGCGTGCTCGACGGCCGCACCACCAGCGACGGCACTTTCGCCAGCCGCGTGGCGACCGCATCCGCCAGCGCCTGCCCATAAAAGTGCGTCGGCTCTGTGGTGCCCAGGTTCACGAACGGCAGCACCACAATGTCGGTGCCTTTCTTCTCCTGGCTCGTCGCACTCTCGCGAAACCGCTCCGCCAGCATCGACAGAATTCCCGTCGTCCGCTTCTCCTCCTCCGGCGTTTCGAGATCCAGCCGCTGCTGCGCCGGCATGTTGATCGCACCCTCGCCCGCCATGACCATCGAGTCCAGTTGCAGCGACTTCACTATCGTCTTCAGCCCTTCCCGCACCTCCGCGGCCGAGCCATACCGCTCCGCCGGCTGCTTCTCCAGACAGCGCAGAATCACGCTCTCCAGCTCACCCGGAATATCCGGAACAATCTCGCGCAATGATGGCGGCGCCGCAAACTGAATCGCCCGAATGCTTTGCAGCTCCTGCGCATCCGGCCGGTGGAACGGATGCCGCCCGCTCACCATCTCGTACAGAATCAACCCCAGCGCAAAGATGTCGCTCTGCACGCTGGACTGCCCCGTCACAAACTGCTCCGGCGCCATGTACGCGATCGTTCCTCCGCGCGCCGTGTACGTCGCGCCGGGCGGAATCTGCGGCGGCTGCCCCGGCAAGGAAGGATCAAAATTCCCGTTCGGCTCCTCGAGCTTCTCGCGCTTCAACTGCCTCGCCAGTCCGAAGTCCAGAATCTTGATCAGCCCGCCATCGGTCAGCATCACGTTGGCCGGCTTCAGATCGCGATGAAAAATCCCCAGGCTATGCGCCGCCTGCAGACCATCGGCAATCTGCATCCCGCTCGACAGCACCAGCTGCACATTCGCGGGCCCCTCAGCGATCACCTTGTCAAGGCTCTTGCCCGGGATGTACTGCATCACAATGTAGGCTTCCTCATCCTCCTCGCCTACCTCGTAGATCGCGCAAACGTTGGGATGATCGATCGCCGAAGCCAGTCGCGCCTCGCGCAATTGCGTCGCGCGCACCTGCTCCGCCGTCTGCACCCCGCGCTTCAGCAGCTTCAGGACCACCGGCCGCTGCAGCAGCGTGTCGTTGGCCAGGAAGACCACGCCGCTTCCGCCCGAGCCAATCTTCCGGATGAACTCATACTGGCGGATGACGCGACGCTTCATGGGGGCATTATCTCAAGTAACTCATTGATAACGATGTGGAAGAGCTCAGGCGCCCGGCAACTACAGCGCGAGCTGCACTCATCCGACACTTCCGGCGAGCTCCAGAATCTCGATAGTTATCGCTGGCGGCAAACTTGTCAGGCAGCCTATAGGCTGGTGAGCCGCATCAAACCAACGACCCTTAAAGCAGGCTGGCCTTGCTGTATCTGGTCAGCACCTTAATTCCACGACGGCAAGGCACGAATGTCCGCAACCATCCTGCTCATCGACGATAACGCTGTACAAGCGGCCACCCGGCAGACCATCCTCAAGCGCGCCGGCTACTTCGTCATCGCGGTCCTCAGTCCGGAGCGCGCCCTCGAGCAGCTCCGCAACAATGACTTCCCTGAGCCCATCGACCTCATCCTTACCGATCACATCATGCCCGGCATGACCGGCTCAGAGTTCGTCGCTCGCCTGCGTGAGTTCCAGGCCGCCCTTCCCGTGCTCGTTATCAGTGGCATGGCTGACGCGGAAGAAGAATACGAGCACCTTGGCGTCGAGTTCCGCCTCAAACCCTTGCTCCCCGACAACCTCCTCGCCAGCGTTCACCGCCTCATCTCTTCCCGAACCACCGAGCGCGCCTCCGCCTGAACCCGGACACCTCGCAGGCCGCCCCGAGCTCCAGACTCGCAATCACCCGACTCGAAAATCGCGCCTGAACGAACCCCGGGAGCATGACTACACTGCGTTCATGAAGAACCCTTCCCTGCGAAGCACGCTTCTCGTCTGCGGGCTGGCGCTCTTCTTCTCGTGGGCGTTCTTCTTCCTCAAGCACAATCCTTTGCTCCGCAACATCATCCCCTTCGCGGACGACCCCTACGATGCCGTCAGCTCGTTAGCCTTTATCGCAGCAAATCTCCTAGCCGCAACGTCACTGGCTCGAGTTCTCTTGCCTTACTTCGTAGGCCGAAGCGGTGCCAGTATCTATGTCTCTCGCACGCAAGCCGCCGTTTCGTTCTGCGTTCTTATGACTGTCGCGGCAGACACGATTGCGATGCTCCGGCATCTGTCGGAATGGCGCGGCACATCAGGAGAACCCGCGCTCCTCGCGATTCTCGCCTCGCTGCTCGCAGCCTCCATTGGCGTGCTCATCATCGTCTGCCATCGATCGCAACTCCCGAGCTTCCGCATTTGGGCAACGCCCTCGATAGTCCTCCTCGCAGCTCTTCTCTGCCTCTGGTTCTACCCCGAGTCCCTGATCCACAACTTACTGCCTCACCTCATCACCTGTGATCTCGCCGACGTGCTCCTGGTGGCGCCCGTTGCATCCTTCGCCCTGGCTCTCTTCCCCGGTGAATCCCCTCCAACGCCCCACGTTCGCAGCTTGCCCCGCCGGTTAGGCGCCGTCCCGCGGTGGACGATCGTCGCGTTCCTCGGATCCGCCGTCGGCTTGGCCGCGTTCCTCGCAGAGATTCGCGAATCCGCAGCCTCCCTCCCCATCGCGCGAATCGCCTTCGTCGGCTCCGTCTACGCCTATCTCGGCCTCTCCGGTCTGCTCATCGCGTACGCCTTCCTCCGCAAACCCCTCGGCTTCCAGATCACCCGCCCGAACCACTGATCCTCACCCGTCCGATAATCACCCGCCGAAATCTGAGAAAATAGACGTCGAGGACGCCTGCTCTCAATGCTGCACCCCATGCCCTCCTTCGGCAGCTTTGCGCTGCTCACAGCGCTCATGCTCTGTGTCTACACGCTCTTCAGTGGCGCGGTCTCTTTGCGCGCGCTTGCGACAGGCCGCCAGCTCGCCGTCTCCCCTGGAGCCCTCCGTGAGACCTCGCGCCGCGCCGGCATCGCCAGCTTCATCGTCATCTCCTGCGCCGCCTTCGCGCTCATATGGGCCGCCTTCACCAACGATTTCTCCGTCGACTACATCCTCCACCACACCAATCGCGACCTCAACCCGCTCTACAAGTTCTCCGCACTCTGGTCCGGTCAGGAAGGTTCACTCCTCCTCTGGGCATGGCTGCTGGCCGCCTACGGCTTCGTCATGCGCATCCGCGATAAAGCCGACGTCACCCTCCACGCCTACGCGTCGACCATCCTCTCGGCCATCCAAGTCTTCTTCCTCCTCCTGCTCGTCTTCGCCGCGCCGCCCTTCGCCCTCGCACCCGGCCCGCTCCACGCCGACGGCTTCGGCCTCAACCCGCTCCTGCAGTACCCCGAGATGGTCATTCATCCGCCAATGCTCTATCTCGGCTACGTCGGCTTCAGCGTGCCCTTCGCCTTCGCACTCGGCGCGCTCATGATGCGCTACCCGGGCGAAAAGTGGATTTACATCACCCGCCGCTGGACGATGGTCACCTGGCTCTTTCTCACCTGCGGCATCTGCCTCGGCATGCACTGGGCCTACGCCGTGCTCGGCTGGGGCGGCTACTGGGGATGGGACCCCGTCGAAAACGCCAGCCTCATGCCCTGGCTGGCCGGAACCGCCTTCCTGCACTCCGTCATGATGCAGGAGAAGCGCGGCATGATGAAGCGCTGGAACGTCTGGCTCATCTTCGCGACGTTCATGCTCTCCATCCTCGGCACGCTGCTCACCCGCTCCGGCGTCGTCAGCTCCGTCCACGCGTTCGCCGAAAGCGACATCGGCAACTGGTTCTATGCCTTCCTTCTGATCGTCTTCATCGTCTGCCTCTTCACCTTTCTGCGCCAGCGCGATCACCTCCGCGCGGAAAACAAACTTGAATCCCTCGTCTCGCGCGAGTCCTCGTTCCTGTTCAACAACCTCGTCCTGCTCACCGCCTGCTTCACCATCCTCTGGGGCACGCTCTTCCCCATTCTCAGCGAGTACGTACAAGGCTCCAAGGTCACGATGGGCCCGCCGTTCTACAACCGCGTCGCCGTCCCCATCGGGCTCTTCCTTATCTTCCTCACCGGAGTCGGCCCTCTGCTCGCCTGGCGCGCCACGTCCATGCGCTCCATCCGCCGCAACCTCCTGCTCCCCTGCATTGCCGTCATCGTCAGCGCGACCATTCTGATGATCACCGGCCTCCGCCCCTGGAATGAACCTGACGGCTCTACCGGCGCCATCTACTCGCTCGTCTGCTTCTCACTCGCCGCCGGCGTCATCACCGCCATCGTCACCGAGTTCCTCCGCGGCGCCAACGTCATCCGCACCCAAACCCGCAGGAACCTGCTCTCCTCCGCCATTCTCCTCACGCGCCGCAACACCCGCCGCTACGGCGGATACATCATCCACTTCGGCATCGTCGTTCTCTTCATCGGCGTCGCAGGCTCTGCCTTCAATCAGTCCCGCGAGCTCGAGATGACCTTTGGCGACTCGCTCCAGATCGGCTCCTACAAGCTCGTCTGCCAGTCCTACTCGCAGGACTCGAACCCCAACTACGACACCGACTACGCTCTCCTCGACGTCTTCCATAACGGCAAGAAGATCACGCAGCTCGCGCCCGAGCGCCGCTTCTACAACGCCAGCCAGGAGTACGAAACCCGCGTCGCCATTCACTCCACTCTCGCGCGCGATCTCTACGTCGTCTTCGAAGGCCGCAATCCGGAAACCGACAAGCCGATCATCAAGGTCTTCCTCAATCCACTCGTCAACTGGATCTGGATCGGGGTCGCCATCGTCATCTTCGGCACCGCGATCGCACTTGTCCCCCCGCTCAAACCGGGTACCCCAGCTTCGCCCGCGCCCTTATCCAGGGCCGATGCCGCAGAGCGCCGCGAAGTCGTCCATGCGTAAGCGCCTTCTCCACATCGCGCTTCTCTGTCTCCTCGCCGTGCCGATGCTCGGCGCGGGCGCTCCGTCCTCGCGCTTCAACGCCCTCGGCCACAAACTCATGTGTGTCTGCGGCTGCGGCCAGGTCCTGCTCGAGTGCAACCACGTTGGCTGCCCCGACTCCGACCGCATGATCACCGAGCTTCGTACCGAAATTGCTACTGGCCTTCCCGACTCCGGCGTGCTGAACTGGTTTGTCGGAAAGTACGGGCCCACGGTACTCGCCGCGCCGCTTCGCGGCGGCTTTGACATCGTCGCCTGGATCGTTCCCTTCGCCGCACTCTTTCTGGGCATCGCGATCGTCGTCTTCCTGATTCGCCTCTGGCGTCGTCGTTCGCCCACAGGCCCCTCGGACGGTCCGCCATCGCCAATCGACGACACAACTCGCGATCGCATCCGCCGGGAGACTACATACTAGGTCACCCCGACCAATACCCATTAGTCACATTTGAGTGTTACTCTGGTTCGCGTCCTATGACGCGACCAGAGTTGCTCAAGATCGTCATCGGTCGGGCCCGCGCCAACGGCTTCGAATTCCGCCGGTGGTACACCACCCGGCTTGCCCTCCCCTGGACCTCCGCCGACGATGCCATCGCTGCGCTCGATCAGCACCGCCACTACTACGCCCTGCTCTTTTCCCACGAGTTCGCCATGGCCTTCTGGAAGCCCGGCGCCGAGATCACCTTCCAGATTCCCGCCAAGGCCTTTCAGCGTCGCATGGCCGACGGCTCCATCCAGACCGTTGCCCGCAAGCCGTTCATCCGCCGCAGCGCCCGCAAAGACGCCTGGCGCTACCACCTCCGCGAAATGGCCCTCGCCGAAGAGCCGCTCCGCTACATTCGCCGCTACCTGAATGTAGAAGACGACCTCGTCCAGCCCGCCCCCGACGTGACCTCAGAAACCGCATCTTCACCGCACAAACCTGAGCCAGCGCGCTCCTCGCAGCAGAAGGCTGCCCCCAAACCCCAGCGCCCCATGCCGCAACACCCACCAGCCTTCCTGCGCCGCCCGTATCCTTAGCCGCCGCCGGTCATCTCTTTCAAGGCCGCCTGCGCCGCCTTGCGCGTCTTCGGCACCGGATCCAGCTGCAGGCACCTCTTGTAGTTCTGCTCCGCCTCATCCAGCTTGCCCAGCTTCCTCGCCGCCTCGGCCAGCGCCAGGTGCGCGTCCGGATCGTCCGCATCAAGCGACACCGCATCCTTCGCTCGCATGTACGCGCCCTTGAAATTGCCGTCGTTCTGATAGAACGACGCAACTTGCATGTCCTCCGCAAACTGCTGCGAGTTCGTCTTCACCGGCTCTGCCGTTCTCCTGCGGCTGGCCCGCGTCTTCGTCGGCACTCCTTCATCATCCTCATTCGGCGAACCCACCGGCTGGTCCGCACCCGAGCTCGAGTACCCCGATGAACTCGACGACGAACTCGAGCTGCTCGCACCCGAGCTCCCCGCATCCTGCAACCCACCCGGCGGAGCCGGCTTCACATCCCCCGCACCACCCGACGACGATGACGATGACGATCCCTGCGCATCATCTCCCGGGTACGGAAACTGCTGCGCCGGACTCTTCGGCGCCTGTTGGGCATTGGAATTCGCCGGAGCATTTGGCGCGCTCTGACCATTTGCCGCCGCCGGCTTCGCCGCATTCGCGTCTCCCGGATACGGAAACTGCTGCGCTGCATTCGACGGCACCGGCTGGTCCTGCGCCGGCCCACAGTTGCTCGTCGTCGTCCACTTCCCGTCAGGACCCTTCGTCGCCCCACCCGTGCAGTTCATCTGCGTCTGCGGCGCCGCAGGCCTTCCTTCCGGCGTCTGCTTCCACTGCGGCTCATTGGCCTGGCTTGCCGGCGTCTGCGCGCACACCACCCCTACGCCCAGCCCAACCACACACGCCGCCAGCCACACTCGCCTCATACCTTTATTAGACGACAATCCCTCCCCACCAGCACGCACCAATCTCCCGCTCTCTACACCCCTGTTCCTTGATCTCTGATCCCTATTCCCTGGTCCCTGATCCCTAATCCCTTCCTTGCTATACTCCACCCCATGTCCCGGCCCACCACCCCCGCCACACCCCGCCTGCTCATCCGCTCCTCCGCCATCCATGCCGCCGGCGTCACCACGCTCGACCCGATCCCGCGGGGTCGCCGCATCCTCGAGTACGACGGCCCTCGCATCCCCAAATCCGTTGCCGACGACCGCTACGCCGACAAGCCCGTCACCTACCTCTTCTCCATCGACGGCACCGAGGACGTCATCGACGGCTTCTCCGCCGCCATGTTCGTCAACCACTCCTGCGCGCCCAACTGCGAGACCGAAGAGGACGACGGCCGCGTCTGGATCAAGGCCATCCGCAACATAGCCGCCGGCGAAGAGCTCGTCTACGAGTACAACCTCCACGACTCCGACGACGACTCCGCCGACTGCTACTGCGGCGCCCCCAACTGCCGCCGCACCATGTTCTCCGACGACGAACTCAAACGCCGCGCCCGCCTCGCCAAACGCAAAGCAGCCAAGGCAAACCGCTAGCGTATAGCTCTTTACGACGATCGCTGAACGCTACCCGGTCGGCTGGACACGCGGCAGAGCAGATGGAATCAAGCCGTCGCCAATCAGAATACTGCGGTCCTTCCCTTTCAAAAGAAGGTCCATCAACTCGTAGATCTTCGTCTCAGCCGGCTCAAAGTATTCGCCATGGATCTGTATCCCGTTCACCGGCTGAAGAAATAATTGCGTGCAATCCACGTCCCACACGTTGTCCGGCACCGGATACGAATTGTCCAGACCAGCTCGCCCCAGGCGCCGTTTGCCAAAGTGTTTCAGGCCTGCTGAAGCTCCTAAGACATCGTCACGTCCTGTGTACAGTGCGGTGATCCTGTAAGAGAGATTCGCAAGCCCTTCACCATCTCCGTGCGTCACAGTTTCGCCACTTCGAAACAGATCGTTGTCCACGTCCGCCGCTACCATGAGCACTTCGTTCATCAGACTCACCAGCAGTGGCCTGTTTTTCCGGGTCCAAAGGTCATTCATCGAATATTCGAGCACGTAGTTGCCCATACTGTGCGCAATGATCGAAGTCCGCGCCCGGCAAGCCTTGGTTGGATCCTGCTGAGCTATCAGCTGCTGCGCCGACATCCAGTCATAAAGCTCGGAAAGCACATTGGTCAGATCATCGGCAACCTTGCGCGCTTCCGCCCTATCCGGCAAATACCCTAGAAGCTCACCCTTCGAAGGCCAATCGAACGAGATGATCTCTCCCAAAGAATCTGGTCCGTCATACAGAGTCTTCGCAATCTTGTCGTATCTCGTGACCGCATCTATCCAACCGTTGTTATATCCATGAATAAACAGCGACAGATGCTTTTGATCCGCAGACGGAAGTTGAATTGGATTGGGAAACGTCTTCGCGATCTCAATCAGCGCAGCCTTGAACTGGTCGAGAGTCAACGGCTGCCAGGACGAACGCTTGGTTATGTCCTTCCCTGACGCCGGATCAAACTTCCAGAGCGTAACTTGCGCGTAGTCTTTGCCGAAGCCATCATCCTGCTGATTCCTGTTCGTAATGAGCCACCGCACATGCGCACCTCTCCACGGAAGATGGGCTACACGCTAAAAGGATCAGCGACGTTGATCAACAAAAAAATGGAGCTTCTGCCTAAGCCTGCGCGCGGTCACCTCGCTGCATCCATTCCTGTCGGCTGCAAATCGCGCAACAGATAGGCCTGGACCCTGCACCAAATCCTCACCACCGGTCCATCGTTGCCCTCAACGGATCACCCCATCCCGGCCGCCATCGCGATCATGAACGAGTTGAACTGCCGCCGGTCCATAGTGATAGGATTGCACCCGCGCTCCCAGCGATGTCTTGAGCAGACCGCCGCCCTGGCGAGCCGACATGTCCACCTCACCCCTAACCCCTCGCTCCCTAACTTCTCTCCCCTACCGCTTCAGCAGATCGACAGGCACATTCACATCCTGCACCCGAAACATCCCCGCCAGCGCGGGATGCTTCACCGCAACCGCGCGGTACATCTCCCACGCCACCCTCCTGTAGCTGAAGTGCCCCGCCACCCCCGACCGCAGCTCCGAGATATACAGCGCCTCCGCAAAATCCATCTTGAACAGCGCCCTGCACCGCGTGCCCAGCGGCAGCAGATACTGGGCGCTTTGCTTCGCTTCTGGCTCATCGCTATCGCACAGCTCCCGATACGCCAGCCGCGCCGCATCCATCGCACTCTTGTACTTGCCGGCAAGTCCCGCCTCTTCCAGCGTCGGCTGCCCCGGACACACCGGCTCGTCGTATCCATGCACATCGCTGAACGCCTGCAGCAGCTGCACACAGCGCCGGTGCCGATGCATATCCCGAAACCCGCCCACATCCATCAGGATGTCGAACCTGAACCCATGCCCCGCGCTGAACGCCCGCAGCAGCTCATCATGCCTTCCGCGATGTGCCGTTCCCAGCTTCAAGATCTCATTCCGCCGCGTCTCGCTCAGCGCCGCCACCGCCCCGCGTAACTGCCGGTACGAGTAATGGCAGTGCGGATACAGCAACGACGTCGCAATCTCGACCTCGATATCCTCATCATCATCCAGCAGATCCACCACCGGCGCCGGATACACCGGAGCCGCATTGCCCTCGCTGTCGCGCATCAGCTCGCGTGCTGCCTCGGCCAGCTCCTTGCGGCTCGCCATCGTGTAGTCACTCGCCTCCGCATACTTCACGAGAGTCGGCGCAGCCTTCACCGGCGGCATCAGCTCCTGCAGAATCTCCGCAGTCGCAGCCGGGTCGACGTTCCCCTCGCCGGCCATCTCCTCCAGCCGGTCGCGCAGCACATTCCACGCCGGATCGCTCGCCGCCCCACGCAGCTTCGCACCCAGCTCACGAATCTCCGCAAACTCACTCGACAGCAGCCGCGACACCTGCGTCTCCAGCGTGCGCGCATTCACAATCTGCCCCAGCGACGTATTCGTCGCCAGCGGCAGCAGATACCGCGCCGCATCGAACGCCCGCGCCTTCAACGTCCGCCCATAGCTCTCCGGCTTCATCTCCTCGGGCCGCGCAATCACGCCTTGCAGCGCCTCGAACATCCCCGCGCCAATCTCTTCGTAGGCCTTGAACAGCGCCTCAACCGCTGCGGTGTAGTGCTTGCGCGCTCCCTTGCTCAGCTGCGGCGTATACCACCCGCTCTGCCGGAAGTTCTGATACCGCGTCGACCGCTCCTGCCCATCCCACCGCGTCTCGTCCACCAGCGTGATCGCCGCCAGCAGCGACAGCTTCTCCACCGCAAACGGAATATGCGCCAGGTCCGCAATCGACCTGTGCCCATACTGGAAATAAAACGTGTTCAGAAACTGCTCAGCCTTCTGCGAGCTGATCTCCACCAGCGACTCCCGCATCGTCAGCGCCGACCGCGAGTACTTCGCCATCGCATACGCCAGCACCTCCGGCTCCGCGCCATGGATCGCATACACTTCGGTCGTGCTTTCAGCGCCAGGCTTCGGTTCAGGCCTGGATTCAGTTGTTGAGGTCTGGGGCAGATCAGGGGCAGCGGTAGGCGAGGACATGTCCGCTAAAGAATACTCTGCCGCTCCCATGTTGGAATCTCGTCCCTTTTTCCAGCGCGCCGCCTGTCGCCCTCCCCTCAACTCTGCGAAAATGGTTCACGATCTCCGGCATGCCCCTTGACATCCTGAACTTCGTCCGCAAATGGCAGCAGTCCTCGCTTACCGAGCGCTCCGCCTATCAGCAGCATTTCCGCGACCTCTGCGAAGCCCTGGGCGTACCCCACCCCACCGAGCAGGACGTCGACGGCAGCAGCTACACCTTCGAAAAGCACGTCCCCAAAACCGGCACCGACGACAAAGGCTTCGCCGACGTCTGGAAGCGCGGCTACTTCGGCTGGGAATACAAGTCCAAAGGCGGCGACCTCAAAAAAGCCTACCGCCAGCTCAACGAGTACCAGGAAGCGCTGCTCAATCCGCCGCTCGGCGTCGTCTGCGACTTCGACCGCTTTGAAGTCCACACCCGGTTTGAAAACGCCCCGCCACGCGTTTACAAATTCACGCTCGAAGACCTGCTCCACGCCCGCGACACGCCAAGCTGCTCCATCCCTCCGCTCGAAGTCCTCCGCCACGTCTTCGGCGACTTCAACCAGCTCCGCCCCGATCGCTCCGCCGCCCGCGTCACCGAAGCCGCAGCCGCAGACTTCCTGAAGCTCGCTCAACAGCTCGAGCTCGAGCGTGCCGCCGATCCCAACCCGCCCACCAAAGAACAGATCGCGCACTTCCTCATGCGCCTCGTCTTCTGCCTCTTCGCAGATTCCGTGGAGCTGATCCCCAACCATGCCTTCCGCAACCTGATAAAAAATGACCGCTTCCTGCCCAGCCGCTTCAACAAGAAGTTGCCGGACCTTCTGGAAGCCATGAGCAGCCCCGAGGGCTTCTTCGGCGCCGACGATATTCCATGGTTCAACGGCGATCTCTTCAAGCCGAACGATCACCTGATCGTGCTCAACAAGGCCGATCTCGGCATCCTCTATTCCGCCGCCCAGCACGACTGGTCCCACATCGAGCCCTCCATCTTCGGCACCCTCTTCGAGCGCTCCCTGGACGCCGCCAAACGCTCCCTCATCGGCGCGCACTACACCTCACCCGAAGACATCGCCCTGCTCGTCGAGCCCGTCGTCATGCAACCTCTCCGCCGCCGCTGGGCCGAAGTCCAGCAGTCCGTCCTCGCCGCCTTGGCGGAAGAAAACTCTGCGGCCGATTCTGTCTCTAGAAGGGGCACGACTTCAGTCGTGCCATCAACAGCCGCTTCCTCGGGGGCTTCAGCCCCTGAGGTACGCTTGCCGAAGCGCAGTTCCAAGCCTTCCCAACCGACTCTCAAACTCAACCGCCCCGCCCTCGACCTCCTCCAGAACTGGGCCGCCGAGCTCTCCAGCGTCCGCGTGCTCGACCCCGCCTGCGGCTCCGGCAATTTCCTCTACATCACCCTCAAACGCCTGCTCGACCTCTGGCATGAGACCCGCGTCTTCGCCCTCCACCACGGCCTCACCCTCGCCGTCGATCCCATGCCGAATCCCGCCCAGCTCTTCGGCATCGAGACCGACTTTTACGCGCACGAAATCGCCAGCATCGTCGTCTGGATCGGCTTCCTCCAGTGGAAACACGACCACGGCGTCGAGGACCACAAGACTCCACTCCTCCGCAAACTCACCAACATCGAGCACGGCGACGCGATCCTGCGTTACGACGCAGAGGGCAAGCCCTACGAACCAGAGTGGCCAGAAGCCGAGTACATCGTCGGTAATCCGCCGTTTTTGGGTGACAAGAAAATGCGAACGGAGCTCAACATCGAGCCTCACATTCAGTATGTTGACGACCTCCGAACCCTCTATGAAGGCCGAGTTCCAGGCGGTGCCGACCTCGTAACTTACTGGTTCGAGAAAGCGCGCGGATTAGTTCACCTCGGAAGGGCACACCGAGCCGGCCTACTTGCCACACAAGGCATCCGTGGCGGAACGAACAGAGTCGTGCTGGAACGAGTCAAGGAGTCCGGCAAGATTTTTTGGGCATTGAGCGACCGTGACTGGATTCTTAATGGCGCGATGGTCCATGTATCCATGATTGCTTTCGACGACGGCAACGAGCCGGAGACAATGTTGGACGGCGAACGGGTCCCCGAAATCAGCGCAGCCCTGACAGGTGGCGTCGATCACACGAAAGCCGTTCGCCTAAACGAGAACAGCGATCTAGCGTTTATCGGCGATATGAAAAAGGGAAGCTTCGATATAAGCGAGGATGTAGCTCGACGGATGCTGAATGCGCCGAGCAATCCCAACGGAAAGAAGAACGACGAGGTCGTTAAGCCCTTCCTCAATGCAAGGGACATCACGATGAGGTCCCGGCGGAAATGGATTATCGATTTCGGCGAAATGGGCGAGGAGGAAGCCGCCCTCTTCGAAGCGCCATTTCATTACTTAGAAACTCATGAAAAGAAGCACCGTTCGACTGTCCGCAACCCGCTTGAACGCTCGCGATGGTGGCAACATGGGCGAGTAGCCCGAGACATGAGGGCCGCGGTTTTCGGACTGTATCGATTCATCGCGACGCCGCGTCATTCGAAGCATCGCATTTTCATCTGGGTAGATCCGGAAGTAATACCGGACAGCGCCCTCGTAGTCTTTGCAAGGGAAGATGACTACTTTTTTGGCGTTCTTCACGCACAAATACATGAACTTTGGTCGAGACGGACCGGTACGCAGGTTCGAGACGCCGAAAGTGGATTTCGGTACACTCCGATGGTCTGCTTCGATCAATTCCCCTTCCCTTGGCCACCCGGCAAAGAACCCGCCGACGACCCGCGCGTCGAAGCCATCTCCGCCGCCGCCCGCGAGCTCGTCGCCAAACGCGACGCCTGGCTCAACCCAGCGAACATCTCTGAGGCCGACCTCAAAAAGCGCACCCTCACCAACCTCTACAACGAGCGGCCCACCTGGCTCTCGAACCTCCATCGCACCCTCGATGAGGCCGTATTCGCCGCCTACGGCTGGCCCTCAAACCTAACCGACACCGAGATCCTTGAACGCCTCCTCGCCCTCAATCACGAGCGCGCAGCAAAACAGTAGAGAATACCCTCAGCAGGAGTACTCATGCCCTCTTCCCTAACCGGCAAAGTCGCGCTCGTCACCGGAGCCTCGCAGGGCATCGGCCGCGCCATCGCCCTCGATCTCGCGAAACATGGCGCCGCGGTAGCCTTGGCCGCGCGGAGTCTAGACAAGCTTGAATCCCTCGCCGCCGAAGTCACCTCCGCCGGAGGCACAGCTAGGGCCTTCGCTCTCGACGTCGCCTCCGAGGACTCCATCAAGTCCTGCGCAAAGCAAGTCCTCGCCGAGCTTGGCGCCTGCCACATCCTCGTCAACAACGCCGGCATCACTCGCGACGGCCTCGCCCTGCGCATGAAGCTCGCCGACTTCGACGACATCCTCCGCGCGAACCTCACCGGCGCCTTCCTGCTCACCCAGGCGGTCATCAGCAGCATGATGAAAGCCCGCTGGGGCCGCGTGATCAACATCACCTCCGTCGTCGGCGAGACCGGAGCCGCCGGCCAGGTCAACTACGCGGCTTCAAAAGCAGGATTGATCGGCCTGACCAAGTCTCTCGCGCGCGAATTCGCCTCCCGCAACATCACCGTGAACGCCATCGCCCCCGGGTTCATCGCCACTGCCATGACTGACGCTCTCACCGAGGACCAGCGGGCCGGAATCCTCGCTCAGGTTCCCCTCGGCCGCTACGGGACTGTCGAGGACATCGCATCAGCGGTTAGCTTCCTCGCCTCCGACGCAGCTGCCTACATTACCGGGCACACCCTCGATGTCAATGGCGGAATGTACATGGGTTGATTAGTGCCCTGATATCAACGACTCACAAACCTAACGAATCCGAATTGGTACAGCGGGCAAAAGATATCGAAGATTCCCCTTGCCACTACTACCTTCGGTGGTTACTTTACGGCTAATGGCAAACATGCATACAGCTCTGCCGCCGTCCGAAACCGCGGTTTTTACGAGTCCTGAGCCGATTAATATTGGGGTGACCATTCGCGGGTTCCGGCTGCAGAAGGGGCTGTCGCAGGGCGATATTGAGAAGCGTACGGGCCTGCTTCGCTGTTACCTTTCGCGTGTGGAAAACGGGCATACGGTGCCTTCGCTGGAGACGCTGCAGAAGATCGCGGGGGCCCTCGATATCTCGCTAAGTCATTTCTTTTCTGAAGATCCGGTTCGCGAAGTATCCGGCGTGTCGCTCACCGAAGACGAGATTCGTTTCCTCACCCAGGTGCAGCGCTACGCTGCAAATCTCACCGAAAGCGACCGCCGGCTGCTGCTGGCGATGGTCCGCAAATTCGCGGCGACGGTGTCCACAACCTTCGACTAAGTCGTTGATTCTTCGTGGAATTGTCGTATGACGACTATTCGATTTTAAGGCATTTGAACGTATAAAAAGCGGGTTTTTGCGCATTTTTGAGGGGTCAATTTTTGGCCTTTTCAGCCTCTCGCGAACTTCGAGAGGGCGTATCCGACCAGCGACAGGATGAACGCCGCAGCCGTGAAGGTCGCCCGCTGGCGCGCTCGATAGCTGGTCTTGCCGGTCGTCATCTTCGGCAGCAGGGGCAGGCCGAGCGCCAGCCCGCTCAGCAGGCCGCCGAGATGCGCCGAGTTATCGATGTGGGGAATGTTGCCCGGGTTTACGTGCAGCCGCGCCCACTCCGCCGCGGTCAGCGATGGCGAGAACTGCGGCGCGATGCCCAGGGCGAGGTTAATCACCGCAAACAGGATGACCTGGCGGCGGAGGTTCTTCAGCTCCTCCCAGGGCAGGTTCAGCTTGCGGTTGGAGAGCAGCACGATCAGGATGCCGGCAATGCCGAAGATTGCGCCTGAGGCGCCGACCGCGAGCACGTCCGAGCGCGTGAAGACGCTCTCCGCTGCCGACAGGAGATTCCCGGTCACGCCCGTCAGGAGGTAAACCCAGATCAGCCCCCAGCGCCCAAGCAGCGGTTCGCCAAACAACCCGAGGTTCCAGAGACACCAGAGGTTCACACCGATGTGCAGAATGCTGGCATGGACAAAACAGGCTGTCACCAGCCGCCACCACTGGCCCTGCGCAATCGCCGCCCAGCTGTCGCAGCCGCCAAAGTAGTACAGCACGTCGCCGTTGAACTGCGCGGTCAGAATCGAGCCGAACTGATGGGCCTTGAGGAGCGGAATCACCGGGCTCCAGTGAAACATCACCAGGAAGACCAGGATGTTGATGGCCATCAGGATCGAGGTCGCCGGATAGGCCGCAATCAGCGACGGCCACGGACGCTTGCGCACCTGCGGCCCGCCGCCGCGTGTGGCCTCGCCGGCGCGCGCGGCTGTGGCGGACGCCGGCTCATGCGCATGTCCTTGCGCATAGACAACATCAGTGTTTTGGTGATTCGAGGACAAACAGACTCTCAAGCAGCGGGATGAAACATCATCATAGCTGAGAAGCAGAGGGTAAGGAGTAAGGCGTAAAGCGGCCGACGGACCACACTCGAGTGCTTACCCATTACACCTTGGTGTCTGGCTTTACGCCTGCTTCCAGAGGCGGTCGCGCAGTTCCGGCGAGACGTGCTCGCGAACTATGGCGGAGACCATGCCGGGGACCGGCGTCGTCATCAAGACCAGGGCCCACAGCAGAAGCGAGAAGATCACACCCGAGACCGCCACCGCTTCCAGACTGATTGTGATGCTCGGCGGGACGTGCGCGAGCATCAGGGCACGGTCGCTGCCGAGGTGCAGGTGCAGGCTTCCGCTGAGGTGCCGTATTGCCTCCAGCCGGTGCAGCACCAGGGCCGCCAGAACGAAAGCGCCGCAGGCCAGGGTGGTTACGACCAGCAGCAGCAGGTCGACCGTACGATGAATCCGCTGCTTGCCGCGACAGTGCGGGCAGCCGCGCAGATGGGCCTCGTAGTCGCCGCGGAGCCCCGCAGGGGTGCCGGAGATGTCATACCGCCACCCTGAAAGGATGTGGCCGATCACCTGGTCTGTGCAGGGGGTATGGGCGTCCTGGAGGGGATGTCGAGAAAGAGTCGGCATTTGTTTACGCAATTTTGATTCTACTTCACTGCTGGTGCCGGGGAAAGCGCCAAGCTGGAGTCTTTGCGTGCCGTATGGGTGGTCCCATCTCTGGTTTAAGTCTATGTTTTACAACCGAATTGGCTCGAGTGCAACATCTTGCCGGGCCAATAGGACCCGGTTACCCAAAAGGGTCATCCGGTCGCCGATGGCCTGCTCGGCGGCCAGTTTGGCCAGCTCGGGCAGGTTGTTCTGTTCACTTAGATGTCCCAGCACGATGGTGTGTGCACCACCGTCGTAATCTCTCATCAAAAACTCGGCTGCAGCGGCATTGGAGAGGTGGCCAACCCGGCTGAGGACGCGCTGCTTGACGCTCCAGGGGTAGGGCCCGTCCTTGAGCATCTCGAGATCGTGGTTGGACTCAAGCAGCAGGACATCCACGTTCTTGAGCGCAAGCTTCACATTCTGGGGGACATAGCCAAGGTCAGTGGCGACGGCCATGCGGATGGATTCGCCGGGAGCGTAGAAGACAAAGCCGCAGGGGTCAGCAGCATCGTGGGGAATCGTGAAGGGGCAGACTTCGAGGTCGCCGATGCGGAAGCTGCGGCCGGCCTCGAAGAACTCCAATGCCGGAAGGGCGGTCGGGTTCACCTTTTGGGTTTCATTGCATGGATCGGGCTCGGTTTCGGCCGGTGCTGCCTCGATGCCGGCCTCCATCGCCTCGCGTTCGCGCTGGATCTTTTCGAACCACGCCTTGTAGGTCATGCGCTTTTGCGGCGTGAGCATGCGCACCCAGGCGCGGTGCGTGGCCTGGGTGAAGAAGACAGGGATCTTCAGTTTGCGGGCGAGCACGGACAGCCCGGCGACGTGGTCGAGGTGCTCATGGGTGATAAGGATGGCCTTGAGATTGGCGGGGTCTTCGCCTACGGCGGCCATGCGGCGAAGGATCTCGCGGCAGGAGAGGCCGGCGTCAACGAGGACGGCGGTCTGGCCAGCGGCGACCAGCGTGGAGTTGCCACGCGATCCCGAAGCTAGAACGGTCATCCGCATGGTTGAGAGGATACAGCGGGGAGCGGTTCAAAACTCGTCCGCAATCTAGCTGGATACCCTTGCCACGATGTTCAGACGGCGTGGTTGTGCCGCAATGGGACGATTTTTCGTCGGGCATACTTCCGTATAGCCGACCATCCGCTCGAAATCGACTCCATAGCCAATTTGCCGCGATGTCAAACCTAGTGTTTTACTGCGGCGCATGCATTCCTTACCGCAATGGGTCCGCAGGACGCTGATGGCGTTCTTGTGTCTCTTGGCTTTCGGTTGGCTATACGAAGAGACAGCACAGTGGCTGCTCCGGTGGCATGGCCAACAGCTCTTAGGTCAGATCAATTCTCTTCAAGTCGGCGGTAAACCTTCGAACTTGGGCACATTAATCGGTGCCTGGAGCAAGCGCGGGACGCTGGAGAAGAGTTGTTCTGGCGAGACCTGCGATTACTTCATTATCAGCCGCCACCTTCTGCCGTCGCCAGTTCGCGGAGACCCAGAACAACCGCACAAGAACTGGATTGCCGGGCTTATTGATCACACCGGGCTACGCAATTCGGCAATAGGTGCAAGAGTGCAGACCGAGAATGGAGTGATTATCCAGAAGTCGTTCATTGAAGACGTAGGCCTCCCCGTGCGTGATTGGTACCTCCGAAGTGGCGCATTTGTGCCGGACTTAGCCGTGTCATCAGGCGAGAACACTGAGTTTCCCGACTATAGGCACATCAACCCGGAGCACCCGTTTCGGTATGCGCGTCGAGTGAAAGGCGAATACGGGCTGGGTGTTACGTTTACCTCGAATGAATCAGCTCCTGAAAAAGAGAAATTGATGAATTTTCGTTTCTCATGCATTACAAACTTTCTCCCCTGCAGAAACGAGAGCGAGATTCTGGCGGAGGGTGCTCGCTTACTTGAGAGCCAGCAGTAAGGGTTCTTTATCGGAAAGAACGAACTACGGCTTCACCGGATTCCGCAGCGGCGCGAGGAACGTGACGATCGAGCGCATCACGAGCTCGTTGCGCTGGTTGTAGACGGTGGTGCGGGAGCGGACAACGCCGTACTGCGGACGGGACTGCGAGTGCCGCACGGTGAGGATCTCGGCTTCGGTGCGCAAGGAATCGCCCGGGCGGACGGGCGCGGTCCAGCGCATCTCTTCAACGCCGGCGCCGAGCATGCCGCCGGCAATGTGCAGCGACTCGACGCGCAGGCGCATGACGATGGCGGCGGTGAGCCAGCCTGAGGCAGCGAGGCCCTTGAAGAAGGAGCTCTCGCCGGCGGCCTGGTCGATGTGGAAGGGCTGCGGGTCGTAGCGCTCGCCGAATTCTTTGATCTCCTCGGCCGTGACCTTGTAGGAGCGGCTGGAGTTGAAGGTCATGCCGGGGTGCAGGTCTTCGAAGTAGAGTTCTTTGGTGCTCACGAGGTCTCCTGGAGAAGTTAGGAGTGAGGGGTTAGGGGTTAGGAAAGGCGCTTCACTTCTTAGCGTAATCGTAGAAGCCTTTGCCGGATTTGCGGCCGAGCCACCCGGCATCGACCATGCGGATGAGGAGAGGGCAGGGGCGGTATTTGGGGTCGCCGAGGCCGGATTCGAGCACGCGCATGATGTCGAGGCAGACGTCGAGGCCGATGAAGTCGGCGAGGGTGAGCGGGCCCATGGGGTGGGCCATGCCGAGGCGGAAGACCTCGTCGACGGCTTCGGGGGTGGCGACGCCTTCCATGACGGCGAACATGGCCTCGTTGAGCATGGGCATGAGGACGCGGTTGGAGACGAAGCCGGCGGCGTCGTTCACTTCGACGGGGGTCTTGCCGAGCTCGAGCGCGAGGGTGTGGACGCGCTGGAAGGTGGCTTCGTCGGTCTGGAGGCCGCGTATGACTTCGACGAGCGACATGACCGGGACGGGGTTGAAGAAGTGCATGCCGATGACGTTGGCGGGGCGCGAGGTGGTGGCGGCGAGTCTGGTGATGGAGATCGAGGATGTATTGGACGCCAGAATGGCGTCCGGGCTAAGTAGCTCGTCGAGCTCGCGGAAGATGGATTGCTTGACCTCGAGGCGCTCGGTGGCGGCTTCGACGACGAGGGTGCAGTCTTTGAGGGCGGCGAGCGAGTTGGCGGGGCGGATGCGATGGTGAATGGTTTCGACCTCGGCGGGGTCGACCTTGCCGCGGGCGGCTTCGCGGTCGAGATTGGTGCGGATGGTGGCGAGACCGCGCTCGAGGGCGGCTTGGTCGATTTCGCAGAGGACTACTTCGCAGCCGGCGCGCGCCATGACGTGGGCGATGCCGTTGCCCATGGTGCCGGCCCCGATGACGCCCAGCCGTTCCTTCACTGCCACCTGTTCGGGCACTGCCATCTGGCTGATCCTCTTTGCTGATTTTCTTCGATCATGGCAAGAGAAGCGAGTTTATCAGCCGGGCGGGACAGCTGCGAAGCGCGACAGAGGTATGCTCAGAGCGAATGCGGTTCAGATGATTTGCGGAGTCGCTGCCGATGCCGATGCCTGATGCCGAAGTGCTCATCGCGGGGGCCGGACCCACGGGTCTGGTGCTGGCGCTGTGGCTGGCGCGGCTGGGGATTCGCGTGCGCATCGTGGATAAGAATCGCGAGCCGGTGGCGCACTCGCGCGCGCTGGCGGTGCAGGCGCGGACGCTGGAGTTCTATGCGCAGCTCGGGTTTGCGCATGAGCTAGAGGAGCATGGGCATCGCGTGCCGGCGCTTAATCTTTGGGTGGCGGGGCGCCAGGTGGCGCATGCGCCGTTTGAGGACTTCGGGCGGGGGTTGAGCCCGTTTCCGTATGCGCTGATCTTTCCGCAGGATGAGCATGAGCCGCTGCTGATCCGGCATCTGGCGGAGGCTGGCGTGAATGTCGAGCGGTCGACGGAGCTGCTGCGGTTTGAAGAGGGCGGCGATGGGGTGGATGCGACGCTGCGACTGCGCGACGGGACGGAGCAGAGTTGCCGTGCGAGGTTCCTGGCGGGGTGTGATGGGGCGCGCTCGGTGGTGCGGCAGGGGTTGCGGATCGGCTTTCCGGGCGGGGAGTACACGCATCTGTTCTATGTCGCGGATGTGACGGCTGGCGGTGCGGTGGCGAATGGGGAGCTTCACGTTGCGCTGGATGACACGGATTTTCTGGCCATCTTCCCGCTGGATGATGGCGGCCGGATGCGGTTCGTCGGGACGATTCGCGAGGAGTTGGTGAATGCGCAGGCGGGCGACTCGCAGCCGGAGCTTGGCTGGAAGGATGTCTCGACGCGGGTGCTGAACTGGATTCATGCGGACGTCCAGCGCGTGAACTGGTTTTCGACCTATCGCGTGCATCATCGCGTGGCGGAGCACTTCCGCGAGGGGCGCGTGTTTCTGCTGGGCGATGCGGCGCATATTCATTCGCCGGTGGGCGGGCAGGGGATGAATACGGGGATTGGCGACGCGGTGAATCTTGGCTGGAAGCTGGCCGGCGTGCTGCGCGGGCGGGCGCCGGACAGTATCCTCGATACGTTTGAGCCGGAGCGCATTGCGTTTGCGCGGCGGCTGGTTGCGACCACGGACCAGGCGTTTACCGGCGTCACCAGCGATAGCGAGCTTGCGCTGCTGCTTCGCCTGCATATTGTTCCCTACCTGGTGCCCACGCTTCTGTCGGCGAACGCCAGCCGGCGGTTTCTGTTTCGTACGGTCTCGCAGATCGCGATCAACTACCGTTCGAGCGATCTGAGCCAGGGCCGCACGGGCAAGCTGCACGCGGGGGATCGCTTGCCCTGGATGCTACTTCCGGTCGGCCCCAAGAACGAAGAACCGGACAACTTCGCCCCGCTCTGCTCGCTCGACTGGCAGGTCCATATCTACAGCAATTGGGTCTGTCCGGACATCAGCCGCCTTTGCTCGCAGCGCGGCCTCGCGTTCCACGTGTTTCCCAGGCAGCCGCAGTGCGCAGCCTTAGGCGTGCAGGAGAACGCGGCCTATCTCGTGCGGCCGGATGGGTACATTGCGTTTGCTGATCCGGCGGCGAAGGCCCGCAACCTCGCTGCCTACCTTGATGCGCAGGGACTCAAGTTCGCCTGATTTTTCGCATAGCACCTGCGATTGCAACTTCGGTGTCATGCTGCGCAAGCTTTTTCTTGAATTGCGGGCCGCCGGGCCGTATAAATCAGCCACGATCTCTTCTCAGCAACGTGGCGCGTTCAAGGCCACGGTCGCGATGTTTCAAGGAGCAGCCTTGCTATGCACCGGGCCCGTCTTCTCCGTGTCGTGAGCCTTAGCGCGATGGCCGCCGTGCTGTTTACCGTGGCCCCGCTACCCGTCTTCGCGTCCAATTCCGTTCCGGACTGGGTGAAGGCCGCTGCGCAGCAGCCGCTGCCGAAGCTTCCCGAGACAACCAGGGCGGTCGTCCTGCTGGACGAGGAGACCTATACGGTCGATGCGAAGGGCCAGGCCGTCCTGCATGAGCGCGAGGTCATCAAGATTCTTCGCCCGCAGGGCCGCGACGAGGCGGTGCCCGCGGTCGGATTCGACAAAGACTCGAAGCTGCTTTCCATGCATGCATGGAGCATCGACCCGGCCGGCCACGAATACGCGGTGAAGGACAGCGAGATGCGTGAGGTGAGCCCTCCGGGCGAGGGCGGGCAGCTCTATGACGACGTGAAGTACCGCGTCGCCGATCCTCCCGGCCGCGATCCCGGCGGCATTGTGGCGTACGAGTACGAGCAGCGTGAGCGTCCCTATCTGGCCGAGACCAGTTGGGACTTCCAAGGTGCGCTTCCCGTGGTCAACCAGAGCTTCACGCTCGAGCTGCCTCCGGGCTTCTCGTATACGACCACATGGGCGCACCATTCCAAGGTCGATGCGATTGATCTCGAACACCAACGCTATCGCTGGGAGATGAATAACGAGCCTGCCATCGACCTGGAGCGCGTGCCGATGCACCCCTCCGCCGAATCGCTCGCCGGACGCATGACGGTCCATTACTCCGGGCCTGGTCTGGCCTTTCCCGAGGACGGGACGTGGCGCGGTATCGGCGAGTGGTACAGCGCGCTGGCGCACGACCGCGTGGCCGCTACGCCGGAGATTGCAGCGAAGGCCGCAGAGCTCACCGCGGGCAAGACCGATTTCTACGACAAGGCCGAGGCAATCGGCGATTTCGTGCAGCAGCACATCCGGTATTTCGTTATCGAGATGGGCGTCGGCGGATTCCAGCCTCATCCCGCGAATGAGATCTTCCGCGGCGGCTACGGGGACTGCAAAGACAAAGCTACCCTTCTGTCCGCGATGCTCTCCACCGTGGGCATCCACAGCGATCTGGTGATGGTTGACACTCATCGCGGCGTTGTTGACCCGGACGCCCCTTCGATTGCGGGCAATCATGTCATCGCTGCGATCGAAATCCCCAAGGGCTACGAGAACCCGCGGCTTCACAGTGTCATTACCGCGCAGACCGGCAGGCGCTATCTGATCTTCGATCCAACCTGGGAGGACACTCCGTTCGGGCAGATCGAGGACAACCTGCAGGGCAGCTACGCCCTGTTGATCGAAGGCCCTGCGAGCCAGATCATCCAGATTCCCGTCCTCAGCCCCGACCTCAATACGATTCATCGATCCGGGACGCTCACCCTGAACCCGGACGGTTCGCTGAAGGGGAGTGTGACCGAGCAATACTTCGGCTCGCTGGCCGAGGACGACCGCATGGAACTGAAAGAGCTCGACTCGAGCAAGCAGCAGGAGCTGATTGACCGCACTGTCTCGCGTGACCTGATGGCAGCCTCGCTAAGCGATCTGAAGATTCAGAACGTCGCCGCGCTGGACAAGGATCTGACAACCAGCTTCAATGTCACGGCCGATCACTATGCCAGCTCCGTGGGGCCGCTGCTGATGATTCGACCACGCGTCCTTGGCAGCTACACTCTGCCCATCGACCACAAGTCACGGAAGATTTCGATCAATCTCCGTCGCACCATGCAGGCCACCGACAGTTTCGACATTCAGCTCCCGGACGGCTACGCGGTGGACGAGCTGCCTGATCCGGTCAAAGAAGACGTCGGGTTCGCGAGCTACGAGAGCTCTACGAAACTAAATGGCCGCACGCTGCATTACACGCGCACCTATACGGTCCGCCAGGTTTCCTTGCCGCCAGACAAGTATCCGGATCTGCAGCGCTTGGTCGCAACGATTGCCGCTGACGAGGACAGCCGCGTCGTCCTCAAGCGCAGCACCAGCACCACAGCCTCATTGCCCTAAGGAGCACCATGTACACTGCCGCAACGCAGCGCATCACCGGCAAGCCGCACCGCACGCTGTCCGCACTTCTTCTCGTCACCGCGTTCGCGCCCGTGGCTCTCGCGCAGAAGTTCATCCAGCCAACGCAGGAAGAGCTGTCGATGACGTCGCTGCCGGGCTATCCCGGCGTGGCCGCGGTCATCCTCAACAAAGAGGAGATCACCACCGACGACAAGCATTCCGCGCAGCACTATGCGCGGATCAAGATCCTGACCGAGGACGGCAAGAAGTACGCCAACGTTGAGCTACCCTACGTGACCACGACCGAGGGCGACAACGACAACACCATCGGCAATGAAAAATCGCTTGCGGAGATTCAGGGCCGCACCATTCACCCCGACGGCACCGTCATTCCGTTCACCGGCAAGCCGTACCTGAAGGTGATGGAGAAGGGCAAAGGCTTCAAGTACCAGGCGAAGGTCTTCACGCTGCCGGACGTTACGGTGGGCAGCATCATCGAGTATCGCTACAGCACCTACATCAACGACCGCGGCTATGAGCCGCCCGTGTGGCTGATCCAGGGCAACCTCTACGTCAAGGCTGCCCACTTCATCTGGTATCCGACCTCTGAGGAGATGGGAGATGAGCACGGCGACCTGATCCACACGATCAGCTGGTTTCCGATTCTTCCCAAAGGAGCGGAGATCGTGAAGCACGACCTGCCCGGCGGCGGCGGCAGCAACGGCCTTCCGACGCGGTCGTACGAGCTTACGGTGAAGGATGTTCCTCCGGAGCCGGACGAAGAGTTCATGCCGCCGGTTGGCAACTACAGCTTCCGCGTGTATTTCAACTACATCGCCGCGAGCACGGCCGCAGAGTTCTGGAAGAACGAGGGGAAGTACTGGTCCAAGGCAGTGAACTCCTTCGCGAATCCGAACGCTGACCTGAAGTCCGCGACGCAGCAGATCATCGCGGGCGCGACGACGCAGGACCAGAAGCTGCGCGCCATCTATGCCGCAGTGCAGAAGCTCGAAAATACGGACTACACGCGCGAGCATGAAGCCCGTGAGGACAAGGCCAATGGACTGGGCAAGGTTAAGGACGCCGACGATGTCTTCAGGCACGAGCGCGGGGATTCGACGCAGCTCACGGAGCTCTTCATCGGCATGGCGCGTGCGGCAGGCATGGACGCCGATGCGGTGCTCGTTCCGGATCGTTCCCGCCACCTTTTTATCAATCTCTGGCTCAGCTTCGAACAGTTTGACGAAATTATTGCCGTCGTCAACGTCGACGGCAAAGATGAGTTCTTCGATCCCGGCGAACGCTACTGCGGCTACGGACATCTTGCCTGGCAGCACGGGTTTGTAACCGGGCTTCGCCAGAAAGGCAACGATACAGCCTTTGTGAACGTCGAGGGTGAAGGCTACAAGAACAACGTCGTCCTGCGTGTGGCCAACCTGAAGATGGATGCCACCGGCTCAGTGAACGGTCAGATCGACATGACGTACATGGGAGTCTCGGCGCTGCGCTGGCGTCATGCGGCGCTCCGCGGCGACGACGAGGGCCTGAAGCACGAGCTCCGCACGTCAATCGAAGAGATGATCCCGCACACGCTGGAGGTCAAGGACGTTACTGTGTCCAACGTCGCCGATTACGAGAATCCGCTCAAGGTCAGCTACACGGTCCAGGGAACTGTCGGGTCGTGGACCGGCAAGCGTCTGGTTGTGCCCGCGGACCTCTTCCTAGTCAATCACAAGGCCACCTTCCCGCACGAGAAGCGTGAGGTTGCCGTCGATTTCAACTACCCGTCGTCAACCCGCGACGCTCTGCGCATCAACTTCCCGTCGAACTTCTCGATTGAGGCGGCGCCGGCGATTGCGAAATTTGGCATGAAGCAGATGGCCGGATATGGCATGGGCGTAGAATCCGCGCCGACCAACTTCACCACGCGGCGCGACTACGTCTTCGCGGAAATCTATATTCTTCCCGACGAGTACGCGCAGCTGCGCACGTTCTACTCGGAGTTCGAAGCGAACGACCAGCAGAGCGTGGTGCTGAAGTCGACCACTCCCGGGACCACGACTACGGCGTCGAGCACTCCTGCCGCGAACTGATATGGTTGCCACCCGGCCTTTCTGTACGGGCGGAGGAGCGAAGCGGGTGGGCTTGCCCGGCCGAATTTTATTGTGCTCCGCGGCGGTCTGGCTGTTCAGTGCCGCGCACGCGCATGCCATCACATGCAATGTCCGCACCGGCCCGAAGTCTCCGGCCGACATTGCGATGTCAGAGCACGACTACGCGAAGGCCGAGTCCCTCTACGCTGCTGAAAGCGAGGCGGCGACGGGCCAGCCCGGTTCGGAAGCCGACCGCCTGCATGCCGGGCTCATCCGCGCGGAGCTTCGCCAGTCCAAAACCGCGGATGCTGAAAAAGACGCCATCGCCTGGTCCACCGCGCGGCCTAAAAACTCCTGGGCGCTGGTCGCGCTTGGCGAGGTGCAGTGGCGCGAGGGCGAGGTCAACGACACATTGCAAACCCTCAACTCGGTCCGTCGCCTCGACTACTGCAATCCGCAGGCGCATGCCGACCTCGCGACGATCTATCGGATGAGCGCGATGTACGCTTCCGCGAACTCCGAGCTCACTCTGGCCCGCAAGTTGGACCCGATCGACGACCAGATCGAAAGAGATTGGCTGCGCCTCCAGCCTCGCGCCGACCAGCTCAGCGAGCTCACGCGCTATCTGGACCACGCCGCCTTCCTGCCTGACGATGAGCGCAGGTCGCTGGAACGGCGAAAGGAGCGGCTGTCGGAGCCTCCCGCTTCAGGCTGCCGGCTGGTGACACCCGTCGCCAGCACGGCAATTCCCTTCCGCGCCATTCTGAACTCGAGGAACTCGCACACGTACTGGGGGCTCGACGTGGAGTTCAACGGGAAGCACCGTGCGCTGGAGATCGACACTGGCGCCAGCGGCCTTATCCTCACCCACTCGGCCGCCAACGCTCTCCACCTTACCCCGGACTTTCATTTCAAGGCCGGAGGCATCGGTGACGACGGCGACGTCGATTCATTCGTCGCCAAAGTGGCGAGCATCAAAATCGGCTCGCTGGAATTCCAGGACTGTGATGTCGAGGTGCTGAGCAAGACGCCTGAAGGCATGCTCGATCAGGACGGTCTAATTGGCGGCGACGTCTTCTCTCACTTTCTGTTTACCCTGGATTTTCCTGGCCGCATTCTGAAGCTCGACCCACTTCCTGCACGTCCCGGCGACACCTCGGCGAGCAGCACCGCCTCGCTCGAGACCGGCGTCTCCACCGAAGCCGATGCGCCGCAGGACGCTTACCGCGACGCGTCGATGAAGGACTGGGATCGCGTCTTCCGCTCGGGCCACCAGCTCATCATGCCGGTTCAGCTCAAGCAAAACAGCCCCTGGAAGCTGTTCATCCTGGACACCGGCTCGCAGATGGATCTTATTTCCCCGGATGCCGCGCGTGAGGTGAGCAAGGTGTCCAAAGGCTCATGGGTCAACATCACCGGCATCTCCGGAGAGGTAAAAAAAACCTGGACGACCGGGCCAATGACGCTCTACTTCTCCCATCTGGCCGCGCCCAATAACGGCATGCTATCCATCGATACCAGCCGCCTGGGTAAGGAGACCGGCGTCGAGATCTCCGGTTTCATTGGCGCGCCAACCTTGCATCAGCTCACGATGTCCATCGATTACCGCGACAATCTCGTGCACTTCACCTACGACCCAAAGCGGATCAGACGGTGCATGGGAAACATCAACATCCCGGACTGCTACTGACGCGCGGCCAGTCGCAGCACCATGCCGGCAATCCGCTCCAGCGCTCCGGAGCGCGCGAGCTTCTTGGCAGCCGCTGCCATCCGCATCCGCTTCTCAGGGTCCTGCAGCAGATTCACCAGCATCCGTTCCATCGTCTCGGGCGTTGCGTCGCGCTGCAGCAGCATGACGGCCGCGCCGGCAGTGGCCAGCACCTCCGCATTTTTGCGCTGATGATCGTCGGCGGCCTGCGGGAATGGCACGAGGAGTGACGGCTTGCCGGCGGCGCACAGCTCCGCGACGGTGCTGCCGGAGCGAGCCAGGATGAGGTCGGCTGCGGCGTACTGCACGGGCATGTCCGTCAGGAACGCCTCGACGCGCCACCGGGCAGGGTCTGCCCCGGTCGCCTCAAAGGCCGCGCGCGTTGTCTCCAGGTGCCGGGCGCCGGCCTGATGCACGATGGTCAGCCCGGGAATCTGGCGCAGCAGCCCGGGCAGGATTCTCGGCATGACGTCATTGAACACCGCCGCGCCCTGGCTGCCTGCAGTGACGAGCAGGCGTGGGGCCGCGCCGGCCGGCCTTGGAGGCAGATCAAAGATCTCCTGCCGGACGGGAACTCCGGTGATCTCGGCATTGCGAAAGAACTTTACTGTCACGGCGAAGTTCACGGCTGCCGCGCCCACGCGCTTGCCCAGCAGCTTGTTGGTCATGCCCGGGACGGCGTTCGGTTCGTACGCCAGCGTCGGAATGCGTTTCAGCAGCGCCGCAATCATGGCAGGCCCGCTGGCATAGCCACCCACTCCAACCACCACCTGCGGCTGAAACTCCTTCAGCAGCCGCATGCAATGCAGCACGCCGAGCGGCAAGTCACCGAAGGTTTTGAGCCGCGTTTTGAGGCTGACGTTCTTCAGTTGCCCGGACCGCACGAGTTCCAGCCGGAAGCCTGCTTCGGGAACCAGCTTTGTCTCTAATCCGCGGGAAGTGCCGATGAAGAGGACGTCAGCGCCGTGCTTGTCTCGGAGCTCGCGACCGATCGCCAGCGCCGGGATCACGTGTCCGCCGGTGCCACCGCCGGCGATGACTACTCGCAAACCACTGACTGGCTGACCCGCTGAGTCCGGGCTGAAGCCCGGACCTACTGCTGACTCGCCGACCTGCTGCATTTAATCAATCTCGCGGGTGACATTGAGCAGCACGCCCATGCACGCGAGCGTCACGAAGAGACTCGTTCCGCCGGACGAGATGAACGGCAGTGTGATGCCTTTGGTCGGCAGCAGAGCGATGACCACGCTCATGTTGAAGAATGCCTGAACGAGAATCGCCGTGGTGAGGCCGAAAGCGAGAAAGCGTGCGAACGGATCGGTTGACAGGAACGCAGCGCGCAAGCCGCGGTAGCCGAGGATGCAGAACGCTGTGACAACGCAGATTGCGCCGATGAGGCCGAGTTCTTCGCAGATGTTTGCGAAGATGAAGTCCGTGTGTGGCTCGGGGAGGAAGAAGAGCTTCTGGATGCCTTCGGTGAGGCCGCGGCCGAAGATTCCGCCTGAGCCGACCGCAATCAGCGATTGCATGATGTGAAAGCCTGCGCCCTTGGGGTCGGCTTCTGGGTTCAGGAACGCCTTCATGCGCGCGGCGCGAAACGCCACGTGGAAGAGCATGTAATAGAGCACCGGCGCGGCGGAGGCAATCGCCAGACCGATCCACTTCATCTGCATGCCGGCGAGGTACAGCATCAGCATTAGCACGGCCGCGCAGACCATCGCCGTGCCGAGGTCCGGTTCTTTCAGGATGAGGAGGATATACACGATGGGCGGAATCACCGCGGGCAGAAGCGTCTCTTTCACGTTGTCGATCGCGTGAATGCGCGTCTGCAGAAACCAGGCGAGGAAGAAGACGATGACCGGCTTGGCGAGCTCCGACGGCTGCAGCGATGCCGGCCCGAAGTGCAGCCAGCGGTGCGCTCCGTTCATGCTGCCCCAGGCGAAGACGCCGAGCAGCATCAGCGCCGTAACTGCCATCATGGGAAAGATGAGCCGGGGGTTGTTGTACTTGCGGTAGTCGACGCGCATCAGGCCGAAGAGCGCGACCATGCCCAGGGCCGCCCAGATCGCCTGCTTCGATACGTATGCGTACGGCGAGCCGAGCGTCGCCTTCGCCATCACGGCTGACGCCGAGAAGACGCTGACCAACCCGAAGAGCACGAGCAACAGCACCGTGCCGAACAACCACTTGTCAACGCCGACGCGCTTTGCCATTCCCTGCTCTACTCCAGCGCACCGACAAGTTGCTTAAAGACGCGGCCGCGGTGCTCGTAGTTCTCAAACTGATCGAAGCTGGAGCACGCCGGCGCGAGCAGCACCACATCGCCTGCCTTGGCCTGCTGGCGCGCCCAGGCGACCGCCCGATCCATCGTTCCAGCCCTCTCTATCTTCACGACGCCGGCCAGATGTGATTCGATCTTTTCTGCCGCCGAACCAATGGTGATAACTGCCTTCACCCGCGCGCGCAGCAGCGGCGAGAGCGTGCTATAGTCCGAGTCCTTGTCCTTGCCGCCGAGGATCAGGTAGATGCCGCCCGGAAAAGCCTCGACAGCTTTGGCTGTAGCGTCCACGTTGGTGGCTTTGGAGTCGTTGAAGTACTTGACGCCGTTCAATTCGCGCACGAACTCCAGGCGATGCTCGACTGCGTGGAAGGCGGCAACGGCTTCGCGGATCACGTGTGCGTCGACTCCGGCCAGGCGCGCGGCGGAGATTGCGGAGAGCACATTTTCGACGTTGTGCGCGCCGGCCAGCGGGATTTCGCTCACAGGCATGATCGGCTCGGCTTCGCCGTTCTCTTTTGCCCGGAAGAAGACGCTCTCGCCGTGGACGAAAGCCCCCTGTTTGACCTGCCGGCGCGGGCTGAACCAGTAGATCTGCGCCTTTGTTCTTGCGGCGACCAGCTTGGTCGGCTCGTCTTCCGCGTTGAGGATGAGGAAGTCGTCAGCGGTCTGGTTTTCGGTGATGCGGCTCTTCACGGCGCCGTAGGCCTCGAAGCTGCCGTGGCGGTCGAGGTGGTCGGGCGTGATGTTCAGAACGAGCGCGATCTTTGGATGGAAGGTTTGGATGGTTTCCAACTGAAAGCTCGAGACCTCAAGCACGCTCCAGGTCTCCGGCGTCGCTTCGGCAACCATGTCGACAACAGGGCGCCCGATGTTGCCGCCAACCAGCGTCGGCTTGCCGCTCGCTTTGAGGATTTCGCCGATAAGCGTGGTCGTCGTGGTCTTGCCGTTCGATCCGGTGATGGCGACGATCTGGCCTTGCAAGAACTGGACGCCCAACTCGAATTCGCCGATGATCGCCATGCCCATCGCGCGAACTGTGGAAAGCTCCGGCGTATTGAGCGGCACGCCGGGCGAGACAACGATCAGATCCTGGCGACGAAAGGTCAGCAGACCGTGGCTTCCGGTCTCGACCATGATTCCGGCGTCGAGCAGCGCCGGGAGCTCTGCGATCAAACCCGCGGGACGGATGTCGCTGACGGTCACCTGCGCTCCGCGCGCCTTGAGGAAGCGCGCGGCGGCGATGCCGCTTTTGCCGAGACCAACTACGAGTACACGCTTGTTCTTGAGTTCCATGATGTTGTCGAAGCTGCCTCTCGTTTATCGCAGCTTCAGCGTGGTCAGTGCAAACAGCGCGAAGACCAGCGCCATGATCCAGAAGCGCGCGATGACCTTGGACTCCGACCAGCCGGCGAGTTCGAAATGATGGTGCAGCGGGGCCATGCGGAAGATGCGCTTGCCGCCGCGCAGCTTGTAGCTACCCACCTGCAGGATGACGCTGAGGATCTCAAGGATGAAGACGCCGCCGATGAATGGCAGCAGCAGCTCCTGCTTGATGATGACCGCGACGGTCGCGATCGCGCCACCGAGCGCGAGCGAACCGACGTCGCCCATGAAGACCTCGGCCGGGTGCGCGTTGTACCAGAGGAAGCCGATACTGGCGCCGACCATGGCGCCGCAGAAGACGGTTAGCTCGCTGACGGCGGGCATCCGCTGGAGCTCGAGGTAATCGGCGAAGACGACGTGGCCGCTGACGTAGGTGAGCACGGTGAGCGCGCCCGCGGCGATGATGGTGCATCCGATGGCGAGGCCGTCGAGGCCGTCGGTGAGGTTGACCGCGTTGCTGGAGCCGGTGATGACCAGGACCACGAAGACGACGAACGGGAGGAACGCCAGCGGCCACAGATGCGGAACGCGCAGGAAGCTGTCGATCATCAGATTGGGACGAAAGTGTTTGATGAACGGCACCATGAGGCGCGTCGAGTAATATCCCTGCCCCTGGAGCACAATCAGCGCGACCGCGATGGTGCCGCTGACGAGGAACTGCAGAACCAGCTTCTGGATGGAGGTGAGGCCGAGGTTGCGCTTCTTCGCGACCTTCGTGTAGTCGTCCGCGAAGCCGATCGCAGCGAACGCAATGGTCGCGAACATCACGAGCCAGACGAACGGGTTGGAGAGGTCGCTCCAGAGCAGCGTGGGGATGAGGATGGAGATGCAGATGAGTACGCCGCCCATGGTGGGCGTGCCGCCTTTTTTCTGGTGGCTCTGCGGGCCTTCTTCGCGGATGTACTGTCCGATCTGGAATTGGCGCAGGCGGTCAATGACGAAGGGGCCGATGAGCAGGCCGATGAGCAGCGCCGTCAGGCTCGCGAAGACGCAGCGGAACGTGACGTAGCGGAAGATCCGGAAGTACCGGAAGTATGGAAAGAGCTTTTGATAGAGCAGCCAATAAAGCAACGAAAGCCGCCTCGCGTGCGTTTGAGCTGACCGTCCGACAGATCGCGGTTCTTCGATATCTTACGCTGCGGGCCTGCGTAAAACCGGGCTATGACGCACAGCGAACCAAGCTCGTTCCCTGCGCCAAAGCGTTATTCCTGCAGGGCTTCGATGGCGCGCTCGAGGTGCACGCCGCGCGAGCCTTTGAGGAGCACGACGTCGCCTTTGCGAAGGTTCTGCTCGAGCCAGACGCTGGCCTCGCCGGGACTTTCGACGAACTCCGCGGTGACGCCGCTGGCGCGAGCACCTTTGACGATCTCGGAGGCGAGGCCGCGCACGCCAATGACGGCATCGAGGCCGCCCATCTGTTCGCCTGCGGAGCGGTGCAGCGCGGCGCCTTCAGGGCCGAGCTCGAGCATCTCGCCGGCGATGACGAAGCGGCGCGAGGCGGGCGTCTGGCGGAGCGCTTCAACCATCGAGGCGAGGGCCCTGGGGTTGGAGTTGTAGGTGTCGTCGATAAGGCGCGCCCCGTGGAACTCGAGCACGCGGCCGCGCTTTTCAGTCGGGCGCATCTCTTCGACGGCGGCGACGCAGGTGTCGATGTCGATGTCGCTGAGCAGGCCGACGCTGATGGCCGCGAGTGCGTTGAGCACGTTGTGGCGGCCGATGAGGCGCAGGTGAACCTCGCGGCGGAGTTCTTCGACGGCAAGAGCGAAGCGCGTGCCGTCGAGGCCGTCGTCGCGGATGTCGTCGGCGCGAACGTAGGAGCGTGAATCGGTGCCGTAGAGCAGCGCGCGCTCGCCCATTCCGCGTGCGAAGGCCGCAACTCGTTCGTCATCGGCGTTGAGGATGGCGTAGCCTTCTGGCGGAAGCGCGGCGACCAGCTCGTACTTGGCGCGCGCAATGCCAGCGATGCCCTCGGGGAAGAACTCGAGATGCACGGGCGCGACGTTGGAGACGACGGCCCAGTCGGGCTCGGCAATTTTGGCGAGTGCGGTGAGTTCGCCGGCGTGATTCATGCCCATCTCGAGCACGGCAACTTCATGGTGCGGCTCGAGGCGGAGCAGTTGCAGCGGAACGCCAAAGTGGTTGTTGAGGTTGCCGGTGGTCTTGAGCACTTCGAACTTTTTGGTGAGGACCGCGGCGACACACTCTTTTGTTGTGGTCTTGCCCGCTGAGCCGGTGATGCCGATGACGCGGCCGCCCCACACGCGGCGAACACGGTTGGCGAGTTGCTGCATGGCGTGCAGAACGCATTCGTCTCGATCAGGGACGCGCAGGAGTTTCGCGGGATCGACATTGGGAGGCGTGAGCCAGCGCATGCTGACCACGGCCGCGATAGCGCCGTTCGTGAGTGCATCTTCGACGTAGTCGTGCCCATCCATGCGCTCGCCGCGGACCGCGAAGAAGAGCTCGCCGGCGTTGAGGGTGCGCGAGTCGATGGAGTAGCCGATCGCGGTGAGGCTCGGATCGAAGTCGCCCTCGGCGTGAGTCCAGTCGGCGATCTGTCCCAGGGTCAGGTTCACGCGCGCACCTCGCGGAGTTGGTCGAGGACTCGGGAGGCCTCGGCTACATCATCGAACGGAATCGCGCCTTCGGCGAAGACCTGTACCTTTTCATGTCCCTTTCCGGCGAGGAGAACGATATCGCCGGGTTGCGCGGAGCGGATGGCGCGTTCGATCGCAGCGCGACGGTCTGGCTCGATGAGGAAAGGCGTGTTGGTGGTGCGCAGACCCGGAAGGATCTCGTCAACGATCGCGGAGGGCTGCTCGCTGCGCGGGTTGTCACTGGTGATGATGACGAGGTCGCTGGCTTCAGCGGCGGCTCGGCCCATCTTCGGGCGCTTGGTGCGGTCGCGGTCGCCACCGCAGCCGAAGAGCGTGATGACACGACCGTTGTGCGCACCAACGCTTTCGCGGGCGAGGCTTATGAGATTGCGTAGTGCGTCGTCGGTGTGGGCGTAGTCGACGACGACGCTGAAGCGGGCGCGATCGGAGCCGGGGACTACCTCGAAGCGACCGGGCACTTGTTTGAGCGTGGGAGTGGCGCGGGCAATTTGCTCGAGCGTGAGGCCGCGTGCAAGGGCGGCGCACACTGCGGCGAGCAGGTTGTAGACGTTGACCCGGCCGCTGAGCGGCGATTGGATTGCAGTGGTTCCGTTCGGAGTGACGAAGTCGAAGCGCGTATCTCCGACGGCCAGACGCAGGTTTGCGGCGCGATGGGTGGCTCTGGATAGGTCGAGGCTGTAGGTCATCAGCTCGGTTCCGCTGAATGCCTGCTTCATCTGAGAGGCGTAGTCATCGTCATCGTTGATCACGGCCACGCGTGGCGGCGGTGCGCCAACTCCGCTGAAAAGCTTCGCTTTTGCGCGCGCGTAGGCTTCCATCGTGTGGTGGAAGTCGAGGTGGTCCTGCGTGAGGTTGGTGTAGATCGCGGCGTCGACGGGAAGACCCCAGACCCGTTCCTGCTCGAGTGCGTGGGAGCTCATCTCCATGACGGCTTCGGTGCAGCCGGCGCGCACGCCTTCAGCGAAGACGGCGTAGATATCGCGGCTTTCAGGCGTGGTGTGCTCGGTGGGGCGGACTTGGCCGGCGATGTGAGTTTCGATGGTGCCGAGCAGAACACGCTTGCGGCCGACACTCGCCAGGAGTTGTTCGAGGAGAAACGTTGTTGTTGTTTTGCCGTTGGTTCCGGTGACCGCGCTGAGCTTCAGCTTGCGCTCGGGATGGCCGAAGACTGTAGCGCTGACCTCGGCGAGTGCGCGGCGCCCATGTTCGACGAGGGCACTGGGCAGCCCTGGGTGCGAGGTCTGCAGTCGAGCGAAGACTTCAGAGCTGTCTGTAACGATTGCAGCCGCGCCCTGTTGCAAGGCGATATCCACGAAGCGATTTCCGTCGGTTGATCCGCCGCGCATTGCAACAAACACATCGCCGGGAGCGATACGGCGGGAATCGTACCGCACACCGCGAACGTCGACGTCAGCGCGTCCGGCGGATTTGAGGGAATGCAGTTCTGCGGTGATGTCGCTCCATCTCATCGTGCCCACCCCAGATACAGACGAACTCAACGCGCGAAGCGCACAACGATCTCGGTTCCGGGCGGCACCATGGTGCCGGCGGCCGGCATTTGATCGTGTGCAAGGCCGCTGCCGAGTGTCTCGACACGCAGCCCGAGATTGGTTGCGCTCTCGACGACGGAGCGCAAGGCGGAGCCGCGAAATTCCGGTACCGCGACACGCTTGCCTGCATCGACGACCACCGCCCCGTTGCCTCGGGGCTGCACAGGAGGATCGATGTGCGGCGGTGGAGGCGGTTGCGGCTCGGCAGAGCTCGTATCGGAGATCACCGATGTTGTGTCGCCGTTTGCGTGGAACGCGGAGAGGACCTTGCTCGGAAGTCCGAGAACGCCTTTTCTCGCAGGCGGTTGATTTGCAGCCTTTTCAGCGGCGACTGCGGCTGCGCGCTCGTCTGCAATCTCGTTCTGCTGCATCGCAGCTGCGGTCGCGGGCTGGCGGAGCGGATCGTCGGCGGGAAGGCTGTTGATGTCGTCGAACATTGCGGTCAAATCGGCGTTCTCGTCAGGGACATCATCCGGCTTCACACTCGCAGCGATCTCCTGCATCTGCTGCTTCGTTTTGAGCGGCTGATCGTGAGGGACGCCAAGATACTCCAGCACCTGCTGCGCGACTTTGGCGAAGACGGGAGCGCTGGCCGCGCCGCCGTAGTGCATATCTTCTCCGCCTGCTGTCGGTGTGTCGATGACGACGGCTATCGCGATTGCGGGATCGCTGACGGGAGCAAAGCCGGCAAAGCTGGCGACGAGTTTGGTGTGCGAGTAGGTGTGTGTCGCGGGCTCGATCTTCTCGGCCGTTCCCGTCTTGCCGGCAGAGCTGTAGCCGTTGAGTGCCGCGAGCTTGCCAGTACCCTCGATGACGATGCCCTGCATCATCGCGCGCATCTTGGCGGAGGTCATCTCGGTGATCACGCGATGGGAGCCGTCGGGAAGATTCGCGGGGAGTTCAAACTCCGGACGGAAGGGCTCGGCCTTCAGGTTTTGGTCTCCCTTCGTATCGTCGGTGGACGCGAGAAGGATATGCGGCGGCATGTATTCGCCACCGTTGGCAATCGTCGAGACCATCGTCACGAGCTGAATCGGAGTGACGCCAATCTCCTGCCCGATGGCGAGCGAGAGGATGCTGGTCGATCCCCACTTCCGCGGCGGACGGAGCAGGCCGCGTGTCTCGCTTGGCAGCTCGATCCCGGTGCGGTCACCGAAACCAAAGGAGCGCATGTACTTGTAGAACTTATCGGGGCCAAGCTTGAGCGCCATCTTCGCGGCGCCTACGTCGGAGGAGTGCTCGAGGGCCTGTCTTACTGTAACGACGCCGAGGTGATCCGACTTGTCGTCATGCAGTGTGCGACCGTACATCGTCATTTGGCCGCCCTGGCAATCGACGAGATCGGTCGGCTGCACGCCGGCGCCATCGAGCGCGGCGGAGTAGGTGACGAGCTTGAATGTTGAGCCGGGCTCGTAGATGTCGCTGACGGCAAGATCGGTCAGGTCCTGCGGATCGATATGGCGCGAGTCGTTTGGATTGAAGCGCGGCGATACGGCGAGCGCGAGGATCTGGCCGGTGTGCGGATCCTGGACGACGATCGTTCCGTGCAGCGCCTTGAGCTTCTGCACCTGCTCGTCGAGAGCGCGCTCCGCCATGTACTGAATGTTGGCGTCGATGGAGAGAACGAGATTTTCCCCGGGCATCGGTTCGCTCTCTTCCGAGCCCATGACGTGGCGCTTCGCGTCAACGGCGGTGAGCATGTGGCCGGGAACGCCGTGCAGCTCGTCATCGAACTCGCGCTCGAGACCGCCGAGACCGTTGTCATCGGTGCCGACGTAGCCGAGCACATGTGCGGCGAGATCAGCGTCGGGATAGAAGCGCTTGAACTCTTTCTGGAAGTACACACCCTTGAGATTGAGCTCACGCACGCGGTCTGCGACATCCGGCGTGACCTTGCGCGCGACCCAGGCGAAGTTGCGCGAGTCATTGAACCGCGCGAGCATCTGCTGATCGGTGGTGTAGTGGTCGAGGGGATCGGTGTGGACGATCTTGGAGAGGAGCGCTGCATCTTCGGGGCGGTTCTCGCCGAGCTCGCTGGGCACCGCGTAGATGCTGTCGACGAGCACTGTCATCGCCAGCTCGCGCAGATTGCGGTCGTAGAGAACGCCGCGCCGCGGAGCAACCTCAAAGGTGCGCTGCTGCTGTCTTAAGGCGCGCTCGACGAACTCGCTGTGGCGAATGACCTGAAGCCAGAAGAGGCGCAGACCGATAGCCGCGGACCAGAAACAAAAGAACATCGCCACGTAGACGAATCGTACCCGCCGGATGGGCGCGGTCATCGTCTGACGTGGCGAGGACTTCATCTGTCGGGTTCCTGTTGAGTGGGAGCGAACTCGTGTGACCTGCTAAAGCGATGTTATTGAACTGCTGAGAAAATCGGCTTGTGCGCCTGTGCAAGAACGGGTGTGGCACCGCCCGAGCCGTCCGGGCGAACGACCTGTCCGGGAAGCGGCGTGTTGAGTCCAAGCTGCTTTGCAATCTGATCAATGCGGCCTGGGTCGCTAAGCTGCGCCTCAGACAGGCGAAGCTGGCGGTTTTGTTCACGGAGCTGCTCGACCGACTGCTTCTGCGCCTCGACTTTGTAACCGACCTCGATCGCGGAGAAGTGCTGCCAGACGTAAACCATGGTGAGCGCGAAGAACAGCGTCATCATCATGGTGAACATCTTCATCTCTCGCGCGCGCTCGGGGTCGTCGGCTTTTACCAGGCGCGTGTTGTCGAGGTGCTTCGCGAAGAACATCTCCGGAGTGGGGCCGCGGCGGCGAGCGCGCTGCGCCTCAAAGAGCTCACGGTTACGCTCAGCGATACTGACGGTGCGCGTGTGCGTGCGCCGCGCCTGCATCTGCTCCATTCCCTGACCTGCCATCGCCATTGTCGCCATCGCCCGCCTCCTCTCAGAGTAACGTTACTTTTGCACTGCAATTCCACCGCTTTTTCCACATCCGCAAGAGTTACCCGGGCCGGGGTTGCTGATGGGGAAGGGACTGTTTGTTACGGGTTGTCTTTCGCCTGAAAGCACGGCAGGACAACCCCGGCCCGATCTCAAATTTTTTGTGCAGCGCGCAGTTTTGCGCTGCGTGATCGTGGGTTCCGGAACGACTCCTCTTCCGTTGCCACGACCGGTTTTTTCGTCAGCAACTCATACCGGCCTGCCTTTGCGCCGTCTCGGAGCGCATCCTTTACCAGCCGGTCCTCCAGGGAGTGGAAGCTGATCAGCACCAGCCTTCCGCCCGGCTTGAGCAGTGATCCCGCGCTTCTGAGCAGCGATTGGATCTCCTGCAATTCATCGTTCACACGAATTCGAAGTGCCTGAAAGGTTCTGGTCGCCGGATGAATCTGGCTTCTGCCGCGCTCAGACTTTATTGGCGGGGCGACGGCCGAAACGACGCGAGCAAGCTCTGCTGTTGTCGATATCGGCCGCGCCCGCACAATAGCTCTGGCGATTCTCCGCGACCTCCTTTCCTCTCCGAATTCGTAAATCAGGTTGGCGAGATCTTCTTCGTCCGCCTGATTTACCACTTGTTCGGCCGTGAGTTCGCTGCGCGGATCCATCCGCATGTCCAGCGGCCCATCGGCCCGAAAACTGAATCCTCTGTGCGCCTCATCGAGCTGCAGGCTGCTGACGCCGAAGTCGGCGAGCAGACCATCGAGCGTGCCCGGCGCGATGACCTCCGCAATTTCCGAGAACGGCCGGCTGATGTACTCGACCGAAGGCATGTCGGCGCCGAGTTCTTCGGCAACCGCAGCAAGCCTGGCCTGGGCCTTGCTCATCGCTTCAGGATCGCGATCGAAGGCGATCAGCTTGCCCTTGGCTCCGAGCCTCCGCGAAATCTCCGCGGAGTGTCCGCCGAGCCCGAGCGTTGCGTCCGCGTAGACGCCAGCCGGGTGCACAGCGAGAAATTCGAGACTCTCTTCTAAAAGAACCGGTACATGCTGCGGTCTTTCCATCTGCTCCCGCCTCATGCGTCCCCTGGGGGACCTGAAACTTACAAACCAACCACTCCCAGCGACTCGATGTCTTCGTCCGTGGCCGGGTTCTCGGTGATCTGAGCCCTGAGCCTTGCATCGTTCGCCACAACCAATCTCTTCTCGATACCCATCACCGCAACATCGCCAACCAGGCTTGCCGCCTCCCGTAGAAGCTGCGGAATCAGCAGCCGTCCCTGGTCGTCCATCCTGACCACCTGCCCGTAGTAATTCGTCGCATCCAGAAACCGTCTCTTTGCGGCGCTGGCGGGCAGCTTGGCCAGCGACTCTTCAATCTGCTCCCAATCCTTCATCGAGTGGATTTCGGCCCGCTGTCCGTCCCGGCTGGTGATGAAGCACTCCCGGCCCTCGGCCTCCAACGCGGCCTTGAACTCCGACGGGACCTTTAATCGGCCCTTTTCGTCGACCCGCGCTGGATGATTGCCCCGAAACATGCCCGAACCTCAATCGGTACCTCATACAAAACCTGGGAAAAGTAAACTTGAGGAAGCCCGAAATCGTTTGCTTGCTCCTCTTTTTTCTACTTTTGACCACTCAACTCCACTCATCGTGCAGCCCGCCGCGCGCGCTGTAAAGAACTAAATTGCGAGTTCAAGCGCAGTTTTCCTCGCATTTTGTGGAAAACCGGGCATATTGCGCGGAAGATTCAAGGCACCACTAGATGTAGTGTTTGGCTCGCGGAGTCTTGACCAGATGCTCACTTGCCCGAATGGGGCATGCTGAGCTAGCGAAATTTAGGCGAAAGTGCCGGTTCAGGACGCTGGAGCTGATTCACGCTGCCATAGTTGTCTGCGCAGCAGCCAGACCAGGTAAGCGAGTACCGCCAGGTTCACCACCAGCAGCGTGATGCGCGGAATGGTGAACTCCTTATATAGCTCGAAGCATTCCCAGGGCAGCGCGAGGATGGTGAGCGTAAGGGTGAAGTACTCCGCCCAGCGCTTCTCAAGCACGAGGCCCGTGCCCTCAATCAGGCACAGCCCCGCGTAGGTGAAGGTCAGTGCACTGAAGTGCTTCAACTGCGGCGCGCCGATGTAGTCGGCCTTGGCCATCAGAAAGCCCACGAGTCGGTTCTCGGGGTCGATCTTCAAGACGTCCGTGACGTGCAGGACGACGCTGGCGATGTCGTGATGCAGAAGCTTGAGCGCGCCCACGCCCAGCGCCACCGACAGAATCGCCTTGCTGAGCTTAAAGAGACCGATGAGCAGCAGACCGCGCCGATGCTCAGGAGTCGAGCGCCGCGGCTTGGCGGAGCCGTGGTCCGGCTGTGTGGACGGCTCTTCCTGCTCTTCCCTGCTGATCTTGGTCTGCAACATGCGTTTCTCAGCTTCCAGTTGATGAGCCGCCCTGCGGCTTTGTCAACGCGCACGGAACTCCAGCGGGTTCGCTGCGCAGAAGAAATTTGCGCAATCCGGTTTTGCCCCACGCTCGTAGAGAAGATGGACGTTCTTGATTGCGGCCGCACGAGAACGCAATTCCCAAACTTTCGAATGAAGGATCGAACATGAAAAAGATCATCAGGAATTTGCTCGCATCGGCAGCGGCCGTATGCCTCGTTATCGGCTGTCTCAACGCCACGGCTGCAGATAAGAAGGACCCGAACGTGGGTGGCGCGCCGATGTATCCCAATCAGACTATCGTGCAAAATGCGGTCAATTCACCCATTCATAAGACGCTCGTTGCGGCTGTGAAGGCAGCGGGCCTGGTCGATACGCTGAACAGCCCCGGGCCATTCACGGTCTTCGCGCCCACCGATGACGCGTTTGCAAAGCTGCCGGCGGGCACGGTTGACAACCTTGTGGAGCCGCAGAACAAGGCGGCGCTGACCAAGGTCCTCACCTATCACGTTGTGCCGGGCACATACAGCACCGCGAAGCTGAAGAAAGGGATCAAGGCCGGCGGAGGAACGTTGAAGCTGAAGACTGTCGAGGGAGATGAACTCGCCTTCACGATGGACGGCGGCAACATCAAGATCACCGACGACAAGGGCGGCTCGGCCATGATCACGACACCCAATGTCTATCAATCGAACGGCATCATCCAGGTCATCGACTCGGTATTGATGCCCTGAATAAGTTCCCTGACCCATGTTGAGGGACAGCGACCCAGTGCTGTCCCTCTTTTTTCCCGTATCTCACAAACGGCGGATGACCGTCCTGTAATGCCGATTTCGTGGCGCTCGCCTATCGGAAAGCGAAGTGAATTTTTACATTCCGAATGCCCTGCTGAGAGTACATTCTATTTATCAATCCAGAACGATCGGACACAGCCGCTTGCTTCAGGGTGTGTCCGGAACGGGCCCTTCAAGTCAGCCGGCCATCTAAAAGGCCGAGATTGCAATGTGCTTGCGATCTGCGTTCCCCCTGCGCGCTGGAGGACGGTGATGAGACATCGATTCAGAACGACACAATGGCTTCCCTACCCCGTTAATTTTGTATTCGCTTTCTTTGCGGATCCTTCAAACCTGCCGCGGCTGATGCCTGAGTGGCAGCAGGCTCGCATCGATGAGATCGAGCTGCACCCGGGCCGCCCTAGGTATGCGCATTCGATCGACGACCAGATTGCTGCCGGACGGGGCACGCGCCTGACGGTCAGCTTCCGCCCGGCTCCCCTGGCCCCGGTTCGTGTCTCATGGGTCGCTACAATCGAAGACTTCCACTGGAATGAGCGTTTCTGCGACCGGCAGATCGAGGGGCCGTTCCGGTACTGGAGGCATTGCCATAGGGTTCAGGAATGGCAGCAGGAGACAACCGGCGAACAAGGCACATTACTCATCGACACGGTCGAATACGAGCTTCCATTCGGGAGGGTCGGCCGCCTCGCAAATCGGATTGCAGTGAGACGGATGCTGACAAATGTCTTTCGTCATCGGCACGACCGCGCCGGGGAACTGCTTCGTGAACTCAGCGAACGCGAACTCAGCGAACGTGTGGAATGCCCCGCGTGAATGTGCCCGGAGGAGCGAGCGATTTGCGGCAGGGAGGCTCCGCCGTGTCTCGCCGAGCATTGCTGAAGATGGCCTCGTGCTGCGAGATCAAATAGTCAGCCGTGCGCGCAGCGAGCGCCTGGATGGTCAATCCCGGATTCGCCGATCCCTGCGTTGGCATCACGGAGCCATCCATCACGAACAGGTTCGGCACATCCCAGGTGCGGCCGAACTTGTCGCACACGCCCGCATCAGGCGTCTTGCTCATCCGGCAGGCGCCGACGAGATGCGCATACCGCGATTCCTGCACGACCTCTACGGCGCCAGCCGCCCACATGATTTCCATCACCTTGTTCTTGCCAAACTCGATCATCTTCTTGTCGTTCTCTTTGAGACTGAAGGTGACCTGCGCAACCGGAAGACCGAAGCGGTCGCGTGCATCATGGCGTCCATCGCGGCCGTCAGCTAACTCAATCCGGTTGTCCTCCCACGGCAGAATCTCTCCAAGCAGACCCAGCGCCGACCAGTGGTTGTAATCCATCATGTTGCGGCGCATGCCCCATCCCCACACGCCCTTCGATGCCATCATCTGCTTGGCAAATGCAATCGGCAGCGGGCCGACCGTCTGCACCGCAAACCCGCGCGCGAAGTCACGCTTTGGATCCGTCTCGTAGAACTCCTCCGTCAGGGCATGCGCCGGCGGAGCCTTGTACATGCGCACAAGATTCTCAAACCGTCCGAGGATCACGTTGCCCGCCTGCGCCATCAGGTACTTGCCCAGCGTCCCGGAGGAGTTTGCAAGCCCGCGCTCGTGCCCTGGGCAGGCGGAGTTGAGCAGAAGCCGCGGCGTCTCCAGCGCGTATCCGCACACGATCACAACACGCGCGCGCTGAAAGTGCTCCTTTCCCTCCACATCGAAATACACAACGCCGTCGGTCCGTCCATCCTTGCCCATCGAGACCCGACTGACCATACAGCACTCGCGAATCTCGGCCCCGTTATTCAACGCGTCCGGCACGTGGGTCACAAGCGTCGATGCCTTCGCTCCCACCTTGCATCCTTGAATGCAGAAGCCGCGGTAGATGCAGTGCGGGCGATCGCCGTGCGACGCAGAAAGAATTGCGACAGGGCCGCCTGCGCTCACCGGAATGCCCAGCTTCGTGCAGCCGGCAATCAGCGTGTCGCCAACGCCGCCCATCGGATGCGGCGCATACGGATGCCCGTGTGGTTTGCCCCACGGATACCACGCCGGACCGGCGACAGGAATCTCCTGCTCGAGCAGCTCGTAGTACGGTTCGATGTCTTCGTAGGTGATGGGCCAGTCGGCACCCACGCCGTCACGCGTATAGACCTCGAAGTCGGATGGATGAAAGCGGGGCACAAACGCGGCCCAGTGGACTGACCCTCCGCCAACACCTTTGCCGCTGTTGTTCGCGCCCAGCGCGAGCGGATGCTCTCCGCCTGTAATCCTCAGATCATTCCAGTAAAGTTTGTGCGATCCCGTCTCATCCGAAACCCAGTCACGTTCCGTATCCCAGAACGGACCAGCCTCGAAGCCCACAACCTTGAAGCCTGCGCGTGCCAGCCGCTGCAACAAGACCCCGCCGGCAGAGCCTACGCCGACAATTGCGAAATCGATCAGGTCAGAATCTTTGAACCGCCGCGGCGGCACCTTGATCTTTTGCATCGGCCCAAGATGATGCAAGTCGTCCTTCGGCTTCTCGAACGCTCCCCCCAGCGGCGCATTGTGCTCGAACAAGCTCAATGTGTACCTGCCTGTCCCGAATGCACCTGGTGCTGCCCGCCACCCTGGGCGTGCATCTCTTCCGCATCGCTGATTGAATCCGCAGGCGCATCCCACTCGTAACGCTGCTCTTCGACCTCCCACGGCTCCGGCTCGCCCTCCTCGAGCCGCATGTAGCCGCGCGGATATGCCGGCCCGCCGAAGCCGATCTCATCCCACGCCCACGGATGCGCGTAATACACGCTCACCACATCGGTCAGCAGCAACGTCCAGAAGCGCTCGATATTCATCCTCTTCCAGAGTTCCTGCGCGGCCTGCGGCTTTGCCTCATGAATGGACTTGAGAATCTCCTCCTGCTCGCGCACGCTGAGCTCATGAAAGGCGCGTCCATGAAGCCTCTGCGCCATCTCTTCAAACGCACGCGCCGCAATTCGATAGGCCTCCTGGTCAGGCGGCATGTCCTCGAACCGATAGCCATCAAGCCGGTCCTCATACAGCCGCTCATCGATGCCGGGCAGGATCGAAATGCGGCGCTCGTCGATGCGATCGTCCTGCGGCAGCATGCGATCGACAACTGCCTCCATCGTGCGCGCTTCCTCAGCTGTGAAGAACCGGATCGGCTTCTCCCGCGAAACTCTCTCCTCAACAACCTTCCGCGTTGTCGCATCCCAATAACGCTTCTGCTTCAGCGTACTGAAGCCCGGGTAGTAGCCCGGCTGCTCGCGCTTCGGCAGCGGCCGTCCGGTCGCGGGATGCGTCAACGGCATGCGTTCGTTCTGCTGATCTCGCGCCATCGTCAGATCTCCCGCCTCATGAGATACGCCATCATTCCGAGCAGACCGCACGCGGCGACCAGCAGCGGCGCGAAGATCGGCGGCCCGTAGAGAATGTTGTACAGCGGCTTCTTCTTCCCGCCGGAACGCCGCAGAATTCCGCGGACGTGATATCCGAATCCAATTGTTCCGTCGAGCATCAGCAGCGCGGAGACTACAGGCAAAGCCGTATTCGCCAGGCGCTTGCTCCTCCGCGCGCTCAGCGTCGCCGCCAGCATCAACGGCGTCAGCAGGATGGGCGACCACTGCACCTTGTACTTGAAATTGTCCTTGTAGTGCGAGTACCAGCTCTCCATGCCAGAGCACACCGTCCACACCGCCGCCACCGCGCATAGGTGTCTCTGAAATCTTCCGGTTCGGATGTCATCGCGAAAATCCTGCTTACGCAGTCGCGTCGTGGCAGCGACGATTCGGCTCCGCATACCGTAATGTTCCTCGCGCTGAAGATACGAGGCGATCACACCCAGGTACGCGCTGGTTCCAAAGAGCAGCGGCGCAAAGAGCGGCGGCCCCATTACGACATTCGTCACCGGCATCCGCCATCCACCCGGTTTACGCGCCACGCCGCGAATGTGGAAGCAGAACCCGACAGCTCCATCGACCAGTGTGATGTAGCTCAGCCAGCGCATCCACGTCGTCGCAATGCGCTCGCTGAATATGCCGGCGGTCGATGCAATCGTCAGCGCTGCGCCGAGTGTGACCGGTGTATACATCACCGGGTTCGAATAGCTTCCGCGATAGTGTTCGTACCCCACTTCGATCGTGCTCACAAGGCTGCTGCCTGCAACCAGCAGCGCCATGGAGCGCTGGAAACACCCGCTCTGAATGTGATCGAGCGCCGTCTCCGCAAAACCGCGCACCGGCTCCGGCACACTCTTCGCCAGCTCGCACGGCGTGGTATCCGGCAACGTCATCGCGAACTCCATTCAGCAGGCTCACACATCATCGCGATACCGCTCCGCATCCGCTCGTTTGAACTCGAGGCCAATCCCGGGCCTCGACAGGTCGGGATACATCACTCCTTCTTTTGCCGGACGAAATCCATCGAACAGCATGCTCTCGATGCGAACGTGATCGTGGAAATACTCCACATGCCGCAACGGGCGTGCCGCGCATGCAAGATGCAGATGCACCGACGGACCGCAGTGCGCCGACAGTGGAAGCGGGTGCGCATCCGCAATCGCTGCCGCATCCATGAAGCCGGTCACGCCGCCGCAGCGTGTCGCATCCGCCTGGATCACATCCACCGCTTCGGCCTCAATCATGTTGCGCAGATACATCGCGGTCCATCCATATTCACCAGCAGCAATGTCCATCCCGGCCGGCGCGCGGTCCCGCATCAGCTTCAGCCCGGCAAGATCGTCTGAGCTTACCGGCTCTTCAAACCACGTCACCTGGTAGTCGCGAACGAATCGCTCCGCAAACTCGAGCGCCTGCTTGCGCGAGTACGCTCCATTGGCATCTACAAACAGCTCCGCGCCCTTCCCGATTGCCTCACGCGCCACCTTCACACGCCGCAAATCGTCCTCAGGATGCGTCCCGATCTTCATCTTCACGCGCGGAATCCCATCGCGCACCCAGCCGCCAAGTTGATCCCGAAGCTGCTCGTCCGAGTACGTCGTGAATCCACCCGACCCATACACCGGCGCGCCGGGCCGCATCTGCCCAAGCACGGAACAGAGCGGCTTGCCCAGCAGCTTTGCCTTGAGGTCCCACAGAGCGATGTCAATCGCCGACAATGCCGTCGCCCCAATCCCATCCCGCCCATAGTTTCGCTGTGCCTTGCGCATGGACGAGAAGAGCGCGTTTGTATCGAACGGACTCTTTCCCTCCACATGCTCCTTCATCAACTCACGGGCAAGCGGGGCCGCCGTTTTATGCGCGTAGGTGTAACCAACACCCGTGCTCTGTTCGCAACCGATCTCCACAACCACCAGCGTGGTCTTATCCCACGAAAACGTACCGTCCGCCTCCCGCGCATCCGTCGGAATCGTATACGCGGTTGCGGCTGTCTCTGCGATCTTCGGCTCGGAGGATATCATCGTGCGCTCACACAGGTGGGGACAAGCGGATTCGAGAGCGATCACGTTTCCCGTCAGACCACCTGCCGCACCGTGTCGCTGGCTGCTGTCAAGGCAATCCGCATGCGATTCGGCTCGCCCCTGACCAGCGCCTCTGTGAACTTCACCGCTTGTTCGGGTTTGATCTTGGCCGGCAGCATCGCGGTGTACTGATCGACGACCGCTTCAATAATTACCGGTCCTGGCATCGCAAGCGCCTTCTGGAACTGCTGGCCCGCGCTCTTCGGATCATCGACGCGCACAGCACTGGCACCAACAGCCTTCGCGAGCGCAACAAAGTCAATCGGGAACAGCTCGCACTGATACTCCGGATTGCCCTCGAACACCATCTGTTCCCACTTGATCTGTCCCAGCGTATTGTTCTTGATGATGACCACCTTGATGGGCAGCTTGTACGCGACGGCCGTAATGATTTCGCCCATCAGCATCGTGAATCCGCCATCGCCGACGACCGCAATCACTTGCCGGTCCGGGTGTGCGATCTGCGCCCCAATCGCATACGGCAGGCCGCACGCCATCGTCGCCAGGTTACCGGAGCATGAGTGCATCTGGCCCTTCTTCGCCATCATGTAGCGCGCCCAAACCGTCGTGTTCGTGCCGGAATCGGAGACAATAATCGCGTTCTCCTTCGTATACTTCGAAAGCTCCCAACCGACGACCTGCGGCTTCATCGGCATCGCCGTGCTCATTCCCTCTTTCTCCAGAATCTTGTTCCAGTCCCTCATTCCCTTCTGCGCGCGCTCCAGGAATCGCCGGTAACTATTCCGCTTCAACAGCGGCAGAAGAGTCTTCAGCGTCTTCTTCGAATCGCCGACCAGGCCGACCTCCACCGGATAACGCAAGCCAATGCGGTCCGCGTTGGAATCAATCTGCACACACTTGCAATCGCCCGGTTTCGGCAGATACTCGATGTACGGGTACGACGTGCCGATCATGATTAAGGTGTCGCAGTTCTCCAATGCCTCTTCGCTCGGCGCCGTCCCAAGCAGTCCTATGCCGCCTGTCGTATACGGCGAATCATCCGGCACGCATCCCTTCCCGAGCAGCGGTTTCACGATCGGCGCGCCCAGCAGCTCCGCCAGTTGAAGAAGCTCATCGCTTGCGTGCAGCGCACCCTGTCCTGCCAGAATCGTGATTCGTTTGCCATCGTTGATGACCTTCGCCGCTGCCTTCACGTCGTCCATCGGCGCTACATTCGCGCTGATTGCACGCACGGACGACGTATGATGCGCCTTATTCCGTTCCGAGCGATCGTGCTTGCCTACATCGGCAAGCTGTACGTCGATGGGGATCGTGATGTGCGCGACGCCGCGCTTGTCAATCGCCGACCGGATCGCAAGATCTGCCGCCGGCTCCATGTGCGGCGCGTCCATGATGCGCTGGTTGTAGCACGCGACATCCAAGTAGAGCTTGTCGAGCTCGACGTCCTGTTGCGAATACGTGCCAGTCAAATCGCGAAACTGCATGCCTGTAATCGCGAGCACAGGCTGCTGATCCATCTTCGCGTCGTACAGCCCATTCAGAAGATGAATGCCGCCAGGCCCTGAGGTCGCGAGGCACACGCCGAGCCGCCCGGTGAACTTCGCATACGCGCAGGCCATAAACGCAGCCGACTCTTCATGGCGCACATGGATAAAACGGATCTTCTTCTGCTGCTTACGCAGGGCCTCCATCACACCGTTGATCCCGTCTCCGGGCAGCCCAAAGATCGTGTCCACGCCCCAGTCAATCAGCTTCTCGACCAACACATCAGCAGCAGTCATTTTGCTCCTTCCGCAGGAGCCGCAGTCGGCCCCTTAAGCCGATAGACGCCCTGCGTGCAAACCGGGGTTTGCTGCGACACACGATGAATCGTGACGACAATCGCACAACTACATGAATAACTTCGTTGATTTGGTGCAACGAATTTCAGTCCACCTTCTCTTCGCCGCGTCCCATCCGATCGCGGTGTTCGCGCACCAGCCGCAGAAATTCCAGCAGTGCGGGCCCCTCGCGCCGTGGGTCCCAAACCGCAGACAACCCCGCCGACAACGCCCCCGCAAACGGCCGAAACACGAGCCCGCGAATGTGCAGCGTCCGCACACCTGACGGTACCAGCGCGATGCCTTCGCCGGCTTCCACCAGCGTCAGCACCCCCGACCACGTTCCTGAGGTGTTCACAATCTGCGGGGAAAAACCCTCCGCTGCGCAAACCGCCACAATATTGTCGAAGAACTCGATGTTCGATTGCCGTTCGTTGCAAACCAGCCGTTCCTCTGCGAGATCGCGAACCTCTACCGTCCGGTCCGCCAGCCGGTGATCCGGCCGCATCACTGCCACCGCCGGATCGCGAAACAGCAGCTCCGACCGGAACACCTTGTCCAAGGGCGGCTGCAGCGGTCGCGTCAGTGCTATATCGATCCTCCCAGCCTCGAGCGCGCCAATCTGCTGCGTTGCATGCATGTCGACCAGCGAGAGCCGGATCCCCGGACGCAGCCTGCGGAACTCGCGAATAATTCGGGGGAAAAAACCCGCCGTTCCCCAGAGAAAGAACCCGATCGCCAGCGTCCCCACTTCTCCGTGTGCCGCTCTCCGCGTTACATCCACTGCCCGCTGAGCCGCCTCCAGCGTGCGGTTCGCCTCGGTGAGAAAAACCTGTCCCTGCGGCGTAAGCTGAAGCTTGCGGCCGGACCGGTCCAACAGCGCGCAGCCGAGCTCATGTTCCAGATCACGCATCTGCTCGCTGATGGCTGACTGCGAAACGTACAGCTGCCGAGCCGCCGCCGTCATACTGCCAAGCTCCGCAACTGCTTGAAAGTACCGGAGATGTCGAAGCTCCATACCTACATCCTATCGGTTTTTCCGATGCCACGCCCCGGAAAGAACTGCGAATCCCGGGCTAAATCTGTGATGTTCTTTTAACTGGGCCCGCTGCGGCCCTTTTGGAGCATTCATGTCGATCGTGCGCCTGGCCCTGAACAGGCCTTACACCTTCATCGTGCTGGCAATTCTGATTCTGATTGCCGCCCCGGTGGTCATTCTGCGCACACCGACCGACATCTTTCCCGACATCAATATTCCAGTCGTCTCCGTCGCCTGGCAGTACACCGGCCTCAGCCCCGAGGAGCTCGAGGGCCGGCTGACGACTCCTTACGAGAAGGCGCTCACAAATCTCGTCGACAACGTTCAGCACATCGAGTCCACGACCCTCAACGGCCAGGCGATTATCAAGATTTACCTGCAGCCGGGCGCATCGCTCGACACCGCCAACGCCCAGGTCTCCGCCGCCTCGCAGTACATGCTGCGCCAGTTGCCGCCTGGCATTCTCCCGCCGGAGATCATCAACTTTTCCGCTTCCAGCGTTCCCATCCTGCAGCTCGGAATCTCCGGGAAAGGCCTCTCGGAACAGCAGCTGAACGATTACGCATCGAACTTCATCCGTCCGCAGCTCGTCACGGTTCCGGGTGCGGTGCTGCCCAATGTCTACGGCGGCAAGCAGCGCTCCATCATGGTCTATCTCGAGCCCAAGGCGCTGCAGGCCAAGGGTCTCGCACCCACTGACGTGCTCAACGCCCTGGCCCAGCAGAACGTCGTCGAGCCCGGCGGCACCGCGAAGATCGGCTCGACCGAGTACGACGTCCGTCTCAACAGCAGTGCCGAGACCATCAAGGAGCTCGGCGATATGCCGATTCGGCAGGTCAATGGCGCCATGGTCTACGTGCGCGACGTAGCCTCCGTCGCTGACGGATCGATTCCGCAGACCAATATCGTGCGCCAGGACGGCCATCGCGGCGTGCTGATCACCGTCCTCAAATCCGGCACCGCGTCGACTCTCAGTGTCGTCCAGGGAATCCTCGGATTGTTGCCCCGTGTGAAGTCAACGCTTCCTCCCAATCTGACGATCACACCTCTCGCCAATCAGGCGACCTTCGTCCGTGGATCAATCAGCGGCGTGATTCGCGAAGGTATTATCGCCGCCGCTCTCACCAGCCTGATGATCCTGCTCTTCCTGGGGTCCTGGCGTTCCAGCATCATCATCGCGATCTCCATTCCGCTGTCGGTGCTCACATCCATCATCCTGCTGAGCTTTCTCGGCGAGACCATCAACATCATGACGCTCGGCGGCCTGTCGCTGTCCGTCGGCATCCTGGTCGACAATGCCACCGTCACGATCGAGAACGTCGAGCGTTACCTTGAGGAAGGTCATGACCTGCGCAACGCCATCCTGGAGGGCTGTGCCCAGATCACCATTCCGATTCTGGTTGCCACTCTCTGTATCTGCATTGTGTTCGTTCCGATGTTCTTCCTGGCCGGGGTCTCGCGTTATCTCTTCGTCCCCTTCGCGGAGGCGGCCTGCTTCGCTGTGCTCGCCTCCTTTGTCCTGTCGCAGACGCTCGTGCCGACCATGGCGATGTACCTGCTGAAAGCCCATGACGAGCATGCAGCGCCCTCCCGCAACATCCTGGCCCGCTTTCAGCGAGGCTTCGAGCGCGGATTCGAGCGGGTCCGCAGCACGTACAGCTCCCTTCTCGAGCGTGTTGTCATTCGCCGCAAGATCTTCATCCCTGGCTTCCTCGGCTGCATCGCGCTCACGCTCCTGCTGATTCCATTCCTCGGCCAGAACTTCTTCCCCTCGTCGGACAACGGAACCTTCATCCTGCACATCCGCGCCAAGACCGGCACACGGATCGAAGAAACTGCCCGGCTCTGTGATGAGATCGAGGACCAGATCCGCGCCATGATCCCGGCCGATCAGATGAACAATATCCTCGACAACATTGGCCTTCCCTACTCGGTCATGAACACGCAGCACGCCACCAGCGGGCTCTTCGGTGCGGCTGACGCCGACATCATGGTTTCGCTCAAAGAGAAGCACTCTCCCACAGCGGACTTCATGCGAATTGTCCGCCAGAAGCTTCCGCAGGAATTTCCCGGCACTACCTTCTACTTCCTGCCCTCCGATATCGTGACCCAGATCCTGAACTTCGGCCTGCCCGCCCCGCTTGACGTCCAGATCGACGGAACCGACGACGCGGGCAATCGCAACGTAGCCAATCACATCCTGAAGCAGATCCGGCAGGTTCCCGGCGTGGTTGACGCCCGCCTGCAACAGCCTGACGACTATCCGGTCATCAATCTCAATGTGGACCGCACCAAAGCCGAGAACGGCGGCTACACCGAAAAGGACGTAGGCTCCTCGGTGCTCAATATCCTGTCCGGCTCCTCCCAGCTGAGCCCGATGTTCTTCCTGAACAAACGCAACGGCGTTCTCTATCCGATTATTGCGGAGAGTCCGCAATATCGGATCCAGTCGTTGCAGGACCTCGAAAACATCCCCATGACCTCCGCTGGCGCAAAGGCTCCCGAGATCCTCGCTGACGTTGCGGGGTTCTCCCGTTCCTCCGAGGTTCCCATCGTCTCCCACTACGGCATTCGTCGCACGCTCGATATCTACGCCGGCGTGCAGGACCGCGACCTGGGCGCTGTCGCCAAGGATGTGCAGCGCATCGTAGACCAGAACCGGCCGGCCCTCTCGCGTGGCAACTTCATCACCATGCGCGGCCAGGTGGAGACCATGCGCAGCTCCTACACGGGCCTGCTCTTCGGCCTGGTCTTCTCCATTCTTCTCGTCTACCTGCTTATCGTCGTGAACTTCCAGTCCTGGCTGGATCCTTTCATCATCATCACTGCACTGCCGGCTGCCATCGCCGGGATCATCCTTCTGCTCTTCCTGTCGCACACCACCCTGTCGGTGCCCGCACTGATGGGAGCCATCATGTGTATGGGTGTAGCCACGGCGAACTCAATCCTGGTCGTCGCCTTTGCCAAGGACCGCCTCCACGAGACCGGCGACGCCATCCGCTCCGCGATCGAAGCCGGAGCCACGCGCTTCCGTCCCGTGCTCATGACCGCCCTCGCCATGATCATCGGTATGATTCCAATGGCGCTCGGACTGGGCGAAGGCGGAGAGCAGAATGCGCCCCTGGGGCGTGCCGTCATCGGCGGCCTCACTCTCGCAACTGTTGCCACCTTGATCTTTGTTCCCTCTGTGTTCGCGCTGCTCCACGGCCGCGGACACCGCAATCAACCTGCATCCGAGCCGGCCGAGGCCGACGCGCACGTGCTCGCCTGAGCCACTCCGGAGATCAGACCCGAATGCCGATCGACATCAATACCGAAATGACCTCACCCGCAGCCAACGCTCACGGCGCTCCGCTGCCGCACATCGCGCCGCACCCGGATCCCGCGCACGCGCTTTCCCACCCCCGCAGCTCTCGCCTCAGCTGGATCGTGCTCATCATCGTCGCCGCGCTCCTGATCGCGGGCATTCTGTGGGGCATCCTGGTGCGTTCCTCGGACGAAAATCATCTCGCGCAAATCACGCGGGCCGACGCCGCGCTGACCGTCAACGTCATCCATCCGTCCGTTACCGGCTCCGAGTCTGAAATCGCTCTTCCCGGCAACACCCAGGCGTTCGACGACACGCCCATCTACTCCCGCACCAGCGGCTACCTGAAGCAGTTCTTCGTCGACATCGGCCAGCACGTCAAGCAGGGTCAGCTCATGGCCATCATCGAAACCCCTGAGGTCGATCAGCAACTCCAGGTCGCTGAGGCCGACCTCAAGAGCTCCCAGGCCGATCTTTCCCTCGCTGACCTTACGGCGAACCGCTACCAGAACCTTCTCAAGACCGACTCCGTCTCCAAGCAGGAGACCGATGTCGCTGTCAGCGGCGCCGCCGCCAAGCGTGCTGCTGTCGAAGCCGCCGAGGCCAACGTTCGCCGCCTGCAACAACTGCAGTCCTTCGAGCGCATCTACGCTCCGTTCTCCGGCGTGGTCACTACCCGCAATACCGACATCGGCGACCTCATCAACGCCGGCACGGGCGATGCCGCACCCGACGCACACAAGGATCTCTTCCGTATCGCGGCCACGGGCAAGCTGCGCGTCTTCGTTGCTGTCCCTGAGGTCTACGCCCCTGACATCCACGACGGCGACACCGCCGCGCTCACGCTCGACGAGTACCCGGGGCAGCAGTTCGTCGGCCGCGTCGCACGCAACTCCAACGCCATCGATATGGCCTCCCGGACGCTCAATGTCGAAGTCGACGTCGACAACCCCCAGGGCAAGCTGCTTCCCGGCGCCTACGTCTTCGTTCACTTCAAGCTGCCCCAGCAACAGGCCAAGCTCTCCGTGCCTGCAAACACTCTGCTCTTCCGCTCGGAAGGTCTCCGCGTCGCCGTGGTTCGCAACGGCCATGTCCACCTTCAGCCCATCACCATCGCGAAAGACAACGGTTCAACCCTCGAAATCGGCGCCGGTCTCCAGGCTGGCGATCAGATCGTCCTTGATCCGCCCGACTCCATCGCCGAGGGACAACCCGTCCGCGTTAATGCCAACGGAGTTTCCGTACGATGACGGGTCGCACCCTTTCGCTCGCGCTCTTCGCAGCGCCGCTCCTGCTCGCCGGCTGCATGGTCGGCCCGAAGTACGTCGTGCCGAAGGCACCGATCGCTCCTTCTTTCAAGGAAGCCGGTCCTGTGCCCTACAAAGAGACCGCCGCCGATGGCACCTCATGGCAAACCGTCAAGCCCGAGGACGCGATTCCGCGCGGCACCTGGTGGACGCTCTTCAACGATGCCGAGCTGAACACGCTCGAGCCCAGGGTCGAGCAGGCGAACCAGACCCTCAAGCAGGCCGACGCCAACCTCCGCGCCGCACGCGCCGAGATCAATGTCCGGAAGGCCGACCGCTTCCCGACTATCGGCGTCAACCCCGTCTTCGGAGCACAGCGCTACTCCGGTAATCCCTATTTCAATCCATCTACAGCCTTCACTCCAACGCAGACCACCCAGTACCCGTTCGAGGTCAACTACGAGGTCGATCTCTGGGGACAGGTCCGCCGCAACATCGCCGCCGGCCAGGAGGAATTCCAGGCCACCGGCGCCGATCGCGCCAACGTGCTGCTCTCGCTTCAGTCCGAGCTCGCCTTCGATTACTTCAACCTCCGCAGCGATGACATGCTGCAGCAGCTCCTGAACGACACCGTCACGCAATATAAGGAAGCCGTCCGCATCACCACCAATCGCTACAACGGCGGTCTCGCGATCAAGAGCGACGTCACGCAGGCCGAGACCCAGCTTCAGACGGCGATCGTCGCCGCATCCGACGTCGCCATCGAACGCGCGCAGTATCAGCACGCCATCGCCAACCTCATCGGCGTAACGCCCGCGTCACTCACGATTCCGTTCTCCCCATTGCCCGAGGACACCAATCCTCCCGTCGTCCCGCCCGGCCTCCCCTCACAACTTCTCGAGCGCCGCCCCGATATCGCCGCCGCCGAGCGCCGCGCCAACGAAGCCAACGAGGCCATCGGCATCGCGCAGGCTGCCTTCTATCCCTCCATCAATCTCAGCGGAGCCCTTGGCTTCCAGTCCAACGCCGCTGTGCAATCCGTCTTCTCGCCCGAAAGCGTCGTCTACTCGCTCGGCCCCGGCCTCGCCTACACCTTCTTCGATGGCGGCCGCCGCCGCGGAATCAAGGAAGAATCGCTCGCTCTCTTCGACCGCAACTCCGCCGCATATAAGCAAACCGTGCTCGACGCCGTGCAGCAGGTTGAAGACAATCTCGTCGCGCTCCGGGTTCTCCAGCAGGAGGCTGGGCAGCAGCGCGCCGGCACCGCGGCCGCGCAGGAGTCCGAGCGCATCTTCAACAACCGCTACGTCGGTGGCGTCGATACCTACCTGCAGGTCGTCACCGCCCAAACCGCCGCACTCAACAGCGAAGTCAATGACATCAACATCCTTCGCCGCCGCATGGACTCGACCGTCCTGCTCATCAAAGTGCTCGGCGGCGGCTGGGATACCTCCCAGCTCCCAACTCCCTGACGACAAACTTGGATGCCCCACTCATGACGACAGCTCCATCGTCGTCATGAGTGGGATCGCATAATCTCCAAGCCCCGCATGCTACCCTCAACACCGATGGAGCGCTCGCACCTTTCCCGCCGCAACTTCCTTTCACTCGCTGCGGCCACGTTCACCGCACAAGCGCTCCCCGCACAAACCCCGGGGTCCCCAGCGGGCTTGCCCGCTGGGGTGGAAACACCCACTGCACGCATCGACGTCGCCGCTGCCGAGCGCCCACGCATTCTCGCCGAAGTTCCTCAAGCACTTGCCGCGCCCATCACCCCGCTCACCGCAACCCCTGCACCGCACGTGGACGGCAACACCTTCGTCTCCGACATCGAGCCCGAGCGCGCCGTCAGCGATCCGCACACCACCAGCAAACTCTTCCGCGCGCAAGCCATCGCGCTTCGCAACGCCTCCACAACCATCGCCTGCCTCTCTGCCGCCTACATCCTCACGCATGACGAGCAATACGCCCAACGCGCCGGCGCCCATCTCCGCGCCTGGTTCATCAATCCCCAAACACGCATGCTCCCCAACGCCGACCTCGCCGGGCGCGAATACGGCTCCAACACCGGAACACCCGGCGGCATCGTGAACCTCACCCCACTCGCCGAACTCGTCCGCTCCACCAGCTTCCTCGTCGACTCCAAGGCTCTCCCCGACTACGACTTCGACACCATGAACCAATGGTTCCTCGACTTCGCTGGCTGGCTCGACGGCAACCGCAACGCGCGCATCGCACGCGATACCAAAGATCACCGCGCCTCCGCCTGGCTGCTTATCCGCTCGGCCATCGCGCGCGCCACGCGCAAAGACGAAGACATCGACGACTGCCGCAAACGATTCCGCGCGCCCACCATCCGCAACCAGATCAACGAGCAAGGCGTGTTCCCGCAGGAGGTCGCCACACCCAACCCCTACCGCAACACGCTCTTCAATTTCGATCTCCTCGCCGGCGCATGCCAGCTCCTCGCCTCACCGTTCGATCTCCTCTGGGACTACGAGCTCCAGGACGGCCCCGGCATGCGCTCTGTCGCCGCGCACCTCTATCCCGTCATCGCGCACCCTGAAAAGTGGAACTACATGGCCGACGCCGACCACTTCACCGAGCTCCCCGGCCCGCGCCCCGCGCTGCTCTTCGCCGGCCGCGCCTACGAGCGCCCCGAGTACGTCGATCTCTGGCGCAAGCTCGACGCCCAACCGATCCCGGCCGACCTCGCCGAATTCTTCCCCATCCGCCAGCCGCTCCTCTGGACCGAACGCGCCGCCCACGGCCTCTAATCTCATCGCACAAATGGAAAACGGCTCGCACATATCCGCGGACCGTTTCACTAACCACTAACTACTTGCCCTTCCGAAACTCCCGCACAATCTCCAGATACTTCTTCGCGCTCTCGGTAATCTTCTCCGGCTTGCCTTCAGCCATCGCCTTCGTGTCAACCAGATCCGCACCCACGCCCAGCGCAAACGACCCCGCCTCTAAAAATTCGCGCGCCGTCGCCAGCGACACGCCGCCCGTAGGAATCATCTCCACCTGCGGCAGCGGAGCCTTCAGCGACTTCAGATACTTCGCCCCACCCAACGCGCTCGCTGGAAAAACCTTAATCACATCCGCCCCCGCCTGCCACGCCGTGACCACCTCCGTCGGCGTCAGCGCACCCGGCAGCACCGGAATCGAGTACCGATGACACATCTCAATCGTCTGCAGATTCAGCGCCGGGCTCACCACAAACTGCGCACCCTCCAGCATGCACATGCGCGCCGTCTCCGCGTCCAGTACCGTGCCCGCGCCGATCAAAATATCCGGCCGCTCCTTTGTCAGAAGCGACATCACGCGAATCGCGCCCGGCACCGTCATCGTGATCTCCAGCACCGTCACGCCACCATCGGCAATCGCCGCCGCAATCCCCAGCGCCTGCTCTTCACTCTCGGCACGCAGCACCGGCACCAGCCCAATCTCACGCAGCTTCTCAACTATCTGTTCCTTACGCATCGCCTCTCCTAATTCCTGCCTTACCTCTGCACTCTCGCCCCGCCGCCCTTCATCAGGCGCTGCACCTCATCCAAGGTCGCCATCGTCGTATCGCCCGGCGTCGTCATGGCCAGCGCGCCATGAGCACATCCGCAGTTCACCGCCCAATCCGCGCCCTTCTCATGCAGGAACCCATAAATCAGCCCCGAGGCAAACGAGTCACCGCCACCCACGCGATCCCAAATCTCCAGGTTCGGCATCGGCCGCGCCTCATGAAACGCCCCTTCGTAATAGCAGATCGCGCCCCAGTCATTCACGCTCGCCGTCTTCGCATGCCGCAGCGTCGTCCCCACCGCCCTGAAGTTGGGATACTCCTTCACCGCCGTCTCAATCATCTTGCGAAAGCTCGCGCTCTCCAGCTCCGCGAGATTCTCGCCGACGCCCTCAATCTCAAATCCCAGCGCCGCCGTAAAGTCCTCTTCGTTGCCAATCATCACATCGACCAGCTTCGCCAGCTCGCGGTTCACCTCGGTCGATTTGGCCTTCCCGCCAATCGACTTCCACAGCGAGTCGCGATAGTTCAGGTCATAGCTGATGATCGTCCCATGCCTGTGCGCCGCAGCCATCGCCTCGCGCGCCACCTCCGGCGTCGTCTCACTCAGCGCGCAAAAGATTCCGCCCGTATGAAACCATCGCGCACCCTCCTTGCCGAAGATCTGATCCCAGTCAATGTCACCCGGCTTCAACTGGCTCACCGCCGTGTTCCCGCGGTCAGAGCACCCCAGCGCCGCCCTCACTCCAAACCCGCGCTCCGTAAAGTTCAGTCCATTCCGGACTGTCCGCCCCACGCCGTCATACTTCACCCACTTCACGTGGCTCTGATCGACGCCGCCCTGCAGCATCAGATCCTCAACCAGCCGCCCGACCGGATTATCTGCCAGCGCCGTAACAATCGCGGTCTTCATCCCGAAGCAGCGCCGCAGTCCGCGCGCGACGTTATACTCGCCGCCGCCCTCCCACACATCAAACCGCCGCGTCGTCGCCACGCGCA
>Ga0070741_10001650_pt1 | contig 65671 bp, 61 predicted proteins | sample Coa_R1_4_FD_66440 | JGI IMG/M metagenome (GOLD analysis project Ga0070741, IMG submission 66440) | Surface soil microbial communities from Centralia Pennsylvania, which are recovering from an underground coalmine fire - Coalmine... | ecosystem: Environmental > Terrestrial > Soil > Unclassified ...
TACGTTAGATGATTCGCCTTGGAATTTTCGCCAAGTTGTACGTTCTTCGTTTCGACGAAATTGCCGACATGCGAATGGTCTGCGAGCATTGAGCCCGGACGCAACCGCGCGTAGGGCCCGATGCGGCAGCTCGATGCGATCCTCGCACCGTCGACGTGGCTAAAAGGCAGAATCACCGTTCCCGGTCCGATCTCGCTGTCCTTAATGATGCAATAGGCTCCGACCGAGACGTTTGCCGCCAAGATGACTCTGCCTTCGAACACGCAGCCGACATCTACCGTAACGTCTGCAGCGCATGACAGTTCGCCGCGTACGTCGACGCGAGCCGGATCGAGCAGCGTGACGCCCGACGCCATCAATTGGCGCGCCAACTCTGACTGATATCGGCGCTCCATCTCCGCCAGCTGCTCTCTGCTGTTCACGCCTTCGATTTCCCAAGGCGCATCCACCGTCTCGGTCATCACCGGCATTCCGCTCTGAAGGGCGAGCGGCACGATGTCGGTGAGGTAATACTCACCTTGTGCGTTGTCGCGTCGCAACTGAGACAACCACTCCCGCAAAGCGGCATTCGGGGCGGCGAGGATTCCGCTGTTGATCTCACGGACGCGCTTTTCGGCGCTGCTCGCGTCCTTTTCCTCTACGATGCGGATCACATGCCCATGCTCGTCGCGTACGATCCTTCCGTATCCGGTTGGGTCTTCAACGGTCGCGGTGAGCAAGCACAGTGCCCTTCTATGGCTCAATACGCGCTGTAGCGTGCTTGGCTTGACCAGCGGGACATCACCGTAGAGAACGAGCGTGGTCCCCTCATCGGGTAGGTAGGGGATGGCTTGCATGAGCGCATGGCCGGTTCCAAGCTGAGGTTCCTGCAAGGCGAAGCATAAGCGAGGGTTGTTGAACGCGTTGCGTACCTGCTCGCCGCCATGCCCGTACACCACAACGACCCGATTGGCGGATTGAGACACAGCCCTATCGAGTACGTGGGCGAGTAAGGGTTTACCGGCCAAGGTGTGCAGCACTTTTGGCAAGGCCGAACGCATACGGGTGCCTTTGCCCGCCGCTAGCACCACGACACTTAAGCTGTCCATAGCAAGAGTACGCGAAGAGTCAAGATGATCCCCGATCGGGGGCGCGATTATGGCATAGGGGTGACCGAGCCGAAGTAGATGCAATTATCGGATGGCGCATTGTCTACACGAGTTGCAACAAGTATCGCTGCCTCGTTGGTAGGCCCACTCGATTACGGCATCCTGAAAGCTTTGTGCTGCACCGGCCGAAGGGTGGTTCACGATCGACACGACGACTAACCACTTTCCGCGATGATCGAGCACGTAGCCTGCGATCGCGCGCACGCCCTCGAGCGATCCGGTTTTGATGTGAGCTCGGCCGGTCGCGGGCGAGCCGTTAAGACGATGTCGCGCCGTCCCGTCGACGCCGACAATGGGCAAGGATGCGAGGTACTCGGGCATCAATGCTCCGGCGTAGGCGCGAAGCAAGATCCGGGCAAGTGACCCTGCACTAATGCGCTCGATACGCGATAGGCCCGCCCCGTTCTCCAACACCAGCTCATTGGCATCGATGCCCACCTCTTGTAACCACCGCCTTACCTTGTCCGTCGACTTTTGAATGGATCCCGGGGGGTCTTCATCTGCGGACAAGGTGAGAAAGAGCTGCCGTGCCATCACGTTGTTGCTGAACTTGTTGATGTCACGAATGAGCTCGGAGAGAGGAGGTGATTGCCAAGTCAGCAGGAGCCGCGCAGTACTGGATGGCTTGCCGATACGCACGGTGCCGTTGAAGCTTCCGTTCAGCTCGCTCCAGAGCTTGCGAAACAAGGAATGCACGTATTGATCGGGGCTGAGCAACGCGAAGCTGCGTGCGCGTTCGCCGCACCCGATGGGAAAGGGGCCTTCGAAGAGCAGCGTCGAGTCGCCCTGTGGCTGTGGACGTTCCGGCCAGCTCTCGCACGCTCCATCGTAGGGCGTCACTTGGTTGAGCAGCACCAGCTCTGGCAGCTCCGGCGATGCGATGATCTGCACGCTGCGCCGATCAGGTGCGGGAACGAATTGCAGGCGGACCGACTTGAAATTGAGAAGCAAGGCGTCGGGAAGTACGTTGTATGGCCGGGTCGGTTCGTTATCGAAGCGGCCGGGATCGCCGATCTCCACGTCGAAGAAACTGCGGTCGATGACGAGGTCGCCGCGGATCTCGCGCAGTCCCCGGCTTCTCAGCTCCTGTAGGAGGAGCCAGAAGTTCTCAAGGGTCAGCTTGGGGTCCCCGTATCCCTTCAACACCAGATCGCCCGTCAAGCTGTCTCCGGTCTGTTCGCCCTGCGCGTAGACTTCGGTGCGCCAAGTGTAGCTAGGACCGAGCAGCTCAAGGCCGGCGAGCGTGGTCAGCAGTTTCATCGTCGACGCAGGATTCATCGGTCTGTCGACGTTCCACTGCACGAGCGGATGCGTTGCTCCGATCTCCTGCACGACTACCGCCGCTGCGTCAGCCGGCACTCCGCTTCCGCGAAGCGCTGCCGACAGCTGGGGTGGCAGGACCTTTTTCTCTGCGGAGGCTTGACCGCTCGCCAGTGTCACCAGCACGAGCACCGCTAGGCGGAGAATTCCCCTTCTCGCGTTCAGCATCTTTGCTACCAGTTTGGTGGGATAAAGAGTCAGAACAAAAATAGTGTGAGTGAGGGCATGGTGCCCCGCTCTCCGTCTGGCGCGCCACTCCTAATGCTCGACGCCGTGTCGAGAATGGCAGCGAACGGCGTCTGCGGCTGGCAGCCACCGTTGCGGTTTGCTAGCTGGACGAAGCGAGCGCGATCATGACAGGCTATTAGAACAAACATCGTTGTGCATGGCGAAGCGAGCAGAATCTTTTTGGCACCAATCATGCTCAAATGCTGTTGAGAACTATTGCTTCGATGTGATGGAGATTAGGAGGACCGCGCATGGAGTTGTTGGAGCGGATCGAGCAGCAGCTAGAAGTTACGCAGTTGCCCCTGTTCGGGATCACGTTGGCAGCAGTACCCTGTCCGGACACGCCGATTATCCTCACCTTGCATTGGCATGGGTTTGTGCGTGAGAAATTGGTCGATCGAGAAGAAGCACAACCGGTGTCGATCCGTTCAGTTCCAAGCTCAGCGCTTCAGGTGAATGACCGCTGGAGTGATTTGCTGGCTGTGGATCGCGCGGTGCTCGAAGCGGCTTGGGAGTTGGGTGCGTGGGACATCGCGCGCGCCGAGCAGCCCGCATGCATGCGACCAGGAGCCGATTCGTCCGAAGCCCTTGAGTGCCTCAAGGCTTTTGGCGCATTTCCCTTCGGTGCACCAGGCGAGCGCATGGTCGTTTCCGATGCACCGGATGCAGACGATCTTCTGCAAGTCGCAGCCCAACGCGGGTATTTAATGTGGACCTTCCGCCCCGTTCACGGCGGCATTTGGAAGGAATTCGCAGATGATGTGACGCTGCGTCCGGACGGGACTCGCGAACCCCCGTGTCCCGTTGAGCCTATTCCGCCTCGTGGGGCAGGCGCGCGGCGCACGGTCTACCGTTTTGGGATGCCTGAAGGCATCACGCACTGACCGCTTTGCGGTCAACTCCCGCGCTTCACTTTTCGACAGTTAGAACAGCGGACCCGCAACGGGTCCGCTGCTGCATCTCGCTTTAGGGAATCAAACTACTTGAAAGGCGCTCGTGCGCCCTCTATCATTAGCACTCACTAAAGCCGAGTGCTAGCAAGAGCGACTCGGACGGCTCCCCCTCAAATCGGCCCAATAGTCTAAGGAGATCATGAATGAAGATTCGCCCGCTGCACGACCGAGTGATCGTCAAACGTTTGGAAGAGGAGCGCAAGACGGCTTCTGGCATTGTTATTCCGGACACTGCAGCCGAGAAACCTGATCAGGGCGAAGTGGTTGCAGTTGGCACCGGCAAGCTCCTGGAAGATGGAAAGGTGCGTCCGCTCGACGTCAAAGCAGGAGACAAGATCTTGTTTGGCAAGTATTCGGGGCAGACCGTGAAAGTCGAGGGCGAGGAATTTCTCGTCATGCGCGAAGAAGACATCATGGGCGTGATCGAGTAATCGCGGCCAAACGACCTAGCAGAACAAACCAGCTATCAATCAGGAGGTACGAGTCAATGGCAGCCAAAGATGTGAAGTTCCACGATAGTGCCCGGCACCGCATCGTCGCCGGCGTAAATGTTCTCGCCGACGCCGTCAAGGTCACGCTGGGTCCTAAGGGCCGCAACGTCGTCCTGGAGCGCTCGTTCGGGGCCCCCACGATCACCAAGGACGGCGTATCGGTCGCAAAGGAGATCGAGCTAAAAGACAAGTTCGAGAATATGGGCGCGCAGATGGTGAAGGAAGTCGCGTCCAAGACCTCCGATGTCGCGGGTGACGGCACGACGACCGCGACCGTGCTGGCCCAGTCGATTGTGCAGGAAGGCATGAAGTACGTCGCAGCCGGCATGAATCCGATGGATCTTAAGCGCGGCATCGACAAAGCGGTCGAGGCGGTCGTAGCCGAACTCAAGAAGATGTCGAAGCCCTGCACAACTAGCAAGGAAATCGCGCAAGTGGGCGCGATCTCGGCGAACGCCGATGACGATATCGGCAAGATTATCGCCGATGCGATGGACAAGGTCGGCAAGGAAGGGGTGATCACGGTCGAGGACGGCTCGGGGTTGAACAACGAACTCGAAGTCGTCGAGGGGATGCAGTTCGACCGCGGCTATCTGTCTCCCTACTTCATCAACAGCGCCGAGAAGCAGATGGCGGTGCTGGATAATCCGTTCGTGCTGTTGCACGACAAGAAGATTTCGAACATTCGCGATTTGTTGCCCGTGCTCGAGCAAGTTGCTAAGGCCGGTCGCCCACTGCTCATCATCGCCGAAGAAGTAGAAGGCGAAGCGCTGGCCACCCTAGTGGTCAACAACATTCGCGGAATCCTTAAGACCTGCGCGGTGAAGGCGCCCGGCTTTGGTGATCGCCGCAAAGCGATGCTCGAAGATATCGCGATTCTGACCGGTGGCACGGTGATCTCCGATGAGGTGGGCTTGTCCCTCGAGAAGGCCAATCTGGGCGATCTGGGTCAAGCCAAGCGCATCGAGGTCGGTAAGGAGGAAACCACGATCATCGACGGCGCTGGAGACGCCAAGACCATCGAAGGCCGGGTAAAGACCATACGCGCGCAGATCGAGGAAGCGACTAGCGACTACGATCGCGAGAAGCTGCAGGAGCGGGTTGCGAAGCTGGCTGGCGGCGTAGCGCTGATCAAGGTCGGGGCCGCAACAGAAGTCGAGATGAAGGAAAAGAAAGCGCGTGTGGAAGATGCGCTGCATGCGACCCGCGCTGCGGTGGAAGAAGGCATCGTGGCAGGTGGTGGCGTCGCTCTGATTCGTGCGCGCACAGCGATCAGCAATCTCAAGGGTGCTAACCACGACCAAGATGCGGGCATCAAGATCGTCATGCGTGCGATGGAGGAGCCGCTGCGCCAGATCGTCGCGAACTCCGGTGCGGAGCCCTCGGTGGTGCTGAACAAAGTGGCGGAAGGAAAGGGCAATCAGGGCTACAACGCCGCTAACGACACCTTTGGCGACATGATGGAGATGGGTGTACTGGACCCAACCAAGGTCGTTCGGACAGCGCTACAAAACGCGTCTTCAGTCGCTGGGCTGATCCTGACGACCGATGCCATGGTGGCCGAGCTTCCGAAGGAAGAAAGCCACAACCACGGTGGCGGCGGACACGGCATGGGCGGCATGGGCGGTATGGACATGTAAGTCCTCTCAGCCCGCACCGCGGGCAGGAGCAACAAGGGGCACGCGATCGCGTGCCCTTTTTCGCTTCGGGGCTAGTGTAAGCTCCTCGCATGGAGCCCGTCGCACGTGCGATCGATAACGCGTTGATCCGCGCCACCGTAGAGGCCGTCCGGGTCCACGCGCCGTTCAATGCGATGTCGGCGACCGACCTCCAATGGATGGTCACCCGCCTATCGGTCGTCTACTTTGCGCCTGGCACCTCCATACTCGGTCCCGATCACGGTGTACCGAACTACTTCTTCCTCATCCGCCAGGGGCGCGTGATTGGCCTGGATCCTGGGTCCTGGGCGCCGCTCTGGCGCTTGGAGGCCGGCGAAGGTTTTCCGATTGGCGCGCTGCTCGGGAACCGCGCTGTGACGTGCCTCTATCGGGCGGACCGTGATACCTTTTGCTGGCGGCTGAGTGCTGAGGACTTCCGCGCATTGCTGGAGCGCAGCGCGCCGCTGAGGACCTTTTGCAGCCAGCGGCTCTCCTCGTTGCTCGCTACCTCCAAACGCCGCATGCAAAGGGAATACGCCGAGGAGATCGTGGGGGATCCGTTGGCTCAGCCGCTAGCGCAGTTGCTCAGGCGGGAGCCCGTCTGCTGCAACGAGGACGACAGCCTGGCCACGGCGCTAGCCAAGATGCGCGATGCTCGTGTCGGTTCGATCGTCGTTTGTCGACACGACGGCGGCCCAGCCGGTATCTTCACCCTGCGCGATCTAAGAGATCGAATCGCATTCGAACGTCTGCGGCCCGACGTGCAGATTCGAACCGTCATGACACCGTCCCCAGTGACCTTGCCGCTTCACGCCAGTGCACTCGACGCCGCGCTGCTGCTCGCCCGGCGCGGCTTCCACCATATCGTCGTAACGGACGACAGCCGGGTCGCCGGAGTCGTATCCGAAGGCGACCTCTTTGCCCTGCGTCGCGTTGGCATGACATCGATTGCAGATTCGATTCGGGCAGCGGCGAACATCGACGCTTTGGTCAGGGCGGCTGCGGATATTCGCCGCCTCGCCGAATCGCTCGTTGCGCAAGGCGTAGCGGCCGATCAACTGACGCGAGTTATCAGCGCACTCAACGACACGCTCACTTCGAAAGTGGTTGCGCTGGAAAGCGCTGCAGCTAGCGTCGATCCCCGCCGCTTCTGCTGGCTCGCCTTAGGCTCGGAAGGACGACAGGAGCAGACGCTGGCAACCGATCAGGACAACGCCATCATCTTCGAAGCGAGCGTCGAGAATAGCGATGAAGCGCGCCAATCGTTGCTGCCGCTCGCACAGCGTATCAACGATGCATTGGCGCAATGCGGATTTCCGTTGTGCCGCGGCGAGGTGATGGCGAGCAATCCGAGGTGGTGCTTGAGTCTGCCCGAATGGCAAGAGATCTTCTTGAGGTGGATCACGAAGCCTGACGCCCAGGCATTGCTCAACGCTGCCATCTTCTTCGACTTCCGAGGGCTATGCGGTGACCTCCAGCTCGCGGACCGGCTGCGCGCTTGGCTTGCCCCGCGTTGTGCGGGCAGCGCAGTCTTCCTGCGTCTGATGGCGCAGAACGCCTTGCACAACGAACCCCCATTAGGCCTCGTGCGCGATTTCGTCGTAGGCGAGCACGCGGGCAAACACGACACGATTGACCTCAAGCTTAATGGCATCACGCCTTTCGTCGATGCCGCGCGCATCTTGACGCTGGCGAGCGGCGCTACGCATACCAGCACCACGGATCGGCTCCGCGCGGTGTCGCAGCGCCGCGGATTCGACCTCAACGAAGCGAATGCTTGGATCGATGGTTTTCATTTCGTGCAGATGGTCAGGCTGCGGCACCAGCAAGAGCAGGTGCGACAGGGCCAGTCTCCGGACAACTATCTTCAGCCGGATCGGTTGAATGCGCTCGACCAACGCATCCTCAAAGAAGCGCTCCGGCAAGCGCGCAAGTTGCAGCAGCGATTGCGCATCGACTTCCACCTGTGACGGATTGCATAGCGTGCTCCGCTGGCTCGTTCGTGGGTCGAAGATGGCGAGGCAGGCGCGAGGTGATGTGCACCATGCACCAGCGCCGAAACGCTCGGCTCCACTGCAGAGCTTGCGCTGGATATCGGTGGACACCGAGACGAGCGGGCTGGACCCTTACAAAGATCAAGTGCTGTCGATCGGAGCTTGTGCCATCAAAGAGCGTGCGGTTGCGCTCGCTCAGAGCTTCGAAGCAACGGTTCGACAGGAACGGGCGAGTGCGATCGAGAACGTCCTTGTGCACGGCATCGGTCACCAAGCGCAACGCGAGGGGGAGGCTGCATCGGAAGCCGCCGCGGCTTATCTGCGCTTCGCGGGTAACGCGGTCGTCGTCGGATTCCACATCCTGTTCGACGTCATCGTTCTGCAGCGGCTAATCCGGGGGTCGCTGGGCTCCCCTTATAGGCCCGCTTGGCATCTCGATCTCGCGCTTCTGCTGCCGGCGTTGACCGGGACGTAGGCGGAAGATTCGGACCTCGACACCTGGTCAATGCGATTCAATTTGCACCCGTTCGCACGTCACAACGCGCTGGCGGACGCAGTCGCGAGCGCGGAGCTGTTCCTCATCTGTATCGATCGCGCGTTGGCGCGTGGAGCGACGACTCTTGGCGAATTACTCGACCTGCAGCGCACCCAGCTCGCAATGCGGCGATTGCGCCAATTCTGATGCACGCTCCGCTCGGCTACGGCAGCCTGCCCTCCAGGTGTTGGAGGCTCGACCGCTCGTGAGCAAGGATTTACCATAACGACGGTTGCCTTGCTGCGACGCAAGAACGAGCTTTTTGGGGGCGTCAGCACAACCGAATGGGCATCTAGCAAGATAGGGTAAGCTGACGTGCTGCTCCTTTGCCGACCTGCTCGCCGGACCTCGGCAGAGGCGCGATAACTCGAACGATGGGAGGGTGGAATGACGACGGACGCCATGAACTGGCGCAAGATCGATGCGGATCCTCAGTTCCAAGAGCTGCATCGACGCAAGACGCGTTTCCTGTGGACCTTGATGATCTTCTCGGTCATCTACTACTTCCTGTTGCCGATCGGCGCGGCCTACTTCACTGATCTGTTCAAGATCAAGGTTTGGGGGCCGGTCAACGTCGGCATTCTGTTCGCCCTGTCCGAATTTGTGGTGGCGTGGGGCATCGCATACATCTATGCGCGAGTGGCCAGCAGGAGCTTCGATCCCATGGCCGACCAGATCGTGCGCAAGGCCGCTGTGATCGGAGGTTCGAAATGATCGGACGTTATGCGCGCGTTTCCATTCCCGCTTTGGTTGCCGCTGGCTTCAGCGGCAATGCTCACGCAATCTTCAAAGGTGGTGCGGTACCCGAGCGCTTCGGCTGGCTCGCGGTCATCGTGTTCGCCGCGATCATCGTGCTTACGATGTACGTCACCTACCTCGCCGCGAAGCGGGTGAAGAGCACGCAGCAGTTCTATGCGGCAGGTCGTACGGTGAGCGGTTTGCAGAATGGCTGGGCGATCGCGGGCGACTATCTGTCCGCGGCATCCTTCCTCGGCATCGCCGGCTTGATCTCCCTGTACGGCTACGACGGCTTCATGTACTCGGTGGGCTGGTTGGTCGCCTATATCACCGTGCTGCTCGTCATCGCCGAACCTTGCCGCAACATCGGCAAGTACACGCTCGGCGACATTCTCGCCTTCCGCAATGACGTGAAGACTGCGAAGACGATGGCCGCGCTGTCGACCATTACCGTCTCGATCTTCTATCTCACCGCTCAGATGGTCGGCGGCGGAGTGCTGGTCAAGACGCTGATCGGGATCGACTACGAGGTCTCGGTGATCGCGGTAGGCATCCTCATGCTGGCGTACGTCGTGTTCGGCGGGATGGTCGCGACGACCTGGGTACAAATCATCAAGGCCGTCCTGCTGGTCGCCGCCTCGATCCTGCTCGTCATCTTCACCTGGGCGCCCTATGGCTTCAGCCTGCCCGCGTTCCTCCAGGCAGTGGTGAGCGATCCCAAGGTGCAGGGGCAGGTCGCTAAACTGATTGGCGATGCGGCGGGGAACATGACTCCCGAGCAGCTCGGTCAGCGCTTCCTCGAGCCCGGCCTGTACTTGAAGAATCCAATCGATCAGATCTCGCTCGGTATGGCATTGGTGCTCGGCACCGCCGGCATGCCGCACATCTTGATGCGCTTCTTTACCGTGCCCAGCGCGCAGCAGGCGCGCGTCTCGGTGATCTGGGCGATGGCGATCATCGGTGGCTTTTACGTGCTCACTCTTATCATCGGCAACGGCTCCGCCCTCAACGTCGGCGCCGCGCAGATCACGGCGATCGACAAGGGCGGCAACATGGCGGGGCCGCTGCTCGCGCAATACATCGGCGGCGGGGCCGACTCCATGCTCGGCAATCTCTTCCTCGCGTTCGTCGCAGCCGTGGCGTTTGCCACGATCGTGGCTGTCGTGGCTGGTTTGGTGCTCGCCTCCGCCTCCGCGATGTCGCACGACATCTGGGTGGGCGTGATCAAAGGCGAACATGCTACGCAGGAAGAGGAGGTGCGCGCGGCGCGTATCTGCTCGGTGATCGTTGGCGCCGCTGCGATCATCATCGGCATCGCGGCCAAAGGTCAGAACGTCGCGCACCTGGTCGCGCTCGCGTTCGCCGTCGCAGCATCGAGTAACTTGCCGTGCGTGCTGCTCACGCTCTATTGGAAGCGCTGCAACACCGGCGGCATCGTGCTCGGCATGATCGTGGGCGCCGTTTCGGCGATTGCGCTGGTCATGGTTTCTCCCAACATGACGTATCCCAAAGCCGAACGGGCAAAGGCGCAGAAGGTGATCGACGCCACAGCGCCGAAGATCGCCAAGCTGGAGGGCGAAATTGCCACCACTCCCGATCCGGCTGCAAAGGGCAAGCTCGAGACCGATCTGGGTAAAGCACGCAAGGAGCTCGAGACCGCGCAAGGAACGATGAAGAAGTTCGAGGGACAGGAGACCAGCATCGTCGGCCTGGAGAAGCCGATGGTCGAGCTGCGCAATCCCGGGCTCTACTCGATTCCGCTCGGCTTCGCGTGCGTGTTCGTCGGATCGCTGTTGTGGCGCGATCGGCGCTCTCAGGACATGTGGGACGAGCTCTACGTGCGCCAGAACACGGGGATCCACGCCGAGCAGGCGGTGGCGCACTAGACGCGCTATTGCTCCTGCTTCATTAGCCAAAGTCAGGCGACACCCTCTTCCACGTGCGGAAGAGGGTGTCTGCCCAACGTGCGAGGGGGCGTCGCCACCGCGCTGTGTAAATCGCTATAATGCGCGGCTTTCGCGCTGACCCGGTCTGCTCAGGATTCGGGACCAGTGATCTGCCTCCAGCAGGTGAGGTCACGATCGAAGCGCGATCGTCAGGCAGTTCGGCGAGGCCAAGTAGCTCAGTTGGTAGAGCAGAGGACTGAAAATCCTTGTGTCGGTGGTTCGATTCCGCCCTTGGCCACCATTTCATAGTCCATCGGTAACCAACACCATCCTAAAAACACGCTAACCGCGTGTTTTTTAACGACTGATCGTCCAGCTCGGGGCAACTGCGTCCGTTGACGTCCGGGCACTGATGGGGGCAGAATCGGGGGCAAGTCTTTCAGCTCATCGAGGAGTTGCCCCCATGCCGCTTACCGATCCGCAAGTACGCAATGCGAAGCCTCAGGCGGGCAAGAGGATCACGAAGCTTTTCGACGAGCGTGGCTTGTATCTAGAGCTGCCCGAGCGCGGGGGCCGATGGTGGCGTTTCAAGTACCGCTTTGGCGGCAAGGAGAAGAGGCTCGCCTTAGGGTCTTACCCGGAGGTTACGCTCAAGAAAGCCCGCGACGAGCGCGACAGGGCCCGCGAGCTACTCCGCCAGGGCGTGGACCCCGGCGAGGTCAAGAAGGCGCGAAAGGCAGCTCGTGCTGAGCGGGCCGAGAACAGCTTCGAAGTGATTGCGCGTGAGTGGTATGCCAAGCAGGCGCCTACTTGGGCAGATGCTCACGGTGACCGCATTCTGCGGCGCTTGGAGCGCGACGTCTTCCCATGGCTGGGCGGACGACCGGTTGCAGAGATCACGCCGCAGGAGATCCTGTTGGTCCTGCGTCGAATCGAAGGCCGTGGCGTGATCGAGACTGCGCATCGGGCCCTGAGCAACTGCTCGGCGGTGTTTCGTTACGCGGTAGCTACGGGGCGCGCCACTCACGACCCAACCCGAGATCTGCGCGGAGCCCTGGCGCCGGCGAGGCCGCGGCACTTCCCGGCGATCACCGATCCCGAGCGCGTCGCCCAGCTGCTGCGCGAGATCAACGCCTATCAGGGAACCTTTGTGGTCAGTTGTGCGTTGAAGCTTGCCCCGCTTGTGTTCGTGCGCCCCGGTGAGCTGCGCATGGCCAAATGGGCGGAGATCGATCTTGAAGCCGCGGAGTGGTGCTTCGTGGCCTCGAAGAGTCAGCCGCAGCACATCGTCCCGCTTGCGCATCAGGCCGTCGACATTCTGCGCGAGCTCCGGCCGCTCACCGGCGATGGTGTTTACGTCTTTCCCAGCCAGCGGTCGCGAACCCGGCCCATGAGCGACAACGCGATCCTCGCCGCGTTTCGCCGGATGGGCATTGCGGCCGATGAGATGGTCGGCCACGGCTTTCGCGCGATGGCGCGAACTATTCTCGACGAAGTGCTGCACTTCCCGCCAGAGCTGATCGAACACCAGCTTGCTCACGCAGTGCGCGATCCGCTCGGGCGCGCCTACAACCGCACAAAACACCTTCCACAACGACGCGCCATGATGCAGCAGTGGGCGGATTATCTAGATCGTCTGAGGACGCCGGGCGCTACTTCCGGAGTCAAGGGGGTTGCGTGATGGATCTTAGTGCATACGACTTGCGGGAAGAGTTTTCGCTCCACGAGGCGTCGTGGTTATGGGCAGAGCTAGACCCGCATTACGGGGGGCGAGGGGGCCTCGTCTTTCGCGATGAGTTTTATAAAGGGCTCGAGCAGGATATCGTTCGCGCCCACAGTTGGCTGAGGACGTTGAGCAACGCCGCCGAGCGGGGCGAGCTGACGGTCATTAAGCCGCAACTACATCCGCATGGAAGCAATGCGGGTCAGATCAATTGGGCTGGCTGCGTCGTTAGCAGAAGTCAATTGCGCGAGTGGGCCGAGTCAAAAGGGCTGCGGCCTCGATTTCTATTTCTGGAGCAAGGGGCGGCAGATGCCATTGCACTAGACCGCTCGCATCGCTCGGACAGGCTCCAGTACTTAATACAAGCGGCGGACAAATTCTGGCGAGGGAAGAGCAAGGAGAATCGCGCAGAACACCCCGACAACGAAGCGGTCGCAACTTGGTTGATAAACGAGGGCGGCTACAGCAGAGCGTTAGCGGAGGCCGCAGCGACAATCATTCGTCCCGGCTGGGCCGCCATCGGCCGCAGGCCGGATAAATAGCTGCGCACCTTAAAAGGGCCGGAATATTCTGGCCCTTAGCAGGGCAACCCTTTTCCTTTTTTCTGGCGTCGTAGACGGGCACGATCGCTTCTGGCTTTCGTTGAACAGGAGCGGCCGTAAATGCACCATCTCCCAGAAGAGGGATTCCTGCGCCTTCGCCAAATTATTGGCGACCGTAGCGCTACCCCGCCCATCCCCGCCCTGATTCCGGTCTCGCGCTCAACGTGGTGGGCCGGTGTCCGCGATGGGCGCTTCCCCAAGCCGGTGAGGCTCACGGCGCGAACTACGGCCTGGCGGGTGCGCGACATTCGAGATCTGCTCGAGCGCATCGGCGGCGCCCATCGTTAAGTGAGGCTGCTAATGCGATCTATGCATAAAGCATATCCGTTGCGGCTGCCTCCCGGCGCGGCTGAGATCTTGCGCCTGCGGCGTGAAGGGTACCGGCCCGACGGCTGGGTCATTGTCGACCGTGCGCAACGGGCGCGCGCGACGGGCTGGCATGTCGCCTTGCCGCGCGGCCGCCGCGTGGGCTCCTACGATTTGAGGGCGCTTCGAGGCCTCTGCATCATCGCGAATCTATCCGGTGCCGATGACGACAGCATCGCCGCCCAAGAGGCAATCGAGGCGAGCGAGCCTCTGTTCGCCGCCTTCATTGTCGATGGTGAGTGCACTCGGCTGTATTGGGGGAGGGCGGCGCCATGACGGACCGAAGGTTGCGCCTTGCCGCCTCACGGGAAGCGGGCGGCCTGTCCTCGTCGGAGGCGCGCGCCGTGCTCTTGCGCGACCTGTCTGTTCCCGCCTCAACCGTCGATGGATTGCCCGACGGGGTTGTCGTGGCGCTCGCTCGAACGCTGCGCCCAGGCGCGGGGAGGCGCGTTGCGGCCTCTCGTGAGAATGCCTATGACATTCTGGAGCACGACGATGTCTTTGTCGGGCGGCTGCGCCGCAACGATTTCGCGCGGCGCGTGGAGCTCGACGGGCGTGGCCTGGATGATTTCGGATTGCTTACGATCGCGCGCGAGCTCTCGACGCGCTATGGCCCATCCTTCCCGACGGGCGTGGTGCACGAAGCATCATTGCTGATCGCCGGCAAAAGCGCCTTTCATCCGTTGCGGGATTACCTCAGCGCGTTGACCTGGGATGGCGTCCCGCGCCTGCAGGACGCGTGCAAGACGATTCTCACGGTCGATGACTTCATCGCGGGCTACCACGACCGGGTCTTAGCGCTGTTCTGCATTCAGGCAGTCCGGCGGATTTTCGAGCCGGGCTGCAAGGCCGATCACGTCCTCGTGCTGGAGGGCGATCAAGGTATCGGCAAGAGTAGCTTTGTGCGGCGGCTGGCGGGCGACGAGAACTTCAGCGACGCGGACGTCGACCTGCGCAGCAAGGACGCCGCGATGGCCTTGACCGGCGGCGTTTGGATCTGGGAGTTACCAGAACTTGCCGGCCTGAATCGCCATGAGAGTGAGCAAATCAAAGCGTTTCTCACGCAACAAGTCGATAGCTTTCGGCCGCCCTATGGGCGCTGCGTTGAAAATCATCCGCGGCAGTGGTCGGCCGTCGCGACGACCAACATCTCACAGTGGCTGCGCGATGATACCGGCGGCCGGCGCTTTTGGCCGGTCTATTGCCGGCGCATCGATCTTGATGCGTTGAATAACCTGCGCGATCGGCTCTGGGGGGAGGCTGTGCACCGCTACCGGGCCGGCGAGGCGGCCTTCTTTACGCCCGGCGACCGCGCGCCCGCACGGCAGCAGGCGCAACGCCATGCTGTTGACCCGTGGCATGACGTTGTAGTGCGTCACCTGCTCGGGCGCTGGCCGTCGATTGCCGAGCTCGAGGCGGCGCGCGCGACCGAGCCCGTGCGAGTAGCCCCCGGGCACTTGTTGACCGACGCGCTGCACGTTCCGGTCCATCTCCAAAACCAGGCGGCGGTCGCCCGGCTAGTTGCAGTGTTGCGAACGCTTGGCTTCAAGCGCCGCCAGGTGCGTGAGGCTGCGCGGCGCCGCTGGACGTATCAGGCCGATGACTTTGAGAAGCTGGCCGCCGCGCTGTTCGGCGAGCAGCAGGAGGCTGACACTTGAGCGCGCACCGTCACCGCGTCACCCCCGTCCCCGGGCGCGCTCTTATATGGCCCTTGTGTTTTTCTATTACCTCTTACCTTTTAAGGTGGTGACAGGTGGTGACTACCATAAGGGTATGGCGGATCAACGGGTTCGGATTGTCACCAGTAACAATCGCCGGCGCGGTGACGGGCGGTGACGGCAGCGGCCCTGCTACTGGCGCGCGCCGCCCGTCACCAGCGTCACCGCCGTCACCGGGTCCTTTCAAAGAAAGTGCCGTGAGGGTCATTCGAACCCCGCGGGTTTTCTAGTCAGAGCAGCGTGGTCAGGGGGTTGTGATGTCTACGGGTGAGGCCTGAGATGAGCCCCGAGGGCGAAGCGCGCGTCGTTGAATTGCTCGAAAACTTGTGCGCGTTGCTCGACGCGCGCAGCCCCGCCGCGGCGGCCGCCGATTTCGACGCCGAGGCCGCCGCGCGGCTGCTCGGCGTGATCTACGCCGGCATGGCCGGCAGGGTGTGGACCGCGCGCGAGCTGGTCGAGGCCGCACTCGGCGATGCAGACGGGCAGCTGCGCGCTGCGCTCGGCGAGCTTGGCGTCGACGCGCGCGCGCCCACTGCGGCGCGCCGCTTGGGCCAGCTGCTGCCGCGGCTGGTCGGCGCGCTGCACGATGAATTCGTGTTACGCGCAGCCGAGGGCGCGAGCAGTGCGGGCAAACTTTTCGTAGTGCAGCGCTGGCGCCGCGTCGCCTGAGTGCTGGCACTCAGCGGCACTCACTTTGCCGCTTGCGCCCGCGCGGCGAGCGCTTGCACAATGGCGACGTCATCGACAAGATTCTTCTCGAAAAAGGATGTTACGCCAGTGGAATGCGAACAACATTACGCGCCGACGCCTGAATATTTTCGTGCCTGGCAGCAGGAGCTCGCGCGGCGCGAGCGCCGCCGCGAGCCGGCGCCGAATCTGCTGTGCGAAACGATCGCCGCGGCGCTGAACAACTCGCACGGTGGATTTGTCGGCGAGCTGCACGAGGAGACGATGCGCCAAAGCGGGCAGGTGCCCTCTTCGCCGCACGCGCGCTTGTTGCCGCTGAGCTTGATCGGCAGCCGCGATATGACTGTGGCATCAGCGAGCGGCGGCGGCTATCTGGTCGAGACGCAAAACGGCCCCTTCATCGAACTGCTGCGCAACCGCTCCGTGGTCCGGCGCATGGGCGCGCGGGTCCTGTCGGGGCTGCGTGGCAATCTCGCGTTGCCCAAGCAGACCGGCGCCGCCACGGCCTATTGGCTGGCGAACGAAGCGACGCCGATTACCGAGTCGCAGCAGACGCTCGGGCAGATTTTGCTCACGCCCAAGACGGTCGGGGCCTATACCGAAGTGTCGCGCCAACTCATTTTGCAGGGCGGGCCGGCGGCCGAAGCCATGGTGCGAGCCGACTTGGCCGCCGTGCTCGCGTTGGCCCAAGACTTAGCCGCGCTCGCCGGCAGCGGCACGGGCGGTCAGCCGCTGGGGCTGCTCAATGCCGCAGGCATCGGCACGTTTCCCGGTACGACGCTGGGCGTCGCGGGCTTGCTCGAGGCACAAAGCGATGTCGCGGCGGCCAATGGACTCACGCCCGCATGTGGTTATGTGACCACGCCGGCGGTGGCCGCGCTGTTGGCGGGGCGCGTGCGCTTTGCCAGTACGAATTCGCCATTGTGGGAAGGCAACCTGCTGGACGGCGCCGTGCTGGGCTTTCCCGCAATGTCCTCGATTCAGCTGCCCAGCGCGACGGCGATCTTCGGCGATTTTTCGCAGCTCGTGATCGGCGAGTGGGGTGTGTTGGAGGTTTCCGTGAATCCTTTTGCCTCTTTCGCCGCCGGCATCATCGGCGTGCGGGCGATGTTGAGTTTGGACATTGGCGTGTTAAACGCCGCCGCCTTTTCGGTGGCTACGGCGATTACTTAAAGTTTCGTGCTCGGCGCTGCGCGAGCCCGACTCCGCGCATAGCCAGCGCCGAGGGATCCGCCATGCGCGGGGACTGAGCTTTTGGCGCGCGGGTTGCGCGCGCTCGAGGGCGGGGCCGCTTCAGGCGCCATGCACCCACTCCTGCTTTTGGTGGTGCGACGCGGCCGTTTTCCGTTGATGCACGAACAAGGAAAAATCATGAGCAAGCCCGGCCGCTTTACCGTGCTGTCGAGTTTTTTCGTCGGCGCCGCGCGCGTCGTTCGCGAAGGTGAGATCTTCGAGTGCGACGATGCCGCGCTCATCGCCGAGTTGATCGCCGGGGCCAAGATCGCACCCGCCGATCGAGCCACCGCCGCGCGCTTGGGGGCGGTCTATTTGGCGGCCTGGGAGCCCTCGCCCGCTGCGCCGCGCCGCTCCGGGCGGCCGAATTGGGCGCGCGACGGCGCGCTCCGTGGCGGCTGATGGCGTGGTGTCGTCCATGTACTGAATAAATATCCATATGAAATCAAGAGCGCGTCTGGAGTTGCTGTGGGTCACCCTTGTCGATGGCCGGCCTGCGGCGCTGTTCTTCGAGCATGTGGTCGGCCTCGTCGAGGTCGAGCACGGCGGCAGCACCGTGCTGCTCGTCGCGGGCCGGGAAGTGCAGGTGCGCGAGGACGTGAGCGCAATCCTGCAGGCGGTGCGCTCGTCGTTGTTTCCCATCGATTTGTGCAACATGCGCCCCGCAGGCGCAAGTCCAGCGCTGAGCCCGGCTGCCCAGCAGGCTGCGGCTTGCCGCATCGGGTCGTTAACGCGAAATTAGGGGGCGGGCCATGGCCAGCAACAGCTTAACCATGCAAGTGGTCCTGACGCTCGTCGATGAGATGAGCGGTCGGGTGAAATCAGCGGTGGAGGCAAGCCGCAAGCAGCTCGACGGCTTTGCCGAGCGCGCCAAGCAGATCGGCAGCGAGCTGCAAGGTTTCGGCGCCAAGGCCGCGGCGATGGCCGCCGGCGTGGGCGCGGGCGTGGGCGTGACGGTCAAAGCCTTTGCCGAGCTCGAGGACGCCGGCGCCATCCTCAAAGCCACCATGACGCATGCCGATGGGTTGTCGAAAAACTTCGAGCGCGTCTCGGCGCTGGCCACGAAGCTCGGCAACGAGCTGCCCGGCACGACTAAGGACTTCTACGAGATGGTCGACGCGCTGCTGCGCCTCAAGATTTCCGAAGAAGACGTGCTCGGCGGCGTGGGCGAGGCGGCGGCCAAGCTCGGCGTGGTGATGAAGCTGCCCTACGTCGAGGCCGCCACCGTGGCGGCCAAGTTGAAAAACGCGATGGGCGTGGCCAACGGCGACATGCTCAAGTTCATGGACACCATCCAGCGCACCGGCCATGAAGGGGTGCTCGCCACCGAGATGATGTATGCCTTTGCGCGCTCGGCCGGCGGCCTCAAGCAGCTTGCCATTCAGGGCGAGGACGCCTCGCATGCGGTCGCCAATATCTACGCGCAGCTGATTAGCGCGGGCCTAAGCGGCGAGACGGTGGGCACCAACATGGTCACCTTGCTCAATACGCTCAACCGGTTTCAGTTCGACCTCGGCAGCAAAAAGCAGCTCGAAGATTGGGGCGAGGTGCGCACCCTGTTGCGCGGCATCGGTGCTGAGCTCGAATTCTTCGACCAGAAGAGCGGGCAGTTCCGCGGCGTCGAGAACATGGTCGCGCAGCTCGACAAACTCAAGGTCCTGAACGCCAAGGACTACAACAAGACACTCACACTCATCTTCGGCGGGGGCACCGACCAGCAGATCGCCTCGATCTTGGGCCAAGCGGGCAGCAAGGGCTTCGAGGAGGTGCGCAAGCGCATGGACAACCAGGCCGACCTGCAAACGCGCGCCGCAGTGCAGCTCGACACGCTCGCTGCCAAGTGGGAGGCGGCGAGCGGCAACTTCGTCAACATGTTGGCCAAGTTCGGCGAGCAGATCGCGCCGACCATGAAGCAGCTCGTCGACTGGTTCGGCGATGTCAGCGCGCGCCTGAGCGCGTGGATCGATACGCACAAGGGGCTCGCCGAGGCCATCGGGCTGTTTGCGACCGGAGTGGGCGGTGCGCTTGCCGGGCTCGCGGCGGTGGGCCTGACCGCCGGCGTCATCGCCTCGGGCTTTGGCGCGATTGCCGGGGGGCTATCGGCGATCGCCGGGGCGTGGGCGGCGGCAGGGCCGGCGCTGCTCGCGATGGCGGCCAACCCGATTGTGCTGGCGATCCTGGGCATTGGCGTGGCGGCGGGCGCGGTGATCTATTTTTGGGATGACATCGTCGCTGGCGTCGACCGCGCGCTCAAGGCGCTGCGCGGTTTGGTCGAGGGCATCCAGCGTTATGCCAAGGACATTAGCAACGACATCGGTGCGGCGATCAAGACGGTGAGGGATCTGCCCGCGGCGATGCTGAAAGAGCTCGGCGAGCTCGGCGCCAAACTGAAGAAGGCCGGCAAAGACATGATCGAGGGGCTCGTCGCCGGTATTAACGAGAAAATCGATGCCGCGAAGAAGGCGATGACCGACTTAGGCAAGGCGCTGCCCGATTGGCTAAAGAAGGTGCTCGACATCCGTTCGCCCTCGCGCGTGATGGCGCAAATCGGCGCCGACACCGCCGAGGGCTTCGTGCGCGGCATTCTGGGCGGTATTCCGAGCGCGGCGCAAGCCGCTGATGCGCTGGCCGAGGTGGTGGTGGTCGAATCGGCGCGGCGGGCGCGTACCGCCGAGGGCAAGTACAAGAGCAACGCCGACGCCGCCCGCCAGGGCAGCGGCGTGCTGGGGGGCTTGGGCGAGTATCGCGATTCGATCGCGAGCCTAGCGGATCAAATCAAAGACATGGTGGTGCGCAGCTTCCGCGGCATGGAAGAGGCGCTCGCGCAGTTTGTGCGCAAGGGCAAGCTCGATTTCCGCGCGCTCACCGATGCCATTCTCGATGATCTTGCCCGCATGGCCGCACGTACCGTCACCCGCTCGATCGGCGATTCGCTCTCGAACTGGCTGGCCAGCCTCTTCGGCGGGGGCGCGCGCGGCGTGTTTGCCGGCTATGGTGGCGGGGTGTCGTTCTCTGCGCGGGGCAACCTGTTCGATCGGGGCGCGCTGTTGACCGTGCCCACCGCCGTGCCGCTCTCGGTCATGGGTGAGGCCGGCCCCGAGGCGGTGTTGCCGCTGGCGCGCGGACCTGGCGGCCGCTTAGGCGTGCGGTCGAACACCGGGGGTGACCTCGTTATCAACATCGCCGAGTCGTCCGATCGCGCCCCGCGCGTGGAAACACGCACCGACGGCGATCGCACGCTCATTGATGTGTTTGTCGAGCGGGTCGGCAGTCGCCTTGCTAACGACGTGGGTCGCGGCAGCGGCGCGCTGCCGGCTGCGATCGAGCGCGCCTATGGGCTCAATCGAGCGGCCGGCGCCTATTAGGCGCACCGCCCGTTCCTTCCAAGGATTAATCTAGCCTGCCGGGCTAGCGCGCGGCGGGCGCAGTCGCTCGAGCGCCTCGAGGGCGTGCTCGAGCAGCCCCATGGCGGCCCAAACGCTGTTGCCGGCCGCGCCATCATCATTCGATTGAATCAGATCGAGTACCGCGTGTGCTTGCAGGATGCGCTCCTTGCACCGTTCGAAGTGGGGCGGCGTCTCGTGCACTGGGGCGAGGCCCTCGTTTTCGATACTATCGTCGTCAGCCATGCGGACTCCCATGTAGTTTGCGTGGTCAGGTGGCGCTTTGAGTCCTCCAACTCTTGGCGCCGCCGCCCTCAACACTAGCACGGTAATTTCTACGTGCGCAAGCCATCGGCATTTTTGCGTCTTCCGCGCCCCAGTCTTTCGGATAGGGGGCAACATTGGGGGCAACCCGCTAGGGGGCAGATGGCCAAACCCCCGCCAGATCTGGCAGAAAGGGGAAGATGCGGTAGCGCCCTTGGCCACCATTCACGATGCGAACGAACTGATCGGTAAGGCGTTCCCGCATCGAATAGCTTCCTCGCGGTCGAAGTGCAGCACATTGGTGCAGCACTCGAATCGATTATGGCCGCGACATTCCTTCAGCGCTCCAGGCACGGCAGGCACCGTCTTCTACTTTCGGCGCCGAGTGCCCGACGACTTGCGGGGCCGACTTGGCCTGCGACAGTTATTCAGATCCCTACACACGTGCGACCGCCGTGCCGCTATAGTCCGTGCTCGCCTGTTAGCGGCTCAAACGGACAGACTATTCGAGGAACTGCGGGGGATGGCGAAGAAGCGAGGCGAGGATTCTATTCATGTTGTTAGGTGGGCGTTGTCGGTCGAGCTGAGCGAGACCGGGAAGTTGACGAAACTCGACTTGACCGCAGATCGCACCATCGCGGGCGACGCGGAAAGTGGGCAGACTGCCGCTCTGGGAGTTATACAAGCGTTCCAGGCCGGCGAGGCCGCAGGAGCTGCCGCGCCGCTCCGGTGATGTGGCCAAAGCCGCTCCGGCAGGCTGTAGATGAGTTTCTCGGGTCGATTGCGAGGGCCAAGACGTTTCGGGCATACCGCACGGGCTCAGGTGAACCGGTTCCTGCCGTTCTTCGGCCCGGACACCTCGTTGCTCGAAGTCACCCAGGAGCGCTTCGCCCAATACGTGGATCACGTCCTCGCGCTCGACGGCGCGCATTCAACAAAGGTGGGTTACGTGCACGCCGTGACCTCGATGTTCAGCTGGCATCGGGGCGGATAAGTGCCGTTCCCATACTCACCACTAAGAAGCTGATCCCGGAGAAAACCGAATCGGACGCTGACGAGCGGGACGCGTTCACCCAGGAGCAACTGTCGGTGATCTTCAAGCGGGCGGCCGGGGGCCGGCACCGGGAAACCCCATAAGTTCTGGGCCACCGTGGCGACGGCATTTCTGGGTTGCAGGATCAGCGAGATCGCCCAGCTGGACATCGCCAGCGATCTTTGTCGGGATGACGCAAGCGGGGTCTACTTCGTGGACTTCAACCGCGCGCCGGACTCAGACGGGGTGCTTCGCAAGGGACTGAAGATGAAGGCCAGCCGCAGACTGGTTCCCCTGCACTCCGCGCTCGTCCGGCACGGCTTCGTCGAGTATCTGAATGCTCAAATCGCCGCTGGCTTCACCCGCCCCTTCGAGAGGGGCTGGAAGCCGTATCGCGAGCAGGAGCGAGGTGAGGTCAGGTGGGAGCTCTACATCGTTCGGTGGGGCGAGCGCGAGATCAAGAAGCTTCGTGAATCGGGTGCCCTGGGCGACACGGGTGCGTCGAAGCTGTCCTACTTCCATTCGATGCGACACGCTCTCGCCACCACCCTGGCGATGCTCGATGTGCCGGAGGAGCGGCGCGCGGCATTGCAAGGTCAGCAACACGGTGGGGAGAACGCGCGGCGCTATGCCAAGCTCCGGGAGGACGTTCTGGGCCACTCGAAGATGATGGAGTCGAGCTTGTCCGGCTACGCGGCCCTACTAGATGCCGCAATTGCATCGCCATGACCCAGCTGTAGTCTTGCCAGCCGCGCCAGTAGGCGCTGCAACTGCACCAGCGACCACTCCCCCCGGCGCTGGTTTTGATCGGCACCCGGTTCAGCTGCGCCACCATCTGGCGCTGTGACATCCCATTGGCCTTGAATCCCGCGATGACGGGAGACAGGCGCACTGCGAAGTCGTTCGCACGGGCCTGGCGCTCCTCGATGTTCGCGCGCAAGTTCGCGGGCCCGGCCGTGCCCAACTTCACCCCGCGAGCCCTCGCCGCTGCCAGGGCGGCCTTCGTTCGAGAACCGATCCGGCGCCCCTCGAATTCCGCGAAGTTCGCCATGCTGATGAGGATCATCCTGCCCTCGTCGGTCTTGGCATCGATGTCCGGGAACTCGATGGCGCGGATGGCGACGCCGTAGTCGTCGAGGATCTCAAGGAAGAAGCGCACGTCGCGCGCCAGGCGATCCAGCTTCCCGATCACCAGCGTTGCACCCTGGTTCCTGCATTCGGCGAGAGCGGCGATAAGCTCCGGGCGCTGCTTGGCCCCCTTGCGCCCCGATTCGACCTCGATGAATTCACCGCGGCCAGGGTGGAACCGGCGAGCTGTAGGAATCGCTGCACGCCCTCGCGCTGCGCATCCAGGCCGAGCCCTGACGTGCCCTGTCGCTGCGTGCTCACCCGAAGGTAGCTGATGAACGGCGTGCTCATGGCCTTGCTCCTCCCCGACTACACGATGAAACTTAGGACCAGATTGAGTATGCCAAGGCGGTTGCGATAAGAAGGATCACAGACGCGGTCCATAAGGACCTCAAGTCGTTGGAGTTCGACCACAAGCCGAAGGGCGCCTTCGGTAATCGGCATCTCAATGAAGGTGAAGCCGGGGCACCCGACGCCTATCCGCTACTACAGGGAGAAGCAGCTCGAAACCGAGATCGTCTGTGCCAACTGCACGCTCCGATACTCCGTCTACGGTGTGTTCTCGTTCTGCTCGGACTGCGGTCAGCACCACTCGCTCCAGATTCTTGACAAGAACCTCGAAGTAGTCGGCAAGCTGTTGGAGCTAGCGACGGGGGCGGAGAACGCGCTCGCTGAAAGGTTGATCGAGAATGCCTTGGAAGATTGCGTGTCGGCCTTCGACGGGTTCGGGCGCGAGCTGTGCCGGATACACGCGAACAGGGCAAGCAATCCCGCCAAGGCGGAAAAGATGAGCTTCCAGAATCTGGATGGTTCGAAAGCAGGCTACCTGGACCTGTTCGGGATCGATCTGTCCGCCAGCGTGGCACCGGAGGAATGGCGCGCGACTGTTATGGCCTTCCAGAAGCGCCACCTCATTGCGCACAAGCTGAGCGTTGTGGATCAGGACTACATCGCGAAGTCGGGCGACACCCGCGCTGTCGTGAGGCGGAAGATTGGCATCGGGGCCGAAGAGGTGAAAGTACTCGCGAGCATCACCAGCAGAATTGCCCCGCGCATGTTGGCAAGCGTGCAGCAGTTGGAGAAGGACGTATGACGGTTCGTGGCCAGCCGTGGGCGAGATCCACGTCACCAGCGAAGTGTGGGTCGATGTCGTTGAGAAACTCGCAGGGAAGGCCGCGTGACGGTGCAGGCTCCACCCGGCGGTGAAGTCCTCGTCTACGAAGTGCCCGACGGCGGCGTGCGGGTGGAAGTCAGGCTCGACCGCGACACGGTCTGGCTGACCCAGCGGCAAATGTCGGAGCTATTCGAGACGACGCCCGAGAACCTCCTGATGCACCTGAAGCACATCTATGCAGACGGTGAACTGGACGAGCCGCCAACTGCTAAGGATTTCTTAGCAGTTCGCGTGGAGGCAAGCGGCAGGTGCAGCGGCAGCTCAAGCATTACAACCAGGACGCGATCATCTCGGTGGGCTATCGCGTCAATTCTCGTCGGGGCGTGCGCTTCCGCCAATGGGCGACCAGCACGCTGCGCGAGCACCTGGTGAGCGGCTACACGCTCAACCGGCAACGCTTCGAGCACAACGCGCGCGAGCTGGAAGCCCCACTGGCTCTGGTGCGCAAGGCGGCCGCTGGTGAGGCACTGAGTTCGGATCAGGGACGCGGGCTGGTCGATGTCATCGCCCGCTACACGCAGACCTTTTTGCTCTTGTAGCGCTTCGATGAAGGGCTACTGTTCGAGCCGAAGGGCATCGCCGGTGGCGTGCCGCCACGGGTGAATGAAGCACGCACTGCCGTCGCGCGTCTGAAGCGCGATCTGCTCGCGCGCGGCGAGGCGACTGACCTGTTCGGACGCGAGTGCGAGGACGGGCTATCCGCCTTGCTCGGCAACCTGGACCGGAGCGCGTCCGGTGAAACGGCGTATCCGACGGTGGAGTCGAAGGCCGCGCACCTGCTGTACTTCGTCATCAAGAAGCACCCATTCTCCGACGGCAATAAGCGCATCGGCTCGTTCCTGTGTTCGTCGAATTCCTGCATCGCAACGGGGGCCGGATTCGCAACGGCGAGGCCGTGATCATCGACGTCGGACTGGCCGCGCTCGCGCGGCTCAACCGCCCGGTGCTATCCGTTTCTTTTTCTCGGTACTTGCACATAAGTACCGAGACTATGAAACAATCTCGCCGTGTCTTCCGCCACCGCCCTCAAGGTCCGCAAGGCGCTCCGCCGCGCCGGCACCGCGCGCTCGCGCGAACTGGAAGCGGCCGGCATTCCCCGCGCACAACTGTCGCGCCTGGTCGCCGCGGGTGAGGTACAGCGGCTGGCCCGTGGCCTCTACGCGCTGCCGGATTTTCAGGGCACCGAGCACAGCGCGCTGCTGGCTGTGGCCAAACGCGCGCCGCATGCGGTGTTCTGTCTGCTGACCGCGCTGCGCCTGCATGAACTGACCACACAGGCGCCCTTCGAGGTCTGGATCGCCATCGGCAACAAGGAGCATCCGCCGCGCTTCGACTACCCGCCGCTGCGGATCGTTCGCTTTGCACCGGCGGCGCTGGCCGCCGGGCTGGAGACGCGCCGGATCGACGGCACGCCGGTGCGTGTGACGGGCGTGGCGAAGACGGTGGCGGACTGCTTCAAGTTCCGCAACAAGATCGGCCTGGACGTGGCGCTGGAGGCGCTGCGTGAAGCGCGCCGAACGAGGAAGGCCGGCGCCGAGGAGCTATGGCGCTATGCGCGCATCAACCGCGTGGCAAACGTGATGCGCCCGTACCTGGAGGCGGTGGCGTGAGTGGTGGGCTCGCCGCGTCGATGCACGCGCGGCTGCTGAACCGCGCCAAGGCACGTGGCGAAGATTTCAATCTGGTGCTGACCCGCTTTGCGACAGAGCGGTTTTTGTACCGCCTGTCGCTGTTGCCCGCGCGCGAGGTCTTCTGGCTCAAGGGTGCGTTGCTGTTCGACTTGTGGTTCGACGTGCCGCACCGGCCCACGCGTGATGCGGACTTCCTGGGCTTCGGGCCAGCGGATGCGGCAACACTCGCGGCTGCGATGCGTGAGGTGTGTGAGGTGGAAGCTGCCGACGCAATTGTGTTCGATGCCGCTTCGATCGTCGTGGAAGAGATCCGCGAAGATGCGCGCTACGGCGGATTGCGCGTGCGTTTGGTCGGCCGGCTGGGCAATGCGCGCTGCACTGTGCAGTTGGACGTGGGCTTTGGCGATGCCGTGACGCCGGGCCCGGTAGAAGCCCTGCTGCCGACCCTGCTGGACGACCTGCCACCGCCGCGCCTGCGCGTGTACCCGCGTGCTGCGGTGGTGGCAGAGAAACTGGAAGCGATCGTCAGCCTCGGGATGGCCAACAGCCGGATGAAGGACTACTTCGACCTGCGGGCATTGGCGCGCGAAGGCGCGCTGGATGCGCCACGGCTGGCACAGGCCATCGCGGCGACGTTCGCTCGTCGGGGAACCGCGCTGCCGGCGAACGTGCCGCTCGGGCTGAGTGACGAGTTTGCCGCGGATCCGACGAAGCGCGCTCAGTGGCAGGGCTTCCTCAACCGCAACCGGCTCACCGCACCGGCGTTGGACGAGGTGGTGGCCGAGGTGCGTGAGTTTCTGGCCGAACCCTTGCGGCTCGCACGAAGGGATCGTGAGGCGCGATGACCTCATTCACCGAGTCCGTTGTCGAAGAGGCCGCCCTCGCGCGGCTCAAAGGCGTCGGCTGGCACGTGAAGAACGGCGCCGAGATCGCCCCCGGCGAGCCGGCGGCCGAGCGCGACAACTACGGGCAGGTGGTCCTCGCGCAGCGTCTGCGCGATGCGCTCGCCCGGCTCAACCGGCTGCTGCCCGCCGAGGCACTGGATGATGCCTTCCGCAAGCTGACGCGGCCTGGTTTGGACAATGCGGGGGCCGACCTCATCGTGCGCAACCGCACCCTGCACCGGCTGCTCGTGGATGGCGTGACCGTCGAATATCGCAACGCCGACAGCAGCATCCGCGGCGCGCAGGCGTCGAGCATAAGCATTCGCGGCGGCCGGATGTGCTGCTGTTCGTCAATGGCCTGCCACTGGCGGTGCTGGAGCTGAAGAACGCCGCAGCCGAGAACGCCACGATCTGGAGCGCCTTCCAGCAGCTCCAGACGTATCAGGCCGAGGTCCCGACGCTGTTCGCACCGAATGCGCTGCTCGCGGTGTCCGACGGACTGGACGCGCGCGTGGGTGCGCTCGGCGCCGGGCGCGAGTGGTTCAAGCCTTGGCGCACCATCGCGGGCGACACGCTGGCCGGCGCGCACATGCTCGAGCTGCAGGTGGTGATCGAGGGCCTGTGTGCGCCGCGGCGGTTTCTCGACCTGCTGCGCGACTTCATCGTGTTCGAGGACGACGGTGGCCGTCTCGTCAAGAAGATGGCCGGCTATCACCAGTTCCACGCGGTGCAGGTGGCGGTGCGGGAGACGCTGCGAGCGGCTGAACTGCACCGCGCGGCCGTCGGGGTGGCCGAGCCCGAGGGCTGCTACGAGGCGGGCCGCAAGCCCGGCGGCAAGCCTGGCGACCGACGCGTGGGCGTGGTGTGGCACACGCAGGGCTCGGGCAAGAGCCTGACGATGGCGTTCTATGCCGGCCGCATCATCCGCGAGCCGGCGATGGGCAACCCGACGCTCGTCGTTCTCAGCGAGCGCAACGATCTCGACGACCAGCTCTTTGCCACCTTCTCGCGCTGCCGTGATCTGCTCCGGCAGCCGCCGGTGCAGGCCGAGAGCCGCACGCACCTGCGCGAGCTGCTGAGCGTAGCGGCCGGCGGCGTGGCATTCACCACCATCCACAAGCTCTTCCCCGAGGAGAAGGGCGATCGGCACCCGATGCTCTCCGACCGCCGCAACATCGTGGTGATGGCCGACGAGGCGCACCGCAGCCAATACGACTTCATCGACGGCTATGCGCGACGCGTTGCCGCGCGCATCGTTCATCGGCTTCACCGGCACGCCGATCGAGCTGCAGGACGCCAACACGCGTGCGGTGTTCGGCGACTACATCAGCGTCTACGACATCCAGCGCGCCGTGCAGGATGGCGCCACGGTGCCGATCTACTACGAGAGCCGGTTGGCCAAGCTGGCGCTGGACGAGGCGGAGCGGCCGAAGATCGACCCCGGCTTCGAAGAGGCAACCGAAGGCGAGGAAGTCGAGCGCAAGGAAAAGCTCAAGACCAAATGGGCGCAGCTCGAAGCGGTGGTCGGCGCACAGAAGCGTATGGCGCTGGTAGCCAAGGACATCGTCGAGCACTTCGAGAAGCGGCTCGAGGCGATGGACGGCAAGGCGATGATCGTCTGCATGAGCCGCCGCATCTGCGTGGAGCTGTACCGCGAGATCGTGATGCTGCGGCCCGCTTGGGACGGCACCGACGACGAGCACGGTGCGCTCAAGGTGGTGATGACCGGCTCGGCCTCCGACCCGGCCGACTGGCAACCGCACATCCGCAATAAGCCGCGGGCGGGAGGCGCTGGCCAATCGTTTTCGCAATCCGAAGGACGAGTTCAAGCTCGTGCTCGTGCGCGACATGTGGCTCACCGGCTTCGACGCACCGAGCCTGCACACCATGTACATCGACAAGCCGATGCGCGGGCATGGGTTGATGCAGGCGATCGCGCGTGTGAACCGCGTGTTCAAGGACAAGCCTGGCGGGCTAGTTGTGGACTACCTGGGCCTGGCGCAAGAGCTGAAGCAGGCGCTGGCCACATACACCGAAAGCGGCGGCACCGGGCGCACAGCGCTGGACCAGGACGAGGCGGTGGCCGTCATGCTGGAGAAGTACGAGGTCTGCGCCGGCCTCTTTCACGGCTTCGACTGGGCGAAGTGGACCACCGGCACGCCGCCCGAGCGGCTCGGCCTTCTACCCGCCGGGCAGGAGCACATCCTGGCGCAGGAGAGCGGCAAGGAGCGCTGCGTGAGTGCGGTGCGCGAGCTGTCGCAGGCCTTCGCGCTGGCGGTGCCGCACGCCGAGGCGCTGTGCATTCGCGACCACGTAGCGTTCTTCCAGGCCGTGCAGGCCGTGCTCGCCAAGCGCGCGCCCGGCGACGCCCGGCCCGAAGAGGACATCGAACACGCGGTGCGGCAGATCATTTCGCGCGCAGTGGCGCCCGAGGGGGTGATCGACATCTTCGCGGCGGCGGGGCTGGCGAAGCCGGACATCTCGATCCTCTCCGAGGAGTTCCTCGCCGAGGTCCGCGGGATGCCCCAGCGCAACCTGGCGGTGGAGCTGCTGGAGAAGCTGTTGAAGGGCGAACTGGCCACGCGTCGGCGCAAGAACGTCGTGCAAGCGCGCTCGTTCGCCGAGATGTTGGAGCAGACGATTCGGCGCTACCAGAACCGCGCGATCGAAGCGGCTCAGGTCATCGAGGAACTGATCGACCTAGCCAAGGAGATGCGCGAGGCTCATGCCCGTGGAGACGCGCTGAAACTCTCGGAAGACGAGCTGGCGTTCTACGACGCGCTGGAGACCAACGACAGCGCCGTGAAGGTACTCGGTGACCATACCCTGCGCACGATTGCCCAAGAGCTGGTCAAGACAGTGCGCGCCAACGTGACCATCGACTGGACGCTGCGTGAAAACGTTCGCGCGCAGTTGCGCGTGATGGTGAAGCGCATCCTGCGCAAGTACGGCTATCCGCCGGACAAGCAGGAAAAGGCGACGGAGACGGTGCTGGAGCAGGCGGCGCTACTTTCGGAAGAGTGGGCCGCTGCGTAGCGGGTGACAACGGAATCTTCGTGCCATGGTCAAGGCTCCGAACTCCGTGCACGTACTGTCGAACCAGTGCAGCCTTGTTCCAATTCGCCGCGTCGGAAAGAAGCCTCTCGCGACGAGCCTGCTCTCGTTTCAGGATCTTCTCCCGTTCCTTTCGCTGTCGCTCTGCTTCCTCGCGCTGTGCCTCTTCGGCGAGCTCGCGTTTCCGGTTGATGAGCCAGTCCCGATGTTGGATTAGCCCCTCATGGACACGTCCGGTCCGGTACGCATTCTCGAACCCGAGCACAGCCAGGGCGAAGACGACGCCCAATTCGGACTCGATCAGTCGCGCCTGTCGGTCGTGCTGTTCGCGGGCGACCGGCCCGTGCTCGGCGCTCATTTCGGCGCACGCAATCCCGATGGCATGCTGCAGTACATGCGGGTAGACGGCCAGCGTGAACTGTTCTTGATGTCTCGCTTCGTCGGTGAAGAATGGGAAGCCGCTGCGCTGGGCGGATAACAGCGCTCATACTGCGACAGCGACTGGCGCCGGTGAGTCTGCCGCATAACACCGCAAAGCACCTCTAAGCCCCGGCCCTCGGAGTTTTTAGCGCGCGAGCGGTTTCTCCCGCGCAAACACGCTGGTGCTTCCGTCTTTGCGCCAGACCATCACGTCGTACTCGTGTCCTCCCGGGCCTTCCATGCCGGGGGAGCCGACCGGCATTCCGGGGACGGAGATTCCCACGACATCGGGCTTCTCGCGCAGTAGGTGTTTGACTTGGTCCGCAGGCACGTGCCCTTCGATGACGTACGCGCCCATCTTGGCGGTATGGCAACCGGCGACGCTTTTCGGGACGCTAAGCTGTGCTCTGAGCGCACTCAAGTTTCTCGCATCTTGGGATCGCACCGTGAAGCCAGCCTGGCGCAGGTGCTGGATCCATTTTTCACAACAGCTACAGCCTGGAGACCTGTAGACCTGGATGGCGGGAAGCGCGTTGTCGGCATGAGCGGATGGCGCAGCGAGCAGTACGCTCAGCGCAAGTGAGGACATGAACCGGATCATATGGGCATGTCTTGCCAAAACGGTCAGGAGGCGGATGCGTTTCATGCGGCGTGTGGATGAGTGAAATCAGGGGATTGGGCCCAAGTATCCTATAATGCCGGGTCCGGCAACCGCGGGCCGGTGACTCCCTTAGATGCAGCTATTCGCTTTCGGCATTAATCATCAAACCGCGCCCTTGGAGGTGCGGGAGCGGGTGGCGTTCAATACGGACGGACTGCCCTCGGCGTTGCGCGACCTGGTCGATCATGAGCCCGTGCGCGAAGCTGCGATCATCTCCACCTGCAACCGTACCGAGCTTTACTGCAACGCGCACGATCCGGCCAAGGCGGTGGCCTGGCTGGCAGACTACCATCACATCAAGGCGGTCGCCTTGGAACCCTATCTCTATACCCTCCCAAGAGAGCGTGCGGTCAAGCATGCCTTTCGGGTGGCGAGCGGGCTCGACTCGATGGTGCTGGGCGAGCCGCAGATTCTCGGTCAGATGAAGCAAGCCGTGCGCAGTGCCGAGCAGGCCGGCACGCTCGGCCTGGTCCTTCACAAGCTGTTTCAGCAAACCTTCTCGGTCGCCAAGGAGGTGCGCACCCGCACCGATATCGGGGCGAGCTCGGTGTCGATGGCTGCGGCTGCCGTGCGGTTGGCAGAGCGCATCTTCCCGTCCATAGCCGAGCAGAAAGTGCTGTTCATCGGCGCGGGAGAGATGATCGAGTTGACGGCGACGCACTTCGCCGCGCAGTCTCCCCGTAGCCTTACGTTCGCCAATCGTACGGTCGAGCGCGCGCAGGTGTTGGCTTCGCGGTTCGACGGTCATGCCGTTTCGCTCAACGATTTGGCCGACGTGATCACCGGCCAGGACGTGATCGTGACCAGCACGGCCAGTCCGCTGCCCATCATCGGCAAGGGTATGGTCGAGCGCGCCCTGAAGTTGCGGCGCCACCGTCCCATGGTGATGGTCGACCTCGCAGTGCCGCGCGATGTCGAAGCCGAAGTACAGCGGCTCGACGACGTGTTCCTCTACACCGTCGACGACCTCGGTCGAGTGGTACAGGAGGGCCGCGATCAACGTGCGGCCGCGGTCAGCGAAGCCGAGCAGATCATTGACATCAAGGTGGTCGATTTCATGCAATGGCTCGGCAGTCGCGAGGCTGTGCCAACCATCCGAGCGCTGCGCGATCAAGCGGAGCGCGCCCGCCGAAACGAGGTCGAGCGCGCGCTGCGCTTGCTGCACAAAGGGGAGCCCGCCGAGAAAGTGCTAGAGATTCTGAGTCAATCGCTCACCAACAAGCTGTTACACGGGCCTACCGCAGCGTTGCACGATGCCGCGGAGACCGATCGCGCGCAATTGCAGCGAATCATCGAACGCGTCTACCAGATCCGGGCCAAGGAATAGGCCCCAGATCGACGTCTGTCTGAGGCAATGAAACCAAGCATCGCCGTAAAGCTGGCGCAGCTGTCGGACCGGCTGGCCGAGGTGAACCGCTTGCTATCCTCCGAGGAAGCCACGGCGGACATGGACGCCTTTCGGCGGCTGTCGCGCGAGCATGCGGAGCTGCAGCCCGTGGTGTCCTTGTACGACGCGTACTTGCGCAACAAGGCAGAGATCGCGTCGGCGCAGGAGATGACGGCTGACCCGGAGATGAAGGAGCTCGCCGAAGCCGAGGTCAGGGAAGGCAAGGAGCGCCTGCTCGCGATCGAAGCCGAGCTGCAGCGCCTGCTGCTGCCGAGGGACCCGAACGACGAGCGCAATATCTTTCTAGAGATCCGCGCGGGCACGGGCGGCGACGAGTCCGCACTGTTCGCCGGTGACCTGTTCAGGATGTACGCGCGCTATGCGGAACGCAAGCGCTGGCAGGTGGAAGTGGTCTCGCAAAGTCCGGGTGAAGTCGGCGGCTACAAAGAGATCATCGCCAAAATCAGCGGCAATGCAGCCTACTCGCGCTTGAAATTCGAGTCGGGCGGGCATCGCGTCCAGCGCGTTCCGGCGACCGAGACGCAAGGCCGCATCCACACCAGCGCCTGCACGGTAGCGGTCATGCCCGAGGCCGATGAGATCGCCGAGGTGCAGATCAATCCGTCCGAGATCCGCGTCGACACCTATCGCTCGTCGGGTGCGGGTGGACAGCACGTCAACAAGACCGACTCTGCCGTGCGCATCACCCACTTGCCGACTGGGATCGTGGTCGAGTGCCAGGACGACCGATCGCAGCACAAGAATAGAGCGCAGGCCATGTCGATCCTCGCTGCGCGCATCAAAGATAAGCAGTTGCGCGAGCGCCAGACCAAGGAAGCGGCAACACGCAAGTCGCTGATCGGAAGCGGTGACCGTTCGGAACGTATCCGCACCTACAACTTCCCCCAGGGTCGCGTGACCGACCACCGGATCAACCTGACCCTTTACAAGATCGACCAGATCATGGACGGCGATCTCGACGAGCTCGTCGGTGCCTTGATGGCGGAGCATCAAGCCGAGCAGTTGACCGCACTGGCCGAGGAAACCGGCGCCTGACGCCCGCGGTTGTTCCAGCGGATCGTTGGCAGATGAACCGCCCAAGCGAAATCCTGATCGAACACGCCGAGCGGCTTGCCGGAGCCCTCGCGATCGAGCTGGACGACGCGCGGCGCGAAGTGGAGCTGCTCATGCGCCACACGCTTAGCGTCGATCGCGCCAAGTTCACGGCCTATCCCGAGCTGATCGTCGAGGCCGCGAGCCGGCCTGTGTACCAGGAGCTGCTGGCGCGCCGATGCGCCGGTGAACCGATTGCTTACCTCGTCGGAACGCGCGAGTTCTACGGTCGCAGCTTCCGCGTCTCGCCCGCGGTGCTGATTCCAAGGCCAGAAACCGAGCTGCTCATCGATGCGGCGCTAGGCAGCATGAGCGGCCGGCAGCCCAAGCAGGTGCTCGACATCGGCACCGGCAGCGGCTGCATTGCGATCACATTGGCGAGGGCGTGGCCGCATGCGAAGGTGATCGCAGTCGATCTTTTGGAAGACGCGCTGCAAATCGCGCGCGAGAATGCGAACTTGCACGCCGCTCTTAACCTCGAGCTACGCCAAGGCGACTGCTTCGCTCCGGTGCAAGGCGTCGCATTCGACGTGATCGTATCCAATCCACCGTACGTTGCGGCCGGCGATGCACATCTGAAGATCGGAGACCTGCGCTTTGAGCCAAGCGTTGCCCTTGTCGGCGGCGAGGATGGACTCGCGCTGCTCGAACGCATCATCGCGCGAGCTCCAGCACACATGAATCCTGGTGCTTGCCTCGCGCTCGAGCACGGCTACGATCAGGCTCGCGCGGTGCGCGCGCTGCTCGACAGATGCGGCTTCGAAGCGATCTCGTGCGAGTGCGACCTTGCAGGCGTCGAACGCGTCAGCGTGGCGCGCTGGCCCGCATGAGACCGGTTTGCGTTAAGATTCAAGAAACTCATTCCGTACTTTGCATGTCACAAGGGTCTCCGTCCGGGACCCGAAGCTACGTCTTCTCAGAGGTGAATATGGACGTCAAGGAACGTATCCGAAAGCAGGTCACTGAAAACCGCGTCGTGCTCTACATGAAGGGGACGCCCGAAGCACCACAGTGTGGTTTCTCTGCCGCGGCTGTCCAGCTGCTCGAAGCCTCTGGCGCGGAGGACGTTGCCACCGTCAACGTCCTGGCCGATGCGGACATCCGCCAAGGCATCAAGGATTTCTCCAACTGGCCCACGATTCCGCAGCTCTATGTGAACGGCGAGTTCGTCGGTGGCGCGGACATCATGCGCGAGATGTACCAAAGCGGTGAATTGCAGAAGCTGGTTAAATAGACAGTTCTGGATCGCGACCAGCGGTCCTTCGTTCGCTCTCCTCGATGTTGGTCCCTTCGGTAACTGCCGGCTCGCACGCGAAGGCGTTTGTCATCCGCCGGTTCGCGGTGAACAAGAATAGATCGGTAGATTCCGTATGATAGGTCTGCGGCCATGATGGGCCTCGTACGGCTCGCGCTGCGGCGGCCGTATACCGTTGCTGTCCTTTCCCTGTTGATCCTGCTGCTCGGGGCGCTGTCCGCGCAGCGCATGATCGTCGACTTCTTTCCGAAGATCGACATTCCGGTCGTGTTCGTCGGCTGGAACTACCCGGGTTTGTCGGCCGAGGAGATGGAGCGGCGGGTAGTCATCATCAGCGAGCGCGCTTACTCGACGACGGTGAGCGGTATCGAGCGCATCGAGTCGTCTTGCATCCCGGGCACCGGCCTGGTCAAGGTGTTCTTCCATCCCGGCATGGACATCGGCGCGGCCATCGCTCAGATCAACGCCATCAACGGGACGGTTCTGCGCATCTTGCCGCCCGGCATCTCGCCGCCGGTGATCATTCGCTACAGTCCGGCGACCGTTCCGATCGTGAACATGACCTTCTTCAGCAAGGTGCTGCCGGAAGGTCGGCTGTTCGACCACGCCTTCAACTTCGTGCGCATCAAGCTGTTCACCATCCCGGGCATGCAGGTGCCCGCGCCCTTTGGCGGGCGGTTGCGGCAGATCTCGGTGGACCTGAATCCCACCCTCATGCGCGCCAAGGGCGTATCGCCCAACGACGTGGTGCAGGCGCTGCAGACTTCCAACTTGCTGATTCCCTCGGGCACCGCTCGTATCGGCGGCTCCGATTACAACGTGCTGATGAACTCGAGCCCGCCGACCGTGGACGAGTTCAACAAGCTGCCGCTGCGCGTGGTCGACGGTGTCCCGGTTACGCTCGGCGATGTCGCCAAGGCAGAGGACGGCTTCGCCGTGCAGAACAACATCGTGCACGTCGACGGGCGGCGAGCGACTTACCTGACGATCCTCAAGCACGCCGATGCCTCCAGCCTCGCCGTGGTGGAGTCGACGCGCGACATGCTGCCGGAGATCAAGGCGGCCGCGCCCGAGGGCATGGAGATCAGCCTCGACTTCGATCAGTCGGTGTTCGTGCGCGCGGCGATCAAGAACGTGTTGGTCGAAGCCGTGCTCGCCTCGGGGCTCGTCAGCCTCATGGTGCTGCTCTTCCTGGGCAGCTGGCGCAACACGATCGTCGTGATCACCTCGATTCCCTGTGCGATGTTCGCCGGCGTCATCTGTCTCTATCTGACCGGGCACACGATCAATCTCATGACCTTGGGCGGACTGGCCTTGGCGACCGGTATCTTGGTCGATGACGCCACGGTTGCCGTCGAAAACATCCACCGTAATCGCACGCTCGGCAAACCGCTCACGGTCGCGATCATCGAGGGCTCGCGCGAAGTGGCGTTGCCGCGCACGATGGCAACGCTCGCCATCGCCATCGTCTTCTTTCCGGTGGCGTTCTTGTACGGCGTTTCGAAGTACCTGTTCACGCCGCTCGCACTCGCCGTGGTGTTCTCGCTGCTCGCCTCTTATGTTCTGTCGTTCACGCTTGTGCCAATGCTTTCGCGCTCGTTGCTCGCGGCGGAAGATCACGCGCATGCCGCCCACGCCGCGCAAGGATGGAGCGAGCGTTTCAACGCGGTGCGCGAGCGCTTTCTCGACCGCTTGCGCAATGGTTACGGCGCGGTTCTCGCAGTCGTTCTACACCATCGCATGTTCGTGCTCGTCATGATGGTAGTGGGCGGTGTCATCAGCGCGCTGCTGATGCCACTGGTCGGCACCGACTTCTTTCCGACGCCTGACGTCGGCATCATGAAGCTGCATTACCGGGCGCCAATCGGCACGCGCATCGAAGAGACCGAGAAGCTGGTGCTGCAGGTCGAGGACGAGATCCGGAAGATCATTCCCGCGCAGGAGGTCGAGCGCATTCAGGACATGGTCGGCGTGCCCATCTTCTTCAATCTCGCGTTGGTGCCCACCGACAACGTGAGCGGCATGGATGCCGAGATTCTCATCCTGCTCAAGAAGCCGCACAAGCCGGTAGCGCATTACATGCAGGAGATCCGCACCAAGGTACCGCCGCGCTTTCCGGGCTCGGATTTCTATTTCCAGAACGCCGACATCGTCACGCAGGTGCTGAATTTCGGGTTGCCCGCACCGGTCGATGTGCAGGTGCAGGACGCGAATTTCGAGCGCGCGCAGAAGTATGCGGCGCTGGTGAAGACGGTGGTGGCCGGCACCCCGGGCGCGGTCGACGTTCGTCAGATGCAAGTGCTCGACTATCCAGCCCTGCGGGTAGACGTCGATCGGTTGCGCGCGGCCCGGCTCGGATTGAGCCAGCGTGACGTTGCGACCAGTGCGCTGGTGTCGTTGTCCTCCAGCGCAATCATCAGCCCCTCGTACTACCTCAATCCTAACGGCGTGAATTACACGGTGTCGGTGCAAACGCCGATCGACAAGGTGCAGACGGTCGAGGACTTGATGAGCACGCCAATGACGCCGGTGACCGGGCCGATCGTCGTGCCTCCGGGCACTCGTGCCATCGCGCAGACACCGACCGCGCCCGTCATCACGTTGGGCAACATCGCCACTGTAAAGCCCGAATTGAGCTATCAGTCGGTGAGTCACTACACCGTTCAACGGGTGATCGATATCGCCGCCAACGTGGTGGGCCGCGATCTTGGCAGCACGGTCGACGAGATCAAGCAGAAGATCGCCAAGATCACGTCCGACAAGGACTTCCCCAAGACTGCCAAGATTTTGCTTCGGGGCCAGTACGAAGTCATGCAAGCCTCCTTCGGCAGTCTGCTGCTTGGCCTGTTGCTGGCCATCGTGCTCGTCTACGCGCTACTGGTCATCTTGTTCCAGTCCTGGCTCGACCCCTTCATCATCATGATGGCCGTGCCCGGAACGTTGATCGGCATCGTCTGGATGCTCGCCGCTACGGGTACGACGTTCAACGTGATGTCGCTGATGGGCGCTATCATGGCCGTTGGCATTGGCGTCTCGAACTCGATCCTCGTGGTGAGCTTCGCCAATGAGGTGCGCGTCGCCCATCCCAACTTGACGGTGCTGGAAGCAGCACTCGAGGCCGGCAAGACGCGCCTGCGGCCCGTGTTGATGACAGCGCTGGCGATGATCATCGGTATGGTGCCGATGGCGTTGGGCTTTGGCGAGGCGGGTGAGCAGAACGCGCCGCTGGGCCGCGCGGTCATCGGCGGACTCATCGTCGCGACCGTCTCCACCTTGTTCGTCGTGCCAGTCGTCTACACGCTGCTGCGCAGGGGAATGCCCACGCTGCACGAGCTCGACTCGCGCTTCGAAGCCGAAGCGCGCGGCGAAAGTGCGTAGTGCACCGAAGCGACTGAAGATTGGGGCCGTCGACAACGGCGCACGATCTAGGAGAAATTGATGCAAACGCCGCAGAAGCGTTCGTTCGCCCTGTTCTACCTGCTCGGTACGATTGCCATCGTCGTGGCGGCCGTATTCGTCTATTGGTTTTGGCAGGGCAAACAGAAGGCAACCGCCGACGAGGCCGCGGCGCGCGCGACGCTTGCACAAGCCGGCCCGACACTGCCGGTGGCCAAGGCCGTGCGCGGACCCAACGTGCGCCGCCTGACGCTGGTCGGGGAAGCGCTGCCGTTCGAGACGGCCACCCTGTACTCCAAAGTGAGCGGTTATCTAACTCGGATCGCCGTCGACGTGGGCGACCAGGTGAAAGCAGGTCAGTTCATCGCCGAGGTGCGCTCTCCGGAGTTGGACCATCAGGTGCACAGCGCGCAGGTGTCATTGGAAAACAAGCGGCGCGTGCTGGAACGCACACGCAGCCTCGCCGAGCAGGGGTTTTTCTCCAAACAGGCGCTCGACAACGCGGAGACCGATGTGAAGGTGGCGGAAAGCCAGCTCGCGGAGCTGCGCACGGTGAGCGGTTATCGCGTGCTGAAGGCGCCCTTTACCGGTGTCGTCACGCAGCGTTTCGCCGACCCTGGCGCACTGGTCACCAACGCGAGCTCGAATCAGAGCTCGGCCCTGCCAGTCGTGACGATCGTGGACGGCAAGAAGCTCAAGGTTACCGTGTACGTCGATCAGGTCGAGGCACCCAACGTGAAGCCCGGCTTGCCCGTCGAGATTATCGATGCATCCGATCCGGCTCGTCGCACTCAGAGCAAGGTGACTCGTGTCTCGGGCGAGCTCGACCCGCGTACCCGCACCCTGACCACCGAAGTCGACTTCGACAATTCCGCCGGCCAGTTCATGGCGGGCAGCTTCGTCAACGTCACCTTGCTCATCCCCGCGACGAGCTACATCGAAGTGCCGGCCGCTGCGCTCGTCGCGCGAGACAAGAAGAACTTGGTCGCCATCGTCGGTAGCGACAATCATGTGCAGTTCCGACCGATCGAAACCGCGGGGACCGACGGCAAGGTCTTGCGGGTGGCGAGCGGCTTGGCAGAAGGCGAACAAGTTGCGTTGAACGTCCCGGCCACATTGACCGATGGCGGACGCATCACGCCAGCGCCGCCGCCGCCCGGTACAAGCGCCGCGGCCCCGCCTTCCGCAGCACCGCTGGCTGCCCCCAGCGCTCCTGCGGTTCCTGCCACGGGAGCAGGCGGCTCACCGAAGAAGTGACTGCGCGCGAACCGTATAATCGCTTTGCTCTGCAGGCGATGTGAGGAGGCGATGCACCGTCAGCACGATAGGGAGCCAGACCAACGGCGGGTGGGATCGGCGCGCAGCGAGTGCGACGCTGCGCACCGACGCACATTTCTTTGCCATGAGATGCTGTAATCCATCGCGAGACAAATGACGACGAACTGGCATGGCGCGGCTCTCGATCTGCGCAAATTGAGCCCGCGTCCAAGGCAGCTGATTCGCCTATGAGCGTGCGATCATCGCTTCCGCTCGACGGCCTTACGGTCGTTGCGCTTGAGCAGGCGGTCGCAGCGCCGTTCACCACGCGGCAGCTTGCCGACCTGGGGGCACGCGTCATCAAGATCGAGCGTCCCAAGGTCGGTGACTTCGCGCGAAGCTACGACGAGACGGTGCTCGGTCAATCCTCGCACTTCGTTTGGTTGAACCGCTCCAAGCAAAGTTTCACCCTAGACGTGAAGCACCCGGCTGCAAGCGAGATCCTGCATCGCATGCTTGCCAAGGCGGACGTGTTCGTGCAAAACCTCGTTCCTGGCGCCGCTGACCGACTCGGTTTATCGTCGCAGGGCTTGCTCGAACGCTATCCGCGCATCATCGTATGCAATATCTCGGGCTATGGACCCGACGGCCCATATAGCATGAAGAAAGCATACGACCTGCTGATTCAATGCGAGTCGGGGTTGGTGTCGGTAACGGGAACGCCCGAGACGCCGAGCAAGGCCGGTATTTCGATCGCGGATATCGCGGCAGGGATGTACGGATATACCGGCATCTTGACCGCTCTCTATCGGCGCGAGCGCACCGGGCAGGGAAGCAGCTTCGACGTTTCGATGTTCGAGGCGCTCGGCGAGTGGATGGGCTACCCGGCCTACTTCGCAAACTATGGCGGAGCGGCACCACCGCGAACGGGAGCGGCGCATGCGACGATCCATCCTTACGGGCCGTTCGTCGCGGGCGATGGTAAGACGGTGTTCTTCGGGATCCAGAATGAGCGCGAATGGGCTAGCTTTTGCGAGACGGTGCTCGAGCAGCCCGCCCTCGCGACGGATCCCCGCTTCAACAGCAACAGACAGCGCGACGCTAACCGCAAGGCTTTGACCGAACTCATCGTCGCGGTGTTCTCGCGGCTCGATGCCGCTTCCGTGCTCGAGCGCTTGGAGCGGGCGCAAATCGCGAACGCACGGCTCAACACGATGCACGAGTTCTGGGCGCACCCGCAATTCAAAGCACGCGATCGCTGGCGCGAAGTCGCGACACCTAACGGAACCGTGCAAGCTTTGCTGCCTCCGGTCACGATGAACGACGTGCAGCCGCGCATGGATGCGATTCCTTCGGTGGGTGCTCACACCCGCCAGATCCTGGACGAATTGGGATTCTCGCCGGAGTTCGTCGAGCGGCTGGAGCGCGACGGCGCCATCTAAAAGAGGGGACGCGCGACTGTTGGTGAGTGCCAGCTTAGCCGGTCGCGTGCTCGAACAGTGCCCTCGGCGTGATACCTCGGCGCAGCGCCTCGGTGAGGGCCTCCGCGCTAAGCGGGCGGCTGATGAGATAGCCTTGAATCTCGTCGCAGCCTTCGCTGCGTAGAAAGTTTAGTTGCCGCCGATTTTCCACGCCTTCGGCGACGACCGTCATTCCTAAGCTGTGCGCGAGCGCGATGACTGCGCGTACGATGCTGATGTCGCCGGCATCATCAGGCACTTCGTAGACGAACGAGCGATCGATCTTGAGCGAATGAATCGGCAGGCGCTTCAGATAGGCGAGCGACGAATATCCCGTGCCGAAGTCATCGACTGCGAGGGCGATACCCAGAGTTCGAATGGCGTGGAGCAGATCGGCGACGTGCTGGGTTCGCTGCATCATGACGCTCTCGGTGATCTCGAGCTCGAGCGCGCCGGGTTCGAGGCCGCAGCTATCGAGAACATCGCGTAGCTCGTCCAGGAAGTCGGAGGCGTAAAGCTGCTGCGCGGAGATGTTGACTGCGATTTGTATCCGACCTAGCCCGACCTTGCGCCATGCGACGGTCTGCGCCGCCGCGGTGCGCAGGACCCATGTCCCCAACTGCCGAATCAACCCCAACTCCTCACATAGAGGAATGAACTGCCCGGGTGGAACCAGCCCCCGGGTGGGATTGCTCCAACGCACCAGACATTCCACGGCGGTCAACCGACCGGAGACGAGCGACAGGCGCGGTTGATAGTGCAAGACGAACTGGTCGCCGTCGCTGATCGCCTTTTTGAGTTGCGTTTCCCAGGACAGGCGATCGACGTTCGCTGAACCCATGTAAGCCGAATAGAACTTGACGGCGTTGCGGCCGGTCTCCTTGGCGCGATACATCGCCGTGTCGGCGTTCTTCAACAGCGTCTGTGCATCGGTGCCATCCTGCGGGAAGATGCTCACGCCGATGCTCACGCTCAACGCGAACTCGTGGTTGCGCACGAGCACGGGCTCGGCAACCGTGGTGAGCAGCTTCTCGGCGAGGCGTGCGACGACATCGGGCTCGGCAATGTCCTCCGCGATCACGATGAACTCGTCTCCGCCCAAGCGGGCCAGGATGTCGGAGGCCCGCACGCAATCGGACAGGCGCGTGGCAACGCTTTGCAGCACTTCGTCGCCAATGTCGTGGCCGAGCGCGTCGTTGATGTTCTTGAACCGATCCAAATCGATGAACAGAACAGCCAAGGATTGCTCGTTGCGCATGGCGCGGCTGATGGCGTGCGCCAGATGCGTATTGAACAAGTTGCGGTTGGGCAGCCCGGTCAGCTCGTCGTAATGCGCCAGGCGCACGATCTGCTCTTCGGAGCGCCGGCGTTGCGTGATGTCCTGAAACGAGCCCCACGCCTTGCGAGGTTTTCCACCGCTAATCTCCACCGCGCCTGTCGAACGAACCCACAGGCGCTTCCCTTTGGCGGCATGCAATTCGAGCTCGAGGTCCCAGCCCTCGCCTGTGCTCAATGCACGCTGCATCGCTTCGCGCACTAGGGCAGCGCTCTCGGAGGAGAAGAACGCGAGCGCGCTGTCCCACGTCGGCGAGTATTCGGTCGGCGAGACCTCGTGCAGCCAATAGGTTTGGGTCGTCCAATACAGTTCGCCCGATGCGACGTCGAGTTCCCAAGCGCCGATTTGCGCCGCGCGTTGCGATTGCTCGAGCAACATGGTCTGGCGCTTGAGCGCGGCTGCACTCGCATGCAAGGACTGTTCGGCGCGGTCGCGCTCGGCTTCTCGCTCGCGCTGTTGTCGCACCGCCCAGAATGCGGCAGAGAGCAGACCGATCAGCGAGATCGCAAAGAGCAGCCCAGGCACCTGCATGTGTCGGGACCATTCCATCCAAACGTCTTGCGCAGGCATGCGCACGAAGGCCGTGATCGGCAAGGCGTCGAGTCGCCGATACGCGATGACCGAATCGTCCGCACGGGACGTAGCGCTCGGGCCTTCCACGATTCCGGCAAGCGGGAAGCGGCTGCGTTCCAGCGTCTCGAGCAAGAGACCGGAATGGCGGGTCTTGAAGGCGGTCGAGGGATCGGAGGGGGTTGGGTGGCTCCCTTGCAGATAGCCGTCGTCGCGCAGCAACCCGATCACCCAGCGCTGCCGCAAGCCGACGCCGCGCCACATCGCGTCTTGCCTCGACAGCGGCACCACCAGCGAAAGGACGAGAGCGGGCCGACCGAGCGGATCGAGAACGCGCATTCGAATCGGCAAGATCCAGTCTGCCACCCGTGCACCGTAGCGCACGCGTGCGATGACCGGCGTTTCGCTTTGCAATGCGCGGCGATGGTCTTCCATGAATACCGGATCCGCGTTATGACGAGGTAGTCCTGCACTCCGCGAGCCCGTGGTGGACGCAACCAACTCGCCATCCAAGTTGAACAAGTAAATGCCCGCGAGGTGCGGATCAGCAGCCGCATAGCGCAACATCTGCCGGCGCGCGGCTTCGATCTGATCGGTGCCGCCGTGGATGCGCACGTCTTCGGCGAGCATCGCCGCGCGCTCGCAGTAGCGGGTCAGAAAGACGTTGGCCGAAGCAGCGCCCAGCTCGACGAGATTGCGCAAGTGCTCCAGACGCTCTTGCTTGACCGCCCGCCAGCTGTAGCTCATGTAGGTAACGCTTACGGCCAGCAACAGCGCGAGCAGCAATGCAAACACCGCGACCAGTCGGCGTGTGAACCAGTTGCGCTGCGACGGCCGCAATGCGGAACCTGGATCCGGCGAGCCGCTGCTCGCGACCTCCAGGATGCTGGGATGAAAGAGCCTCCAGATCAGGCGGGCGGATCGGAGGCTCATCGGGGGGATGATCAGGCGACCGCAGACCGCAACCGCGTAACGGCCAAGTACAGACCTACGGCGATGAAGGCGAGGAACCACAGCAAGGCCCATTCGGCGATCGACAGGTTCAAAAACTTCCAGCCGGCCGACGCACAATCGCCTTCGCCCTTGAACACCTTAGGCAGCACCTGGGTCAGCGGAAACGAATCGAGCATGTAACCCAAGTCTGGGCCACAGTCGAACACCTGCGGCGGATTATGCTGCAGCCACGTTTGCCGGCCGGCGATCGCCGCGCCGATTCCTGCCGACACCGCAAGCAGCGCGCCGTAAACGACTTGTCCCCAACGTCCCGGCCCATGCAGCGTTGCGACCAATGCGATCGCGCCGGTCGCGACGAACGCGTAGCGCTGAAAGATGCACAGCGGACACGGCTCGAGGTGTTCGACGTGCTGCAGGTACAAACCAAAGCCCATCAAGCCTGCACAGGCGGCGAACACGGTGAAGAAAATTAAACGGCGAGACATCAGATTCGAGTGAATGCGTGTTCGAGATCGGCGATCAAGTCCTTTACGTTCTCGATTCCCACCGACAACCGGATCAGATTGTCGGTCAAGTTCAATTGCGCCCGCCGTTCGGCCGGTAACGACGCGTGGCTCATCAAGACCGGGTGCCCAATCAAGCTCTCCACACCGCCAAGGCTCTCCGCCAGCGTGAACAGCTCGCACGCCTCCAGAAAACGCTTGGTACCGGCGAGGTCGGTGTCGAGATAGACCGCGATCATACCGCCGAAACCGTTCATTTGAGCGGCAGCGAGCGCGTGCTGGCGATGCTTGGGCAACCCGGGGTACAGCACGGAGGTGGTCTTGGGATGCCGATCGAGCCAGTGCGCCAATTCGAGCGCGTTTGCGCAATGCCGCTCCATTCGTAGCGGCAGGGTCTTGACACCGCGCAAGGCGAGGAAGCTGGTGAAGGGATCCATGATCGATCCGATCGCGTTCTGCATGAACGACAGTCGCTCGACGAGCTGCGCGTTGTCGCCCACTACCACGACACCACCGACCGCATCGGAATGCCCGTTGATATATTTGGTCACCGAGTGCAGCACGATGTCGAAGCCCAGCTCGAGCGGCCGTTGTAAGTAAGGGGAGGCGAAGGTGTTGTCGCAGACAGTGAGAATGCCGCGCGCCTTCGCCAGTTGCGCGACCGCCCGCAAGTCGGTGATCTTGAGCAGCGGATTGGTCGGCGTTTCGACCCATATCATTTTGGTATCGGGGCGCAGCGCCGCCTCGAAGCTGGACGGCTGATCGGGATCGACGTAGTCCACACGCAATCCCATCGAGGGCCGGCGAACGCGTTCGAACAGCCTCCAGCTCCCGCCGTACATATCGTCTACCGCCACCATGTGGCTGCCCGCTTCGAGCAGCTCCAGCACCGTGCCCATCGCGGCCAAGCCCGACGCAAAGGCCCAAGCGGCGTTGCCCGACTCGAGATCGGCGATGCAGGCTTCGAACGCACTGCGCGTGGGATTCTGCGTGCGCGCATACTCGAAGCCCGTATGTTGGCCGGGCGAGCGTTGCTTGAACGTCGAGGTAGCATAGATAGGAGGCATCACCGCACCGGTGGACGGATCGGGATGCTGCCCAGCGTGGATGGCGCGGGTCAGAAAGTCTTGCTTGTGTCGTGTGTCCATGGTTCGCCTAGATTGGCTTGCCAGTCATGGGTGCTTTCGCGCCTGGCGCTGTGCACATCGACAGGGCGGGAAGCTCGCGTGAAAATGTTACTCGAATGGCATTCGAAAAGCAGGCTGAGTTGCTCTTGTAATCCTTGCGCAGCAGCGTCAAGCGTTTCCACATCAAGCTTCCAGCGACGCGAGCGCAAATGGGCTGCGTTCACCCAGCTTTCATTTGCACCCTGCACAACAAGAGGAACCGCAACTTTAAGCCGCGTTCAAACAGAAGCTTACCGCATGTTCGACCGGCGCTCGCGCGACATGCAACCCGTGATGCTCGCAGTGGGCGGGCAGATGTGTGGCAAGCATCCGCGTCGACATCGGCGCGGAGTCAGTGTGTTGCAGTTGAATCGACGGCATTCAAGTTAAAAGGAGTACATCATGCAAATGTCGAGACGCTCATTCCTGACCGCTACTGCAGCAGCCGGCGCTGTGGCTGCCACCAATGCATTGGCTCTGGACAAGTTCGGGCGAGACCGCGACTGGACCGGTAATGCGACGGTCACTTACCCGGAACCGGCCTGGGAGGTGATGGACAAGCGCTTCACCGCGCGGCAGGGTAATGCCACGTTGCAGCGTATCTGGCACGGGATGGGCCATGATGCGGCGTTGTGGTGCGAAGGCCCCGCTTGGATGGGCGATTGGGGCTGCTTGGTGTGGTCCGACATCCCAAATCATCGCGTCCTGCGGTGGTGCGAGGACGACGGTCACACCAGCGTGTATCAGACGGAATCGGGCTATTCGAATGGTCACACACGTGACTTGCAAGGGCGCTTGGTCGCCATGGAGCACGACACGCGTCGGGTAAGGCGGCGCGAGTACGACGGCACGTGGACGATTTTGGCGGACAACTTCGAAGGCAAGAAGCTCAATGCCCCGAACGATGCGGCTGTACACGCCGATGGTTCGATCTGGTTCACCGATCCGGGCTACGGAATCCTCGGGCCGTACGAAGGGCACAAGGCCGAATTCGAATTGCCCACCCGCGTCTATCGCATCGACAGCAAAACCGGCAAGCTCAGCGTGATCGCCGAAGGGCCGATGCGCCGACCCAACGGCATCTGTTTCTCGCCCGACTTCAAGCGCGTGTACGTGGTGGATACGGGCGCGACCGACGGGCCGAGCTATCCGGCGAACATCATCGTGTTCGATGTCAACAGCAGCGGGACGGGAGTCAGCAATCCGAAGGTGTTCGCGGATTTCAAACCCGGCTTTACCGACGGCATCCGCTGCGATATCGATGGAAACGTCTGGTGCGGCTGGGGGTGGGGCGGTCCCGACACGAACGGCGTGCGCGTGCATGCGCCCGACGGTACACTGCTCGCCTTCTTGCACACGCCCGAGGTCATCTCCAACCTGTGCTTCGGGGGGACCAAGCGCAACCGGTTGTTCATGACGGGAAGCACTTCGATTTACGCGCTCTACGTCAATGCCGTGGGTGCGGCCTTGACCTGATCGGCGATAACGAAACGAGCCCGTGGCGAGAGCCGCGGGCTTTTTTTCAGCGCTTTGCTGGCTATTCCTGCCCACAGTCGCTTCCGATGCAGCAGTCCGAAGATCGAATCCCCGTCACGGTGCTGACCGGTTTCCTCGGCAGCGGCAAAACGACCCTGCTCAATCGGATCCTGCGAGAGCAACACGGTCGGCGCATCGCCGTTATCGAGAACGAGTTCGGTGAAGCGGCGATCGACAACGAGCTGCTGCTCGAGACTCATGACGAGCAGATCGTCGTGATGAACAACGGATGCATCTGTTGCACGGTGCGCGGCGATCTCGTGCGCATTCTGGGTGACCTCGCTCGCAAGCGCCGCAGCGGCACGCTCGAATTCGAGCGCGTGATCATCGAAACGACGGGACTGGCCGATCCCGCGCCTGTCGCGCAGACCTTTTTCATGAACCTCGACATCGCGCGCGATTACCTGCTCGACGCCATCCTGACCGTGGTCGATGCCAAGCATGCGCAGCAGCAATTGGACGATCGATCGGAGGCGCGCGAACAGGTTGCTTTTGCCGATTGCCTGCTCATCTCGAAGAGCGACTTGGTCGACACTGCGCAATGCGACGCTTTGCGCGCACGGCTGGTGGCGCTCAACCCGCGCGCCGTCCAGCATGTCGTCGCGTTCGGCGCCGTGCCGATCGAGCACATTCTGGATATTCGAGGCTTCAGCATCGACGCCGCGCTCCACATCGACCCCGCCTTCCTCGAGCGCGACGGCCACGCGCATGACTTAGACATTTCGTCTTTCGTGTTCCGCGATACGAAACCCTTCGATCCCGTACGCCTCGACGCCTTCATGCGCTTGCTTATCCAGCAATACGGCGCCGACATGCTGCGCTACAAAGGGGTGCTGTACGTTCAGGGACGGCCGTGCCGTGTGCTGATGCAGGGCGTACACATGGTGATGGGCGCGCAAGAAGGCGAGCCCTGGAAAGGGGACGAAACGCCAGCGAGTACGTTGGTGTTTATCGGCCGAAAGCTGCCGCGTCGCGTATTCGAAGAGGGCTTGCGTTATTGCCTAACAGGCTGTTGAAAAACGACTGCGCGGGTCTGATACGGTGCCGTCCGGTGCGCAAAACTCAAGAGATCGGAATCCTCATGTACTTCGATGTGCATTCCGGTTCCTGCGCCCAATCTTTCAACCGATCGGGGCGCCCTCGTCGGAGCCTCGCTCGCTGGTTTTTTGAACACCCCTGCTAGCGGAAGGCCGCTGGATTGCCCTGCCTACAGCGTTCCGACGCTGACTTCGCCGCGGTCGATGACGTAGACCGTGTCGAGCATCTCGCGCGAGTGGGAGAGATCGGACTCGGTCAGCAGGATGGACAAACCCTCTTGTTTGAGTCCGTCGATCACTTCGGCGAGGCGGCGCGCCAGCACGGGGGCCACGCCTTCGAACGGTTCGTCGAGCAGCAGGACTTTGCTGCCGCACATCAGCGCGCGCGCCAGCGCGACGAGCTTCTGCTGCCCACCCGACAGCTGAACGGCTTTGCGGGTGGAGAAGGCCTCGACCTCGGGAATCATCTCGTAGACCTTCGCCAGACGCGCGGACGGATCGGGCACGCCCGCGGCCCAGGCCGGCATGAGCACGTTCTCCTCTACCGCAAGGTGCGGAACGAGCCGGCGGTCTTCGGGCATGTAACCCACACCCATTCGCGCGCGGGTGTGCGTTGCCATGCCATCCAGGGTGGCATTCTCCAAGTGGATGGAACCGTTCCGCGGCGCCAGGATGCCCATGATTGCGCGCATGAGCGTCGTCTTCCCAGCGCCGTTGCGCCCAACCAATCCGGTGAAGCGTCCCGAGGGCAGCTGCATGTTGACATTGCGCAGAATCGACACTGCACCGATCGAGACGTCCAAGCCTTCGATGCGGATCATGCGGTATTCCCCTGTCCAGGCGCCGTGTGGGGATGCAGATGCTCTCCGATCACGTAGCGGCGTACCTCTGGGTCCTTCAGCACGCTGTCCGGTTCACCGTCGGCAATGATGCGCCCCTCGTAGAACGCCAGAATGCGATGCGTGTAACGGCTCACGATTTCCATGTCATGCTCGACGAATAGCACGGTTACGCCCTGGGCTTTGAGCGCCGTCATCACCATGTCCATCAGCCGGAATTTCTCGTCCGCCGACACGCCGCTCGTGGGCTCATCGAGCAGCAGGACGCGCGGTTGGCCGGCGACGGCCATGGCAATATCGAGCAGTTTGCGTACGCCCTCGGGCAGCAAGCCCGCGGTCTGGCTGTAATAGCCGCCGAGATTGAAGCGCTCGATCAGCGTCTCGATTTCGCGCGGCTCGTCCTGGCGCACCGCTTGGCCGCGCTCGGACCGCGCTGCGATGCCCACACCCACGCGCAGGTTCTCGAAGACGGTCAGATTGTTGAACAGCTGCGGAATCTGGAACGAGCGGCAGATGCCGAGCTGCGTGATGCGTCGAGGCGTCAGACCGGTGATGTCTCGCTCGCCGTAGTGAATGCTTCCGGAGGTCGGCTTCAAATAACCGGTGACCATGTTGATGAAGGTCGTCTTGCCGGCGCCGTTGCTGCCGATCAACCCCACCACGCTGTCCTGGTCGATCTTGACGTTGATATTCGATGCGGCGGTGACGGCACCGAAGGTCTTGTTCAGATCGCGCGCTTCGAGAACGACGGCCATCTCATGCCGCCTTTTTCCTGCTGAAGACGGACCAGAGCCCGCCCGGCAGGAACATGATCACCAGCAGCATCGTCACCCCGAGCACCAACTGCCAGGTGTTGGGGGAATACTCGTAAGCGAAGCTGCGCACGCCTTCGAAGATGGTCGCGCCGAGAAAGGGCGCTAACACGTTACCGGTGCCGGACAGAATGGCGATGAAGACGAATTCGCCCGAGGTTGTCCAGAATGCCATTTCGGGGTCGACGTGCCCGATGGTGATGCCGACCAATCCGCCACCGATCCCGGCCAGCGCAGCGCTGATCACGTAATTGAGATGGATGACCCGACGTACCGAGGCGCCCATGTATTCGACCCGCAGCTCGTTGTCGCGAATCGCGCCGGCTAAGCGGCCCAAGTGCGAGTTGAGATATTTGTGCATGCCCAAGCCCGCACAGGCTGCGATGACGACCGTGGTGGCGAACAGTGCGTAGCGTTCCCAGCGCTCGCTCAACGCCACTCCCGCCAAAGTCTTTACGCTCAAGCCGAAACCGTCGGTGCTGCCTAAGGCCGAGGTCTTCACCAGCAGGCCGAACAGAATCATGGAGAAGGCGAGGCTTAGCATGGCGAAGAAGATGTCTCGATACTTGGCGAGCAGAAGTCCGAGCACGACGGCGACAGCGCCAGCGATCAAGACGCTGGCGAGCAGCATGAGCGCGATGTCGGACACACCATAGAAGTGATGCAAAGCGCCCGCGGCGTAAGCGCCGAGGCAGTAGTAAAGGCCCTGACCGAACGACACGAGCCCGGTTCGCATGAGCAGCATCATGCCGAGCACTACTGTGCCCCAAGACAGAGAAACGTTGAGCAGAAACATCGCCCAACGCGGGATGAAAGGTCCGGCAGCGAGCAGGATGACCAGCGCGGCGAGTAGCAGTGGGACCGTGCGGTCGCTCAGCTGCTCTCGCAGCGTCCCGGAGGAAGGAAGTTTGTTATTCACGGATTGATACGGAGCAAAAGCGATCTGCGCAGGGAGCGCGCTCAGATCTTGCGCGCTTCGGGCGCCGCAAACAGCCCTTTCGGTCTCACGATCAGGACGAGTGCCATGACCGCGTAGACGCTGAACAGCTCGACCTCGGGCAGCTTGTGGACCGCCCAGGCGCGCACCATGCCGACGATGACCGCGCCAAGCGCGGCACCCCCCAGGCTGCCGAGGCCACCGATCACCACCACCGCGAAGGCGAGCACGATGACTTCGGCGGCGATGCCGGGCTGGACCGAGATGGTTGGCGCGGTAAGCGCGCCGCCCAAGGCAGCGAGCATGACCCCCACGGTAAAAGTCACCAGATAAACACGGCTGACGTTGATGCCCATCGCCGCACTCATTTCCCGGTCGTGAATCACTGCCTGCAAGATCTTGCCTTGCCGCGTCTTGTTCAACACCAGCGCGAGAACGAGCGCAACCAGCAGCGACAGGCCGACCAGTACCACGCTGTACGTGGGATAGACGAGATCGCCGACCTCGAAGCTGCCCAACAAGGCGTACGGTTCCGGGATCGACAGCGGGTCGACACCGAAAGCAAGCTTGGTGAGATCCTCGAGGATCAGGAAGACCGCGTAGGTGACGAGCACCAGCACCACTTCTTCCTTTCCGTACACGAAGCGCAACAAGCCGCGCTCGATGACAGGCCCCGCGATAAGCCCGACGACGATCGCCGCCAGCACCAGCATGGCGTAGCTCCCCATCGGTGCGTGCCCGGTGGCGAGCCAATAACCGCCGAGCGCCGTTGCGGCGTAGGCGCCCAGCGCATAGAGACTGCCGTGCGCCACGTTGAGGATTTTCATCACGCCGTAGATCAGAGTCAGACCCACGGCGATGATGAACAACCACGACGAGTAGATCACACCGTCGATGAAGATGGCGAGGAAGTGGCTCATTCCGCCGGATCCAGATGCCGTCTTACTGCTTGGGCTTCATGCCGCCTTTGATCCAGTCCGCGCTCGAGACTCCTTCCGGAGGCGTCACGCGTTCGGCCGGATACTGCTTGATGTTCACCACCGTGACTTGGCCATTGACCAGCTTGGTGCTGCCGTAAGCAGTGCCCATCACGGCTTGGTGACCTTTACCCAAGCCCATGACCACGCGGCCACTGGGCGACTCGAAAGTGGAATGTTCCAGCGCAGCGATCAGCGCATCGTCCGAAACAGGCACCTTGGCTTTTGCCTTTTCATAAGCGGTCTTCAACCCGAGGAAAGCCATGGCCGTGACATAAGCCGGGTAGTTTGGATCGTGGTCGGCCTTGGTGCGATAGATTTCTTTCAGCCAAGTCTTGAGCTTGCCCTCCGGAGCAAAGACGCCGTTCGTGCCGCGCGCACCGACGATCGTCCCGTCCGGCATGTTGGACCCCAGCCGATGCAAGTAAGGTTCGCCGGCGACCAAGACCAGCTTGCTCTTCTTGAACAGCCCGCGTGGCACCGCTTGCATCATGAACGCTTCGAGGTCGCCACCCCACAAACTGGAATGAATGACATCCGAGTTGCTTTGCATCAAAGCCGAGATCTCCGCGCCATATTGGCCGGCGCCGAACTTGGGCATTTGCGAGGTCGTGACCGTGGCGCTGGGCTTCAGCGTTTTCATCGCCAGCTCGAAATCGCTCCACGAATCCTGGCCCCAGGCGTAGTTTTGATTGATGCCGCCGTAGGTCTTGATGTCGGGAAACTGCTCGGTCAGGTACAGCGCCGCCGCCACCGCGTCCATCGTGGCGTGCGGGCGCGTACGGAAGACGTACTTGTAGCTCGCTTCTTCGAATACGCGTGGCGTGCCGCAGTCCACCAGTATGGTGATCTTCTTCACCTCTTCGGCGACGGGTGCGATGGCCAGACAGTCGCCGCTCGAGATGTAGCCGATGATGTAGTCGACGTTCTGGCGTGAGACCAGATTACGGTATTCGCTCACCTGCTTGGTCGTTCCGCCGGCTTCGTCGATCACCACCAGCTCGATCGGAGCGCCGCCGAAGCCTTTGGTCGTGTAGGGCGCGGGCACTTTCCCGGCGTTGAGCGATTCGACGACTGCTTCGGCAGCAAGCCTGGCCGGAACGCCGAAAGGACCCGCAGCGGGACCTGATAGGAAGGTCACGAACCCGACGCGAACGGGCTGCGGGTTTTGCGCGTGCGCGCTCCCGCTGAACAATCCGACGCCTCCGAGCATGAGCGCGATCGCTACCTTCGTGCGTGAGAAAAACTTACTCATTGTCCAACTTCCTCTGCTGTTGTTGATCAAGCTACTGCCGCTGCTGATTGGGAAGCCAGCCCAGCTGCCGCACTCGGACCGGCGCAAGAAAGAAAACATCCGATAAAGAAAACACTCAGGGACTGAACATTCTAGCCGACGCGACGGCAAGAAGTAGAGGCGCCAGCCAACGGCACAGCCTCGCGTGAAGCAGCGGTTAGCGGACGTAAAGCGGCTAGCCCTCCAGTTCTTGCTGCGCGCGTGCCACGGCCGCTCGCACTTGTGCCGGTGCCGTTCCGCCAAAATGATCGCGAGCGGCGAGCGAGCCCTCGAGCGTAAGCACCGGAAAGACGTCCGACTCGATCAGCGGTGAGAACTGCTGGAAGCGGTCCAAGCTCGTCTGCGACAGATCCTTGCCTTCGGTCGTCGCGGCGCGAACCGCTTGCGCGACGACCTCGTGGGCTTCGCGGAACGGCAAGCCCTTCTTGACCAGATAGTCCGCCAGATCGGTGGCGGTAGCGTAGCCCTCGGCTGCCGCTTGCCGCATGCGCTCGGCATCGACGCTCACACCCGTCATCATGCCCGCGAATACGCGCAAGGTATCCACCAGCGTACCCACGGTGTCGAACAAGGGCTCTTTGTCCTCTTGATTGTCCTTGTTGTAAGCGAGCGGCTGGCCCTTCATGAGCGTGAGCAATGCAACCAAGTGCCCGTTGACACGACCGGTCTTCCCGCGCACGAGCTCGGGCACGTCTGGGTTTTTCTTTTGCGGCATGATCGACGAGCCGGTGCAATAGCGATCGGCCAGCATGACGAAGCCGAAGCGGGGGCTCGTCCATAGGATCAACTCTTCCGATAGCCGTGAGAGGTGCGTCATCACGAGCGCTGCGCAGGCACAGAATTCGATCGCGAAATCCCGATCGGATACGGCGTCCAGCGAGTTTGCGCAGACGCCTTCGAAGTCCAGTTCACGCGCAACCGACTCACGATCGATCGGATAGGTGGTCCCAGCGAGTGCGGCGGCGCCCAAAGGCAGCCGATTCACCCGCCGCCGGCAATCGGCCAGCCGCTCGCGGTCGCGCTTGAGCATCTCGTAATAGGCCAGCAGATGATGGCCGAAACTCACGGGCTGAGCGACCTGCAGATGTGTGAAGCCCGGCATGACCGTGTCGGCATGGCGAGCGGCGAGATCGACCAATTGGCGCTGCAGTGCTTTGATCAGTGTATCGATATCATCGATCGAAGCACGCAGCCACAGCCGCACGTCGGTGGCCACTTGATCGTTGCGCGACCGCCCGGTGTGCAGGCGCTTGCCCGCATCGCCGATGAGCGCGGTCAGCCGATGTTCGATGTTCAGGTGCACGTCCTCGAGATCCAGCGACCACGCAAACTCGCCGTTGCGGATGTCATCGAGGATCTGCGCCATACCGCGCTCGATGTCCGCCAAGTCTTTCGCGCTCAGGACCCCGACGCGGCACAGCATCCGAGCGTGCGCGAGCGAGCCCTGGATATCGAACTCCGCGAGCCGATGATCGAAGCCGACTGACGCGGTATAGCGCTTGACCAGGTCATCGACCGGTTCGGCGAAGCGCCCGGACCATGGGGTGGAATTTTTCTGCGAGGGCGTGGAGGCGGGATCGTTCATGAGACCAAGGGACTAATGGGGACTCAAAGAGTGGCCGTGCCGCTGGCATAGCCTGTGCTGGACGCGCGTTCGCGTAACTGCCGGTCCCGTCTGCTGTCTTCCGTCGAGGGCTGCAGTCTGCCTTCGGGGACTGCGGTCCACTTTTGAGACGATGGCAAGTATAAATCAATCGGTTCATCGCGATGCTCTACCGGATTTCCGGAATCTGGGCGTCACCTTGCGCATCGTCTTCATCATACTCACGCTGTGTGCGTTTGGCGCCGTCTGCACGGGTTCGCAATGGAACCAGTCATTCGCCGCCTTCACCGAGATGCTCGCCGTGGTTCAGCCGCTGCTCGTCCTGAGCATCTTGGTCCTGTGGATCTGCGATCCGTGGCTGCGTCGCCTACGCTACAGCGATGGCCTTCTCGCGGTCGCTCTCATCGAGCTGACGCTGGTCGCCGGTGCCCACTCGGTTGCACTGAGCATGTTTCCGAGCTTCGTAGCGGCCGATCTCGGGCGTTACGTCGTGCTCACGCTCGGGGCGACTGCGCTCGTCTTGTTCTACTTTCATCTGCGCAGTCGAGCCCTCTCGCCTGCCTTGAGCGAAGCTCGCCTGCAAGCGCTGCAAGCACGCATCCGTCCGCATTTCTTGTTCAACAGCATCAACGCGGTGTTGAGCCTCATTCGTCTGGAGCCCCGTCGCGCAGAAGTCGCGCTGGAGGACTTGGCGGATTTGTTTCGCGTGCTGATGGCGGACAACCGAGAGCTGTCGAGCTTGCAGCGTGAAGTCGAGTTGACGCGACAGTATCTGAACCTCGAGCAGCTGCGGCTGGGCGAGCGGTTGCGGGTCGAATGGCATATCGACAACATGCCTGCCGATGCGCTCATTCCGCCGCTGGTGCTGCAGCCGCTCGTCGAGAACGCGGTCTATCACGGTGTGGAGCCGTCTTCGGGCCTCGGCGTCATCAGCATCAACGCTTATAAGTCGCGCGGCGAGGTGCATTTGGTGTTGCGCAATCCATATCGGCTCGAAGGCAGCCATCATTCCGGCAACAAGATGGCGCTGATCAACATCCGCGAACGCTTGAGCTTGCATTTCGACGCCGAGGCGGGGCTGCACACATCGGTGAGCGAGAACACCTATCAGGTGCACATCGTAATGCCTTACAAGCCCGCGAACGGCGGGCAGCGGGCGAAAGCGGCATGAGCAACCGAGGGGCGGCGTTGCGGGTCGTCGTCGCGGACGACGAAGCACCGGCGCGCAACCGAATCCGTGACGTACTCCAGGATTGCGCGCACAGCGTTCCGATCGAAGTGGTAGGTGAAGCCAGCGACGGACGCGCCCTGCTGGAGCTGCTCGATTCGATCGCATGCGATGTCGTGCTACTCGACATCCGCATGCCCGAGATGGACGGCATCGAAGCGGCGCAGCACATGCAAAAGCTGGCTCGGCGCCCGGCGATCGTCTTCACCACCGCTTACGATGCCTATGCAGTCCAGGCGTTCGAGCTGCATGCGGTGGACTATCTGGTCAAGCCGATCCGGCTGCATCGATTGGAGGAAGCCCTCTCCCGCGTTCAATCGATCGCTGCGCCGTCGCCGGACATGCTCGCGCAATTGCATCCCGGGCCAAGGAAGCATTTGAGCGTGCAAGAGCGTGGCAAGCTCATTCTCGTGCCGGTCGACCAGATCCTGTTCCTGCGCGCGGAACAGAAATACGTCACGCTGCGTACAGCGCAGCGCGAACACATCCTCGAAGAATCACTCACCCGCTTGGAGGAGGAATTCGCGCAATGCTTCGTGCGTATCCACCGCAGCTGTTTGGTGGGGCGTGAGCATGTCGAGCGCTTCGAGCGCGGCGATGAGGGCGCCGATAGTGGATGGTGGGTCGTGGTGCGAGGACTGGAGGAGCGCTTACCAGTGAGCCGACGACAGCAACACGTCATCAAAGAGTTCGCCCGGTCGTGAGGCCGGTCGGCTGGCTTACGCCAGCCGAATGCGAAGGAACAGTTAGGCAACGCCTCGCCCGGCGACCGCGCGCCTCGCCTCGTCTGACGCGCCGAAAGGGATTCGGCGTACTGGTGCGCGCTGTGTAAGCGATTATTGGCTGATCTTGGCGCTCTTGGCCAATTTACTGGCCAGCTCGCTCGTTGCGCGTTCGATCTCGTGCTGCTGCATGGCACGCATGAGATTGGGCTTGGCCTGCTCGAAGGTCGGTACACGAGTAGGACGGGTATCTTCCAGCATGACCAGCCACCACTGGCCGTTGGCCTGTATCGGATCGCTCACCTTCCCCTTCTGCAACTTTTCGACGGTCTGCGCCATCGGCAAAGGCAGGCCCTGGGTCTGTCCTTCTTTGGCGGGACTCTTGAAGCTCACCCATTCGATCTCGCCCCCGCGGCTCGACGAGGGCGCCTGCGACCACTGACGAGCCAGGTCGGCGAAGTCCTTGCCCTTGTTGAGCTGATCCTTGATCTCCTTTGCCCGCTGCTCGGTCGGTAGCATGATGACCCGCAGCTTGTATTCCTTGGGGCCCAGGTTCGCTTTCGTCTGCTCGTACTGAGCCTTGGCCTCTTCCTCCGTGACCTGTTTGATCTTGACTTGAGTCTGTAGGTACTTTTGGACGACCGCGGTGCGCTTCGCCTCCTCGACCACCTGTAGAACTTGTGGATCTTTGTCCAGGTTTTGTTTCATGCCTTCTTGCAAGAACAGCTCGCGCGCGATGAGTTGGTTCTTGATGACTTCGCGCAGTTGCGGGGTGTCGACATTGCCTTGCGCCACTGCCTGTTTCACTGCCATCTCGAGCAGCGATTGCTTGATCGCCACGCCATTAACGGTGACGATGGGTTTGTCGCTCTTGTCGTTATCCTGCCCATTCGCTCCAAGCGACAGAGGCAACAGCACGCAGAACAGCACGAGGGGCTTGGCGAAGCGGTGTAGGCGTTGGGTGACAGTCATCAGTATGAGTTTTCCGGTTGATCGGGCCGATACGCACGGTCCAGAGTTGATGGGTCGAGTCTGAAGGCCGAAGTCTACTCGACGCGGAGCAGGCTTGGGCGCGCATGGTACGCTTGCGTTTGCCTCATCGCACAAGGCCCGTAATGTCTGTTCGCGACCGTTTGACTATCGCCACCCGCGAAAGTGCGTTGGCCATGTGGCAAGCGCAGCACGTGCGAGACCGTCTGCTGCAACGCTATCCTCACCTCGATATCCTGCTGCTCGGCATGACCACCGAGGGTGACAGACGGCTCGGCGTTTCGCTCGCGAAGATCGGCGGGAAAGGACTCTTCATCAAGGAACTCGAGCTGGCGCTGGAGTCGGGGAGCGCCGATATCGCCGTGCATTCGATGAAAGACGTCCCGATGGATCTCCCCGAAGCGTTCACCATTGCTGCCATCCTCGAGCGGGAGGACCCCCGCGACGCCTTCGTCTCCGCGCGCTATTCGGGCTTGGCACAGCTACCGCCGGGTGCGCGCGTGGGGACTTCGAGCCTGCGCCGCGAGAGCCAGATCCGCGCGCGCTATCCTTCGCTGGTGGTGGAAGCCTTGCGCGGCAATGTGAACACGCGGCTGCGCAAGCTCGACGAAGGGCTGTACGACGCAGTCATCCTCGCAGCGGCGGGGCTGAAGCGGCTTGGTCTGCAAGCGCGCATCGCCACGATCTTGGAACCCGACGAAAGCATCCCGGCAGTTGGCCAGGGCGCGCTTGGCATCGAGTGCAAGGCCGAGCGCACGGATCTCATTGCGCTGCTGCAACCTCTCGCCGACCCAATTACCAGTTGGTGCGTGCGTGCGGAACGGGCCGTAAGTCGAGCGTTGGCCGGCAGCTGCGTTGTTCCGCTGGGTGCGCATGCGCGCTTGAACCAGGGCATGGTGCGCATGCAAGGCTTCGTCGCCAGTCCCGATGGTCGGCACATCGCCCGCGGTCAAGTCGAGGCTTACGGCCTGTCCGGCGACCCGGAAGAATTGGGCCAGTCGCTTGCCCAGCGGCTCGAAGCGGCTGGCGCGCGCGAAATCCTCGCGCAGCTGCCGACTCACTGACCCTGTCCTCACGTGCCGCTTTTCTCGCCGATCGCCGGGCTCGAGAACCGCGTCGTCCTGTTGACTCGACCGCGGGAGGAATCGTTGGCGCTGGCACCGTGCATCGCGCGACTGGGCGCGCGGCCGTTGATCTTCCCGACGCTCGAAATCGAGCCGATCGAGCCTGATGCTGCCAGCCTCGATGTACTCGAACATCTGGCGCAGTTCGACCTGGCCATTTTCATCAGTGCAAATGCGGTTCGTGCCGGTATGGCGCTGGTGCGAAGGTTGGGAGGTTGGCCGGCCGCGCTGCGCGCCGCCGGGGTGGGGCAGGCGACGGGTGCCGCGCTGCTGCGCGAAGGGGTAGGCGCGTCGCTCGTTCCGGTCGACGGGGCGGACAGCGAAGCCCTGCTTCGGCTGCCCGAGCTGCAATGCGTGGCGGGACGGCAGATCGCGATTTTTCGCGGTGTTGGCGGCAGGGAGATGTTGGCCGAGACGCTGCGAGCGCGTGGCGCCACAGTGCGTTACATCGAGTGCTATCGGCGCGTGCGGCCGCAGTCCGATACTGCCGACGTAGCTCGAGCACTGGCAGATGGCGCCCTGGCCGCCATCGTAGCGGCCAGCGGCGAGAGTCTGGCCAATCTCTTGACGTTGGTCGGAGACCAATACGTCGAGGCACTGCGGTCGATCCCGCTGTTCGTTCAGCACCGGAACGTCGCGCAACGCGCGCGAGCGCTCGGCTTTTCCGATATCGCTATCTTTGAAGGCGGCGATACGGGCCTGTGCGACACCCTGCGCAGCCGCTTTGCGTAGCGAGCCGGCCGCCGAGGCGCTGTACGGCCTAGCTCTACCGCCACTCGTTGCAGGTCCTGCCACGATGCTTTTTGCATCGAGTCGAATGCCGTGTTCAACCTGTTAGACTTGACAGCCGCGCCAGCTAGAGTCGGCGCGAGCGCTTTGTGTTCTTTGCCTTCCCATTGATGTGATGAATCCCGATCCGCAGGGGGCGGAGTCGACAGCGCAGCCGCAGGAGGCATCGCCGCCGAAGCCCGAGCGGGCGCTGTGGATAAGCCACCTGAAGTCGCTGGCGACCTTCCCCACCGTCTCGATTGCCGTCGTCATCGTGTTGCTCGGCGCCGTTTGGCTGGATGGACGCAGCCGCATGGGGGCGCTGCAGCAAGAGCTCGCCAAGCAGCTCGCCGATACACGTGCACTGGGGCAAGAGAGCCGCCAGATGGCCGTCGATGCGCGCCAGGCGTTGCGCGACCTCGAGTTCAAGGTTGGGGGGCTCGAAAGCCGAGTGTCGGAGACCCAGAATCAACGCCTCGCGCTCGAGTCGCTCTACCTCGAGCTGTCGCGCAATCGCGACGAGCGTGTATTGGCCGAGGTCGAGCAAATCCTGTTGCTTGGTGCCCAGCAGCTTCAATTGGCGGGCAACCTGAAGGCTGCGCTGATTGCACTCGAGAGCGCGGACAATCGGCTGCAACGCGCTGACAGTCTGCAATTCACCGCCCTGCGCCGCGCCATCTCTCGCGACATCGAGCGACTGAAGAGTGCACCCTTCGTCGACCTCGTGGGCATGAGCGTGCGCCTGGATGCAATCGCGCATCGGGTCGATGAGATGCCACTCGCGATGTACCAGCGTCCAGTCGAGGATAAGACTCCGCCGCCTCCTGCTAAAGAGGGCGCATTTGTGCGTGTCGCGCGCGAGGCGTGGCGCGAGATTAAGAGCTTGGTACGGGTAGAGAAGATCGATGTGCCGGAGGTGCCCTTGCTCTCGCCCAGCCAACAGTTCTTTCTGCGCGAGAATCTGCGCATGCGATTGCTCTCTGCACGAATCGCCCTGCTTGCTCGCGACGAGACCTCGTTTCGCGCCGATGTGCGCTCCGCTCAAGATTGGTTGAAGCGCTATTTCGATTCGCGCGACCGCCACGTTGCCACTTCCCTGGACGCGCTCAAACAGCTCGCTGAGATGGAGGTCAAGATCGACTTGCCAACCACGCTCGACAGTCTCGAAGCGGTGCGCAATCAGAAGCTGGTGCGCGAGCGGGGGTTGCGTTGAGGGCGCTGGCGCGGGTTGGCTCATGATGCTGCGGCTGCTGATCTGGATCATCGGCCTGTTCGCGCTGGCGGTCGGGCTCACCGTGACCGCCCGTTACAGCTCGGGTTACGTGCTCGTCGTCCTGCCCACGCATCGGATCGAGCTCTCTCTCACCTTTGCCTTGCTCCTGCTCGGTCTGGCGTTCGTGCTGTTCTACGTCGTCGCACGCACGCTGCTGCTTGCTTTGGCGATGCCTGCGCGGGCTCGTGAATATCGGGCCGAGCAAGAGCGCAATCGAGCTCGCCGAGCAGTGGAAGAGGCGTTGCGCGCCTATCTCGAGGGTCGCTACGGGCGTGCGCAGCGCGCCGCGGCGCAAGCGGCCGAGCAGGGCGAATGGCGCATGCCTTGCCTCGCGTTGGCGGCGCGTGCTGCTCATGAACTGCGCGATTACCCCGCACGCGACGCCTACCTCAAGCGCATGGACGAGGCGGGCGACGACGACGGCTACCTACGAGAAATCACACGGGGCGAGTTGCTGCTCGACGAGCGCCGTTATCTGGATGCGCTCAATGCGCTCAACCGCTTGCCCGACCGTCATACGGGCGCGCTCAAGTTGGAGCTGAGGGCGCATCAGATGGCGAAGAACTGGGAGCAAGTCCTTGCGCTGCTGCCCCAGCTCGAGCGCCGTAAGGTGATGGAGCCGAGCGTGCTGGGCCAGTTGAGAAGCCTCGCCCTGGCGGAGACTCTGAAGCGCAAAGCGGTCGACGCGAAGAACTTTCGTGAGTATTGGGAGAAGTTGCCGCCGAGCGATCGTCGTGACCCGCGTGTGGCAGCTGCGGCGGCACGTTGCTTCACTGCCCTCGGCAATGCGCAGCTCGCCCACCAAGTGATCGAGGACAGTCTTTCGGTGGAGTGGGACTCGTCCCTGCTCGAGCTCTATGTAGAAGGCTTGCCGCGCGATGCGCGGCGCTACCTCGAGCGAGCCGAGGAGTGGCTCGGGCAGCATCCCGACGATCCTGCGCTGCTGCTCGCGCTCGGGCGACTTTGCATGCATCAGGCCTTGTGGGGCAAGGCGCGCAGCTATCTGGAGGCGAGCCTGGCGATCGAGCCCAGTCTGAGCGCCTACGTCAAGTTGGGTGAGCTACTGGAACGCATCGGCAAGCCTGACGAAGCCGGCAAGGTCTATCGACAAGGACTGGAACTCACGCTGGCGAATAGGACGGCTTCCTAGCCTAGCCGATCGTGTTTGTCCGGTGCAAAATGACGCATAGCAGCATGGCGTTCCGCTGCGTTCGAACGCCGACCCGGGCCTTGCACAACGACGAAGATCGAGCATGAACGATATGAGCCATGCCGTAGCGGACAAGGAAATGCCGCTGCGCGAAGACATCCGCCTGCTGGGCCGCTTGCTCGGCGATACGTTGCGCGAGCAAGAGGGGGACGAAACCTATCACTTGATCGAGCAGATTCGCCAAACAGCCATCCGCTTTCGTCGCGACGAAGATCAGCAAGCACGTGCTGATCTCGAATCGCTGCTCGACCTGCTGTCGCCTGCCGCCAGCGTGGCCGTTATTCGGGCGTTCACCTACTTCTCCCAGCTGGCCAATATCGCGGAGGACCTGCACCACAACCGCAGACGGCGCGCACACCACCTCGCCGGATCGCCCCCTCAAGAGGGGAGCCTCAAGATGGCGCTCGAGCGCGTGGCGCAGGCTGGGCGAGGGCCGCGCGCCATCGCCGAATTCTTCCGCGACGCGCTGATCTCGCCGGTGCTGACCGCGCATCCGACGGAAGTGCAACGCAAGAGCATCCTCGATGGGCAGATGGCAGTCGCGCGGCTGCTCGCGGAGCGAGATCGCCTGCAGCTCACCGCGGAGGAGCAGGATCGAAACGAAGACGAATTGCGCCGAGTGATTCTGACCTTGTGGCAGACCCGCATCCTCCGCGAGCTCCGGCTCACCGTGAGCGATGAGATCGAAAACGGGCTCGCCTATTACCGCTACACGTTTCTACAGCAGCTGCCCCGCCTCTACGGGGAGATCGAGGACCTGTTGCGCAGCCGCTGGCCGCAGGCCGAGATTTCGGTTCCGACGTTCTTTCGCCTCGGAAGCTGGATCGGCGGCGATCGCGATGGCAATCCCTACGTCGATGCCGAAGTCTTGCAGCGGGCCTTGAGCCGCCAGTCCGGTACCGCGCTCGAGCATTACCTCGATGAGATCCATCAGCTCGGCATGGAGTTGTCCCAGTCGTTGCGCATCGTAACGGTCTCTGCCGAGCTGGACGAGCTGGCGGCGCGTTCTCCGGATCAGTCCGACCATCGGCGCGACGAGCCTTATCGACGCGCCTTGTCCGGCATCTATGCCCGTTTGGCGGCGACCGCTCGCAGCCTCGATTGCGCGCGGTCGGCTCGTGCCGAGATCGCCCCCGCGCAGCCCTATGCAGACGTGACGGAGTTCGTGCGCGACCTCGATATCATCGCCGAATCTTTGAATCGGCACGGCGGGCAGCGCATCGCGCGAGGGCGCTTGCGCAACCTGCGCCGCGCGGCGCGTGTATTCGGTTGGCATCTCGCGCCGCTCGACATGCGTCAGCATAGCGGAGTGCATGAGCAAGTCGTAGCGGAGCTTTTTGCGCTGGGCACGTGTCGCGACGACTACTTGGCCCTTGCCGAGGCGCAACGCCGCCAATGGCTGCTCGAAGAACTCGAGCTGCCGCGCCTGCTGCGCTCGCCCTTTCTCACGTACTCGGCGCAGACGCAGAAGGAGTTGCGCATCCTCGATACGGGTGCCGAGGCGCAGCGGCGCTATGGCGTGCAAGCCCTTCCCAGCACCATCATCTCGAACAGCAACGAGGTCAGCGACATTCTGGAAGCCGCTCTGCTGTTGAAGGAGACTGGCCTGCTGCGGCCGGGGCCCGAGCCGCAACTGGCCATGAACATCGTCCCGCTGTTCGAAACCATTGCCGACCTGCGCAGCTGCGCCCGCGTGATGGATGAACTGTTGTCCATCGGACTGTATCGCAAGTTGCTCGACAGCCGCGGCGGGACCCAGGAAATCATGCTGGGCTACTCCGACAGCAACAAAGACGGCGGCTTTTTGACCTCCAATTGGGAGCTGTACAAGGCAACCGTGCAGCTGGTCGAGGTTTTCCGAAAGCACGAGGTGCGGCTTCGACTGTTCCACGGCCGCGGCGGCACGGTGGGGCGCGGAGGCGGACCGAGCTATCAAGCGATCTTGGCGCAGCCGCCGGGCAGCGTGCGCGGACAGATTCGCATCACCGAGCAAGGGGAGGTGATCGCGAGCAAGTATTCCGAGCCTGAGATCGGCCGACGCAACCTCGAGACATTGGTCGCCGCTACGCTCGAAGCCACGCTCATCGAAGCCGATCAAAGCGCGGAAGGCGAAGGCACCTACCGCCAAATCATGGATGAGCTGTCTGCCGACGCTTACGCCGCATATCGAGATCTCGTGTACAACACGCCGGGTTTCGTCGCGTTCTTTCGGGCGGCCACGCCGATCACCGAGATCGCGGATCTACATGTGGGCAGCCGGCCGGCGTCGCGCAAGAAGTCGGATCGCATCGAAGATCTGCGCGCCATTCCCTGGGTGTTCAGCTGGTCCCTGGCGCGCATCATGTTGCCGGGGTGGTACGGGTTCGGCAGCGCGGTCGAGCACTTAAGAAAGCGACACGGCGACGAAGGCCTCGCCCTGTTGCGCGAGATGCACGCGCGTTGGTCTTTCTTTCGCGCGCTGCTGTCGAACATGGACATGGTGCTCGCCAAGAGCGACTTGCATATCGCCTCGCGCTACGCCGAACTGGTTCACGACCGCGCCTTACGTGAGCGCATCTTCGGCCGCATTCAGGCCGAGATGCACAAGACGCTGGAGCACTTGTTTGCGATCACCGGGCAGCGCGAGCTGCTCGAGAGCAACCCTTTGCTCGCGCGCAGCTTTCGCAATAGGCGCCCTTACATCGATCCGCTCAATCACTTGCAGGTCGAGTCGATGCGTCGCTTCCGCTCCGGCGAGCAGGACGAGAAGACCAAGCGAGCGATTCTGCTGACCATCAACGGAATTGCGGCCGGCCTTCGCAACAGCGGTTGAAACGACCGTGGCGACCGAATTCGAGTCGCCCGAGTGTGAACGCGTCAACGGCGTGCGCACCGAGCGCCGGTCATCAAGGCTGCGGGAGAGCAGGCGCGGGAGTAAAGGCGTCGGAGAAGAATTCTTCCTCGGGCAGCTTGCATTGGGTGGTGAAATCGCGGTGGGCGGATTCCACGACGATAGGGGCACCGCAGGCGTACACCTGGTAGCCGGACAAGTCCGGGAAATCTTCCATCACGGCTTGGTGAACGAAGCCCGAGCGACCGTTCCATGCGTCTTCCTCGAGCGCGTCCGATACGACGGGCACGAAGCTGAAGTTGTCGCGCTCGGCTTGCCATTGGCGGCACAAGTCCATCGCGTAAATGTCCTTCGGCCGCCGCCCGCCCCAGTAGAGCACCATCTGACGCGTCGAGCCGACGTGAAAGCTGTGCAGCAAAATGCTCTTGATCGGCGCGAAGCCTGTCCCGCTGGCGACGAACACGATGGGCTTGTCGCTGTCCTCGCGTAGGAAGAACGTACCGAGCGGTCCTTCGAAGCGCAGAATGTCCTTCTCCTTCATCTTGCTGAAGACGTAGTCGGTAAAGGCACCGCCCATGTTGCGCACGTGCAGCTCCACCTCATGATCGTCTTCGGGGGAATTGGCCATCGAATATGCGCGCCGCTTGCCATCGCGCAAGATGATTTCCAAGTACTGCCCGGCGAGGAACTGCAGGCGTTCGTTCGCCGGCAGGGTCAAGAACAAGATGGCCGCGTCATCCGCGGGACGTTCGATACGCTGCACCCGGCAGGGCAGCTTCTTGATCGGGATCTCTCCCGCCGCGCTGATGATGCGTGCTTCGATCACTACGTCGCTAAGTGGCTTGGCCTGGCAAAACAGTGCGAAGCCCAGCTTCTTCTCGTAATCAGGCAGGATGTGGGCCGCGTACTGGCCATAATCGAGCTGCCCTTCGAGGAGCTTGCCCTTGCATGACCCGCACGCGCCATTGCGGCAACCGTAGGGCAGCACGATGCCGTTGCGCATTGCCGCCTCCAAAACGGTTTCGCCGGCTTCGGCCGTAAATTGCCGGTTGCTGGGCTTGAGGGTGACTTGGAAGGACATGGCGTTCTCTCGGCGCGATCACGACTGAAGTGCTGCTCCGGCGCATGGCCGGGTTCCACTAGAATGACGCGATGCGAAGACTGCTGATCATCGGCTGCGGA
>Ga0070741_10001651_pt1 | contig 65656 bp, 64 predicted proteins | sample Coa_R1_4_FD_66440 | JGI IMG/M metagenome (GOLD analysis project Ga0070741, IMG submission 66440) | Surface soil microbial communities from Centralia Pennsylvania, which are recovering from an underground coalmine fire - Coalmine... | ecosystem: Environmental > Terrestrial > Soil > Unclassified ...
ATGAGCTTGAGCAGATCGAACGGTGTAGCGATGCCGCGCACTGCGAGCTCAAGCAGCGGCAGCAGGTAGCGCATGAAGAGGATGAAGGTGAAGAGCACGCCGCCCAGGAGGGCGTAGCCGACGACCTCACGAAGAATGTAGCGGGTGAAGATGCGCACGTACGATTTGCCTGCTGGATTCAAGTGTATCGCGGGGATTTTGCCCGGTTTCAGCGGCGCAGGCGGAGGGAGTTGGCGAGCACGCTGACGGAACTGAGAGCCATGGCGATGCTGGCCAGCACGGGACTGAGCAGGATGTGGAAGTGCGGATAGAGGACGCCGGCGGCGATGGGGATGCCGATGACGTTGTAGATGAGAGCCCAGCCGAGATTTTGGCGCATGACGCGCACAGCCCGGCGGCTGAGACGGATGGCGGCGGGGATTAGCGTCAGATCGGAGTGGAGGAGCAGGACGTCGCCGGCCTCGCGAGCGAGCTCAGTGCCGGAGGCCATGGCGAAGCCTGCGTCGGATTGCGCGAGGGAGGCTGCGTCGTTGATGCCGTCGCCGGCCATGCCGACTCGGCGCTTCTGCGACTGGAGCTCGCGGATGGCGGCGAGCTTGCCGGCGGGGAGCAGGGAGGCGCGGATGGCATCTGGGTCTCCGATGCCGGCTTCGCGGGCGATGGCTTCGGCGGAGAGCTGCGTGTCGCCGGTGAGCATCAGCGCGCGGATGCGGAGATCTGCGAGGCTGCGGATGGTCGCGGCGGCTTCGGGGCGGAGCTGGTCGGTGGCGAAGAAGACGGCTTGGGGTTGGTTGTCGATCAGCAGGTAGATCGGCGTGGCGTAGGCGAGTTCTGGAGGTGCGGCGAGGACGGGATCGAGGGTGCGCGCGGGCAGGAGCGACGCGTTGCCGATCTCGATTTTGTGGTTGGCGGCTTGCGCGCGGATGCCGACGCCGGGCAGGACTTCGACCTCGGAAATGGCGTGTGCGGTGTGCAGTGGGTCCTGCTTGGTGACGAAGTTGGCGACGGCTTCCGCGAGCGGGTGAGTGGAGGTGCGCTCGACGGCGGCGGCCAGGGCGAGGAGATCTTCGCGCGGCAGGATGGGATTCGCGACGGTAGCGAAGTGCGCGATGCGCGGCTGGCCTTCGGTGAGGGTTCCGGTTTTATCGAGGGCGAGCGTGTCAATGACGGCGATGCGCTCGATGGCTTCGCCGCCTTTGATGAGCAGGCCGCTGCGCGCGGCGCGTCCGATCGCAACGGTTATGGCAGCGGGGACAGCGAGGCCCATCGCGCAGGGGCAGGCGATGATGAGCACGGCGATGGCGATGGCGAAGGGTTGGGCGAGGCCTTCATGGCGACCGCCGGTGTTGAGGGCGATGGCCCAGGCGGTGAACGAGAGCGCAGCGAGCACGAGGATGGTAGGGACGAAGATGGCGCTGACGCGGTCGGCGAGGCGCTGCATGGGAGCGCGGGAGGATTGCGCCTGCGCGAGCAGGCGCTGCATTTGCGCGAGCGTAGAGGCGCTGCCGACGGCTGTGGCGCGGAGGACGAGCACGCCGTCGAGATTGAGGGTGCCGCTGATGACGCGGTCGCCGATGCTGCGTGTGACGGGGAGTGGCTCGCCCGTGAGCATGGATTCGTCAACGGAGCTGCGGCCCCAGAGGATGATGCCGTCGACGGGGATGCGGTCACCGGGGAGGATGCGGAGGATGTCGCCGGAGGCGAGCGCGTCGGTGGGGAGGATCGTCTCGGGTGCGGCAGCAAAGTCGGGGAGCTCGGTGGCTGGGTTGATATCCAGCAGGCGTGCGGTTGCGGCGGTGAGTTGGGCGAAGCCGCGGATGGAGCGCGTGGCCTGGCGGCGGGCGCGGGCCTCGAGCCAGCGGCCGGTGAGGAGGAAGCCGAGGATGAGGATGACGGACTCGAAGTAGACGTCGGCGCTGGATGTAGTCGCGCGGAGTGTGGCCAGGAAGGAGGCCGCGAAGGCGCTGAGAGTGCCGATGGCCACCAGGGTGTTCATGTTCGTGGTGCGGTGGCGTGCGGCGCGCCAGGCGGCGAGGTAGATCTCGGGTGCGGCGAACAGCATGACCGCAAGTGAGAGCGCGCACAGGAACCAGCGCAGCGGCTGCACGGGAAGGGACATCAGTGCGGCGGGCGTGACAGGCGCGAGAAGGCGGGCGACGAGGTTTAGCAGCGGATCGGCGCTGGGATTGACCATCATCAACGGCATGGAGAGGATCATCGCGACGGCGCCGGCGATGAGACTGAGGGCGGCGCGGAGGCCGAGAGCTCGCTCGTGCGGCTCCGGCGAGATCCGGGACAGACTCTCGGGGGATCCGACGATTCCGGTGGGCAGAGAGGCGTCGTAGCCGGCGTGGCGCACGGCCTCGATGAGGGGTTGGGGTTCGAGCGGATTCGTGGAGGTGATCTGGGCGGAGTTGGCGAGGAGGTTGACGGTGGCGGAGTCGACGCCTGGGACGGAGCGCAGAGCGCGCTCGACGTGGTGCTGGCAGGCGGCGCAGCTCATCCCGGCGATCTGGAGGGTCTGCTCCATCAGCTTTGGATGTGGGCAGGATAACCGGCGGCGCGGAGAGCCTCCTGAACCTGGCTCGGCTGCGCGCTGGTCTGGATGCGGGCTGCGCCGATCTGGACCTCTTCGGCGTGTGTGTCGGGCAGCGCGTTGAGGGTCTGGGTCACGCGGCGGACGCAGGCTCCGCAGTGCATATTTTCGATGGTCAGGTTCAGAGTGGCCATGGCGATTCGATGCGGCAGGCGAGGGAAAGTAGCGGGCGGGGTGGTGTACCCCCCCCCTCCCCCTTTTTTGCGCAAAATCTTCAAAGCAGAGGATTTAGGGGTGGACCTTAACTGCATGGACGGCGCGGGCGTTTGCAGCCAAGGGGTGTCTGGCCGGGGCTTTTGTCAAGTGGGCTCACTTTGATCTGGGACGAAGCGGTAGCCGACGCCGCGGACGGTGAGGAAGTGAGTGGGGTGGGCGGGGTCGGGTTCGAGGTAGCGGCGCAGGCGGACGAGGAAGTTATCGATGGCGCGGGTGTCGGTGTCTTCGTGGACGCGCCAGACGTTTTCGAGGAGCTCTTTGCGGGCGATGACCTTGTTGGGGCGCTCGAGGAGATAGCGGAGGAGGTCGGCCTCCATCACGGTGAGGTGAATGGTGGCCACCCCTCTCGGGCCTGACGGCCCGCCGGGGGCCCCGGTTTCACCGGGTTTCCGAATTTCGAGGCCGTCGAGGTCGATGGTGCAGTTGCCGAGGGTGAAGACGGGCTGCTGCGATTCTTCGGGTTGAGGTATTGGTGGTTCAACGGGCGTGGTGTTGTGTGCTGCGGCCCAGTGGACGCGACGGAGGAGGCCGGAGAGGCGGGCGAGGAGGATGGTGAGGTCGAAGGGCTTGGCGAGGTAGTCGTCGGCGCCGGCGGAGAAGCCTTCGACGATGTCCTCGGTGCGGCCGCGGGCGGTGAGCATGAGGACGGGAATGAAGCGGCCGGTCTGGCGGAGCGCGCGGAGGATGGCGAAGCCGTCCTGGCCGGGGAGCATGACGTCGAGGAGGACGGCGGCGGGGGGCTCTGGGGTGTTCAGGAGCCACCGGAGGGCGGAGTTGCCATCAGCTTCGTGATGGGTGCGGTAGCCCTCAGCCTGGAGGTTGAAGAGGAGACCCTGGGCGAGGTGTTCTTCGTCTTCGACGATGGCGATGAGGGGGGATGGCATTGAGGGTGATTGTAGTGGGGCGGGTGAGTGTTTAGTGGTTAGTAGTTAGTGGTTAGTAAGGCAAGGGAAAAGCCAGCAAAGCATGCCTCAGGGCTAAAGCCCGTCTTCCTGGCGAGGTATGAGACCCGAGCCTACAAGGCTCGGGGTACCTGTTCGTCGCTCGACCAGGGGTACTGAGCTCAAATAGAACGTCAACTCACAAGTGGTGATCCGGTTGATAGACTGTTTTCCCAACGGAGACGGACCATGCGGGTATCTCCAATCCTGATTCTTATAGCGCTGGCGACTTTACCCACCAGCCTCCGCGCTGGCCGACAGACACAGCATTCCGAGTACACGTTAGTTCTGCAATCCTCCGATCTTCCGGAGAAAGATCGCCAGGACATACTGAAGAACATCGACGTGTCTCGATGCCCACTTGAGGCTGCGAACGAGATTGTCTTGCAGAAAGCGCGCGACCTTGGCTATCTACAGGCTCAAGTAGAGGAGCAAAGGCAGGAAAGCAACAACCACGTCCAGGTCACGGAGAACATCAAGGCGGGCATTCGCTACAGACTCGGAACGATCAATGTCGTGAAGGCCACGGTCTTCACTCCGGATCATTTACGGAGAGAGGTACCCATCGCCCCAGGCGATGTAGCCTCCAGGTCTGAAATTGTCAGCGGTCTCGAGCGGATCCGGACTCTTTACGGAAGCAAGGGCTACGTCAATACGGTAATCGTCCCCGTAGTCACATTCGATTCGCGTCATGGGTTGGTTGACTTCACCTTCGAGGTGGATGAAGGAAGACCTTCCCGGCTGGGAGAACTGCGGCTGGACGGTGTAGAGCCTTATCCCGGAGCCGCAAAACAGCTAACCGCCTCGTGGGCGCCCTTGCGCGAACAGCTGTTCAACCCATCTGTGATCGACAAATGGTTGCAAGCGAATCGATTGAGCTGTCCTTCCTGCACCTGGCAAAGAAATCTCTCCTTCATCCACCGAAACGTCTCAGGCTCTACCGATCTGCTCGATGTCACCTTGGAGTTCCCTCCACATCCACTTCAATAGAGGACCCATCCAGCAAAAGTAACTCCTTCGCTGCGCTGAGGATGACAGAAAGAAAAGCAGAGGCAACGGCAACAGCAACGGCACTCGCGCGCTACCACGCGCGATGCCCACCTTAGCGTGCTACGCACGCGAAGATGGGGCACCCGGCGCTTCGCTCAGATGACGGGGTTTCGTATCATGTAGAAGAGGCCGACTGAAGTCGGCCCCTGCTGTTCTGTAGGTTGGCTTTACGGCCCATCTGAAGATGGGCCCTTCCGGTCATTGGTGGGCGGTGGTGGTGGTCGGGGAGGTGCTGGCGGTTTCGGTGCCCTTCTGTTCGGAGGGGAGTTTGTGCTCTTCGAGGGCGAGGGCCTCAGGCATGAAGGTGAGAGCCTGCTTGATTTGAGGGTCCCACTCGGTGCGGACCTTCAGACCCTCGGCCTGGCCGAACTGCGAGGTGAAGAGCTCGGCCTTGATCATGGCCTTGAGCCAGTCGATGTTGTCGTTGATGTCCTTCTGGGTGAAGTCGATCTTCTGGGAGCGCAGGAAGTTCTCAAAGTCGCTCATCACGGCGTCGTCCACAACAAAGTCTTTCGAGATGGTGTGGTTCGCGACGTAATGCGTGGTGAAGTCGAAGAAGGCGCGGTGCGGAGGCGTGAGAAGCACTTCCTGGAAGTGATTCGTCTTGATCTCCGGGATCTTTTCGTCGGGCGTGATGCCGCCGCCGCCGTAGACGGGACGGCCGGCGTCGGTCAGCTTGACCTCGCGGTTGGACTTGTCGGCGGGCAGCGCGTCATTGCGAACGTAGTAGTAGTCGTACAGCGAAACGTTGTTGTAATTGCGCTGGATGAGACGGCCGGAGGGCGTGTAGTAGTGGAAGGTGGTGAGGGCGAGGCCGGTATTCTCGGAGATCGGGAAGACGGTCTGGACGAGGCCCTTGCCGAAGGTGGTTTCGCCGACGATGAGGGCGCGGTCGTGATCCTGGAGGGCGCCGGAGACGATCTCGGCGGCGGAGGCGGTGTCGCGGTTGACGAGTACGACGACGGGGTACTTGAGGTTAGAGCCGGTGGGCGCGCGGTAGACCTGGTCGGGGAAGGCGCGGCCGCGTTGGGAGACGACGATCTGGCCCTTCTGGAGGAACTTGTCTGCGGTGTTGACGGCTTCGTTGAGCAGGCCGCCGGGATTTTCGCGGAGGTCGATGACGAGGCCCTGGATGTTGGGGCCGAACTTGTCGAGCGCTTCCTGCACCTCGTGGGAGGTGGTCTCCATGAACTGGGTGATGTGGATGTAGCCGATGTTTGGCCGGATCATGAAGGCGGTGTCGACGGAGTAGCGGGGAATCTCGTCGCGGACGAGGTCGAAGACGAGCGGCTTGGGCGAGCCTTCGCGGCCCATGGTGACGCTGACGTGGGTTCCGCGGGGGCCCTTGAGCAGGGAGGCGACGGCGGCGGAGTCCATGTTTTCGGTGGACTTGCCGTCGACGGCGAGGATGACGTCGCCGGGACGGATGCCGGCCTTGTAGGCGGGCGTGCCCTCAAACGGGGCGAGCACGACGATCTTGTTTTCCTGCGGCTGGATCTGCATGCCGACGCCGTAGTACTTGCCGTGCTGGTCTTCGCGCATCTGCGCGAAGGCTTTGGGGTCGTAGAAGTTGGAGTGGGGGTCGAGCACGTGGAGCATGCCCGGGATGGCGCCGTCGTAGATGACCTGGTCGACCTTGTCTGTGTTCAGTTTGTCCGCGTAGTTCTGCTCGACGAGGGCATAGACGTCGGTGAACTGCTTCATGGAGTCGCGGAGGGTGGACTCGTCGGAGGCGGACTGAGCGGCGACGCGACCGCCGATGATGGAGCCGGTGACGCCGCAGGCGGTGAGGAAGATGGCTGCGGAAAAGAGGGCGCGACGGGTACGCGAATTCATGGCGCGGGAGGGACCTCGAGAGGAGCAGACAGGGCCCGGAAAAGAGGCGAAAACGGGCCGCTACTCGTTGGACGAGTATAGCATTCAGGCGGTGAGCTTCGGAGTGGTTGGGACGTGGGAAGGGGCCGACTGAAGTCGGCCCCTTCTGAATTTAATTTGGGCTCTACGGCCCATCTGAAGATGGGCCCTTCCGGTTGGCTAGATGGGCCGTTCCGGTTGGCTTGATGGGCCTTCTGGAGATGGGCCTTTCCGGAGGGGTCGTTCCGGTTCGCTGCATGGGCGAGATCCTGCGCGAAGAGCATCGCGGCAGGTAGAATGAACGCAAACTGATGACCCTCGGCGGGTCTACGGGTCAAAAGGAATGGGGCCGCAGATAATTGCCGGATGGGTCCGGGCGACCTGAGCGAAGGATCTGCGAAGGGAAGTCCCCGAAGGAACGGATGATCACGAAGCAAGGATTTGTTCAGCGTGTGGGCCGGTTTGCCGGCGTAGTTCTGGCCGGATCGGCAATTCTGGCCGCGTCGCTGGCCGCAACCCCGAGTTTGCTGGCGCAGGTGCGCGCGCAGCAGCCGAGCTATCCGGTGCCGGGCGGAGGTGTGACGCCTGCCCCGCAGCCGCAGCTTCAGCTTCCGCCGCTGCCCGCGTCAACCCCGATTACTCCGAACGGAACGGTGGTGGAGGACGTGGTTGCGCGCGTGAATGATCAGATCATCACGCGCAGCGAGTACGAGCGCGCCGAGCAGCAGTTGATGGAGCAGGCGCGGCAGGAGAATGTGCCGGAGGCCGATGCCGAGGCCAAGCTGCATGATCTGCTGCGCGACATGATCGACCAGCAGTTGCTGCTCTCGAAGGGCAAGGAGCTGGGGATTACGGGCGACGCGGAGACGATGCGGCGGCTGGATGATATCCGCAAGCAGAATCATCTGGACTCGATGGAGGCGCTGCAGAAGGCGGCGGAGCAGCAGGGTGTCTCGTTTGAGGACTTCAAGCAGCAGATTCGCAACCAGGTGATCTCGAACCAGGTGGTGCAGCAGGAGGTGGGGCGGCATCTGAACCTAACCCACGCGGAGGAAGAGGCGTACTACAAGGCGCATGGGAAGGACTTCGAGGTGCCGGAGCAGGTGCATTTGAGCGAGATCCTGATTCCGACTCCGGACAATGCGACGGACGCGCAGGTGGCGGCGGCGCAGCAGAAGGCGGATGCGGTGGAGGCGAAGCTGAAGGCGGGGGCGAACTTCGCGGATACGGCGAAGACCGATTCGGGCGGACCGACGGCGGCGGCGGGCGGCGACCTTGGCGACTTCAAGCGCGGGATGCTGGGCGATGTGCTGGAGAAGGCGACGTTCTCGCTGCCGGTGGGCGGGTATACGGAGCCGATCCGGACGCGGCAGGGCTTTGTGATTTTGAAGGTAGACAGCCACCAGCAGGCAGGGATTCCGCCGTTGAAGGATGTCGAACAGCAGGTGGAAGAGGCGATTTACTTTCAGCAGCTGCAGCCGGCGCTGCGCGCGTACCTGACGAAGGCGCGCGAGGATGCGTATATCGACATCAAGCCGGGGTTTGTGGATACGGGCGCGGGCAAGCAACAGACGAAGCCGGAGTTTACGGCGTATGCGCCGCCGCCGCCGAAGAAGAAGACGGTGAAGAAGCAGCGCATGGAGCAGGAGAAGGCTGCGCGGGCGCAGGCGGATCTGGCCGCGGCGCGTGAGAAGGAAGCCGAGAAGCAGCAGGCCAAGGCTGCGGTGGCTTCGGGTGGGAAGGCGCCGAAGAAGCAGAAGATTCATCGCGAGAAGATTCGGTTTGGGCAGGCTCCGGAGAAGGCGCTGCCGGCGGGTGTGGCGCAGACGGCGGAGACGGGGAACAATGATCAGCCGCTGGGACAGACGGCGGGAGCGGCGATGGCGCCGTCGGATTCAGTGACGACGATGACGACGGGAACGGGCGCCGACGAGAGCAGCGCCGATGCGTTGGCGCCGAAGCCGGTGGCGGAGCATAAGACGCGGTTTACGGATCGGGAGAAGGAGTCGGAGGCGACGCGGGCGCAGCAGAAGGTGGCGAAGGCAGAGGTGAAGGCGTCCAAGCGGCCGGCGCCGACGACAAGCCAGGAGACGGCTGACGAGAAGGAGCGCGCGGCTCCGCTGGGGCTGAACGGGAATACGGGCAAGAAGAAGAAGGCGAAGGTGAAGCGCGCGAAGGACCAGCCGAAGGAGCGCTTGCAGGAAAAGCCGAAGCCGGTGGATACGACGCCGGCGGTGGCTCCGACGGTGAACCCTGCGCTGGGCGGGGCGCCGGCAGCGCAGACTGTGCCGGCGAGCCAGGCTCCAGCTCCGGGCGCGTCTACACCGCAGTAGAGCGATTGTGAACCTGCTTTCTCACAGCAAGAGCCCCGGCTTCGGGGCTCTTGACCTATGCTGAGATGAACCGATGAAAGACTTCTTTGTTGCCGATGCGGCGCGCTTTGAGAATCAGGTGGTCACGACGTTCTTCTGCCTGGCGTCGATCAGTTTGCGCGACCGCAAGGGCGGCGGTGGGCAGTATCTGGCGCTGACGCTGTCGGACAAGACGGGGCAGATGGAGGCGCGGATGTGGGAGGAGTTCGCGAACGTTGTGGAGACGTGCGCGGAGGGCTGCTACGTCAAGGTGCAGGGGCAGATTTCGAGGTACAACGGGAGGTTTCAGATCACGCTGACGCGGATGCGGGCGGCGGCTGAGGGCGAGATCGAGTCAGCGGACTTCGTGCCGACGAGTCAGTATGAGATTCCCGCGATGATGGCGGAGCTGCGCGGGTACGTGGAGGCGTTTGCGAACCAGCATCTGCGCGCGCTGGTGCTGCGGTTCTTTAATGATCCTGGAATCGGCGCGGCGTTTCAGGAGGCGCCGGCGGCCAAGCGGCTGCATCATGCGTGGCTGGGTGGATTGCTGGAGCATGTGCTGGCGCTGGTGCGGGTGTGTCGCGCGACGGCGCCGCTTTATCCCGAGGTGGACCCGGACCTGTTGGTGACCGGAGCGATTCTGCACGACATTGGCAAGGTGCGGGAGCTGAGCTGGCGATCGAACTTCAATTACACGCTTGAGGGTCAGCTGGTTGGGCACATTACGATTGCGCAGCGGATGCTCGCGGAGGCGATCTCTGCGATGGATGCCGAGGCTCGGGAGCGTGCGCAGGTGACGGGTGAGCAGGCGGTGCTGTTTCCGGAGCCGCTGCGCGTGCTGGTGGAGCATATGATCCTGGCGCATCACGGGAAGCTGGAGTTCGGATCGCCGAAGCTGCCGATGACGCCGGAGGCGCTGCTGCTGAGTGCGCTGGATGATCTGGAGGCGAAGTTCCAGACAATGCGGGCGGAGTTTGCGGCGGCTCGTGATGCGGGACGAAGGGCGGATGAACCGACGGAGTGGGTGCGGTCGATGGAGCGGAATCTGTTTGATTCGCGGAGGTTCCTGGAGGCGGAGGCTTCGGGCGCGGCTGCGACTGCGCCGCAGGCTGCGGAGGCGGTTGCGTCTGAGCCGGCGGAGGTTGGTGGTGAGGAGCCCGCTGAGGATCAGTCGTTCGAGCTTCGAGAACGTTGATGAATTCGGTTGCGGTGCGAATCGGGCGGGTTGTTCTTTTCATTGCTGCTGCGCTTTTGTTGGCCGACGCGGCGTCTGCGCAGGCAATCTTCGACATCACGCAGTATGGAGCGAAGCCGAATTCGAGCGAGCCGGTGACGAATGCATTTGCGCGAGCCATTGGCGCAGCAAAGGCGGCGGGCGGGGGAACGGTTTACGTTCCGGCAGGGCACTACATTTCAGGGCCGATTGAGTTGGTGTCCCACCTGCGGCTGGAGTTCGGGCCGGGGTCGGTGGTGGAGTTTCCTGCACGGAAGCTGCCGCTGACGTGGGGACGGCAACAGGGCGTGGAGACGCTGACGCCGGTGCCGCTGATCGGCGGACATGATCTGCAGGATGTGACGATCACGGGCACGGGAACACTGGTGAGTTCGAACGCGGATTGGATGAAGCTGCATCCGCGCGAGCTGGGGGAAGCCAATCATGCAGTGAGCAATGAGTACGCGACGGGCAAGCAGGTCGGTGATGTGGGCTCGGCGAACGGAGCGAACTGGGAGCGGCTGCTGGCTGATCTCGAAGCGCACAAGACGGTTCCGCGTGCGGAGTATGAGGCTGCGGGAGAGGAGCTGCGGCCATCGTTTGTGCGGCTGATGAATTCGGAGCGTGTGCTGATTGAGGACGTGCACTTTGAGGGCTCGCCGATGTGGACCGTGCACCTGCTGTATACGGAGTGGGCGACGGTGCGGAATGTGGTGATCGAGACTTATCCGGGTGTGCACACGGACGGGATTGTTGTGGACAGCTCGCGCTTTGTGCACCTGACGGACGACTACATCGATACGGGCGATGACGGGATTGTGATCAAGTCCGGCAAGGACGCGGACGGCTTGCGGGTGAACCGGCCGACGGAGGATGTGACGATCACGGGATGCACGGTGCATCATGCGCATGGAGCGGTGACGATTGGGTCGGAGACCTCAGGGTCGGTGCGGAATATTGTGGCGGCGAATATCACCGCCGTGGATACAGAGGCAGGCATACGGATCAAGAGCCGTCGCGGGCGCGGCGGTGTAGTCTCCGATCTGCGGTTCAGCAATTGGACGATGCAGAATGTGGGGCGCGCGATTGAGGTGACGAACTTCTATCGGATGGAGGGAGAGAAGCCGAACCTGGATGAGGCTGAGCCGGTGAATGCAGGCACGCCGCACTTTCGGGACATTGCAATTAATGGGGTGACGGTGGATGGAGCCAAGGAGCTGGTGGTGATTGACGGGCTGCCGGAGAGCCCGATCGATGGCCTGCGGCTGACGGATGTTGTGGGTTCCGGGAAGGCCGGGCTGGTTGCGTCGTATGCGACGAACCTGCAGTTGAGCGGAGTTGAATTGAATGTGGAGCATGGCGCGCCGTTTCGTTTCAGTCATACGCCGGACCTGGTGCTGGACCGCGTGACGTCGCGGAGACATCCGGTGGACGCGCAGGTGATTGAGCGGAGGTGAGCGCGATGACTGCGACGCTGGCTATAATCGCTTAAACAGCGCATTTTGATTCAGTTTCGGCGCGTTTGTATTCCATTGGTTTGCTCAAGTTTCAATCGGGTTTGCTCAAGTTTCAGTCGGGTTTGGCTCAATTTCTTTTATGCTTCGATTTTCTACAGCGGGTGAGAGCCACGGTGAGGCTCTGGTTGCACTGATCAGCGGATTGCCTGCGGGCATTCCTGTTGATCAGGAGTTTGTGAACCGCGAGTTGTGGCGGCGGCAGCAGGGCTATGGCCGCGGCGGCCGCATGCGTATCGAGAAGGATGAGGCGCATATTCTCTCGGGTGTGCGGCATGGCAGGACGATCGGATCGCCGATCGCGATGACGCTGGCGAACCGCGACTGGAAGAACTGGGAGCAGATTCTGCCGGTGGAGGCCGGCGATGCATCGCTGCACAAGGCTGTAGCGAGCCCACGGCCGGGCCACGCGGATCTTGCGGGCGCGCTGAAGTACGACTTCAAGGACGCTCGTTACGTGCTGGAGCGCGCGAGCGCGCGGGAGTCGGCGGCGCGAGTGGCGTGTGGAGCGCTGGCGAAGCTGCTGCTGCGCGAGCTTGGTGTGCAGGTCGCGAGCCATGTGATTCGTGTGGGCACAGCGCAGCTTGGGCGTGAGGTTTCGTTTGAGGAGGTGGCGGCGATTGCGGGCCGCGACGAGGTGATGCTGGCGTGCGCGGATGCGGAATCCGAGGCTGCGATGAAGGCCGAGGTGGACAAGGCGCTGCGCAGTGGTGACACGGTGGGCGGAGTGTTTGAGGTGATCGTGCACGGGCTACCTCCGGGCATTGGAACGCACGTGAACTGGGATGAGCGGCTGGATGGTCTGCTGGCGCAGGCGCTGATGAGTCTGCAGGCGGTGAAGGCTGTGGAACTCGGGCGTGGCGTAACGGCGGCGGAGTCGGCGGGGTCGGCTGTGCACGATGCGATTGCGTATGCGGGCGAGGGTGATGAGGGCTCGGGCGAGAGCTTTACGCGATTCCGACGCGAAAGGAATAATGCCGGCGGGGTTGAGGGCGGGATGTCGAACGGCGAGGATGTGGTGGTGCGCGGGTATCTGAAGCCGATCTCGACGCTGCGGCGGCCGCTTGGCTCGGTGTCGTTTGAGACGCGCGAGGCGACGAAGGCATCGTATGAGCGGTCGGATGTTTGCGTGGTGCCGGCGGCGGGTGTTGCGGGCGAGGCCATGGTGGCGCTGACCATCGCGAGGCTGGTGCTGGAGAAGTTTGGCGGCGATAGTTTGAATGAGCTGAAGCGCAACTTCCACGGATATTGCGAACAGATCCGAGCGTATTGACGATGAGCGAGAAGAAGGAAAACGAGAGTGCAACGGCTGTTGCCGCGGACCAGGAAGGTGCGAAGATTCATCCGATCGTGAAGTATCCGGATCCTGTGTTGTCGAAGAAGGGCGCGGCGGTGACGGAGTTTGGGCCGGAGCTTGCGCAGTTTGTGGAAGAGATGTGGGCGAGCATGTATGCCGCGCGTGGGATCGGGCTGGCGGCGCCGCAGATTGGGGTGTCGAAGCGCATCACGGTGATCGATGTGAGCTTCAAGGAGCGGCCGGAAGAAAGGCTGGTGCTGATTAATCCGGAGATCGTGGAGCGCGCGGGAAAGCAGTTTGAGGAAGAGGGCTGCCTGAGTCTTCCGGAGATTCGCGAGAAGGTGCAGCGCTCGGCGCGTGTGAAGGTGCGGGCGCAGGATGTGAACGGCGAGTTCTTTGAGGCGGAGGGCGAGGAGCTGCTGGCGCGTGCGATGCAGCACGAGATCGATCATCTTGACGGCGTGCTGTTTATTGACCGGCTGAGCGCGTTGAAGCGCGACCTGGTGAAGCGGCGCATCCGCAAGCTGCAGAAGAATGGCGAGTGGTGACGGCCGATGCGGCTGGTCTTCTGCGGAACGCCTGAGTTTTCTGTACCGACGCTCGAGGCGCTGGTTGAGCATGGGCATGATGTTCGGCTTGTAATGACGCAGCCGGACCGTCCGGCGGGGCGGAAGATGGAGCTGCAGCAGTCGGCAGTGAAGCGGGCGGCGCTGGCGCGCGGTTTGCGCGTGTTGCAGCCGGAGAAGATCAAGAAGAATGACGAGCTGCGCGGCGAGCTGGAGGCGATTGGGCCGGACGCGATCATCGTTGTGGCGTATGGGCGGATTATTCCGGAGTGGATGCTGACGCTGCCGCGCTTCGGCAATATCAATCTGCATGGGTCGTTGCTGCCGAAGTATCGTGGGGCCGCGCCGATTCAGTGGGCGGTGGCGAATGGCGAGACTGAGACGGGCGTGACGACGATGCAGCTCGATGCGGGGCTGGATACAGGAAGCATTCTGTTGGAAAGGCGCGTTGCGGTTGGTGAGGATACGACGGCGGCAGAGTTGTATCCGCAGCTTGCCGCGATCGGTGCGGAGTTGATGACCGAGACGCTTAATGGATTGGAGCGCGGAACGTTGCAGCCGCGCAAACAGGATGATTCGCAGGCGACGCTGGCGCCGATTCTGACGCGCGAGGATGGACGGATGGAGCTTGAGCGGAGGACGGCGCGTGAGGCTTACAACCGCTGGCGCGGATTCTCTCCGTGGCCGGGGGCGCATGCGGAGTTTCGCGGCAAGCGATTTCTGGTGCATCGGATGCGTCCGGCCGCAACCAGGGATGTGGAGCTGGCGCCGGGTGAGCTTGCGTTAGTCGAGGGTGCGCTGCTGGTGGGTGCTGCAGAGGGGACGCAGCTTGTTCTTTACGAGGTGCAGATGGAGGGCAAGGCGAGGATGCCTGGTGCACAGTTCGCGAAGGACTTTCAGGTTCGGCGAGGAGAGCGTCTTGCCTGAGCAGAGGCAGGGTGCTGATGGAAGGCCTGGGAGGGCCGCGGCAAGTCCAGGACAGCAGGCGAAGAGCGTCAGTCCAGCGCGTTGGGCGACGTTTCGCGTGCTGATGGAAGTGGGGAGTACTTCCGCGCATAGCGATGATCTGCTGCACGGTGCGGAGTTGCGCAAGCTGTCGCAGGCTGATCGGAATCTTGCAACGGCACTGGTGATGGGTGTGCTGCGATGGCAGATTGCGCTGGATGCGGAGCTCGCGAAGCTGCTGGCGCGGCCTGAGCAGCCGCTTCCGTTAGAGGTGCGAGTTGCGCTGCGTATGGGCGCGTTTCAACTGCGACATATGGATCGTGTGCCGCCGCACGCTGCGCTGAGCGAGAGCGTAGAGCTGGCGCGCGCGGCGGGGCATCCGAAGGCTGCGGGGCTGGTGAATGCGGTTTTGCGAAAGCTCGTTGCGACCAAGGCACCGGGCAAGCCGATCGTCGAATCTGTCGATGCGATGGCGACCCGGCTTGGACATCCTGCGTGGATGGTGAGGCGATGGGAAGGCTTCTATGGTCGGGAGGCGGCGATGGCGATCTGCGGCTACGACCAGCACGAGCCCGCGCGTGGCGATCTGTTTCTGCCGAATGAGGCGGCGGAGCATGTCGATGTGAATCTGATCGATGATGGATCGCGATTGATCGCTGAGTTGGCGGCAGCGAGTCATAGATCGCCGCAGCGGATCTGGGATGCGTGCGCTGCGCCGGGTGGGAAGACTGCTGTGCTGGCGCGGCGACATCCGGCGGCGGAGGTGCTGGCGACGGACGTCAGTGGGCGAAGATTGCAGTCGATGGAGCGGCGGCTGGAGCATGAGATGCCGGGACGGAAGATTCGCACGCTACAGGTGGATGCTGCGGAACTTCCTGCGAGGGAAGGGAGGTTTGATCTGATTCTGTGCGATGTGCCGTGTAGCGGGACCGGAACGCTTGCACGCAATCCGGAGATTCGGCATCGGCTGGAGGCGAATGAATTCGAACGTCAGGCGGTGCGGCAGCGGAGAATTCTTAGCGAGGCTCTGAAGCGGCTGAACCCGGGTGGATGCCTGCTGTACTCCACATGCTCGCTCGAGCACGAGGAGAACGAAGCAGTTGTAAATGCTGTTCTGGGAGAGAGCGACACCAGGCAGAGATTGCGGATGGTTTCAATCGGTGATTTGCTGCAGCGACTGCGGTCTGACGGTATAGTTCGCCAGGACGCATCGGATCTGACGCAGCTTGCCCCTAAAGATACATTGCGGACGCTTCCCGGGGCTAACTTTCAAGGTGACGGTTTCTTTGCTGCGGTATTTGCGCGCGAGGTGTAGGGCTACCGCGGAACGGTTGCGGGCGAAGCCGGCGCAGCGCCTGTCGATGGATGCCCGAAGGTCAGCTTCACCACGGAACCTTTGCTGGCGCGATGGCCGGCCTCTGGCGATTGCGATGTTACAGGGCCGACAGGGACCATCTGGACGGGAGCAGGCGCCGGCATCTGTGGAGGTCCTCCAACTCCGTTAGGGGCAGCGGTAGACGGTGCCGGCTGCTGTGCCGGAGCCGCGGGCGTCGAGCCGGTTGCGGGCGTGGGTGTGGGTTCCGCGACGGGCGCCATTTCTCCGAGGGCTGCAACGCGCAGGCCAAGCGCAATGGCCGCGCGGTTTGCTGACGGCCAGCTCATCCCGACGAACGAAGGCATGACGAAGGCATCGGACGCGCCGGCGCCTTGCTGGCTGAGCAGCAGATTCACGCGGGGCTGGTCCACGCCGGCGTCCGGAGGCGGCGTCTGCGAAAGAACCATGTCAGTGTCGCCGGGTGCGTCCATGTGGGCCAGGGTGCCGAGGTCGAGTGAGGATTTGCGCAGGTCGAGCGAAGCCTCGCGAACGGGCTCGCCGACAACGTCGGGGATGGTGACCTGCTGCGGGCCGAGACTTTCGGTGACACGCAACTGCCAGCCGCGGCGCACGCGTGAGCCGGCCGCGGGCGACTGCGAGAGGATGCGTCCTGCGGGGACTGTGCGCGAGTAGAACTTGTTCTCGATGTTGAGATCGAGGCCGCTGTGCAGTGCAGCCTCGCTGGCCTGGGCGACGGTCAGGCCGGAGAGGTCGGGAATCGCGACCTCGCGGCCATGCAATGCGAGCCGCAGCGCAATCCCCGCAAACAGCACAAAGACTACGAGCATCAGCAGTGCGCCCAGGAAAATTTGGAAGAATCGCCGCATTCGTGTTCAGGATACAGGGTAGGATGCGGCGCCGGGCTATCGACGGTTGTCCGACGCGGGTTCCGGATGAATGAGCACGCGCGTGACCTGCGGATGCTGCACTCGGAATTGGTTTTCGAAATCGGTAATGATCGCGTGCACGCGGCTCATGGGCAGATCGTCCGGGAGAGTGCAATGGCAGTTGACCTGGATGGTATGGGCGGTGCCGCCGTAACCTCGCGTCACGGTGATCTCGTGAATATCGAGGATTTCGGGGAAGTCTGCGGCGGTCTTGCGAAGCTGCTTTTCGAGGTTGGTGGCGGTTTCGATCGGCACAGCATGCGCGATCGTCGCGGGCTCGCCTTCGATGTGTGTGAGCAGGGTGACGATGCCGGGCACCTCGCGGCGAATGTCGGCTTCGAGTTGCGTGGCGACTTCATGGGCATGGCGCAGTGGCATCGACTCGGGCACTTCAAGGTGTTGTTCGAGATGCAGCGCGCCGTCGTACTGTTGCAAACTGACGTCGTGGACGTTGAGGTTGCGACGCGCGGCAACGGCGCGGACACGATCGAAGAGGCTCTCGTTGAGAGTCGCAGTGGGAACGGTTTTTACGACAACATCAGCACCCGTGAGCCGCTTCTGGACGGTTTCTGTTGCGGCCAACGTGACTTGTTCGGAGCGCTGGAAGCTGAGCGCGCGCGGAAGACCGAGGGTGAGATCGACGAAGTAATCCGAGCCCGAGCGCCGCACGCGCAGCCGCTGCACGGAAACAATGTCAGGAATCGCTTTGAGGTCGCGCAGAATCTGAGCTTGAATTTTGTCGCGGACCTCGGGCGGGGTTGCGTCGAGTAAAGAATCCAGTGTTCTGCGCGCGAGCCTCCACGTAACGTGAAAGATGATTGCGGCGACGACGAGTGCCGCGATGGCATCGGCGTAACGCAGTGAGGGCCAATTCCACCGCTGGCCTGCAAACGAGAACAGCAGACCGACGATGACGGCGGCGGAGGACCAGATATCGGTGCCGAAGTGCACCGCGTCGGCCTCAAGGGCCTCACTGCGATGGGCCTTTGCTACACGACGCAGAGCGATGGAACGCGCGGAGTCGACGAGGATGGAGAGCAGCAGGACGACGAAGGGCCAGATGGAGAAACGCAGCGTGAGCCGGGCCGGATGCAGGATGCGGAGGACTGCCTCGGTCGCGATCCATATGCAGGAGGCAATCATGAGGGCGGTTTCGACGGCGGCAGAGAGGTTCTCGACCTTGCCGTGACCGAAGGCGTGCTCTGCATCCGCGGGGCGGTCAGAGACGCGAACCGAGGTGAACGTGAGCAGAGAGGCGACCAGGTCGATGCCCGAATGCGCGGCCTCACTCAACATGCCGAGCGATCCGGTGAGCAGGCCTGTGATGAGCTTTAGAAGGGTGATTCCGGAAGCGGCGAGAAACGAGGTCAGCGCGGCCGTGCGTTTGGCGTACGCACGCTCGTGGTGCTCGGTGCTGGCGGTCACCGGCTTTGCGCTTCCGGCCATGCCGTGAGGATACATGTGCTTCGTCAGGGTTTGACGCCGCGGTAAAGGCCGGCAGCGTGTAGGAGATAGCCGTCCCACGCGCAGTTCGTAAAACCGGCCTCGCGCATGAGTTGCAGCATGCGGGGTGGACGAGGAAAGCGGCGAACGGAGGCCGGGAGGTATTCGTATGCGGCGCGCTCGCCGGAGATCCAGCCGCCGACGACAGGCAGGACGCGATGGAAGTAGAGGTTGTAGAACGCGCCGCTGAGGCCGGTGGGCTGGTTGCACTCGAGGATGCCGATGCTGCCGCCGGGGCGTAGCACGCGATGAATCTCCGCGAGGCCTGCGGCGTAGTTGGTGAGGTTGCGGAAACCGAACGCGGAGGTTACGAGGTCGACGGAATTATCGGGGAAGGGGAGGGCCATGGCGTCGCCCTCTGTCCAGCGGACATTCGCGCCTGCATATTTGTGCTCGGCGAGATGGAGCATCTGCGGCGAAAAGTCGAGGCCGATGAGGGGTTCTGCTTCTGGGTTTGTGGGGCGCTTGGCGAGGAGAGCGGCGGTGAGGTCGCCCGTGCCGCAGCAGATGTCGAGCACGCATGCTTCGGGGCGGGCGAGGATTGCATTGAATGTGGATGCGGTTCGGCGCCACCATCGGCGATCGAGTCCGAACGAAAGCAGATGGTTGAGGCGATCGTAGGTTGGGGCGATGGAGCCGAAGAGTTCGCGGACGTGTGCTGCGGCCTCTGGCTCAGAGTTCTCTGCTGCGGGCCTTGCGCCTGCGGTGTGCTCCTGGCCGCGAATCGTCGTGCTCACCGGGTTGCTCCGCTGAGGTGGGACTGCGGGTTGCGCGCCTCTTCGAGGATTTGGTGCGCGGCATCGAGCAGCTCGCGCTCGGTGACATCGCGTACGATCGTGACGCTTCCGATGCCGGTCGGCAGAACGAAAGAGCGTGCACCGCTGCGGTTCTTCTTGTCCTTGGCGGTGAGTGCGATGAGGTGCTCCGCGTCGGCTCGGAAAGGTTTGAGTGGACCAAACGAGCGAATGAGCTGTTGCATGCGCTCGGCATCGGCGGTTGTGACCATCGCTCGTGACGCCGCGATGCGAATCGCAGCGAGCATTCCCCATGCCACGGCTTCACCATGCAGCAGTTGCTTGTAGGCGGTGGCCGCTTCAATTGCGTGGCCGAGCGTGTGTCCGAGGTTGAGGATCATGCGCAGGCCGGACTCTCGCTCGTCCGCGTTCACGACGTCGGCCTTTACGCGGACGCTTGCTGCGACGACGTCGGTGAGTGTCTCGGCATCTCCGGAGAGCACTCGATCGCGCTCGCGTTCGAGCAGCGTGAACAGTTCCGGATCGCGGATGATGCCGGCCTTAATGGACTCCTGCAGGCCCGCGCGGAGCTCGTCGGGCGGAAGTGTGCTGAGTGTCGAAACGTCGGCGTAGACGGCGAGCGGGTGATGAAAGGATCCGGCGAGATTTTTTCCGGCGGCGAGGTTCACGCCTGTCTTGCCGCCGATCGCGCTGTCTACCTGGGCGAGCAAGGTGGTTGGCACTTGGACGTAGCGAATGCCGCGCATGTAAATTGCGGCGAGGAAGCCGGTCATGTCGCCGATGACGCCGCCGCCGAAGGCGACCAGAACGGAATCACGGTCGGCTCCGGCTTCGGCGAGTTCCTCCAGTAGTCGCTCGACAGTGGCCAGGCGCTTGTGTGACTCGCCGCTGGGAACCGTGAGGGTTGAGGGCTTCGTGGTGAATCCGCTGAGCAGATCATCGCCCCAGAGCTTCAGGATTTCGGGTGAGCTGACGACAAATACGCGCTGCTTGCCGGCACGCAGGCCGCCGTCCAGCAGCGCGTCGATGCGGGAGCCGATAGAAGCGAGCAGACGGGTGCCGATCTCAACGTCGTAGGAGAGAGCCGGTGTGCGCACGGTAACGATTCTGGAGGCGGACGACACCACCTCAGGATAGCGCGTTGCAACGGAAATCTTCGCTAGGCTTCTGATTCCGGAGCCTCAAGTTGAGGATGCGGTTTTGCAAAGATCAGCGATGCCGTGATCGTGATTGCGAGGAGAGCAGCGATCACGATCAGCGAGAGGATGGGGCCAATCTCTATGCGCGCAGAGATGAGCATTTTGACGGCGGCGAAGGCGAGGACGGCCGCGAGTCCGAAGTGCAGGAAGCGCAGGCGGGCGAGCATCGCCGCAAGCAGCACGTAGAGCGAACGCAGCCCCATGACGGCCATGATGTTGGACGTGTAGGCGAGGAACGGCTCGCGCGTAATGCTGAGCACGGCGGGAATGGAATCCATCGCGAAGACGATGTCGCTGAACTCGATAGCCAGCAGCGCGAGCATGAGAACGGTGATCATGCGCCGGCCATTTTCGTAGGCGAAGAACGTGTCCTGCCGCTCGCTGACGGGGTGAATGCGCCGGACCCACGTGATCCATTTGGGAGTCTTCTCTTTTTCGTGGCTGGGCAGCACGAGGCGAACGGAGCTGATGAGCAGCACTGCGCCGAAGACGTAGCTGATCCAGTGAAAGTGATTCAGCAGGCCGACGCCGGCAGCAATAAACGCGCCTCGCATGACGATTGCGCCGGCAACGCCCCAGAAGAGCACTCTGGGCTGGCGCTGCTCGGGAATGCGGAAGATGCGAAACAGCAGAAGAAAGACGAACAGGTTATCGACCGAGAGTGACTCTTCGATCGCGTAGGCGGCAAGATACTGGACTGTTCCTCGGGAGCCGAAGTGCGGCAGCAGCAATCCGGCGAGGACCAGCGCGGCAGCGACCCAGAGGAAGGTTGCGTAGAGTGCTTTTCGGCGCGTCTCCCGCACGTGGTGCGCCATCACGTACTCGGCTGCCAGAAGGAGAATGAGCGCGACGTGGAATGCAACCCAGTAGGAGATTGGCGTCACCACCCGCGGAACTCCTTCCGGCGCGTCAGCGCTGCTCGCTCAGTGCTCGTTGATCAGTCGAATCAGATCGAGAAAAATATCGCCCGAGACCTGCAGGCTTTGTGCGCTGAGCTTGTCCATCGTGTCCTCAGGAGTGTGATGGTACGCGAAGTCGCCGCGCTGCTGGTCGTAGGGGCCGTACTCATATGCGATGACATCCAGCACCGGAACGCCGCGCTCCTTGAAGGGGATGTGATCGTCCTCGATCGGACCTGAGTGGCTGAACAGGTAGTTCGAGTGGCCCGTGTCTTTGCCGGCTTTCGCGAGCAGGTCGAGCAGCCAGGGCGTGGAGTTCGTCTCGCGATCGATGTTCATGTGCTTCCATCCGAGCATGTCGGCGACGATGAAGGCCTTGATCTTGTTCAGGGTGCCGTCGCCTGCCCATTTTGCGGCGATGTGGCGCACGCCGTAGAGCTGGTCGGAGCCCACCATTCCGTTGTTGCCGATGGCTTCTTCTCCGTCGTCGAAGAGCAGCCAGACGGAGTAACCCTGTGGCGGATGCTGGCGGAGATATTGGCCGATCGCAATCAGGAGCGCCGTGGTGCAGCCGCCATCATCGGCGCCGACGAAATTCACATCTCTAAGTGGATAGTTGGTCTCGTAATGCGAGGCGAGGACGATGACGCCATCCTTCTTGCCCGGATACTTCACGACGAAGTTGCGCATGGTGACCACACCGATGGGGGTGCGCGCATAGAACTCATCGGTGACGAGGTCGTTTTTGGCTGCTTCGGGTTGAAAGTGCTGGCGGATGAAGTTTTCCGCTGCTGCGTGGCCGGGTGAGCCGACGTAACGCTTCGGCGCTACATCGATGTATTGCTGCGTGAGGCGCAGGACCTCCGCCCCGGAGATTGCGTGCTCCGAAGCTGGTTGCCTGGCTGCGCACGCCGGTGTGCCGGGGCACAATCCGGCCAGCAAAGCGAACCCAACTGCTGCCAGGCGAGACAGCGAACGGAGATGTATCACGCCGCTCCTTTCAAAGCTTCCTGCCGCTTCTTGCGGCGATTTGGATGAACGAAGTAGGCCACAGCTACGCCCAGAAAGTAGAGCCCGAGCATCGGCGCAGCAAAGAGGCACATCGCAGTCGGCTCCGGTGAGGGACAGATGATCGCGGCGATCAGAAAGATTGCGAGGATCGCGTAGCGGAAGTGCTTCAGCAGAAACTTTGCGTCCACCAGGCCGAACAGCGAGAGAAAGAAGATCAGCACCGGCATCTCAAAACAGATGCCCAGCCCGAGGATCACGGCGAGGAAGAAGCCGGTGTAGTCCTCGATGGTGATCATGTGCGTGAAGTTCTTTCCGAAGTCCTGGATGAGAATGACCATCGCTCCGGGCAGCACGTAGCGGTAGCCGAACCAAGCTCCGGCGAGGAACAGCAACACGGTGATGAAGAGAAACGGCCAGACGTACTTCTTCTCGTGCGCGTACATGCCCGGTGAGATGAACAACCACACCTGATAGAGGATGAACGGGCTGGCAAAGATTGCGCCAAAGACCAGGGCGGTTTTGATGAACAGATTGATCGCATCGGTCGGGTGCGTCATCGTCATCGACAGGTGAATGTCCAGCAAAGGTCTCTGGATGAAGTTCACAAGACGAACGTGGAAGATCCAGGCGACGACCATGCCGAGGCCGAGCCACATGAGCGAGCGCAGGAGGCGGGTGCGCAGCTCCTCCAGGTGCTCCATCAGGCTCATGCCGGGCAGTTCAGCGCGTTCCTGCGCGGCGTTGCGCGCGCGGTCGAGAAGGTCAGCGGCCACTGGACTCGCCTTCTGCGACGGCTACGCCGGCGTGCTCCCGTTCGGCGGCGGAGGGGATCGCATCGAGCAATCCGCCGCCCAGCGGGTCTTCGGATCCGTTGCTGCTTCGCGCTGCGGGCAGGCCGGTTGAAGGGGGCATCATCTTGAGTTCGCCGGAGGTTGCAATCGGCAAGGGCTCGGGTATTGGCTCGGATATCGATTCGGAGACGGGCTCGGGCGAGGCAACGTCCTCCGCTACAGGCTCAGGCAGGTGAGGGTGCGACGGCTCCTCAAGGGGAGGAGCTACGGGCGCGGCGGCTTCCATGGCGGCAATCTGCTTCTGGCGGTCCTCCTGCTCGGCCTGGCGGAGCTCCTCTTCCATCTGCATTTTGAACTCGTTGGAGGCGCGGCGGAACTCGCCGACCCATTTGCCCAGCTCGCGCGCCAGCACGGGCAGCTTCTTGGGCCCGAAGAGCAGAAGCGCCAGCACAAACAAAAAGATGCTGTCGGAAAAGCTAGGCATGTCGATAACGATGATACCGGGCAGAGATGCGGATAGCCAAAGTGTCGCTCCTAACCGAACGGGCGGAGACTTTGCGGCTTCGATCCGCAGACAGTTCCTGAGGTGATACGTCCCATTGGCATGGCAGCAAGAAGACCGGGGCGCATAGGGGCGACCTGCGACAATGGTTGCTGCAATAGAATTTGGGAGACAACGGTGTATCCATTGCGGAAAGCCGCGTGGCAGCTTGTGACTCGTGGCGCAGCGGCTCTCGCGGTCGCGGGAACGGTCCTGCTGGCCGGCTGCCACAACTTCTTCATCTGTCAGAAGGCAAGCTGTCCGTCGAGCGGCACTGGTGGCGGCGGATCGACGACCGGCGACTACGTTTACGTCTCGAATGCGAGCGCCGGCACGACGTACATCTCCGGCTACGACATCGGCAAGGGTTCGCTCACGGCAATCTCCGGTTCGCCGTTCCCTCTCAACTTCATTCCGGTGGCGATGAATGTCTCGCCGAATGACGGCTTCCTGTACATCGCGTCGCAGGCCAACGCAAGCAATCCCGGCATTTACGTCTACGCCATTGGTTCCACCGGCGCTTTGAGCATCCAAAACAGCGGCAGCGTGGACGTCAGCGGCGCGATTTCCTCGATGGACATTTCGTCGGACGGCGGCTATCTGTTTACGATCAACACGCTTGGCACGCTTCTCACCGAATATCAGATCAACTCGACCACCGGCTTGCTCGGCCAGGTGGGCAGTTTCCAGCTGCCCGGCACGTTGTGCGTGGCCGGGGGTACACCGATCAGTCAAACGTGCACCGTCAAAGCATCGCCAGGCGGCGCCTACGTCGTTGTCGCGCTTGGCACGGCCGGTTTCGCCGTCTTCCCGTACACCAGCGCGTCAGGAATTAGCAGCGCGAGTTTCACCCTAGTTTCCCCGCCGTCCTCCACCACGGGTGATTACTCGCTCGCGCTGGATGACCATAACTACGCCTACGTCGCCAGCACCTCCGCGCTGACCAGCTACTCCATCACCTCGTCCGGGATCACCCAGGAATCGTCGCAGACGTACTCGAGCACTACCACGGTGCCGCGCTCCGTCGTTCTCAGCTCGAACCAGGACTATGTCTATACCGCGAACGAGGGGACAGGGAACATCTCCGGCTATGGGATCAATGGCAGCGGAGCGCTTACGCAGATCTCCGGGTCACCGTTCACTGGTCCGACAAACGTCTCCGCAATCGGTGTCGATAAATCCGGCAGCTACATGGTGGCTGCGGGATACAACGGCAACTCCGGTGTTCAGCTCTTTACGATTGGAAGTACTGGAAGCCTGACGCTCGTCACCAGCGCGGGCACTGGAACTTCGACCACGACCAATCCCACGATTCTTGCCCTGACGCATTAGCGCCGTTCGTGCCCAGCTCATTTCAACCGCCGAGGAACTCGCACAGACATGTCTCCTGATTCGCACTCGACCTCTCTCGCCCAAAGGCAATCTCCGCAGGCACGGTGGCTGGTTGTGATCGCCGCGCTCTGCGGACTCATCGCTGCATCGGGCTGCAGCCGCTTTCGTGCGCACAGCGAGAGCCAGTACGTCTACGTCATCGCGAAGAACAGCATCCTTCGCGACCGCGTGGCGGCTGTCTCGAACCGGACGGGCGAGGTCACGAATGGGGAGAAGCTGGAGGTGCTCGAGCGCGATCGGCGGTTTCTGAAAGTGAAGACGCCGGACGGGGCCGTTGGCTGGCTGGAGACGCGGCTGACGGCCGACCAGGCGCTCGCGGACCAGTTTGACGAGCTGCGCAAGCAGCACCTGCACGATCCGATCGTCGCCTCAGCCACTGCGCGCGATGACGTCTACCTGCACATCAGCCCGGGGCGTGAGACCGACCGATTTTTCCGTCTCTCCGAGAACGATCCTGTAAGCCTGCTCGAGCGCGCCACGGTTGCCAAGCCGCTGCCTCCGGGAGGCCTGGTGGCCGACGCGCAGAAGCCGGAGACGGTTACGAAAGGGAAACAGAAGCCAACTGCACCGCCGCCGGCGATGGAAGACTGGTGGCTCGTGCGGGGGGCGCAGGGCCAGACGGGCTGGGTGTACTCGCACCTGATCGACGTGAGCGTGCCCGACACGCTTGCCCGCTACGCTGAGGGCCAGCGCGTCGTTGGGTCCTATCTACTCACCACGGTGAACGATCCCGATTCCGGCATGCTCAACAATGGCCAGACGGTCACCGCAGTCCCGGAGTATGTGGCCGTGCTCAATTCCTGGCAAGCCGGTTTGCCGTACGACTTCGACCAGGTGCGGGTGTTCATCTGGAACATCAAGAAGCACCGCTACGAGACCAGCTTCCGGGAGCACAACATCGAGGGTTATCTGCCGGTGAAGCTTTTCGAGTCGAAGGACCCGTACGGCAAGGGCCCGGACGCCACGCAGGAGCTGCCCACCTTCTCCTATAACGTGCTCGCGCCGGACGCACCGCAGCCCGTGCCGGATCCGAAGATCGGCGCGATTAAGCCGGCGAAGACGGTCACCAAGACGTACCGGCTTGAAGGGAACATCTGCCGGCGGATTCTGCCGCCCAACACGCCGCCTCCCGCGGAAGCGCACCCGGCGCCGGAGCCGAAGAAAGAGAAGAAGGGTCGCAAGCGCTAGGCGTAAAAGCGCCGGACGGCATCCACTACGGTCTCCACCTCATCCTCGCGCAGCTCCGGATAGATGGGCAGCGCGAGCACCTCGGTGGCCGCGCGCTCGCTTTGCGGCAGGTCGCCCTTTTTATAGCCAAGAAACGCGAGGCTCTCCTGCAGATGCAGCGGGACCGGATAGTAGATCTCAGAGGCGATACCCTCTTCCGCGAGGAACGCGCGCAAGGCGTCACGGCGCGGAGCTCGAATGACGTACTGATGGAACACGTGCTCGGCGTGAGGATCTGTCCATGGCAGGACGATGCCCTCCGCCACATTCTGCCCGACGAGCCTCGCCTCGTGAAATTCGCGGCCATACAAACCCGCGAGCTCGCGCCGCCGTGCGTTGCCGGCGTCTAAGCGCCGCAGTTTGACTTCGAGCACCGCCGCCTGGATGGTGTCCATGCGGGCGTTCCAGCCGATCTCGTCATGGAAGTACCGGCGGCGCATACCGTGCGTCCGCAGCATGCGCAGGCGCTCGTCGGTTTCGGCGGAGCGCGTGGTTACCATGCCGGCGTCGCCCATCGCGCTCAGGTTCTTGGTCGGGTAGAAGCTGAAAGCAGAGGCGTCTCCCAGACCACCAGCACGGACGCCATTCCAGGCAGCGCCAAAGGCCTGGGCGGCGTCCTCGATGATCTTCAGGTCGTACCTGTTGGCGAGGACCGAGAAGGCGTCCATCTCCGCACACTGGCCATAGAGGTGTACTGGCATGGCGGCTGCGATCCGCTTCGCTCCGGCTGGAGCGGCCTTCCGCAGGGCTTCTTCCACCGCCGCAGGTGACAGATTGAACGTTGCCGGGTCAATATCCGCCAGGACGGGCACAGCGCCGGCGCGCAGGATCGCGCTGACGGTCGCAAAGAAGCTGAAGGGTGTGGTGACGACGGCATCCCCGGGTCCGATCCTCAGGGCAGCGAGGGCCAGCCAGAGGGCATCGGTCCCGCTGGCGCAACCGGCCGCGTAGCCCACGCGGCAGGCCGCAGCGGCGGCGTGTTCGAATCGCTCGACCTGGGGACCGAGGATGAACCGCTGGGAATCGCAGACCTCTTCGATGGCAGAAAGCACTTCGTTCCGAATGGCGGAGAACTCGCGCCTGAAATCAAGCATCTGAACGGTTTGGCGGGTGCCTTTCAAGGTCGTCTCTGACATTGTTTTCATCCTACGCTGCCGTCTGTGGTTCTCCCGGCGCGCAACCGGGGTCCCCGGCGAGCTTGCTCGCTGGGGTGGAGAGGGGCAGCGGGACGGCTTATTGCGGGAGGGTCGCCGAAGTCTGTTCGGGGTGCCCAGCGAGCTTGCTCGATGGGGTGACAGCCCTGTAGGGTAGTGGTTGCACTTTGGGCAGTGCGGGGTTTGGCAGCAGACGCCCATTGGCAGCAAGTTGTTTTTACAGAAGTATTACCCAGGAGATCGGCCATATGGATTCCAAGCCGGCGCAGAATATTCAGGACACCTTTCTCAACACTGTTCGGAAGGACAAGAGCCCCATCACCATTTATCTGGTCAGCGGCGTCAAGCTGACGGGGCGCATTCGGTCCTTCGACAAATACTCGGTACTGCTGGAGAACAACGCGCAGGAGCAGCTTATTTTCAAGCACGCGATCTCCACGGTGGTCAGCGGCCGGCCCGCGCTTCACACCGAACCCAGGCCCGCTGGCACGCCCGGCGCAGAACATCGACCTGGTCCGGCCTCCGCCACCGCAGAGGGTAGTCCGGCCGCGCCGGGGCCCACGGCCGTGGCTCGCTGAACGCCGCGCCGGGTATCAACCGGGAGAAACTAGAGATTCCCATGTCGGCAGCTCCTCATGCCATCGCTGGGCGGGCTCGCAGCAGGTCTGCGCGGGAACGCGCGGTACTGGTTGCGGTCGACTTCACCAGCGGACGTCCCGGTCTCTCGCCGGCGGCGAGGCAGGCCCGTGCGTCTGCGGCCCTCGATCGCGCCACTCGCGGCGAGGCTGCGCCGGAAAGCGCCGAGCCGGCCCTCTCCCGGGATCTGGAGTTCGATCTATCGCTGGCCGAGTTCCAGGAGCTCGCCCGCTCGGCTGAGGCCGAGATCGCTGCTGTGCTCGTGCAGCACCGGCCCCGTCCAGACCCGGCCACCCTGGTGGGCGGAGGCAAGCTCGATGAGATTGATGCTACGGCCCGTTCCACCGAAGCCGATCTGGTCCTCTTCGATCACGACCTCTCGCCCTCGCAGCTTCGCAATCTCGAGGCGCGGCTGCCGTGCCGCGTCATCGACCGCACGCAGCTAATCCTCGATATCTTCGCGCGGCATGCCCGCACCCGCGAGGGCCAACTGCAAGTCGAGCTTGCCCAACTCGAGTACCAGCTCCCGCGGCTTGCGGGCCGGGGCAAAACGATGTCGCAGCTCGGCGGCGGCATCGGCACCCGCGGCCCCGGTGAGACGCAGCTCGAAACTGACCGTCGCCGCATCAACGCTCGGATTGACCGTATCAAGCAGCAGCTCGAGGCCGTTCGCCGCATTCGCCGGCAGCAACGTGGCAGGCGCGAGGCCGTGCCTGTACCAACTGTTGCGCTCGTCGGCTACACCAACGCGGGTAAATCGACGCTGTTCAATGCGCTTACTGGAGCCGAGGTACTGGCGTCCGAGCGCATGTTCGCCACGCTCGATCCCAAGCTCCGCCAGCTGACGCTTCCCTCGCGCCGCAAGGTGCTGCTGTCAGATACGGTCGGCTTTATCCGCAAGCTGCCGCACAGCCTTGTGACCAGCTTCCGCGCGACCTTAGAAGAAGTGGAACGCGCCGAACTGCTCCTGCACGTGCGGGACGCTGCCAGTCCGCTGCTCGAAGAGCAGCGTGTCGAGGTCGAGGCCGTTCTCACCGAACTCGGCGTGCAGGACAAGCCCACGCTGCAGGTGTTCAACAAGATCGATCTGCTCGCCGAAGGCGCCGCCACACCCATGCCTGCCGGCGGGATCCCAGTCTCCGCATTGAAGGGCCAAGGTCGCGAGAATCTTCTTCAGGCGATCGATGCGGCACTCACCGCCGATCCGCTTATCGAGGCGAAGTTCTCCATTCCCCAGTCAGAAGGCCGCATCCTCGCCGCGCTCGAACGCGGCGCGACGCTGCTCAACCAGAGTTATGAAGGGAACAATATTGCGCTGACGGCGGTCGGACCGACATCGCTTCTCGGCCGCTATCGGCGATATCAGCCAAATGGCGATAACAACAATACAGGCCGCCTGAGTGGGGAGCGGAGGTAAATCCCCTTTCACGCGGCCTGCACGACCCGGAACGGGTCTCGGGTGGTAGAACTAGTGTACGCCTCCCGATGGAAATTGCAGCAAAAAATCTCAGGAGGGAGTCGAAATCGAACGTTCTGGATGCTCGTTCTGGCGGTTGATTATCGCTGTCACCGGCCGATTACCGCCGATTAGCGTTCTCTCATCTTTGACGTTCAAAGCGAGCGTTTGCTACAACTAGAAGGAACGTAGGCATGGAATCTGCGCCGCCCGGAGTGTGCGCATTGGGCGGGCAGACAAGAGCCCGCCGCCCGCCGTCCTACCCGCAGAACTACATGGAAATTCTCAACCAACTTGGTGGTCTGCTGCTCGGCGCTGTGCCGACTGCGATCTTTTTCATCCTGCTCGTGATCGCCTACGGTATTTTGGTGCGCCGTCCGCTCGAACACACGCTGGCCGAGCGCCGCGCGAGGACCTCCGGCGCTGTCGAGCAGGCACGTGGGGCGATCGCCGCAGCCGAGGCAGAGACCTCCGCTTACGAGGAGAAGCTCCGCGCCGCGCGCGCGCAGATTCTTGCGCTGCGCGAGCAACAACTGCGGCGACTGCAGGCTGAGCGCGAAGCTGCTCTCAAGGATGCTCGTGAGCAGGCCCAGAAGAAGATTCAATCAGCCAAGGCAGAGATCGAGAGCTCGACTGGGATCGCTCGCGAGCAGATTGAGCGTGCCGCCGCGATGCTCGGAGAACAGATCGTCAAGGCCATTCTGCCGGCTGGCGAGGCTGTTGCGGAGGTCCATCAGTGACGTCCTTTTTCATCATTTTCCGCCGTTTCCGGCGCTGTTCGTTTGCCGCTCTGCTGGCTGTTGCGTTGATGCCTGTTCCCGCGGTGCGGCTGCATGCTCAGGCACGAACGCATCACGAGCAGCCACGCCAGCAGGCTCCCGCCAACGCCGGCGAGGCCTCAGAGCCGGACAACGCCGTCCCCGAGAAGAAGCAAGAGGTGAGGGACGAGAACGACGAATATCGCCACTCGGCTGCCGTGCGGAAGCTCGGTTCGCTGATCGGCCTTAATGCTGAGCAGGCTGCGACGGCGTTCACGCTTCTCAACTTCCTTGTCCTCGCGATCGCGGTTGGGTACGCGCTCCTGAAGCTGCTGCCGAAGACCTTCGCTGCCCGCAACACCCGGATCCAGAAGCAGCTCGTCGATGCGCGCACGGCCACTGAAGAGGCCAGCGCCCGGCTGAATTCGGTTGAAGCCCGGCTCTCGAAGCTCGACGACCAGATCGCCGCTATGCGCACGCAGGCTGAGGCCGATGCCGAGAAGGAAGCCCATCGGATCCGCACCAGCGTCGAAGACGAAAAGGCCAAGATTCTCTCCTCGGCCGAGGCTGAGATTCAGGCTGCGACGGCTGCCGCGCGCCGTGACATCCAGCAATACGCTGCCGGCCTTGCCATCGAGCAGGCTGCGCGCAAGCTCGTCGTGACAGCCGAGACCGACCGCCTTCTTGTCGAGAGCTTCGCCCGTGACCTTACCGGCGACAAGGGAGGGCACAACTGATGGCTGTTGTCGACCTCCGTTATGCCCGCGCGCTCGCTGCCGTTATCTCTGATCAGCAGCTCGACCTGATTGCTGCACAGGGCCAGCTGGAGAGCTTCGCGAACCTGCTCGATGAAAGCGTTGAACTGCGCGAGGTGCTGCAGAATCCGTCGATCCCCGAAGTGCAAAAGTTGAAGGTGCTGGACGCGCTCGCGCCGCGACTCGGTCTGTCGCGGCCCATCCGCAACTTCATCGCCGTGTTGACGCATCACCAGCGGCTGCATGAGATCCGCGACATGATCAGCGCCTACGCGAACATCGCGGATGAAGACTCGGGTATCGCTGAGGTCGAGATCACTACGGCGCGTCCGCTCGATCCTGACAACCGCCGTCTGCTCGAGCAGCAGGTTGCCAGGCTTGCTGGCGAGCCGCGCATCCAGGCTACGTATCGCGAGGATCCCTCGCTGCTGGGCGGCGCTGTCGTCAAGCTTGGTTCGACGGTCTACGACGGTTCGGTCCGCGGACAGCTGGAGCAGATGCGACAGCGATTGGCCACAGCGAGCGCCTGACAACTTCCGGCGCGCAGATCTAGAGTCAAAAGGTTCAGAGAGAAAAAGGAAGAGCATGGCACAGATTCAGGCAAACGAGATTACCGAGCTGCTGCGCAGCCAGATTGAAAATTACGAGCAGCGCATCCAGGTCGATGAGGTCGGTACGGTCATCACGCTCGGCGACGGCATCGCGCGCGTGCACGGGCTCGACAAGGCAATGGCCGGCGAGCTCATCGAGTTCCCGCACGGCGTCTCCGGCCTCGCGATGAACCTCGAAGAGGACCAGGTCGGCGTCGTTCTACTCGGCGACTACACCCAGATTAGCGAGGGCGACCAGGTCAAGCGCACCGGCCGCATCATGGACGTTCCCGTCGGCGAGGCGATGATCGGCCGCGTCGTCAACGCGCTCGGCCAGCCTATCGACGACAAGGGCCCTATCAATACGCCGCATCGGCTTCCGGTCGAGCGCCTCGCTCCCGGGGTCATCGCGCGCCAGTCAGTTACCGAGCCAATGGCCACCGGCATCAAGGCGATCGATACGATGATCCCCATCGGCCGCGGCCAGCGCGAGCTGCTCATCGGCGACCGCCAGACCGGCAAGACCGCCGTCGCGCTTGACAGCATCATCAACTCGGCGAAGAACAACCTCATCTGCATCTACTGCGCGATTGGACAGAAGAGATCGTCGGTTGCGCAGGTCGTTCAGACGCTGGAGAAGTACGGCGCGATGGAGTACACGATTGTAGTGGCTGCGACTGCGTCTGAGCCCGCGCCGATGCAGTATCTGGCTCCGTTTGCCGCGACTGCGATGGGCGAGTACTTCCGCGACAACGGCAAGCACGCACTGATCATCTACGACGATCTTTCCAAGCACGCCGCTTCGTACCGCGAGATCTCGCTCCTGCTGCGCCGTCCTCCCGGACGCGAAGCTTATCCCGGCGACGTCTTCTATCTGCACTCACGTCTGCTGGAGCGCTCGGCGAAGATGTCGAAGGAGAACGGCGGTGGTTCGCTCACAGCGCTGCCCATCATCGAGACACAAGCCGGCGATGTATCGGCGTACATTCCGACCAACGTCATCTCGATCACTGACGGGCAGATCTTCTTTGAGACCGACCTCTTCAACTCCGGGGTTCGACCGGCCGTCAACGTTGGTCTCTCCGTCTCGCGCGTAGGATTCGCGGCGGCGATCAAGGCGACGAAGCAGGTCGGCTCCACGCTGAAGCTCGACCTCGCGCAGTATCGTGAGCTTGCCGCGTTCGCGCAGTTCGGCTCCGATCTCGACAAGGTCACGCAGAACCAGCTCAACCGCGGATCACGCCTCACGGAGCTTCTGAAGCAGCCGCAATTCCACCCGCTCACGTGGGTGCAGCAGGTGGTCATCATCTATGCCGGCACTCAGGGCCTGCTCGACGATGTCGAGGTGAAGGATATTCGGGCGTTCGAGGATGGTCTGCATCCCTACATGGAAGGCACGCAGGGACAGCTGCTCACTGACATCGAGAGCAAGAAGGCGCTTGACGATGATTTGCGCAAGCGTCTGACCGGTGCGATCAACGAGTACAAGCAGGACTTCAAGGCGAAGCTCCAGGGCAAGGATCAGGCCAAGGACAAGGAAAAGGAGCAGGCCAAGCAGACTGCAGGAGCCGCTGCCTAGCCCATGCCCAACGTACTCGATCTACGTCGCCGTATCCGCAGCGTGAAGAACACGCGGCAGATCACGCGCGCCATGAAGATGGTTTCCGCAGCCAAGCTGCGGCGTGCGCAGGAGCGTGCGCTGCAGGCGCGTCCCTACGCGCAGATGCTGACCAACGTGCTCGAGTCGCTTGTGCGCCGTACGGACCTGTTCGATGAGGCCACCGGCGACATCCTGCATCCGCTGCTGGTGGAGCGCGAGGAGAAGAATGTCCTCGTCGTCGTGATCGCGGGAGACAAGGGCTTTGCGGGCGGCTTCAACTCCAATATTGGCAAGGCCGCGCAGAAGTTCATCGACGAGCGCCGTGGAACGGGCCAGAACGTGGACCTCGAGCCGATCGGCAAGAAGGCGATTGGGCTCTACAAACGCAAGTATCCCGCAGCCGTCTACGAACACAAGGAAGAGCTCTACGATAACGAGCTAGCGCGCCACATCGAGGACATCCGGCATCGCGCACAGCCCATCGAGGTCGCGGCCGAGCATCCGGATCTGCTCATCAAAGGAGACATCGGTCTGGTCTCCGAGATGGCTCACTCGATCATCGACCGGTATGAGCGCGCGGAGATCGATGCGGTTTATCTGGTCTATAACGAGTTCAAGTCCGTCATCTCGCAGCGTGTTGTTGTTGAGAAGCTGCTGCCGATTCGCAAGCTCGGAACACATGAGATCACCGCGGCCGAAGAGATGACGGAAGAACAGAGGGAAGCCGCCGCGCGCGCCGCCGAGACCTCCGGCGTCTCGATCTACGAGCCCGAAGAGACGGCAATCGAGCAGGAGGCAAAGCGCTTCGGCACTGCTGACGTCGATTACATCTTCGACCAGTCGCCGGATCGACTCTTCCGTCACCTGATGCCGAAGTACGTGACGACGCAGATTTTCCACGCGCTGCTCGAGTCGATCGCGGCCGAACACGCCGCGCGTATGACCGCAACTGATGCGGCGACGAAGAATGCAGGCGAGCTGATCGACAAGCTGTCGCTGACGATGAACCGCGTTCGTCAGGCCGCGATCACGAAGGAAATTATCGAGATTGTCTCGGGTGCGGCTGCACTGTAAAGTTTGGCTGAAGTTTCGCTGAGAGTTTTGTTTAGAGGATTTATGGCAGAAGAGAACATTGGCAAAGTGATCAGCGTCAGCGGCCCGGCCGTTGACGTGCAGTTCGACGAGGCAAGGATGCCTCCGATCTATCAGGCGATTCGCGTCACCAGCGACGGGTTCGATGTCCCGCAGCCGCTGGACGTCATCCTCGAGGTGCAGCAGCATCTCGGCGAGGGGCGAGTGCGCTGTATCGCGATGACCGCGACGGAAGGCATGGTTCGCGGAATGAAGGCGACCGATACGGGCGCGGGCATCATGGTGCCTGTGGGCCGTCCGACACTCGGCCGCGTGCTGAATGTGCTCGGTGAGCCTGTAGACGAGCTTGGCCCGGTGAACGCCGAGGTGCACATGCCGATTCACCGGCAGGCTCCCGCCTTCGACGAGCAGTCGACGTCCGAGGAGATGTTCGAGACGGGCGTGAAGGTCATCGACCTCATCCAGCCCTTCTTGAAGGGCGGAAAAATCGGCCTGTTCGGCGGCGCCGGCGTGGGCAAGACGGTCATCATTCAGGAGCTCATCAACAACGTCGCGATGAAGCACGGTGGCTTCTCCGTGTTCGCCGGCGTGGGTGAGCGTACCCGCGAGGGCAACGATCTCTGGCATGAGTTCCAGGAGTCGGGCGTCATCGACCTCAAGGACCTGCCGAAGTCGAAGGCCGCGTTGATCTACGGCCAGATGACCGAGCCACCCGGGGCACGTCTGCGGGTCGCGCTGACCGGCCTCACGGTGGCGGAGTACTTCCGCGACGAGGAAGGCGCCGACACGCTGCTCTTCATCGACAATATCTTTCGCTTCACGCAGGCGGGTTCCGAGGTGTCAACGCTGCTGGGCCGTATGCCGAGCGCCGTTGGCTACCAGCCGAATCTCGCCACGGAAATGGGCGAGCTCCAGGAGCGCATCACCTCGACCAAGAAGGGTTCCGTCACGTCCGTGCAGGCCGTCTACGTTCCGGCCGACGATCTTACCGATCCCGCGCCGGCGACGACCTTTGCTCACCTGGACGCGACGACCGTGCTTTCGCGGCCGTTGTCGGAACTCGGCATTTATCCGGCCGTCGATCCCTTGGCTTCGACGTCGCGCATCCTCACTCCGCGCGTCGTTGGGCAGGATCACTATGACGTCGCGCAAGGTGTGAAGCGCATTCTGCAGCGCTACAAGGACCTGCAGGACATCATCGCGATCCTTGGCATCGATGAGCTCTCGGAAGAGGACAAGCTCACCGTCGCGCGTGCTCGCAAGGTGCAGCGTTTCCTGTCGCAGCCGTTCCATGTGGCCGAGATCTTCACGGGAATTCCGGGAGCGTACGTGAAGGTTGAAGACACGGTGCGGAGCTTCAAGGAGATCATCGAGGGCAAGCACGATGACATTCCGGAGCAGGCGTTCTATCTAAAGGGCGGTATCGAGGACGTTCTCGCAGCCGCGGAGAAGATGAAGGCTACCGCATAACCATGGCAGAGAACGGAAACAACTCGGGGCTGCTGAAGGTACGGCTGGTGACGCCGGACCGTGTGCTGCTGGATGCGACAGCAGCGGCAGTTGAGCTGCCGTCGATGTCGGGGTACCTGGAAGCGCTGTATGGTGCGGCTCCGCTGCTGGCCGAACTCGGTGCAGGACAGGTGCGGCTGCACGGCGGAAGCGCCGGCGAGCAGGTGTTTTTCGTGGCGTGGGGCTTTGTCGAGGTGCTGCCGGAGCGGGTGACGATTCTGGCGGAAACAGCGCTGCATCCGGAGGAGATCGACGTGGCCGAGGCGCAGCGCGAGCTCCAGCACGCGCAGGAGCTGTGGAACCAGGCTGGCGATGACCAGGCAAGCTACGACGAGGCGAATGCGGCCGCGCGGATGGCCGAGGAGAAGTTGGCTGCGGCACAGGGCAAGGCTTCCGCTGCGCGCGGATGAAGCCATTCAGCTCGTCGCGGTGTGAACTTCAGAAGGCTTGGCTTCGGCCGGGCCTTTTGTCTTTGGCCACCGTAGTTTTGTGCAAAGAGAACGGGCTGGGAGTGATGCCCAGCCCGGTGGGGATTGTGGGTGAAAATTTAGCGGTGTCCGCCGCCGCCATGAGAGCCACCACCGCCGCCGTCACGAGAGCCGCCACCACCTGACGGAGCGCTGTAGTGAGGAGCCGGGGCGCTGCCGCCGCGGTTGAAGTTGCCGGACGGAGCTGGCGGTGCGTGGTTGTACGAGGGCTGAGCACCACGGTTGAACTGACCGTAGTTCTGGTTGCCGCGATTCTCAAAGCCCTGTCCGCCGCGGCTGTAGTTAGGTTGTCCACCAAAGCTCTGGCCGCGGTTGTCGTTAAGCTGCTGGCCGCCGCGATTCCAATTGCCCTGTTGCGGGCCTACGACGCTCTGCTGCTGACCGCGGTTCCAGTTATTTTGCTGTCCGCGATCTGCGAAGCCCTGCTGTTGGCCATGGTTCGAGTTATTTTGCTGCTGGCCTACGACGCCCTGTTGCTGGCCGCCGCTCCAGTTGTTACGCTGCCCGCGATCGGCGAAGCCCTGCTGTCCGCGATTGAAGTTTTGCTCGCCGCGATTGGCGAAGCGCTGCTGCTGGCGGTTAGCAAAGCCGCGATTGGGGAATGCCTCGGTTCCGCGGATCGCGTCCCGGCCGTTCACGCCGGAGGTATGGAAGGCTGCGTTATGCGTGGCATATTCGGCGGGCGGGTGAGCGTTGAAGCTGGAGCCGCCAGGGTGGCCATCAAAGTGAGCTTCGCGGCGCTCGTAGAAGTTGCCACGGAAGCCGGGACCGAAGTGGCCGTAGGCGCGGTTGTACCAGAAATGGCCTCCGTTCCAGTAGCCGCCGTAGAAGCCGGTTCCGAAGTAGCCGAACCCGTAGTTAATGCCGCCATAGTAGCCGACGGTGCGGCCCCAGTAGCCGGGATGCCAGTAGTAGAGGCCAGCGTCCCAGCCCCACCAGCCGGGGGTCCAGAGAGCATCTTCATAAGGCGGGAGAACCCACGCGCCATCGACCCAGTAGTAGCCGTCAGGTCCCCAGGCCCAGTAGCCGGGTGTCCAGATGTAGCCGTCGCCGGGGCAGAGCGGCTGCTCGTAAACCGGAATGGCCGGCGGAGCGAAGCCGACCGAGACAAAGACGGCGGCGTGAGCCTGCGGTGCGGGCGCGGCGATGAGGGCTGCTCCGGTGAGTGCCGCCGCTGCTAAAAGCGTGCGAAGTGTGCGCTTGGTCTGCATGGTCGTTCCCTTCGGCGGGTGGCCTCGCTTCCGGCTCCAATTTACCAGCGTTTTGCTGGTTTATTGTCGACGGTTTGCGGGTTTGTCACCGTTGAGCTCCGGCCGGGTTACTGGGGACGGGACTCGGTTGATTAGACACATGTCGAAGCTTGTAAGTTGCGGAGACGTTCACAGTAAGCGTCTGTACCGTACCGCGCGTTCCACCTCTACAAACCCGGTTGCCTCATGGGCGCGCTGTGAGTCGATGTTCTCCAGCAGGGCGTCGGAGGCCAGTTCTTGATAGCCGTGCTGCGTCGCCCACCGCCCAGCAGCGTGTACCAGAGCTGTGCCGATTCCGCGCCGCCGAAGATCGGGATCGACGTACCAGCCTTCCAGGTAAGCGACGGGCGAAGTGTCGCAGCCGTCTGCAAAGTCCCGTTCGCCGACCTCGACGAAGCCGGCGAGTCCGGTGCCGTCGGGGCGCTCGGCGACTAGAACGACGGCGTCAGTGCGGGCGAGCCAGTGGGCGGCGTCCTGTTCGGGGTGAGCTTCCTGCGCGAGCTCGGGCCAGAGAGCGAGGCGCATTCGGAGCCATTCAGGAAGATCTGTTGCGCGGTATGGTCGCGTCATCATTGAGGTGCGGTGTTACTCGTGGCGTGGAGCTGCCTTTTGAAGTAAGCCCAGTACAGAACAACTTTCCACCTGAATCAACCTTCTATTTACATAGTTCTATTGGCGATGAACCAGACGCGGTGCTTTGAAGAAGTTTTCGGGAGCAAGATGAATCTCCGCTAGAGGCATGCACCTGGAAAGATGATCACGAGGGCCGACGCGAGAGATGAGTGAACTCATAATCCGTTTTCTGGTCGGTGGTGTGGTGGTCAGCTTCTTCGCGATGCTGGGGGATGTGCTTTATCCGAAGAGCTTCGCCGGGCTGTTTGGCGCGGCGCCTTCGGTAGCACTGGCGACGCTCGCCTTGACGATTCACAAGGATGGAAAACTCTACGCTGCGCAAGAGGGCAAGACGATGCTGCTCGGGTGTGCTGGCTTTCTTGTGTATGCGGTGCTCGTGCGTTTTGTCCTCAGACGCTATAAGTCGAGCGCATACGTCACGAGTATCGCGCTGCTCCCGGTGTGGTTTGCCGTAACGCTGGGGTCGTGGATCGTGTTGCACGGAAGGTGACGATTTGGTTGACGCGAAGCTATCCTCGCTGAAAGAAACGAAACCGCTCGAGTATCTGGTGCGATTTGTGTTTGGCGGAGCGGCTACCGTTCTCGCGGGGCTGGTTGCGAAACATTTTGGCCCAGGTGCAGGCGGTCTTTTCCTCGCGTTCCCGGCGATTTTTCCAGCAACGGCGACCCTGATCGAATCGCACGAGAAGAAGCGGATGGCAAAGATTGGCCACAATGGAACGAATCGCGGCCGAATCGCTGCGAGCATTGACGCGGGGGGCGCGGCACTTGGCTGCTTCGGCCTCGGGGCGTTTGCGCTCGTGCTTTGGCGGTTGCTTCCGCAGCATAGCTCGGTCCTGATCCTGCTTGCCTCGCTTGCGGCTTGGCTGGCCGTGTCAATTACACTCTGGGAGGTACGGCGCAGACGCATCTTTGGAGTTCGGTTCCGAGCGCTCAGGTGAGAGCGCAGCGGCTCGCGTTAACTTGCGGTCGACGATGCCGAGTGATGTCCGGATTGTGTAGGCCAAACGGGATAGCCCGATCTGGGAATGGGTCTGATTGCGAGATATCAATTGACCCACCTTCCCCAGCTTTGGCCGTCTTATTCTCTAGAGAAACAAGGAGAGGGTTTGCGTCTTAGAAATTTTGTATTGAACATGGCCGCCGCAGTTGCGCTCGTCGCAGCGAATGCACACGCACAGAGCACGCAACCGGCGGCCAGTAAGCTGCTGGAGATTTCGGCCTTTGGCGGGCTCAACGGAACGTATACCGGGCTGTCCGGTGGACGGAATCTTGGCATCACGGCTGGCGTCGATGTCGGGATTCGCTCATACCACGGGTTCCGCCCGTTCCTGGAGGGACGCGGGACGTATCCGGTCGATGGGGGGCAGATTGACCGACAGAAGAATGCGCTTGGCGGTGTGCGTGTGGAGCGGTACCTGCGGCCGAGTTTGCGTGTCTATGGCGACTTTCTACTGGGGCGCGGAGAGATCGATTACGAGCGCGGAGGATATCCTTCGCCGGACCGGCAGTTCTTGATTCTCAGCAGCACGTCGAATGTGTACTCGCCGGGAGCGGGTGCGGAGTACAGGTTGACGGAGCACGTGTCGGGCCTGCTCGATGTGCAGTTTCAGCGTTATGACACGCCGGCTACCGTTTCGGGGACGTTGTGGTCGAAGGCGGTGACGGTCGGCGCACGGTACCGGTTTAACTTCAACCGGCATGGCTATCCACTCGCGCCATAATTCAGTAGCGCTCGACGATCTGCGGATGGCGGCGCAGCCACCAGCACGCGCTGTAACCGCCCTGCGGAAACAGTGAACGGCTGCAGGGCGCCACGTCTGGCGCGTCGGCGTAGTACTCCTCCTTGTTGGCCTTGAGCTCCGCGATGGTGACGTGGCTGACTTGCACGGAGCCGATGCCGCCGCCCAAAAGTTTTTGCACCTCCCACTCAAGCCAGTCTCCTGGATAAATGAGCAGCGCGATCACGAACAGCGCGGCGACGGTGTGCACCAGCCAGCGGATGATCTGTCGCTCGCGATCGTGCGTCGGTTCTAAAGTCATGGCTATAGGTTGAAGAGCTCGCGCAGGCGGCGGGTCTGTGACCGGCTGACCGGGATCTCGGTGTTCTTGCGGTCGTCCATGCGCAGTTGGTAGCTGGACTTGAACCAGGGCACAACCTCGCGGATGTGCTCGATGTTGACGACGTAGGATCGGTGCGCGCGCCAGAACTTATCGGGCTCGAGCTGGTCCATGAGCTCCTCGAGCGTGCGCACGTTGGATTCGCCCTCGATTGTCTTCGTGACAACCGTGATGCGCCCCTCGTCGATCGAGGCGAAGCAGACGTCGCGCTGATCTACAAGCAGCAGGCGGCTTTGCGCCTTGAGGACGACTTTGCCTGAACGGCGCGACTCGCCGGTGTCCTCGGCCGAGCCCGTCGCGTTCGACACACGGCTGCCAATTGCTGTGGCCTGTTCTTCCACCATGCGCAGCAGCGCGTCCAGCTTAGCCTCGGCTGCGTCCCACAGCCGGTTGCGGGCTGCCGTCTGGTCCTTGTGGTGATGCACGATGGCTGTATGCGGCGTTGCGTGATGCGCAGGCCTCGCGTGCGAATGGGAGGGCTCTGCCGGTGGTTCATCGGGCTCGACAGCGACTTCGCGTCCTTCTCCGGCGGCGCGAGCGCGTACTTTTTCGAGCGTCTTGATCACGCGTTTGCTGTCGAAGGGCTTCAACAGGTAGTCGACCGCGTTCACCTCGAATGCCTTGACGGCGTACTGGTCAAATGCGGTCGCGAAGACAACCTGCGGCAGGCGCGCCTTGCGATCGAGCGCGAGCAGTTTCTTCAGCACGGCAAAGCCGTCGAGCCCCGGCATACGCACGTCCAGGAAGACGACGTCCGGCTTGTGTGTACGGATCAGGTCAACAGCCTCAATGCCGTTCGATCCCTGAGCGAGCACGTTTACGTCACCGGCGCGGTCGAGAAGATACTGCAGCTCCTGGCGTGCGAGCGGTTCGTCGTCGATGATCAGGGCGGTGAGGGACATGAAGAGCAGAGGTAGAGGATAGACAGTAGACAGTAGAGCACAACCGCGCGCGTGCAGTTACATCTCTATTCTTCTACTGCCTATCCTCTTCCCTCTGTCTTAGTCGCTATAGGCGCGCAGCCGGGAAGGAGCGCCGTCCTGCGCAAGATCGTGTCCGCATTGCGTGCAGAATACGTCGGTGATCTTTACGCCGCGATGGCAGCGTCCGCAGACCGGGGCAAGCTGGAATTGGCACTGCGGGCAGAAGTTGTAGCTTGCCGTCAGGGAGGTGGAGCAGTTCGGGCAGCGTGAGAGGATCGGCTGCCGCAGCATGAAGTAGACGACCGCGCCGATGCCGCCCGGAAGCACTACGCAGACCAGCATCCACAAGCCGGCAGACATGCCGCGGCGCTTTACGTCACGGCTTACGTAGCCGAGCAGCAGAGCGTAGCTGGCCAGGAGCGCGCCCCACGTGTAGCCCATCATGACGCGCATGGGCAGCATCTCGTGCCGGTGGTGCGGGAGCACACCATGGAACATGTACTGCATGCCCGCGAACAGGAGGACGGCGAGCACCATCGACCAGCGCGGAATCATCCGCAGTTCATCGTCACCCGCCGAAGCGACGTCTGTTTGAGACGAAATCGACCACGGCATGGACATTACCGGGTCACCTCATGATTGGCACGGTTGCGGCCGCGCCTGATCCAGACCAGGCCGAGCACAAAAGCGGTCACAGGCAACGACCACATCAGCAGAACCATCATCTGGTCGCTCGCATCCGGGATGCCGGTCGGCGTGATGTCATAGCCGTCCATCATGCCCCAGATGGCATAGCAGATGATGATCATCATGCTGGAGCAGATAAGAACGGGTGCCCAGAGACTGCGCTGGCGGGACTGCTGTTCGCGCATGACCAGCGCCTGTTCGCGCACAACACGATGCGTGCGGTTGACGACCTGGGAGCGTGCCCCGCCGTGCTGGCGTGCAGCGCGGAGAATCTCCTGCGAGGCATCGTCGTGCCGGTCGTGGGGCTGAGCGTTCACCGACGCACCTCCGAACGATGAACCTGATGAGAATCTTCGCCGTTGCGTTGTCCGCGAAGGTGCAAAAGGCGCGGCTTGAGTGAGGCAAGCCCGCGGTAGAGGCGCGACTTCACTGTAGAGAGCGGGGCGCGCGTGATGCTGGCAATTTCTTCCAGAGAAAGCTCTTCGTGGAAGCGCAGCGTCAGGACTTCGCGGTAGCTTGGCTCAAGCGTCAGCATGACCTGCGCGAGCTCGGCGGCATCCTCGCGGCCCTCGAATTGTTCGAGTGGGGAAGGCCCATCCTGCGCGATCTCGAACGGACGCTCATCTTCGCCGCCCTCGCGCAGCTCGTCGAGCGAAGCCATCGTGCGCTTGCGCGAGAGATCGATCACGAGGTTGCGCGCAATGGTGAAGATCCATGTGTCGAAACGCGCCTTGCCGTTGTACTGCGATCCGCGCTTGAGCACTCGAATCCAGACCTCCTGGAAAAGATCCTCGGCCACCTCGCGCTTGTTCGTGAGGAACATGAGATATCGCATCAGCCGGTGCTGATAGGTTTCGATGAGCTGGTCCAGCAGCTCGGGATCCTGGCGCTTCAGGCCGCGCGCTATCGCAGCGTTTTCACGCTCAATCTGCCGGACGGCTTCGGCGGTAAGGATCGCAGGGGTCTTCACGTTCTCTAATGACGCGAATCCGGCGCAGAAAGTCTCGCTGGACGCTGGAAATTCAGGTACCCGACCCCCTTAGGATATCCTGTGGCGCCAGCCGAAGAAAGTGGTTTTTCGCCGATTTCGGAGCTTTTTCACCGCAGCCGGGAAGCTGGGCGAGGGCCCCGCTTCCACCGCAGCCAGCAAGCCGGATGGGGTCCGAATTTGCGCCGGGTTCCGTACACTGGAGGGATGGAGGTTCTGTACGGTCTGCACCCGGTGGAGGAAGCGCTGCGCGCCCGTCCCGGGGCAGTGGACCACATTTCGGTCGCCCGCGAGCGTGAAGGCCGCCGCGATGCCCGGCTGGCCCGGCTGCTGGAAGAGGCGCGGGCGGCGGGCGTGCGCGTGACCGCGGAGCCGCGCGAAGAGCTGTCCCGGCACGTGCGCACCGAGATGCACCAGGGAGTGGTCGCCTTTATCCGCGAACGCCGCCTGCTGGACCTCGAGGACCTGCTCCAAGCAGCGCCCGATCCGTCCGGGCGCAGGTTCTTCTTGGCGCTCGATGGCGTTGAGGACCCGCACAACCTCGGTGCCTTGTTACGCTCGGCTGACGGCGCGGGGGTTACCGGAGTCATCCTGCCGGAGCGCCGGACGGCTCCGCTGAGCGCGGTTGCGGCGAAGAGCTCGGCGGGCGCGTCGGAGCATGTGCGCATCGCGCGGGTGACGAATATGACGCGCGCACTCGAGCAGATGAAAAAGCAAAACATCTGGATTGTCGGGCTGGATGAGCGCGGAACGCCCGATTACACGGAGTTTGACCTGCGCCAGGACTGTTGCCTCGTGCTCGGTCGCGAGGGCGCGGGCCTGCATGATCTCGTGAAGAAGACCTGCGACTTTCTGCTGCGCATCCCGATGGCCGGAAGTGTGAGTTCGTTGAACGTCTCGGTTGCCGGAGCCGTGGTGATGTACGAGGCGATGCGGCAGCGACGCGCTGGTGCTGTTCCGGCTGCGGCGGAGTCCAAACGGCTGGACTCCAGGATGCAGGGGCCTCGCAAAGGTTTGGGATCGTGAATTTGAACTATCGCCGGGTATCCGGCACCGTTTTGCTTGTGTGCGCAGGCCTGCTCTCCTCGCAACTTGGCGCTCAGGGCTCTCCGCCACAACAACCAACTCCTGCGCCTCCAGCGCAGCAGCAGCCAGCCACGCCGCATGGCGAGGTGCTCTACCAGAGCCACGGCGACGCCGCGGCCAGTTCGGATCAGCAACAGCCGCAGGCCCCCGAAACTGACCAGCAGGCGCCATCGAGCGCTACGCCGCAGCTTACGGACGCCGACCGCTCGGCGATTCGCATCACCCGCTACGACCTTGACATTCGCATTGTGCCGGCGAACTCGCAGCTCACCGGCCGCGCGAAGATGATGATCCGGAATACAAGGCAGAATCCGCTGCCGCGCCTTGCGCTGCAGATTTCGTCGACTCTGACGTGGCAGAGTGTCTCGGTGCAGGGAAGCGCGCTGCCGGTGGCGCAGCATCTGCTCGACACGGACGCCGACCACACCGGCCGCGCGCGTGAGCTGATCGTCACGCTGCCAAAGCCGCTTGCGCCCGGCGAGAGTGTTGCAGTGGACGCGTTTTACTCCGGCACGATCGTGGCGAACGGTGGGCGGCTGGAACGGCTCGGAGCGTCTTCTGCGCAGGCCCTCCAGACGGACTGGGACGCCATTACGCCCGACGCGACAGCTCTGCGCGGCTTTGGCAATGTGCTCTGGTTTCCCATAGCCGCGCCGCAACTTTTTCTGCAGGACGGAAGTCTCGTGCCGGCAATCGGACGCGAGCGTCTGAAGCACGCGGATACGCCCGTGAGCCTGCGTCTGAGTGTCGAGTTCGGCGGCGAAGCGCCGACGGCCGCTTACTTCTGCGGGCATCGTCGGCCGCTGAAGGCGCTGCATGACAACCAGGATGCTCCAGTGGCCTACGGCAGCGGCATCGCGACCACGACATTTCCGGCCGAGCCGATCGGCGTGCGGCCGCTGAGTCTGTTCGTCCTCGCGCAACCGGAGACGATGCTCGCTCCGATACCCGCGCCTTCTTCGAGCACGAGTTCATCCAGCGCGAGTGGAGCCCCAATGCTCGCCGTGGAGAGCACGGATGATGGCGCACTTCCGCTTTTAGCTGACTCCGCAGAGCGCGTGGCGGCATTAATCCAGCAGTGGCTGGGGCCACATCCGCTGACAGCGCTGACCATTATCGATCATGCCGGGCAACCGTTCGAAGATGGACCACTGCTGGTTGCGCCGGTCGGAACGCTGGCCGGATCGACCTCGGCTCCGCTGCTTGCGCACAGCCTGACCCACGCCTGGATACAGACGGGGCAGCCGTGGATGGACGAGGGCCTCGCCGAATTTTTCTCACTGCTCTGGATTGAGCGTGAGCATGGACGCGATGAGGCTGTGAAGCAGCTCGACGCGATGATGCAACAGGTTGCCTCAGCCGACACGCTCACGGACTCCGTCGCGAACGCCGCAGGCGAGTCAGCTAGTTCTTCGAGCAACCAGAGCGCCACCGTGGGCCAGCCGCTGATCGCCGCCTACGACGAGCTCTTCTACCGCCGCAAGGCGGCAGCGGTGTGGTGGATGCTGCGAGATATCGTCGGCGAGCAGCCGCTGCAACTCGCGCTGACCGCTTGGCGCACGCAGCCGGCGAGCCATGACTCCGCCGAAGTTCAGACGGAGAAGTTTGAGGCACTGATCGAGAAGACAAGCGGGAAAGATCTCGCCTGGTTCTTCAACGACTGGGTCTTCCACGACCGCGGACTGCCTGCGCTGAGCATCGTTGAGGTGGCCCCGCGCGAGCTTCCTGCGGGTGCGGGCCATGATAAAGGCTGGCTCGTCGCTGTCACCGTGCACAATGCCGGCCCAGCAGCGGCTGAGGTTCCGCTCGTCGTTCACTCCGGAGAGTTCGCTACGACCAAGCGGATTCGGGTGCCAGGGCTTTCCAACGCGACCGAGCGCGTCATCATGCAAAATCCGCCGACGGAAGTCGTACTGAACGACGGAAGCGTACCGGAGGCGGGCGCAAGTACCCACACGCGGACCGTGGCACTTCATCAGGAGTAGCGCTAGCGGCGGAGCCGAACGTTGCGTCGTGCCGGACGGCGCGGCGGTGGCGCTGGCGCGCTGCACACCTGTCCTCCGCTCAGCACGCGCGTGCACGAGAGTGCGATCGGATGAATCACATCGGCTGTAATCGTCGAGTTCGTTGTAAGTACGAGCCCGGTGCTGTCGGCAACCTGTGGCAGCGCATGCGTAATGCTCGCCAACTGCGCTTCGCTCGCGTCGCCTGAAACCGTAAAGCTATAGCCTGTCGGCGAGGCTTGCCCGCTCAACGTTAGATCGGCGCCCGGGCCAAGCCGCAGAGGCGTCGGCTGCAGCGACGCAGTCCATCCATCGCCTGACGAGCTGAGTGTCGCCTCAAACGTCTGCGATGGCAGTTCGGTCTCGCCTTTCGTGGGGACGATTTCCCCATTCGCCCGGCGCGACTGAACGGGCATGGTCAAAGTGACCGTGCCATCCCAATTCGTCAACGGCGTTTGCGCAAGGTGCACGAGGTCGGCATCGATTGTTCCCTGCACTCCCGGCTCAGAGGGAATGCGCGCGGAGAACAACCGCATCCAGCCGAAGACCCACTCCAGCGGAAGCTTCTGCGCCTGCGCGGTCGCCTGCGCTTCCGGCTGCGTCAGGTCGATCTGAGGTGCGGCGATCTCCAGCGGCTGCGGTCCTGCGGTGGGCACCTCGCATGCAAGGTTCGACAACCGCGCCCCAGGAACATTGGCGCTGCTGGTGCAGCTTATCGACTCATCAAGGGAATGCACCGGCACGAAATCCGCGCGGCGCAGATCCACCAGTGTGATCTTCGCCTTCAACGCCGCCGCCGCCAGCGGCCCTTGCAGCCATAAGTCGGAATGCAGCGTGCCGCGCCACTCGCGATCGCTGCCGGACACCAGTCGACTTGCTTCGCCCAGTGGAGCGTCGTACCAGCTTGCATGCAGATTCACCGGAACATCCTGCATGCGCGCGGCGCGCTGCAGCGATCCATCCAGTCGCACCGTGCCCGGATCACCGATGTTTGAATCAGTGCGCGACGGCTTGCCCTCAAGTCGCACGCGCCAAGTCTGCGGCGAAGGAAGCCACAGTGCGAAGTCCGCATCGGTCAATGAGAACGGCATCTTCTCCTGTCCGAGCTTGAGGTTGATGCGGCCGCCCGTCGCCTCGATGTAGGGAAAGCGCGGCGCCGGACCGGGGCGCTGCTGCGCCGTAGGAGCGGTATTCACCTGCGAGGCGCGCAACAGCACACCTTCGAGATTCCAGCGGCCATCCGCGCTGCGCACGAGATTCACGCTGGGATTCACGAACTTCACACGCGAGAACTCCACACGCCGCTGCCACAGCGAGCTCACGCGAAGTGTCGCGACAACCTCGTTGGCCCGAATCGTCGGCTCATTACCGAATGCCGGATCTTCGCTGACCACGAAGTTATCGAGGGTGAATCCGGGAATCGGCAGCAGGTGCAGTCTGACCTTATCGAGATGCACTGGGCGGCCCAGGCTCTCACTCATGCTTGTCACGATGCGCCGCTGATAGCGGCCCACGTTGAACAGCGGCGGAGCGATGGCGAGCAGCAGCAAAACCAGCACGACCGCCGTAGCTGTCATCACACGCCGCCGGCGTCGTGCGTGCCCCATTCTCTGCTCGTTGAGTTCCATGCGGTCGCTGTCTTCGAGTTCAATCATGTGACGCAGGCTCGCGTGCCGTCGTAACGACGGCACCATGGCTCATTCAACGGTCATCGAACGACGTGGAAGGTCCGGCTCCAGCGCGTTCCGGTGAAGAAGTGCGTCACAACATGCACCATGAACGCGAGCCGGTCACTCAGACTGGTCTTGTCTTCCTGATCGGCCGGAGTCTGGAACGACCAATAAACAAACATCGGCCGTCCCATGATGTTCTCCATCGGGACGAAGCCCCAGAAGCGGCTATCGAGGCTCTCGGTGCGGTTATCGCCCATCGCGAAGATCTTGCCCGGCGGAACGACGAGATCGTCGCCCTGGATGTGCGTCGGCAGGTCTACGCGCCACAGATCCGTAACCTGGATATCCGGCGGCGGCGCAATGGCGGGAAAATCATCACGATACGGCTGATACGCGTCTTCGAAATCGCCGTCGTTATCGCTCGGCATCCTCGCATAGGGCTCGTTTTGTGCCACCCCGTTGATGTAGAGCACGCCATGACGCAGATGAATGCGGTCGCCCGGAATTCCAACTGCGCGCTTGACCAGGATCAGATCTGGAGTCTCAGGATTTGGCTTCAGGAACACGATGATGTCGCCACGCTTCACCGGCCGATAGTGCACAAACGGCGCCCAGGATGTCGGCGGCGCGAGCGTTATCCGGTCAACCACCACGTGGTCGCCGATCAGCAGCGTCTTCTCCATCGAGCCCGAGGGGATCACGAAGTTCTGGAAGATGAACCCCATGATGAAGAGCCCGACCACCAGCACGGAGCAGATGGAGGCAAGCGCTTCGAGCGGCGTCTCCTTGATCTCCGCGTCCGCTGGACGCCCGGCAGCCGTATTCGCCTTGATTACGGCCTCCTCGCTGCGGTCGGCCGAGGCACGCGTCTCAGCGGCACTGTCTGCAACTCTGGTCAAAATCGTCGCTCTCCTGCCACGCCACCGTGGTTCTGCCAGTGTACCCCGTTGGCTGCTTAGGAGTGCGTTACCGCAGTGTGCGGAACCCCTTACCGAAGGACATGGAAGCTCAGCGCCGTCCGCAGCCGCGCGCGCAGCGTCGGCGGAGCACTATCGTCATCGGTGGGGATGATCGAGAAGTAAACGACGAACGGCCGGCCGACAACATCGCTCTCCGGCACGAAGCCCCAGTAGCGGCTGTCCTCGCTGTCGTTGCGGTTGTCGCCAAGCACGAAGAGTTGCCCCTTCGGCACTGTGATCTCGCCGTCCACGATGCTGCGACGCAACCGCATCCACCAGTTCGGATCCAGGCTCGGATCAGCCTGCCGCAAGGACGGGAAATTGTCGCGAAAATCATCCACCGCTGCGGGGGAATAGAACGCGTACGGTTCGTTGACCGGCTCGCCGTTGATCCACACACGTCCATGCTTCAGCCGCACACGATCTCCCGGCACCGCCACGACCCGCTTCACGAGATGCATCGAGGGATCGACGGGGTAGTGGAACACGACGAGATCGCCGCGATGAATGCTCGACGGCGGCAGCAGCCATGACAGCGCGCCCTCCGGCTCATATGACTGCTTATCGACCATCAGGAAGTCGCCCACACGAAGTGTCGGCACCATCGATTCCGAGGGAATCCGGAACGGCTGCAGAATGAACGTCAGCGCAAACAGCGCAATCACCAGGAACTCGCACAGCGACCGCAGCGTCGCCAGCAAACCGTGCTCCGCCTTCGAGCCCGGAAGAGCGGAAGCAGGCATCGCGCGCGCCGCACGCAGCCCTTCCGCAAGCTCAAGCTGCTCCGCGCGCTCTATCTGCGCTGCATCGACGGCGAGTATGGAAAGCGGCGTCATGCTGCGTCCTCGCTCTGCTTGCTCTCCGAATCCTGCGGCTCTTTCCAGTGCTTCAGCGCCAGCTCGGCGGCCTTCTGCTGCGCCTCTTTCTTGCTCGCGCCCTCGGCTGAGGCCAGTATGGAAATCGCGTCCCCTGGTCCTTCGATGCGCGCCTCTACCTTGAAGCGCCGCTGGTGTGCCGGCCCGGTCTGCTCCGTGTCGGCATAGCGCAAGCGTCCTGCGCCATGAGCCTGAACGCGCTCCTGCAGCAGCGTCTTGGCATCACGCAGCGCGCCGCGGCCTCCATCCCTCTTCAGGGCGGCCTCCATGGAGGCCAGCTCAGGTTTCACAAGGTTCTGCTCGACCAGCCGCCGTACCTCGCGAAATCCGTCCTTGCCCGCGGCGTTTGCGTCGAGATAGATCGCCGCCATCACCGCCTCCGCGGCGTTGGCCAGCAGCGCCGGCTTCCGTCGAGCTCCATTCTGCTCCGCGCTGCGGCCTACCAGCAGATGTTCGTCAAGGCCCAGCTCGCCGCCCAGCTTGGCCATCCGCTGCCTGCTCACGAGGCTCGCGCGCATCCGCGTCAGCTCGCCTTCGCTGCGATCCGGGAAACGCTGGTACAACAGCTCCGTCACCGCCAGACCCAGCACCGCATCGCCCACGAACTCCAACTGCTCATTGTCGGTTCCGGGAGCATTCTTCGTCTCGTGCGCTGCAATGTCGGCCGGATCCGTTCTGGCCTCGTAGGGGTGAGAGCGGTGCGTGAGCGCCAGTTTCAGCAACCCCGGCTTCGTGAACTTGTAGCCCAGGATTTGCTCCAGCGCCGCGCGGGAAGCGTTGCCACTTGCCGCAGACGCACGCGTGCGCCGCTCCGGAGCGGGTTGAGCCGCTTGTGAGGTGCCCGATGGCACCGATTTGCTCCGCTGGGTACCCATAGGCCTGCTGCTCTAGTTTACGCGGCTGGCGCGGGGGATGTTGCTCCAACGAAGGTGGGCGAACCCTCCCACAACCTGCGCCGCCTATTTGGGAGCATCCGGCTTGTAAGCTTCTTTCTGGGCCTTGCCAGTCGGGTCGAAGTTCGAGTCATCGCTCTGATCCGGCTGCGGATCCCGCCGGGGGAGAGCAAAGGGTTTCTTCAGCCCGGCCTCGGCCGCCTGCCGGGTGTCCGGCCGGCCGTCCCGAACCTCCAGCGCTGCCTGGTACTCAGCCACCGCGTGCTCCCGGTCCGGAGTTGCCATCGTGTCGTACAGCCGGCCCAGGTAGATGTGGCTCCAAGCCAGCGTCCGCGGATCCCTGGTCAGCGTCAGGGTCTTCTCGAATCCCGCCTTCGCCTCGTCAGCATTCCCGTGGATCAGGTCGACCCTTGCCAGCAGATACTGCGCCGCCCCGTGATCGGCTTTGGGGTCCTGCATGGCCTTGCCCGCCAGGTCCGCCGCGTCGTCGACATCGCCTTTCGCCAGATCGATCTCTGCCAGTTCCATGCCCTGCGGCTTATGCGGGCGCGTGCCTCCGCGGCTCAGCGGGTCCGCCGGAGCCTCCTTCACAAAAACAATCTGCTCGGCATGCTTCCGCTCCCGGTCCACATCCATGCCGTAGATCATCGGGGCAATCTCATCGCGCAGCCCGTCGCCGTTGTGCTCCATCACGCCAAGCGCCTGGTAAAAGTACCCGGTCAGCACCCACCCTTGCGACTCATCTGTATCCACCAGCCGCTGCCGCGCCAGAGCATTCGCCCGGTCGTAGACGACCCTCTGCGCCTCGTAGCGGTCTGTCTCCGCGCGTCCTACCGCCCCCTTTGGCTTCACCGGAGCCGGCGAATCGATCACATACATCTTGGCCTCGATGGCCTTGATCAGGCACTCGGTAATCAGGGCCACGGCATCGCTCTTGTACGTGAACTCGATCGGCGCATCCTGCACGCCGCGCAGCACCGGCTGAATGCGTTCCATCGCCGAGCCGCGGCTGTACACCATCGGCTCGACCACATAGTGCAGGTAGATGTGCCGGATCTCGTTCATCCGCACCGGATCACCTGCACTGTTATCCGGCGACATCACGATGATGTAATCCATGCCGTAGATGCGTGCGTTCGTCAGGGCCGGCGACAGCATGGGCTCCAGCAGCACAAGGAACCGCCGCCCGTCGTAGCTGGAGACCGGCTGGTGCAGATAGATGTTCGTGTTCAGGATCATCTTCACCATCGGGTCGTGCACCCGCGCCGCCAGCGCCTCGTATTCCGCGCGATGGTGCACCCAGATGTAGTGCAGATTCACCTGCCCGGCGAACGCACGCAGCAGCGGCAGCACGTTCACCACCTGCGCGGCCTGTGGCGGCAAATCCGTCTCATCCACGTTTGGCGTCAGGTCTGGCGCGGGCGAGAGATACAGCGCCAGTGACACATATTGCCCTACAGCCAGACCACTGTCCGACAGCCGATGCTGCGTAATGTACTCGCACAGTGCGTCCCGGCTCTTGCGCGCATCTTCCGACTGCTGCAAGGCCGCGTTCATGTCCGCGCGCACCTCGGCCCGCACCGGCGCGGAGTGATCCAGATCCGCATCGTAGCCGCACGCGTTCAGCGCCGCCGCCATCTGAAACAGCGGCTCGCTGGTCTCCAGCGTTACTGCCGCGCCGCCAGGCTCAATCTGCGCCGCTCTGGGCCGCGCCGCAGGGTTCGAGTTGTCGATGGCCTGCACGCCCGGAGGCGCGGAGGACGAGGAAGACGAGCTCTGCGCAAGGCCAGCAGGGCACACCAGCGCCAGGCTGAGAGCCACAATGCAGGTTGATTGAAACAGGCGATTCAAGAGGGGCACCGTACCGATTCGACGCACCCACCTAGTCTATGGAAGCCGCACATCGCGCGGCAAACCGCCGACTAGCTCCGCAGCGCGTGCGGGTATGCGTGAACCGAAACGCCCGTATAGGTCACCATCACGTGCCCATCCACCGGCACGCCAAACACCGTCGCCGGCTTGAACACGCTCGAGAGCAGATTCTGCTCCACCTGCAGCTGCACGGAGGGGTCCGCCGGCCCTTCCAGGATCGTGTAGTCGTACACTCGGCCCTGCGTATCTACCTTCGCATCAATCAGAACCGGCACATCGCGTCCCGTCTCTACGGCCGTCGGAGGCACCTGCGAGTACAGGTAATGGGGTGCGATCACCTGCGCCATCCCGTCATCATTCGCCTGCACGGCTACTCCCGGGCCAAACAGCCGGAACAGCCCCGCCGCCAGCAGGACCGCCGCGGCCATCCCGCCTGCGGTCTGGACCGCTAGCGGCGCGACCGATGACCGCCAGGTCAGCGCAACTCGTCCTGAAAGAGGCAGATTGCTCCCACGCTCCCGTTCCTCGCCGAGAGCCGTTTTGATCTGCTGCTGCAGCCGTTGCGGCGGCCTCGCCGGACCCATGTCCGCCAGCGCCGTCTGCATCGCCCGCCAGCCTTCGAACTCCGCCGCGCACGGCACACATCCCTGGAGATGATCCGCGATCCGGCCCATCTCCACACCGCTCAGCGCGCCGTCCAGATACGACGAGAACGCAGCCTGGGCGGCCACGCACTCCCTTTCGGGCTGCATCTGCTGTTCGAGTTCGTGCTGCGAAGCCATCAGATCACCGCTTCTAGTGTATCCGCCACAGCTGTGGAACCGGTATGTAGAGCGCGTTCCAAGTCATTCTTTTTCAAAGATTCACGAAGCGCCGCCCGTCCGCGCGTCAGTCGGCTCTTCACTGTTCCGAGGTTCACATTCAGGATCTCGGCAATCTCTTCATAGCCAAAGCCCTCGATCTCGCGCAATACAACTACCTCGCGATACGCAGCCGGAAGCAACCTGAGCGCGGCTTCCACTCTCTGCCGGGTCTCGGTCCGCAAGAACAGCTCAAAGGGAGACGCGTCGCACGCCGCCAGAGTCTCGGCCATACAGGTGCACTCGCCCTCTTCGTTCTCAATCGGCGCGTCGATCGCCAGCTCCTGCCGTTTGTGGCGGTTCCACCACCTCCGCTGGTTGCTGGTCTCATGCAGGGCAATGCGGTAGATCCACGTCCGCAGGCTGGCGTCGCCATGGAACCCTCGAATGCTCCGGAAGACCTTGACGAAGACCTCCTGGGTCACGTCCGCGGCCTCCGAGGGGTCGCGCAAACTCCGCGCAATCAGTGAGTAAATGGGCTGGCTGTACTGGGCAATCAGCAACGCGAACGCCGGCTCGGAGCCGCTCTTCAGCTCGCGCACGAGCTCCTGCTCCTCCGCCCGCATCCCGATCGCGCTGGCCAGATCGCTCATCGCAGTCCCTGCTCGCATTGGCGTCCCCAATTCGAGTGCCCTTTAAACTAGGCCCTCCGCACAACAACTGTCCAGAGACCCTTTGGTTTAGACGGCCGTACCGCACGGTCGCGCGGCCATCGGGTCTCATCTTCAGCGGGAAGGGAACTGCGCCGCCGGCGGCAGAGTGCTCGCCCACTCTGCCTGCTTAGACACCGCGCACAAAGCTAATGTTCCTCGTCCAGTGCAAAGCTGTGCAAGAACTTACGCCCTCAGCTCAAGGTACTTTGAAGGGGTGAGAGTCTCCCGCCTTCGCGTCGTTTTCCTCTCTCTCTGCTGCCCGATCTCAAGCATCGCCTTTGCGGCCACGCCCGTACGTGGGTACAAGGTCATCGCCACGTTCCCGCACTCAACCTCCAGCTACACCGAGGGCTTCTTCTACCTTGACGGCCTGTTCTATGAAGGCACCGGCCTTGAAGGCCAATCGGCCATCCTGGCCATCGATCCCGCAACCGGACGCGTCGTTCGCCAGCATGAACTGTCCCCGCAGTACTTCGGCGAAGGGATCATCGACTGGGGACCGTACCTCTACGAGTGGACATGGCAGACGCAGGTCGGCTTCGTTTACGACCGCGCGACCTTCCAGCCAGTCCGCACCTTCCACTATTCCGGCGAAGGCTGGGGAATGACGCGCACCGCAAAAGAGATCATCACCAGCGACGGAAGCTCAACACTCCGCTTTCGCGATCCCGCAACCTTCGCGGTGACACGCAGCCTGAATGTAACCGACGCCGGCCAGCCGGTGAATCAGCTCAACGAGCTCGAATACATCAAGGGCGAGATCTACGCGAACGTCTGGCACAGCAACCGGATCGCGCGGATCTCGCCAGCCGACGGACACGTCATCGACTGGATCGATCTCACCGGCATTCTCTCGCCCATGCTGCAGGGCGGCCCGGAGGCAGTGCTCAACGGCATCGCCTACGACGCGCAGCACGACCGTCTCTTTGTGACCGGCAAGCAGTGGCCGCTCATCTTTCAAATCAAGGTTGTTCCGAAGCCGAAATGATTAACGCTTCGTTTGACGCCAGCCAGAGGCTCGGGCGACAATGAAGCAGTCCTCAAGAGTGGGCCTGTGGCGCAGCTGGGAGCGCGCTTCCATGGCATGGAAGAGGTCATCGGTTCGATCCCGATCAGGTCCACCAACTTCCCCTTCAACAAGTTAGACCGCAACTCTGACAGCGATCGATTGCGCCGGCGCGGCAGACCTGGCCTCGCACGGCCGGCCGCTGGCGAACCTACAAGTTCAGCGCCTCCATGCCTTTCTCGATCGTGCGCGTTAACCCTGCGTCGTCTTTGCCATAGGCATCGTGCCACCGCCACCACTTGTAGCGCTCCGTCTTCGGGTATCCCTCCGGCGAGTCCTCCCAGTCTTCCTGTCGTCCCAGCGGCGTCACATCCAGGTAGCTCCACACGCTGCCCATCGCTTCGTCGCCGCGATTGTTGATGAAGTACGTGCGGAAGATCCTGTCGTTCTCGTCGCGGAAGAAGACGTTGTGTCCGTGCCACAGGTCAACGCCGAAATCCTTATCGAAGTCATCGGTGATGGTGTACCAGGGAATCTTTTCCCAGCCCATGCGCTGTTTCAGGCGTGCAATGTTCTCCTGCGATCCCCGCGACGCGTAGGCCAGCGTCGTATCGCGCGCATGCAGGTGGGAGAGATGTGAGACCTGGTCCGCGCCCAGCGAGCACCCGACGCACGCATGGTCTGGCCAGCCGTAGACGTTCGAATCATAGAAGGCGCGATAGAGCACCAGCTGCCGCCGGCCTTCAAAGAGATCGAGCAGCGAAACCTTCCCCTGCGGTCCTTCGAAGACGTACTCCTTCTCGATCGCGAGCCACGGCATGCGCCGCCGCGCCGCAGCCATCGCGTCGCGCGCGCGGGTCAGCTCCTTCTCTTTCACCAGCATTTCCTGCCAGGCCTTCTGCCATTCCTCCGCGGACACCACCGGAGGCTTCTTCATCGCTGCGATCTGCTCATTACTATGCCGATTGCCCGTCATTGCTTCCTCCCTCTTGCTGCTGCTGCGCTTTTTTGTTGAACAATTTCGTGACGGCCAGCGCGGAAACGCCGCCCGCCGAAACCGCACCTGCCGCGATCCACAATGCCGTGCCGATGCAGAACGGACACATGACTACCTCCTCGCTCGCTCCGCCGCTGCCATCCGGATACGCCCGATCAACTCGCTCCAGCCAGCGTCTACGCGACGTTCGTTCTCTCCGATCCAGCCCATCGCGCGGTGCACGAACCGCATGTGCGTCGCACCGTTTTCTTCCGTCAGACGATATTGAAGATTCGAAACCGCGGGGCTGGACATGAAGAGCGGCCCTGAGATTTCGAGCAGCGACGGAGTCTTAATGGCCTGCACCGTGCCCCAGAAGTGGCCGGTGTTGTCGCCCAGGTCGCGATACCAGCGCCCTCCCGGCCAGGCCTCCAGCACCATCGGCATGGGTTTTTCGGGGGTGGAGTTCAAGGGGCCCATCTGCTCCAGAATTGTCTCGAACACGATCTCGATCGGGGCCGCGATCTCCTCTTCCTTGATGATCTCGAAGGCCTGCAGAACGCCCTCTTTTACTGTGGCTGCCATTACTCCTCCTCGTTTTGTTTTGTGTCATCATCCACGCGAACCATTCGGTCTAGCGCCTTCCGCTCGGCACGCTGCTTGATCTGATCGACCTGGTGTGTCCAGTAGCGTTCGAAGACCTTCACCCACTCGTGCACGGGCTTGAGGCCCTCCGCGTTCAGGCGGTACATGCGGTGCTGTCCGCGCTTGACCACCGTGACCACCCCGGCCTTGCGCAGTGCGCCGAGGTGCTTGGACACTGCAGGCTGGCCCACCTTCATGCGCACGACGATCTCGTTGACCGCGTACTCCTGGCCGTCAGACAGCACCGCGATCACCTCGCGCCGCCGTGGTTCGGCGATTGCGCTGAAGACATCGGTCGGATGGGCTCTGCGCGTCATGGATTTTGAATATATTCCTATTTAGGAATATGTCAAGCGCACATTCAGGAGAATTGAGAGAAAGTTTTTGAGTTATTTCAGTGCATGACGCGTCGCCCAGTCATCTGTAGACGTCCCACGGCCTGAGCGGATGCTCAAACCTCTCCATGTCCACATGGCTCCCGCTGAACTCCACGCCTTCCAATTCGAGGCGCGCTCGTTGTTCGTGAGCCGCAACACCACGCAGCTTGATGTGGCCGCCCGCGCCTACCACCCGATGCCATGGCAACTGATCGACGTCCTCCGTGCGTAATAACCGGGCGACGGCACGATGGTAGCGTGGGTGACCGGCGGCCGCAGCAACCCCGCCGTAAGTGCTGACCTTCCCCGCAGGAATGGAGAGGATCATGCGCCGAAAGGCGATGTCGCGCGGCTCGTTCGGCCGCATTGCGTCTCGCAGCAGCCTTCGTTTATCGCGTTCGACTGTCAGTTGATCGAATGCAAAGCCTTTCCGGGGCGCTCGTCCTTTGGATCTGCGCTCAGGACTCATCGGCTAACGGACGATTCCGTCGCGGACGTCGTAGACGACGATGCCAAGGTCGTTCAGCTCGCGCACCGTGACCTCCAGGTTGCGCCGAACCTGCGGCTCGGCCTTGGCTGGAGTATTCGTGGGCTCTTCCACCGACACCACCCGGCCATACGGCCAGGCGCTCTCGGGAATCGAGCTCACCGCCTCATCCAGCTTGTCGAGTGAGATGTTCAGCTCCTGCTGGCGCGCCGCGACTGGCCGCAGCATGCCACCACTGCCGAGCTGCGGGGTTGGGTCGGCGACGGTGACGCGCAGCTCCAGCATTCCGGGCTCGACCGTGATCGACGGATTCTCCCACGACTCCGCGGTGTGGATGGCCATAAAGCGGCTTTTGGAAGGCGGTGGAATCATGTCCAGCTGCTGGCGCGCGCTGTCCTGTTCGGCATTGCGCTCGGCGCGCGCCTGCTCCGCGTCTTCACTGAACGTGTGGCTGTGACAGCCATAAAACACCGTGAGGAGCGGAGCCAGAACGAGACAGGAAACGAGCGGGAGACTGCAGCGGGTCACGAGTTAAGAATAGCAGCGTATATTGGCCTATTTCCCCGTCCATTTGGGTGCTCGTTTTTCGAGAAATGCTGCCAGCCCCTCGCGTTTGTCGGCAGTTCCACACAAGTTTCCAAAGATTTCCGCTTCCACATTCAACGCATCCTGAATGGCCAGACCTTCGCCGCGCGCAACCGCCTGCATCACGGCGGCGATCGCCAACGGCGCCATCGCGGCGATGGACTCAGCAACCGCCTGCGCGCGATTCATCAGCTCGCCCGCCGCGACGACTTCATCCACCAGACCAAGCCGCAAGGCTTCGGTGGCGTCAACAGCGGTTCCGGTGAGCATCAGCCGCAGCGCCGCGCTTCTGCCGATCAACCGAGGGAGCCGTTGCGTTCCGCCGTAGCCTGGAATCAGCCCTAGCTTCAGCTCCGGCAGTCCAAGCTTCGCGCCCTCGGTGGCGATGCGGAAGGTGCATGCCAAAGCAAGCTCACATCCTCCGCCCAGTGCGACTCCGTTCACGCACGCGATCACAGGCTTTCCGCAGCGCTCGATCTGGAGAAAGACCTGCTGTCCACGTTCCGAGGCTGCGCGGCCTGATGCGGCACCGGTCTGCGTGAGTGCGCGGATGTCTGCGCCGGCAGCGAAGGCGCGTTCGCCGGAACCGGTGAGCAAAATCACCGTCACGCTCGCGTCTTTGCTCAGCTCGGCGAAGGCACGCTCCAGCTCGTCAAACATCACCGCGTCGAGCGCGTGCAAGACTTCTGGACGATCGAGCGTCACGGTTGCGATTGCGCCTTCGCGTTTTACCCGCAGTCTGGTCTCAGCCTTTGATTCGTCCTGCATGCCCTCTCCGCTGACTTGCTGACTCGCTAACTTGCTAGCTTGCTAATCACCTGACGATACAATCGTTCCCATGATCAAGGGAATCACCAGCATCGCGCCGGTTGCGTCGGAGGACGCCTATGCGAAGCTGGGCAGCCTGTTCCGTTCGCTCGGCTTTGAAGAGGGCAAGGGATGGGCGGACGATAGCGGCAAGGGCGCAGCGTTCCTCGCGCCCCTCGGCAACCTGGAGTTGGTCGCCGGCCGCGCGCCTGCTGTTCCGCCAATCCTGATCGAAACGACGCAGCTCGACGCCGTGTATGCGGTTGTGCGCGCCTGGATGGCGGCGAACTTCCGCACCGAAGAGGCCGTGGTTCGTCTCACTGCACCCGCAGCGACGCACTGGAATTCGCGGCTGTTTACCGCCGACCTCGCTCCCGGGCTGAAGGTCGGCTTCTGGCAATCCGAGAACCCGCTGCGTGGCCGGCCAATTGCGATTGAAGGCGATCTCTCGGCCGAAGGCAAACGCTTCGCAATCGTCGTCGCGCGCTGGAATGCAGTGATTACGGATCGTCTGCTGCAGGGCGCGCTGGACGCGCTGCTGCGCTCCGGGGCGGAGTCGAGGCTGATTGAGATTGTGCGGGTGCCGGGGGCGTGGGAGATTCCGGCCGCGGCGCGCACGCTGGCCGAGTCCAGGCGCTTTGCGGCGATCATCACGCTGGGCGTGCTGCTGCGCGGGGAGACGGCGCACTATGAGGCGATCTACACCGAGGTGGCGCGGGGGATTGGGCAGTCGCAGCAGGAGACCGGGGTGCCGCACGCGTTTGGCGTGCTGACCTGCGAGACGCTGGAGCAGGCGCTGGACCGGGCGGGGCTGAAGGCCGGCAACAAGGGCTTCGAGGCTGGCGTTGCGGCGATCGAGATGGCGTCGCTGGGCGAGAAGCTGGGCGCGCGGCTGCAAGGCCATGAGACGGAAGCGGGACGCTGATGGGAACGCGCCGCAAAAGCCGCGAGCTGGCCATGCAGATGCTCTTCCAGGGAGACCTCGGCAAGCAGAAGCCGGAGGAGGTGGAGAGCCTGTTCTGGGCCTCTCGTGATGATGTCGACGACGAGACCAGAGGCTTTGCCGACGACCTTCACCGGCTGGCAACAAGGCGCGAGGACGAGGTCGACAAGCTGATTCAGAAGCATGCCAAGAACTGGCGGCTGGAGCGGATGCCGGCGGTGGACAGGAACCTGCTGCGGGCAGCGGTGGCCGAGATGCTGGGGTATCCGAACACTCCGGCGCCGATCGTGATCAACGAGACGCTGGAGATTGCCAAGCGGTATGCAGCGCCGGAGAGCCTGCAATTTTTGAATGGTGTGCTCGATGCGATCGGCCGGGAATTGCTTGAGGAGAGGTTGAAAGGGTAGGTACCCCCCCTCCCCCCTGTTTTTGCGCAAAGTCTTCGATCCAGAGACTTTAGGTCTGGACTTCAGGTTGCGGAAAGGCGACGGCCCGGGGTTAAGGCGTCCTTCCGGAGAGATGTTTTGTCAAGCGGCCCGTCTTTTGCTTCGAAGACGGGTCAAGAGGATGCAGGGGGCGCGACGGGGATCGCGCCCCTGTGGTCTTTTAGGACTGCAGCCTCTTCGGGTGCTGGGCGATGAGGTCGACCGGGGCGTTGCCGCTGCCGGATGCCAGGGGCAGGGCGGGCTTTAGGACACCGGTTTCGGTGGCGGTGGTCCCGTTGATGGAGATCAGGTGGACCTGGCCGTCGGAGCCGCCGGCGTAGAAGTTCAGGTTGTCGGTGGAAAAGACGCCGCTGAGCGGGGAGGTGGCGGTGGTGGCACCGTTGCCGAGCTGCAGATACTTAACCGCGCCGGTAGCCGGGATGTACTCGGGGAGCAGGCCGCTGGAGCCGGTGTAGGTGACGAAGGCGAGCGCCGAATTGGACGCGGGAACGACATCGTCAATCTTTGTGGCCGTGATGCTCGAGAGCGGGTGCGTGGTGTAGTTGCTCTTGAAGAAGCCGACCGAAACGACGTTAGGCGGCTGCGGACACGCCGTGGTGACAGGAAGGGTCACGTTGAGATCGTTGAGTGCCGGCGTTCCGCCCTGTACGGTGGCGCCGAGGATGTGGTTTCCGTCGGTGGTGGCCGCCAGGCGATCGGTCTGTGCGGAGCTCTGGTCGGCGAGCGGATAGTACTCGTTGGCCGTGGTGGGCGGGTTACCGTTGGAGCCGGGCGTTTGGATGGTGGTGTTGGCGCAGTAGCTGCGGCCGTCGGTTTCAGTTCCGGAGAAGTAGGCGCCGATGTGAGGGACGGTGGCGGCGACGTCGGTATAGAGCGTGTTGGTCGGGGTGACCTGCCAGTTGTTGAAGGTGTTATGTGTGAGGAGCGTGTTGGTGTTGGTGGTGATGTAGACGGTCTGGCTGTCCGGCGACCATGCGGCGCTGGTGCCGATGACGTTTCCGTAGCTGGTGACGATTGTGCCGTTGCCGACCAGCGAGACGGTCTGACGGGTGGGATCCGTGACGACGACGGTGGTGCCGTCAGGGGAGACGGCGAGAACGGTTCCCGGGTTGGCCTGGTTGGCAGCCGAGGCAGTGTTACCGGCCGTGCTGATGGTCATCAGGCCCTGCGGACTGCCGAAGTACAGAGTGGAGCCGTCCTGGGTCATGACCATGGAGTTGGGCACGTACTGCAGCTTGATAGGAGTGCCCTGCTGGTTGAGCGTGAAGTCGTAGGGCACGACGTATTGCGAGCTGGTGGAGGCCATGTAGAGCAGGGTGCCGCTGGTGCCCGCGGTGTTGACGGTGATGGCGTTGGAGGTGAGCGGCTTCCCGTTGCCCAGGTAGCCTACCTGGCTGAGCGGCGAGGGATTGCAGGACGCGGGCTGGCAGACGGCGGTGATGTTGGCCGAGCCGGGGAAGGTGGGCAGGATGGAGCCGGACGAGGCGGAAATGGTCTGCGGCGTGGTGGAGTTGAACTCCAGGCTGATGCCGGTGATCGGATTGTGATTGGTGTCGAAGACCGTGGCGGTGAGCGGCTGCGCGTTGTTGAGCGAGACGTTGATGTTCGTGCCGGTTTGATTGACGGCTGCGAGCTGGATGCTGGCCGGCGGGCAGGTGGAGAAGAAGCCGGCGTTCGACGCCGTGGTGGAGTTGGAGACGGTGGCCGTGATGTTCACCGAGCCCGGCTGGTTGGCGGTGGCGAAGCCGGCCTGGTCGATGGTGACGACGTTGGAGGCGCCCTGGGCGGCGAAGGTGAGGTGTCCGACCTGGCAGGTGATGTTGTGCGCGGCGTCGGTGAAGCCGCCGTAGTAGACCTTGCCGGCGAGCTGGACGCGGATGTTCTGCGAGACGCAGGAGAGGCCGTCATATCCGGGCGCTGGCGATTCCTGCGTGGTGGTGTTGTTGGAGGCGCAGCAGTTGCTGGTAGGGTCCGTTGTTGTACTGCAAACCGAGGCCGACTCAGGTGTGACGAGCTGGACGCCGGTGACAGTCGGGTGGACGTAGACCGCGATGGTGTTGGAGGCCACGCCGTCGGCGTTGGCGGTGATGTACGCGACGGTATTGGAGGGCGGAGTGGCGGGCGGGTTGCAGATGGTGTAGTCGGGGATGCCGCTACCGGACTGGCGATTCCACGTGCCGCCGCAGACGGCGCCGGTCGACGGGTTGACGTCGGCGATGGTCATGTCGGTGGTGGAGTAGGTGTATTTGCTGACGGAGACGCTGTTGCCCTTGCAATCCGTTGTGGTGGCGGAGAGTCCGGAGACGATCTGACCGAAGTTGACGGATTCGCCGACGATGGCAAGGTTGGGCGAAAGGCTGATGGCGTAGGCCTGGCCAACGACGGGACCGGAGTTTGTGCTGGTGTTGCAGTAGACCGGCGGCGCGGTCTTGTGACCGCAGCCAATGACCGACAGACCAAAGGGAACTGTGAAGAAAAGCAGAGATGCCAGACCGACGCAACGCCGGACTGATCTGGTGACAAACAGCCGCACTAAGAACCTCCCCGTTCAACCGGAACTCGCGGTGAACGGTCAAATCTGAACCGCCGGATCGCTGATTTGCACCCCAGCCAACAAGTTGGCTGGGGACCCCGCTGAATCTCCGAGCCTCCAGTGTAGGTGTTGGACGGGAAAGCGGGCAAATGGGGGACGAGGGAAAAGTGGGGCGGGAGGCAAGACAGTAGAGGGTGGACAGTAGACAGTAGAAGAGCGGAAGGCCGGCGGCTGCCGGCCCTCTACTGTCTACCTCTCTACTGTCTCGCACCTACTTCTGGGCGGTTTGAGTGTTGCTGCTGGAAGGAGCGGGCATGTTGTCGGCGAACCATTTGATCATGCGTTCATTGCGGTCGGCGATATGGGCTGGGTTGCGGAATCCGTGCCCTTCGTCGGGGTAGACGACGAGCTCGGTTTTAACGCCGAGATCGCGGAGGGCGTGCCAGAACTCGAAGGATTGCGGTGCGGGGCACTCGCCGTCGCGGTCGCCGACGATGACGAGCGTGGGCGTCTTGACGTTCTTGATGTAGGTGATGGCGGAGGATTTGGCGTAGACGGCGGGGTCGTCATAGACACTGGCGCCGAAGAACGGGATCATCCACTGGTCGATGGAGTTTTCGCCGTAATAGCTGAGCCAGTCGGAGAGACCGGCGCCGGCGACGGCGGCGCGGAAGCGGTGGGTCTGGGTGACGGCGAACATGGTCATGAAGCCGCCGTAGCTCCAGCCGGTGATGCCTTCGCGGGACTTGTCGATGGGGTATTTGGCCTCGACGGTGTCCATGCCCTTGAGGATGTCGCGGAGATCGCCGTAGCCGAAGTCCTTGCGGTTGGCCTGCACGAATTTTTCACCCTGACCGAACGAGCCGCGCGGGTTGGGATTCAGGACGAAGTAGCCATGCTGGGACCACATGTCGCTGGCGGTGGAGGGCGGGCCGGCAGAGGACGAAGGACCGCCATGAACCTCGACGATGAGAGGGTACGTTTTGGAGGCGTCGTAGTCCTTGGGAAAGGTGAGCCAGCCCTGGACGTGGAAGCCTTCGTTCTCCCACTCGATGGATTCGAAGCGGGGCGGGTGAAGCTGGACGGCGTCGTTGAGGTGGGTGAGCTGTTGCGGGGCGTAGGCGCCGGTCTGGATATAGATTTCGGCGGGTTTGTTGGGGCTGCGCAAGACAAAGGCTGCGACGGGCTCCTGGGAGCTGCCGCTGCGGCCGGCGACGGAGATGGCGTCCTTAATCTCGCCGCCGGAGAGGTAGACCTCGCCGAGGTCGGTTGAGCCGATTTCTTTTTTGGTGTCGGGGTTCCAGTCGACGAGGCGGGTGTGGCCGCTGCGGTCTTCGACGAAGCCGAGCTCGTGGTCGGTGATCCAGGTTTCGAAGCACGGGGTGCCGTCGATGTTGGGCGTGATGTCAGTGGGTTCGCCTTTACCGCTTGAGGCGATGGTCCATACGTCCCCGCCGGTGGAGCCCTGGTCGGACATGAGGCCGCCGATGAAGGCGATGCGGGAGCCGTCAGGCGACCAGCGCGGGACGGCGATCTGGAGGCCGTGGAGGGCGGAATGGGTGGTGCCGGGGTCGAAGACGGTGTGGAGCTCTTCGTTTACTCGGTCATGGGTGTTGCCGTTGGTTTGGGAGATGTTGCGTGTGAAGTCGACGCTATAGAGCTTGGCGACCCACCAGTTGTTTTCGCCGGGAGGGTTGGCGGCGATGAAGGCGATGTTGCGCGAGCTTGGAGACCAGTCGAACTCGTAGACGTGGAGGTTGGCAGGGGTGACGAAGTTGTCGTTGCCGGTGGCGACGTCGACGGCACTGACGCGCTGGACCTCGACGCCGTCTTCGCCGATGACGCCGGACCAGGGCTTCATGGCGTCGAGCGCGCCGGCGGTGCGGGTGGCGTTTTCGACGAAGAGGAAGGCGATGGATTTGCCGTCAGGGGACCAGGCGGGCTGGTTGATGTCGCCGGTGAGGTGGGTGAGCTGGCGGACGTCGCCGGTGGACTTGGACCAGAGGTAGATCTGGGACTGGCGGGGGACGGTGGGGTCGGCGGAGGCGGGGGCGCAGGCGGCGAGGAAGGCGAGCGTGGCGTCGTCGGGCGACCAGATGGGCGAGGAGTAGGCGCAGCCGGTGGCGTTGGGGATGGCGATGGTCTTGTCGTCTGTCGAGCTGGAGACGGACGTCAGGTGGAGGGTCGAGCCGTCCCGGGAGCGGAGGGTCCAGGCGACGGTTGTGGCGTCGGGCGAGAGGGCGATGCCGCCGGGTGCGTGCATGTAGCCCATGCCGCGCTGGGCGATGGCGCGGACGGTGATGAGGGTGGAGCAGAAGAGCGTAAGAGCGGCCAGAGAACGCTTCAGGAGCATGGAATGGAGCGTATCACCGGCTGCGGTCGCGGTGCTGCGGGTTGGCGGCTCAGGGATGAGTGGCTGGCGTGGTTTGGGCGAGTGCCTGGCAGGGGCCGTAGTTCTTTTGCATCTTCTGGACGAAGAAGACCTGGTCGCCGGTGGCGTTCTTGTCGCGCTTTTCGCGGTCACCGTGGAGGCGGAGAGTGTTGCCGGGGGCGATGTCGGCGGTGGTGCCGGAGAGGGCGTAGGTTTTGCTGTCGGTGGTGCGGAGCTCGAGGCCGGAGGGGGTGTTGAAGACGCAGCCCTGGAGGGTGTGGTGAGACTTCTTGACCTCGTGGACGGCGACGACGGTGACCACGACGACTCCGGCGACGGCTGCGACAGCGCCGATGACCTCGCCTTTGCTGGGGCCGATGCTGTCGTTGCTGGAGTTGCAGGAGCCGCTGGTGGCGCCGCAGCAGACGAGGAGGGAGAGGATCAGGGCAAGGGGTGTGGCAGGACGCAGACGCACGAGGTGCCTCCGGGGGTGAGAAATGCTGGCCCGATGCTTCTGGGACGCGGGGAGGAGAGTGGCTTGGTTGCGCGAGAGCTTATGCGCCGGAGCACGACGCGTCAATCGAAAATAGTGTCGGGATATGCCCGGTTTGCAGCTGCCGAGAGCCGGCCTCCTAGAGAGAGGTGAACCTTTCGAGCACTGGCAGCGTAGTCGAGTGCATGCGAAGGATTTGGATAAGGGCAGGCGAATCTGCAGTTGTGGTGATTTTGCTGCTGGCGGGAATGGCAGGTGCGCAAAGCGCGCGGGACGTGGCGGGGACATGGCAAGGGGTTCTGCCGATCGGCAAGGGACACCGGCTGGTATTGAAGGTTGCCAAGAAG